>WNFL01414133.1_pt2 | contig 10919 bp, 11 predicted proteins | sample 5400361 | NCBI WGS metagenome assembly WNFL01 (sample SAMN13153351, study PRJNA577476) | soil metagenome | isolation source: 40 cm soil on Douglas fir-dominated hillslope | place: USA:California | collected 2013-09-17 | reverse complement strand
TTTGCGCATTACTTCGGGAATGTCACGCGATCCGTGCAGGACGGCTAAGACTTGCAACGCCTCTGGTCCTTCGCGATAGACAATGAGATAGGAACCAGTAGGCCAGAACCGTACCTCGCGCTCAGTTATATCCCGGGCGAGTATGGCCCATCCGAGGCCGCCGGGCCAACTTCTCAAATGCGTTGAAGAATTCATCTTCCAGATGGTCGGCGGCATTTGCATTGTCAAGCGCGACGAAATCCCAAATGTCCTGCAAATCCTGCAGCGCATCGGGAGCGAGTACATACGCGGACATCGATGCTACTTTACGCTTCTCCGCTGCCGCAGTCGTGCTCTAGCCTCGGGCCCTGGAATACCGAGGCCGCGATCCAATTGCTCGATTCCGCGGTCAATTTTTTGCCGCACTTCTGAAAGCCGCTGTTGTTTGAGTTGCTCCTGCTCTTCCAGAAGCCGCAGGCCTTCACGGATTACTTCCGAGGCAGAGGCATAGCGTCCGCTCTTTACCTTGTCGTCCACCATCTGTTCCAGTTCTGGTGTCAGAGAAATGTTCACGGGATCCTCATATGTTCCATTGTTCCGTATAGCAATAAATGCTTAAGAATAGCATATCATGTTACTGAGTTGGGATGCTGCCAATGAGTTGGTTGTGAGTCGTAGGGCGGAGTCGAGGGTGTCGGCTGTGCGGCAGGCCACCCTTCGGCTATCGCTCAGGGCAGGCTTTCTCAAAAGGCGCGAGAAGTGGCGCACCCTCAGTGATTTCGGTCGATGTTACGAGGAGAAATCCGCGTTAGACTTCCGTGTGGAGGTGGCCCCTGGGCGGCCTGCTCTTGTACGAGCACACACTTGTGCGGTACGACGACCTGAGCAAGCTTAACGCGGCGTTCTTCACCATGAACGGCGTGATTTCGGCAGTATTTCTACTCTTCGTGGCCAGCGATCTGCTGTTGCGAAAGTAGCCTCCTTAGCTAGTCTCACTGGTTAACGCGCAGCAGCAGGAATGTGCCGTCATCGAGCTTGACATTATTTTTCTCTGAGCTGATGACCGAACCCTGCGTCGGGTCGGGTGCCGGCGAAAGCTTCAGATTCGCGATTCCGACTACACCCTGGGTATCTCCAGTGATCGGTTGCTGCGCTGGAGTGCCCGCTGAAGTTCCGGCCGGCGCGCTGCCGGATGTTGGTGGCGCGCTCGAAGCCGCAGGAGCGGTTCCTCCCATGGACCCTGGACGTCCGCTGCCGGCCGCGGGCGCACTGGCGGTTCCCGGACCGGGGGAGCTTGAAGGTTGCTCACCGCCGGCGTTTGCGGTATTGCGATTGGGCGGGGCGATAATTGCCTGAATTGACATAGGCATCTGCATTTGTTCGCCGTTCTTCATGACCGCGTGGTCAAAGGCAATCGCCACCTGGGATTCTTTCTGTTCTTTGCTGCGTGCCTCGGCTTCGGTCACATGTCCAACGATCTTTGTGTCTTTGGGCACAATGACAGTCCCAGCATTGTTGCGGAGGTCTTGCGTGATCTTTGCCACGACCTCATCGCCCTTCTTTGCTTTTTTCGCGTCGATGCTTTTCGTGAGCTGCGCCGGAAGTACGCTACCGGGCGCGATCTTTGAAGCGTTGCTGGCGGAAGCAGCGGATTCAGTGGCCGGAGCAGGTGCGGGGGATGCCTGACTCGGCGCCGGATGCTGCTGCGGTTCTGGCGCTGGCTGTTGCGGTTCTGGAGGGGTGGTCGCGCTCGGCGATTGTTGGGCTTGCGCCAGTAGATTTCCGCACAGCAACGCTGTGGCGAAAAGTGCAATCAGAATTCGATTCATAACGTCTCCTTACAAAGCGGCGCAATTTAGCTCCCGCCGGCAAATGCCAGCGCGGTGCTCTTTTGTAGATGCAATATTCCGTCTTAGGGTGAACTACCGATTTTTCGGGAGTAAGGGGCTGACGCTGCGGGTGGGGCTTCTCGACTTGTGGCGAAAATCGATTTGTGCAAAGGGATGACTTCGCGACCGCAGCAGTTCGATCACTAAAGTACTCTGCTCCCCGCACGCTGGCCATGCTACCGTGCTCCTCTTAGGGGGCAGTCAATGGGGAAGCAGAAGGCAGTCTCGATTCTGGTCACCTTAGCCCTGCTGGTGGCGGCTGGCGCGGTGTTCGTCCTGTGGCCGAAGCACTACACGGTCGGCCATCGTATATCGGAAACCACAGTCTTCTGGAATGACCGCGAAGCTTTTCTCTTCCTCGCGGAAAGCACAACCGGCCGCGCACAGAATGTATTTCAGGAGAAACTCGCTGGAACGAGATATGGCTATCTGGCGATTTTTCTCGGCGGCTATGCGGATTTTACCAAAGCGGAAGTATTCGCCTACCACCTGGTCTCATCGGGGCAACTGGACCGCTTCGCGTTACCCGAGCATACAGTCGCATTTGGGTCTTGGGGGCTGACCGAAGGCCGGTTGCAACTGACGGCATCTCCGGTCGCGACCGGAACCGGCTTTCGTTGGGATGGTGAGAAGTTCGCCTCACTCTCGGCGCCGTCCACTGGCAATGCGCCGCCAAAGTCGGCGGCCGCGCCCGACGCAAATCTGACCGAAGACGATCTTGAGAATGACGACGAGGCCGATGAGTCCGGCGCGCTCCCGAAATCGGAACGCAAGTCCTTCAAAGAAGCAGGCTGGCACTACAAGTTCTTGAGCGGATATGCGGGGCGGGGCTCCGCTGCGACGCTACCGATCAATCTCGCCGGCAGTACCTTCAACCTGACGGTCGAAAGCTTCCCCCTTAAGAACACAGTGGCCCGCTTCGATTTCATGACGATCGGGACGAGAAGCATCCGTCTTGCCGGCGACAAACTGCCTGCCGCGCAGCAAGTGCTCTGGAATCAATCCGGCTGGCGAGACATTTCGAGACAAGACTACGAAGCATTGCAACGACAGTATGGCCGGAAGGTCCGCACACCGCTGCCGTCCGTTGCCTGGGTGCTTTTGCTTGCCTTCGTGCTGCTATGGCGATTCGGCAGTTGGATCCACGTTCTGTTCACATTTGCCACTATGAAGAGCCGCGTGCTGAAGAAGATGCCCACGTCGTATTCATTCCCGCCTGCGACGCCGGCACAGTTTCCGATGCTTGATCTCGACGCGCTCGACCGGTGCACGCGCGAATTGGAGGGCATGGGTTTCACGCGACTGCTGGACTTCTCGCTCGTCTCCGATTCTGCGATTAATCCGCCCAGCTTCTGCCGTCTGTTCGCACACGTGCGGCACCATTGTTTTGGAGAGCTCAGCCAGATTTTTCCCAAAGGGAAAGCTGCGCTGCCGCTGAAGTGTTCCATCCAGAGTTGCCTGCAAAACGGGTGGACCATGGCTTTTTCGAATCGCAGGCCAATCGCTGCGGGATCGCTTCTGCGACGCAAGAAGGCGATCGGCGTTTTCATGCCAGATGTAGCAATCGCGGAGCTGCTGCCAGCCTTCTTGAAGATGCGTGATCAGGTTTGCTTCGATCTCGGCATATCTCCGGTGAATGATGACACGCTGCAAGCCTATATCGACAAGATGCAACGCGCGATCGGCGAAATGCGCGAGGCCGTCCAAGAAAAGAATTTCGTAAAGGGAGTTCCAGAAGTGTATCTGCGCAAGTTTTCGCTGATGAAGACCAAGCCGGAGTATGTTTGGCTGGGCGACTATCCGAAGGAAGCTGAGCAGCGTAAGCAGGGGTTCAACTCATTCGCCGTCGGCGCCCGGTGATTTTGGCTTCGGCCGCGTTCCTGCGGTATCATCTGTATTGATGTCTGCTTCGCACTCATTCCAGACCGACGATCCGCGCATCGTCCCGATTAAAGACAAAGTGCTCGCAGGCGAACGCCTGAACGAGGCTGATGCGCTTGCCCTCTATGGGACCGGGGACATCCTTGCCGTGGGGTGGCTGGCCAACTGGGTTCGGGAGCGGATGCATGGCGACAAAGCGTACTTCAACGTCAACCGCCATATCAATCCGACGAATGTTTGCGTGGCTGCATGCCGCTTGTGCGCTTTTGGACGCAAGAAAGACTCACCTGGCGCGTACACCATGGCGCTCGAAGAAGCTTTCCAGACGGCGGCCTCCGGTTACACCGAAGCGGTCACGGAGTTTCATATTGTCGGAGGGCTGCACCCGGATTTGCCGTTCCAGTATTTTCTTGACCTGGTGTCCGGATTGAAAGAGCGGTTTCCGCAAGTCCACATGAAGGCCTTTACCATGGTGGAAGTCGCATACCTGGCGAAGCGGGCAAAGCTGACGATTCGCGAGACGCTCGAAAAAATGAAAGAGGCGGGTGTCGACTCGCTACCCGGCGGCGGCGCTGAGATTTTTTCCGATCGCGTGCGGCACATCATCTGCGACCACAAGATTGACGGCGATCAATGGCTCGATACCGCTCGTCTCGCGCATCAGATCGGGCTGAAATCGAATGCTACGATGCTCTACGGCCACATCGAAAACGACGAGGACCGTGTCGACCATCTGCTCAAACTGCGCGCCTTGCAGGATGAGACTGGCGGCTTCCAGACTTTTATTCCACTCGCGTTTCATCCGGCGAACACGCCGCTGCAGCATCTTTTTACGACCACTGGCATGCTCGATATCAAGCAGATTGCCGTCAGCCGCCTGGTGCTCGATAACTTTCCGCACGTCAAGTCTTACTGGCAGATGATGACGCCGAAGATTGCGCAGATCTCGCTGCGCTTCGGGGCCGACGATATTGACGGGACTGTGGTCGAGGAAAAGATTTACCATGATGCGGGAGCAACCACTCCTCAAGGGTTGCAGCGGCACGACCTGGTGCGTTTGATCAAGGAAGCGGGGCGCGAACCGATCGAGCGCGATACGCTCTACCGGCCGGTTACGCGGACGGAAACTTCTTTTACTGTGTCTGTGTAAGTCGCCTTGCTCCGTGTTACTCATTCGCCTAGTAAGAGATAGCTGCTCCGTGGTGTTTCCCAAAAATAGTGATTCGCTCGGGCGCCATTGTGCGGTACCATTCGTGTCTCGTGCCGTTTCTCGGGGGAGGGCGGTCATGCCATCTTTCAGAGCCTGTTTTGCGCTCGGATGCCTCATTCTGTGGTCGAACCAGAGTTTTGCAGGCGATCCACTGTGGGTAGAAGTGCGTTCGCCGAACTTTTCGGTGATTACCGACGCCGGCGATAAACGCGGGCGGGATGTCGCACTCCACTTCGAACAGATGCGTTCCGTGTTCGGAACCCTGATGACCAAGGCGAATGTGAATCTGTCGGTCCCGCTGCAGATCGTGGCCTTCCGCAGTTCGAAGGAGATGCGGCAAGTGGCACCAGTCTTCAATGGAAAGCCTACCGAACTCGCCGGGCTGTTCCAAGGCGGCGAGGATCGCAGTTTCATCATGCTCGATATGTCCGTCGACAATCCCTGGTCCGTGGTCTTCCACGAATATGCACACCAACTAATGGACGGTAATTTGTCAGTGCGTACGGATCCCTGGTTCGAAGAGGGGTTCGCCGAGTATTTCTCAAGCATCGAGGTCGATAACAAGGAAGCGCGCGTTGGGAAGATCCCCGAGGAGACCTATCGCATCCTTCAACAGACGGGAATGATGCGAATTACCGATCTGTTTCGCGTGCAGCAGTATTCGAAGACTTATAACGAGAGCGGGGATCATCGCAGCATGTTTTATGCGGAATCCAGCCTCCTGGTACATTATCTCTATGACAATCAGCTGATGCTTAGGCTGGCGGAATATTTTGACGTACGGCTCAACCAGAAAAAACCCGTTGAACAGGCAATACAGCAAGCTTTTGGGATGACGCCGGAGCAGTTCGACAAAGTGCTACGTAATTATTTGAGCAGTAACCGATTCAAGTACTATCCCATCCCTACCCCTGCCGGAATTGTTGCGGCGCGGTTTACCGAGGCGCCGCTAAGTTTGGCGGATGCCCACGCGGTACTGGCCGATATCGACGCCCATTCTCGTGACCACCACGACCGGGCGCTCGGGGAGTTTGAGGAAGTTCTCAAGACGGATCCCAACAATGCTTCCGCATTGCGCGGGACGGGGTACACCTATCTGCAGAGGCAGGACCTGGAGCATGCGGGGGAATATTTTCGGCGGGCAGCGGAGCGCGACAGCAAAGACCCTCGCGTACATTATTACAATGCGATGCTAATGAGTCGCGCCGGGCTCATGAATGGAGCCAAGTCTGAGGAAGTGAAAAAGGAACTGGCTATCGCCATCGCGCTCGATCCGAAACTGGCGGACGCGTACTCGCTACTGGCCTTTGCGCAGGTGGCGTCCGGTGAGCCCGAAAAGGGTCTGACGAGCATGAAGAAAGCGGTGGAACTGTCCCCAAGAAATGAAATGTATCAAGTTAATCTGGCGAATATTTATATGGCGAACCGCCAGGTGGACGAGGCCCTCGCGCTCTTGGGCAGACTGGCCGGCAGCGGCAATCCGCAGGTGGCAAACCATGCCAATGCGGCACTGGTCCAGGCGGAGAACTTCAAGGAGCGGTCAAAATCGTTCCGGCCGCAGATCGAAAGCCGAATAGCGAATGTCGAGGCGGAGCGTGACTCTGGAAGCATTCCCGAGGGAAGAATTGAGGCGAAAATCGAAGTGGATGCGCCGCCACCGCCCGTCCACTTCATCAAGGGCAAACTTGCCGCTGTGGATTGCTCGATCGCCCCGCAGGCCTTATTGAGGGTGGTATCGGCAGGACGATCCTTCAAATTGCACATTGCCGACACCAAACATCTGGTTCTGCTTGGGGCGGACAAATTCTCTTGCGAGTGGAAGAACAAGAACGTGGCCCTCAACTATCGCGAGCACAACAATAGTAACAATGGTGATAGCGATGGTGACGGTGACATAGTGTCGTTCGAGCTGCAATAACAGCGGAGCCGCAAAGACCGAGACTTCCTTCACGTATCGGTGTAAGCGGCGTAATTGCGGAAGACGCAAAAAAAGGAGCGCAGCTGAAAGCCGCGCCCCTGGCCGACATCAGACCTGATACTACGGCGTTACCTTGTACACGATCCCCGCCGACTGATCGGCCGCGACCGCCGTGCTAAAAAAGCTTGTCTGCGAGGCATTCCATGTCAGAGGGGCGTCCGGGAATGGGCCGGCGTTGTTAAGCGGGAAGCTGTAAAGAATGGTTTCTGTCCACGGGCCACTCGGGGTGGGTGTAAGTTTGTACACAACGCCGTCAGAGGAAACCCCGTTCGAAAAGGTTGCGCCGTAAAGGTTTCCAGCACTATCGAGGGTCACGGCGATCGGGTGAATGCCATCTCCGGGAGCCCCGAAGGTGTGGAGTACGCTTTCCGTCCAAGTACCGTTATTGGGAGTCAGTTTGAAGACGATGCCGTCGTACTTTTGATCTCCACCGCCGCCGGGTCCGTAGAGATTGCCCGCCTTGTCCAGAACCAGCGCGCCGCCGCCGGTTCCATTGGGGCCGCCGGCGAAGCTGTAGATCACGCTATACGTCAACGTTGTTCCCGCACGAGCCAGCTTGAAGACAGCACCGGCATTGCTGCTGCCACCTTGAATGGTGCTGCCGTAGAGATTGCCGGCGCTGTCTGAGACCAATCCCGCGACCGCACCCGCCCCATCGGGCTGGCCGGAAAAGCTGTGAAGAACTTTCACGTTCCATGTGCCGGTTAGGTTTTTTTTCAGTCTGAAAACGGTTCCGCACCCACTGCCGTTATTGAGGACGCAAGAACTGTCGCCCCCGGCAATCGTGGTCCCATACAAGCTTCCGGCGGCATCGATGACGAGGCCAGCCTGGGGATAGGTGCCTATCGCGCCATAAAAACTGTGGAGGACCGTTTCCGTCCATCCTCCGTTGCCATCCGGGGACAGCTGGAATGCCGTGCCGCGATCGGCGGTGCCGCCATTGCCAGTAGTTCCGTAAAGGTTGCCCGCTTTATCGAAAACCAGCGGGGCCACTGGCAAACTGCCATCTTTGTAGTTGTAGCCCTTGAAACTGTACAGGACAGTTTCTTTCCAGACCCCTCCTTGTAACGAAAGCTTGAACACCGTACCCTTGGATGACGCGCCGCCATCGCGGGTGGTGCCGTAAAGGTTTCCAGCGGCGTCCCGGATGAGACCTCCCATTGGATTGCCGCCGCTCAACCCATTGGAAGGGAAAGTGTAGATCATTTGCTGCGATGAGGCAGCGCAAGCGGCGCACAATACGATCAGCGTCGCAATTACTTGCATGAGGCGTACTGACGAAGGGTTCTTCATTGAGAGTATCTCCTTCCGCATGGAGGTTTACGACGTCTCGGGGACGTGAATGGTTGCCGCCATTCAGGACAAAAACGCACTAATAAGCTACACCCAGTTCATTGCGCGGACAAGGCATTGAAGCCAATTTTCGCATGGCATTCACCGAGTCGGCCCGAGCACTTGTAAGTGCGACTGGCATTGCTGGCCATGGGTGGAACCTTCGGTGGCGCTGCGCATCTAACGATCATGGCCAAAGAGCAAACAGCAGTTTTCGGCGGCGGATGCTTCTGGTGCATCGAAGCCGTATTTCAACGTCTTACCGGAGTAACTCACGTCGAATCGGGCTACATGGGCGGACGCGCCGACCAGGCTACTTATCGCCAGGTGTGCAACGGGGACACTGGACATGTCGAGGTCGTGCGCGTCACTTTCGATCCCGACCAAATCAGCTATCGCGACCTGCTGGATGTGTTCTTCGAGGTGCATGATCCGACCACTTTAAATCGGCAGGGAAATGATACCGGCGAGCAGTATCGTTCGGTGATTTTCTACAATGACGATGAACAGCAGAAGATTGCCGAGAACACTATTGCGGAGTTGACGGCGGCCAAGGCATTCTCCGAACCGATCGCGACCGCAGTCGAGGCGTCCGAGGAATTCCACGCGGCCGAAGGCTACCATCAGAACTACTACAACGAAAATTCGCGCCAGCCTTATTGCATGTTCGTGATCTCGCCGAAGCTGGCGAAGTTGGAAAAGAAGTTTGCCGAAAAATTGAGAGCCTGAGTGTAGGTGTAACGCGGACCGCGCTGGAATCCCGTGCGGGATCTAGGCAGCAGAATCCTTCCCGACGGGAGTGGATTCGGGTCGTTCCTCGAATAGAAGGCGCCGCAAGGTGCGCAGGTCGTTGAGCAGGCGACTGCTGTTCTCCAGATGCTGCTCCAGTTTATCTAATTTGAATTGCACCAGTCGTAGAGCCTCCACTCGGCGTTGCGGCTGGGTCTTGGCGGAGGTATCGAGGTCGACGGCGATTTCGCTTTTGGCTTCGGCGATAGCCTCGGCCAAAAGCCGCACGTACTGGTGGGCATTCTCGACGCTGTCAAACGGAGTTGGAAAGGGATTGTTCAAGGGCGAGTTCCTTGGCCAGCGAAAGAAATGGCGGAGAGGGTGGGATTTGAACCCACGATACCCGTTAAGGTATGTCCGCTTTCGAGCAGGCCCGTAGTTCGACCGTAAGCGATTGTATTATCAACGGGTTCGGTTTTTCAAGCGTGCAGTAAGGGTGCAAAATTAAATTTCGATCGCGCTCTCCTCACGCCGAAAGGCCCGAAAGCAAAGTCGAATGAGTGCCCTGGCGGCGCTTCTCTCGGCTGGGTGGCAGTTCTGGATCGCGGCTGTTTGCGCGCAATCAAGACCTGAGTCATAACCAGCGCGGAAGGGAAGAACTCCATGGCTCGAGGGCGCTCGCGTTATCAGCGAGGCCGCGTGGTTGCGACCGAGGCCGGCGGCTGGGAGATCCACTACAACGTCTATCTCACCGATCCCGCATCGGGGAAGCCGAAGCGACATCATCGCAGCCGCGTGGTTGGCCATGCCCCGAAAATGCGCAAGGCGGAGGCGGAGACAATCCTCGCAGCTGAGCTGGCCGCGGTCAACGGCGGCCCGGTGGCGCGCGTGGCCGACGGCACTCTCAGCTTCGGCGAGTGGATGCGCAACTTCTATATTCCGATGCGCGGCGCGAACTGGCGGCCGGCCACCCGCCGCAGCAACGACGGCTACCTGAAACAACAAATCTATCCCCGTCTCGAGCACGTGGCACTCAAAGACATCAGCAAATTCCAGGTGCAGATGCTGTTCAATCAGCTGGCCGCGGCGGGCTATTCCTATAACGTCGTCTATCACGTGCGCGATATCATCAAGGCGGCTCTCGCCGAAGCCGTCGAACAGGATGTTCTCGAACGCAACGTGGCGCGCAAGACCGTGATCCCGGAGATCGAGGAACGCGAAAAACCGGTTCTGCCGGTAGAGTGGTATGTCAAACTGCTGGCCGGTCTTCGGACGTCCCGCGACCGCGCCCTCTTCCTCATCGCGTCGTTCTGTGCGCTCCGCCCCAGCGAAATCTTCGGGCTGACCTGGGGCTCGTACCAGGGCTCGACGTTTAAGGTCATGAACACGGCTTGGCGCGGACAATTTCAGCCGAAAAAGATCAAACGCAAGAACCGTTATGGGCGCACCAATTACCGCTGGGTTGCGATTCCGGAAGCAGTGCGCCGGGTCATCGACGAGTGGGGTCGAGAGTGCGGGACGACCGAGGAGAACGCACTCATGTTTTCCGCCATCGGGGCGCGCGGGCGCAAGCCGCTGGATAAGCCCATGCTTCCGGATAATTGGCTGCGGCTGCGCCTGTACCCGGTCGCCAACCGACTCGGCATTGGATTTCATCCCACGTTTCAGGTCCTCCGCAGGAGCTTCTCCACACATGGCAAGAAAGAAGCACATCCGACCGAGATGCAGGCCCAACTGGGACACAGCGACATTCGAACCACCCTGGACATCTACACCCAGATTACAGACCCGGAGGTGGCCAGGATGGTGAACCAGGTCACAAACCGCATACTGGGCCTTGGTGAGGAGGTTGAGCCGGGCGCAGTGCAATAAGACGATCGCGGAAATTCGAAGCCAAGCGCTCCCTGATAAAATGAAAATG
>WNFL01356249.1_pt1 | contig 10922 bp, 14 predicted proteins | sample 5400361 | NCBI WGS metagenome assembly WNFL01 (sample SAMN13153351, study PRJNA577476) | soil metagenome | isolation source: 40 cm soil on Douglas fir-dominated hillslope | place: USA:California | collected 2013-09-17 | reverse complement strand
TTCGCCAGCGTGGCGACGATGTCTCGGTCTTGACTCATGGCAATGGATTTCCTTCTACGAAAGGCGCGCGAGGAACTCGCGGATGCGCTTCGCGTTGGCACCCACGTCGCTCTCCCCGACGCGCGACATGCTGCGCACGTCCACACGGCTGCCGCCGGCCTCCGGACGCACTCGCACCACGATGTCATCCTTGAACCCGAACCAGCGCGTGGTCGCGGTCGCCTCGATGCGCCCGGTCGGCGTGTCGCTCGAGACGATTTCCCAGTCGAGCTTGCGCGCCGCGTCGATCGCGCGCTGCATGGCATCCTTTGGAGAGTCCTTCAGCTGCAGCGACTTGATGTCGGGGTAGGCGCGCTGTTGCTGCGCGGCGATCGCGGTGCCGACGTAGTCCGCGCCGTTGGGCGCCTTTTTTCGCTCTTCCAGCAGCGCTACGAACACCGGCGGATCGAAAGGATCGGTCGTGATGTCGTGGATCGCGGGGACGGCCTTCGCTTGCTCGAGCAGGAGGATCGGCGGAAGTGCGGCGGCGAGCGCCAGGCCCAGCGCCAGGATGGGAATCCAGGCGCCCGCGCGCCACCGCGGCACGACGAGGAGCGCCACCAGCACGATCGCGCCCGCGGCCGCCGCGAGCCCCGTGTAGGCCGCCCATTTCATCAGGGACAGCCCCGTCATCCACGGCCATATGCCCAGGCGCGTGCCCGGGCCGGAAGCGATAAGCATCACGAAGGCCGCGACCGCGACGGCCATGACGAGGGCCCGGGCTGTATTCATTGGGTTTCTCCTAGCTGTTGCCGGGCTCGCGGTTTCCGCCGTTGTCGGCTTGCGGATTGGGCGCCGCCCCCGCCTCGCCGCGATTGCGATTGCGGTTCTTGTGGCGGCGATGGCGGCCCGGCTTTCCCGGCCCCGCCGCGGGTCCCTGGCCCTGCGGACGCGGCCCCTGTCCATTCCACGCCTGCTGGCCTTGCGGGCCCTGTCCCTGACCTTGCGGATGCGGCTTGGGCTGCCCGTGCTTGCGATGCTTGCCCTGGAATTGCCCCTGCGGCACACCCTGCCCGGGTTGCCCTTGCGGGCCGCGGCCCTGGCCGCCGCGCTTCTTGCCGAACGCGAAGGGCTTGCCGCCGTGCGCCCGCCGCTGATTGGGATTCGGCTTGCCCTCGGGACGGTTGAAGTCGTAGCTGCCGCGATTGCCGTCGGGCTCGCGCAGCGGCGCATCGGGGCGCTGCGGGCCGGCGCGATTGCCGATGTCGGGCCGCTCGCCCTGCGGGCTGCGCGGATCGAAACGGTTGCCGACGTTGTCGTGCTCGTCGTGCTCCTCGACCACCTCCTGGGGGATGCGCGGGTCGCGATATCCCTCGGGGGCGCGGTTGCCGATGTTGTCGTGCTCGTCCTCGACCTCCTGCTCGCCCGATGGCGATGCGGACGGCCCGTCGACCATCCCGGCGAAGGCGAGAAGGTCCTGGATCTGCGCCTCTTCCATCTCGCGCATCATTGCGCGCTTGATGTGGCTCGGCAGCTCGACGCTCCCAAAGCGCACGCGCATCAAGCGGCTCACCGTGAGGCCCACGGCCTCCATCATGCGGCGCACCTCGCGGTTCTTTCCTTCGCGAAGGATCACGTGGTACCAGTGATTGGTGCCTTCCCCGCCGCGGTCCTCGAGGGAATCGAACTTGCACGACTCGCCGTCGATGTCCACGCCGGTGAGGAGCTTCGTCTTCTGCTCTTCGGACAGCTCGCCCACCACGCGCACGGCGTATTCGCGCTCCACCTCGAAGCGCGGGTGCGTGAGGCGGTTTGCGAGCTCGCCGCTGGTGGTGAAGATGAGGAGCCCCTCGGTGTTGAAATCGAGGCGGCCCACCGATACCCAGCGCCCGCCGTGCACCTTCGGCAGCTTGTCGAAGACCGTCGGGCGCTTTTCCGGATCGTCGCGTGTCACGATTTCTCCGGCGACCTTGTGATAGAGCAGCACGCGCGGCAAGGCCTCGCCGTAGCGCAGGTTCAGCAGCTTGCCGTCGAGCTTCACCTTGTCGCCGGGGCCGACGGAGTCGCCGAGCTTCGCGATCTGCCCGTTGATGGTGATGTGGCCCTGCGCGATGAGGATCTCGATGTTGCGCCGCGAGCCGTGGCCCGACTGCGCCATCACCTTCTGCAGTCGCTCCCGCTTGCTGGGGCTGCTGCCTCCCTGGCGCTCGCCGCCCGGGCCCCCCTTGCCGCGGCCCTTGCCGAAACGCCGGTTCTGATTCTGTTTTGGACGGGCCCATTCCGGCACGACGCCGCCGGGCCATTCGAGTTTGTGATCGGGGTGAGGTCTATCCCGCATGGGCTTGCTCCGTGGACTCTGGGGGTTGGGACTCGCCGGTCGATTCTTGTTCGGGCGGCGAGGATGCCGCTTCGAGCGCGACGAGGGTGGCGGCGGCCGGCTCGAGCGCTGCTTGCAGCTCGTCGAGCGGCGGAAGCTCCTCGAGCGACCGCAAGTTGAGGTCGTCGAGGAATTTTCGGGTGGTGGCGAGGATCGCCGGGCGTCCGGGGCTCTCGCGATAGCCCACGATCTCGACCCAGCCGCGCTCGATGAGCGCGCTCAGCGTGGGCGGCGATACCGCGACACCGCGCACGTCTTCGATGTCGCCGCGCGTGACCGGCTGCCGGTACGCGATGATGGCGAGCGTCTCCAGCACCGCGCGCGAATACCGCGGCGGCTTCTCGTTGGAGATGCGGTCGATGAACCCCTGGTACTCGGGCTTCACGCGGAAGCGCCACCCCGATGCGACGTTGGTGAGCTCGATCGAGCGCTCCGCCCACTCTGCCTTGAGCGCGTCGAGGACCTTGCGGATGTTGTCCGCGTCGACCTCGCCGGCGAAGAGGCGCTTCAGCTGCTGCACCGACAAGGGTTCCGAGGCCGAGAGGAGCGCGGCTTCGAGCACGCGCTTCACCTCATCCAGGTCGATGGAGGGCGGGGAATCCGGATTTGTCTGGTCGTTCATATCAGGCGATTGTCAGTGTGGCGCGCTCGGACCTGAGCTTCACGTAGATCGGATCGAAGGGCGATTGCTGCGTGAACTCCACGAGCGATTCGCGCGCGAGCTCGAGGAGGGCGAGGAAGGTCACCACCAGGAGCGGCACGCCGCGGTCCGGATCGAAGAGCTGGGAGAACTCGATGTAGTTTCCGCCGGCGAGCGCCTTCATGATCCGGCTCATGTGCGAGCGAACGGAAAGCTGCTCGCGCGTGATCTTGTGGTGCGCGGTCATGCGCGCGCGGGCGAGGATCGAGCGCCACGCCTCCGAGAGGTCGGCCACGCGCACGTCGGGCATCCTCTCGGCGAGCGCCTGCTCGATGTAGACCTCGACCAGGGAAAAATCGCGGCCCGCGACCGGAATCTCGGAGATCGCGAAGGCGGCCTTCTTCATGCGCTCGTACTCGAGGAGGCGGCGCACGAGCTCCGCGCGCGGGTCCTCGGGCCCGGCTTCCTCCTGCCGCGGCCGCGGCAGCAGCATGCGCGACTTGATCTCGATCAGCAGCGCGGCCATCAACAGGTAGTCCGCGGCGAGCTCGAGCTGGGTCGCGCGCATCATCTCGACGTATTCCATGTACTGGCGCGTGAGCTCGGCCATGGGAATGTCGAGGATGTCGAGCGAGTGCCGGCGGATCAGGTACAGCAGCAGGTCGAGCGGGCCCTCGAAGGCCTCGAGGAACACCGACAGCGCCTCGGGCGGAATGTAGAGGTCCGCGGGCATCTCGGTGATGGGCTCGCCGCGCAGCCGCGCGATCGGGAGCGCCAGATCCAGCGCGGATTGCTCGCGCGCCAGCGGGTCGTTTGCGGCGTGGGTGGTCATTTCTTCCAGTACAGCGCTTCTGCGCTGATGCGGCTCATCGTGTAGGCGTCCTGCTGGACATCGGGAACTTCGGTGAGCTCCCAGCCGAGCTTCACGCCCAGGTCGCTCGCCGCGGTGGTCACGGCCTTGAAGAAATTCTCGCCGCGGTCGACGATCGTGTCGCCCTGCTTCTTGACTTGTGCCGCGGCCGACAGGTTCTCGTCGTCCGGATCCTCGTCCTTGCCGCCGATCAGCAGCAGGAAGCGCTTCGGAAGCGCCTGGCGCAGCTCGTTGTCGCCCACTCTCGCGCCCACCAGCGAGTACGGGAAAGGATCGAGGTCCTTGACCTTGTCCTTGCGCCACTCGGGAAGCGTGTACCAGCCGGGGTTCGCCGCGACCATCACCGAGGCGCGGTTGTCGGCCCTGAAGAACGCCATGCGCTGCACGAACTGCCCGCCCGCCCCGTGGCCGAAGATCGCGTACTGCGCCTGGCCGTCGCGCACTTCGTCGAAAATGTGCTCGATCGCGGAGAACGCCCATTTCTCGCGGTCGGCCTGGGCCGCGACGTCGCCCAGGTTGTACGCCGCCGCCTTGGGCCATTGGTTGCCGAGGAACTCGGGGGCCACGATGAGAAGCTTGTAGCGGTCGGCGAGAAAGGTCCAGTGGTCGCGATAGTTCGAGGCGTTGCGCTTCGCCCCGTGCAGCACGATCTGGATCGGGCAAGTCGTGTCGCACGCCTTGGGGCGATAGGTGTAGACGCGAATCGGCCGGTCCGCCCGGCCCTTCTGGTCGTTGAAGATGAAGCTCCACTTGCCGGGCGGAATCGGTGTGGCCGCGAACGCCGGCATTGCAACGCTCGCCAGCATTGCGACAAAAACACCTGACGCTATCCATCGGCGGCGATCGGCGTGTCTATCGGCGTTCATCGGCGTTCCCTTCTAGCTGTAGTTGAGGCCCATGGCCTCGCGAACATCGCGCATGGTGTCGTTGGCCAGGTCGGAAGCCTTCTCGCATCCGTCCTGGACGATGTTGCGCACCAGTGTGGGGTCTTCCTCGTACTGCGTGGCGCGTTCCCGAATCGGTTTCAACTCCGCGTTGATCGAATCGATCACCGGCTGCTTGCACTCGAGGCAGCCGATGCCGGCGGTCTTGCAGCCGTTGAACGCCCATTCCTTGGTGTGCTCGTCGGAATACACGAGGTGCAGGTTCCACACGGGGCACTTGAGCGGGTCCCCCGGGTCGGACCTGCGCACGCGCGCCGGATCGGTCTGCATGGTGCGGATTTTCTGCGTCACCGAGTCGGGCGCCTCGCGCAGCATGATCGCGTTGTTCGAGCTCTTCGACATCTTCTGCCCGTCGAGCCCGAGCAGCTTGGGCGTGGCGGTGAGCAGCGCCTCGGGCTCGGCCAGGATCATGCGCCCGCCGCCTTCGAGGAATCCGTAGAGCCGCTCCTTGTCGCCGATGGAGAGGTTCTGCACGTCGCCCACGAGCGTGCGCGCCTCTTCCAGCGCGGCCGCGTCGCCCTGCTCCTGGAAGCGCGTGCGCAGTGTCCGGTAGAGCTTCGCCTTCTTCGGCCCCATCTTCTTCACCGCCGCCTCGGCCTTCTCCTCGAAGCCCTTCTCGCGCCCGAACAGGTGGTTGAAGCGCCGCGCGATCTCGCGCGTGAGCTCGATGTGCGACACCTGGTCCTCGCCCACCGGAACGCGGTTGGCCTGGTAGATGAGGATGTCGGCCGCCTGCATCAGCGGGTAGCCCAGGAATCCGTAGGTGGTCACGTCGCGCCCCTGCTCGGCGTGCTGCTGCATCAAGTCCTTGTAGGTCGGCACGCGCTCCAGCCACGACAGCGGCACGAAGAACGAGAGCAACAGCGTGAGCTCCGCGTGCTGCGGCACGCGCGACTGGATGAAGAGCGTGGCCTTGGTGGGGTCGATTCCGCAGGCGAGCCAGTCGATGAACATCTCCCACACCGTCTGCTCGATGACCTGCGGATCCTGGTAGTGCGTCGTGAGCGCGTGCCAGTCGGCGGCGAAGAAGAGGCAGGGGAACTCGTTCTGCAACGCCACCCAATTCTTCAGCGCCCCGTGATAGTGCCCGAGGTGCATCGCCCCGGTGGGGCGCATTCCTGAAAGGACGCGGTCCTGGAACATCATTGAAGGCCGAAGAGCGCGTAGATGGACTTCACGCACGCATACACCAGCGGCGAGAGCACGGTGCCGAGCACTCCCGTGGCGATGAGGACGATGAGGATGAGCATGCCGTAGCGCTCCGTGCCCTGGTAGGCGTGCGAGAGCTTCGCGGGCAGCAGGCTCGTCACGATGCGTCCGCCGTCGAGCGGCAGGATGGGAAACAGGTTCAGGATCGCGAAGATCACGTTGACCAGGATCCCCGCTTCGGCCACCGAGAACCAATACGTGGCGACCGGATTCGCATCCGAGGTGAGCAGGGCTTTCGCCACCAACGCCCACAGCGCCGCCTGGACGAGGTTCGACGCCGGACCCGCCGCGGCAACCCACAGCATGTCGCGCTTGGGGTGGCGGAGATTATTGAAGTTCACCGGCACCGGCTTCGCCCAGCCGAACAGGAAACGGCCTTGCGTCACGACGGCGAGCAGCAACGGCACGACGATCGTGCCGATCAGGTCGATGTGCTTTACCGGATTCAACGTGACGCGGCCCAGGATGTAGGCGGTGGTGTCCCCGAAATGCTTCGCCACGAAGCCGTGCGCGGCTTCATGCAACGTGATCGCCAGGATCACCGACGGCGCGAAGATCACGATGTTCAGAAGAATGTTTTGGAAGTCCATCAGTGCAGCGCCGCCTTCACGAAACCGAACGCTCGGATGTCGCCCTTGCCTTCGCGCACCAGCTTGGGCGCGTCTCCCGACAGGTCGATGACCGTGGTGACCGCGCCGTTGCACGGCCCGGAATCCACCACGAGCGCCAGCTCATGCTCGAGATGCTTGCGGATCTGGGCCGCGTCGTTCAGCGCCTGGCCGTGCGCCGGCAGGATGAGCGTGGAGGAAAGCAGCGGCTCGCCCAGCTCTTCCAGCAGCGCCATCGCGACCGCGTGGTTGGGAATGCGCACGCCGATCGTGTGGCGCGGATGCAGCAGCCGCCGCGGCACGTCGCGCGTGGCGCGCAGGATGAAGGTGTAGCTGCCGGGCGTGTTGGCGCGCATCAGTCGGTATTGCAGGTTGTCCACTTTGGCGAATTGCCCCACTTCGGAAAGGTTGCGGCACACGAGCGTGAAATGATGGCGCTCGTCGACGTTGCGGATGCGGCGGATGGTCTCCATCGCCGCCTTGTCGCCGATGTGGCAGCCGAGCGCGTAGCACGAGTCCGTCGGGTAGGCGATCACGCCACCCTCCCGGATGATGTCCACCGCGTGCCGGATCAGTCGCGGCTGCGGGTTCTCCGGGTGCACCGAAAAGTATTGGGCCATGCCCTCGTCATCCGCGCGGAAACTCCCGCGCCCGAGTTAGCTTTTTCTCAACGAGCGGCTAATGCGCCCACTTGGACCACACGGGGGTCAACGACGCGTGGAGCGCTGGCAGGCGCCCCGGCTCGATCGGGCTTTCGCCCGGCCCGTGGTAATCGGCACCGCGAGAGGCGAGGAACCCATGCTCCAGCGCCTCGCGTTGCCACAATGCGTACTGTTCCGGGCGGTGGCTTCCGGTGACCACTTCGATCGCCTCCCCGCCGTACTTCTTGAAGTCTCCCAGCATCTCGTCGCGCATCATCGGCTTCAGGTCGTACCTGCCGGGATGCGCGAGGACCGCCGTGCCGCCGCTCGCGCGAATCCACGTGATCGCTTCCTCGAGCGTGGCCCAGCGATGCGCAACATACGCGGGCTTGCCCTTGGCGAGGTACTTGTCGAATGCCGCCTGGATGCTCTTCACCTTCCCGGTCCCGGCGAGGTGCCGCGCGAAATGCGTGCGGCTCAACATCGCCTTGTTCTGCGCGAGCCCATGGGCTCCTTCCAGCGTTCCCGCGAATCCCAGCACCTCCAACGCGGCCGCGATTCGTTCCGCGCGCCCGAACCGCCCCTCCCGAATCGAGTTCAGCCCTTCGCTCAGGGCCTTCGACGCGGGATCCACCTGCAGCCCGACCACATGCAGCGTCGTCTCGCCCCAGCTTGCCGAGATCTCGACGCCGGGGACCAACGCGACACCCGTTCGCTGCGCCGCGACTCCCGCTTCTTCCAGGCCGTCGGTGGTGTCGTGATCCGTGAGCGCGATCGCGTCGACCCCGGTGCGGGCCGCAAGCTCGATCAGCTGAGTGGGCGACAGCAGACCATCCGAGCGAGTCGAATGGTTATGCAAGTCAAAATTCTCCAAGGGCCTATTGTATCAAAATGGCCCCTGGGCAGCCATGGTCATACAGCCGATAAAGTTCGAAGACGAGGGCCTCGCCGCCACGCGCGAGCTGGTGGGCCGCTTCGACGCCCGTGCGGCGAAGGATGCCGGAGTGCGCCGCGAGCTCGCGAATCTTGAGGCGCTCGATCGGCAATATGGCGGCACGGCCCCAATCGAGCTCGAGGATGTCGAGGAGCTCGTCGCCTCCATCCTCAGCGCGCTCGCGGCGCTCGACGATCCCGACCTCGTCATCGGCGCGGCACTCTGGGCGCAACGGCACGACGTGGTGGTCACCGCGGTCGAGCCGGTGGCGAACGCGCTCGCGCAACGCTCCAACGATGCGGCGGGAAAGCAGGAGCTCGCCGCGGTGTTCGGGCTCATGCAGGGCTTCATCGCGCATGTGGCGCCGCGGCTTGCGGCGGACCTCGAGCGATCGAATCCCGAGAGGCCGTGGCGCATCCTGCACGTGAACCTCGCGATCACCGCGATTCGCACGGAAGACGCCGCGATGATGGAGTTCGCGTTCGACGCGCTCGACGCGGCGCTTCCGGATGATCGCCGTGGCTTCTACTCCGAAGCGCTCGCCGTGGCGCTTGCGCCGGGAATCGCTCCCGCCGTCCATGCCGCAATCGCTGTGCGGCATTCCAAATGGGCCTGAAATCTGCCATACTTATCAGTTACTTGAATTGAAGCTGCATGAAATTCCTTTTCGATTTCTTCCCGGTCATCCTTTTCTTTGTCGCCTACCAGGCGGCCGGCATCTATGTGGCGACCGCCGTAGCGATCGGCGCATCGATCCTGCAGATCGCGTGGCTCCTCGCGCGGCGCCGCAAGGTCGGCAACATGCAGTGGGTGAGCCTCGCGATCATCGTGCTGTTTGGCGGGGCCACGCTGCTGCTCCACGACGAAACATTCATCAAGTGGAAGCCCACCGTCCTCTATTGGCTCGCGAGCGTCTCGTTCCTCGGCGCGCTCGCCTTCAAGACCAACCTCGTCAAGGCGGCGATGGGCGAAGGCATCGTGCTTCCCGAGCCGGTGTGGTTCAAGCTCTGCGTGGCGTGGGGCGTCTTCTTCCTCTTCAAGGGGGCGCTCAATCTCTGGGTCGCCTACAACTTCTCCACCGACACCTGGGTGAACTTCAAGCTCTTCGGCGGCATGGGCCTGATGATCGCCTTCGTGATCGCGCAGGCCGTCTGGCTTTCGAAATACGTGCAGGACGAGCCCGCCAAGGCGGACCCGCCCAAGCCGTGACCATGCTCTTCGCAATCCTCGCCGAGGACTTGCCCGGGAGCCTTGCCGGGCGCCTCGAAGCGCGCGCGGCGCACCTGGAACGGTTGAAGGCTCTGCAGGAAGCCGGGCGGCTGGTGCTGGCGGGACCGCATCCCGCCATCGAGGCGCAGGATCCGGGGCCGGCGGGCTTCACGGGCTCGCTCATCGTGGCGGAGTTCGCTTCGCGCGAGGCCGCGATCGCCTGGGCCGCCGAGGATCCCTATGCGATGGCCGGTGTCTACGCGAGGGTCACGGTGAAACCCTTCAAGAAGGTGCTGCCGGCATGAAGGCCGCGACGGAGCAGGTGATCCGCGAGCGCCTGGCGGCGTTGAAGCCCGTGACGCTGGATCTACGCGACGAAAGCGCGCAGCATGCGGGCCACGCGGGCGCGGCATCGGGCGGCAGCCATTGGCAGCTCACCATCGTTTCGGAAGCCTTCCGCGGCAAAAGCGCCGTGGCAAGGCATCGAATGGTTTATGAGGCGTTGGGCGACCTCATGAAGCGGGACATCCATGCCCTCAAGATCGAGGCGTTCGCGCCCGAGCAGTTTTGACCCTCAGCCATAAGTCAAAGGAACCTCCATGCAACGTACCGTCAAGAACCTCGCCGTCGCCCTCGTGGCCGGCACCTTCGCCTTCGCCGCCGGGGCGCAGGACAAGGGCGAGAAGGCCGCCAAGAAGGCCTCGGCCGCCCCCTCCACCTCCGGCAAGGTCGTCGTGAACGGCGTGGCGATCCCGCAGTCGCGCATCGACGCGATGAACCGGGAGCTCACCGCCCAGGGACAGCCCGACACGCCCGAGCGCCACACCGCGGTGAAGGAAGAGCTCGTGAACCGCGAAGTCCTCGCGCAAGCGGCCGCCAAGCGCGGCCTCGACAAGAACCCCGACGTCGCCGCGCAGATGGCGATGGCGAGCCAGGCCGTGCTGGTGCGTGCACTGTTCGAGTCCGAGGTCAAGGCCAACCCGATCACCGATGCGCAGCTGCAGCGCGAATACGAGACGTTCAAATCCTCGATGGGCGCCAACGAATACAAGGTGCGCCACATCCTGGTCGACAAGGAAGACGACGCCAAGGCGATCATCGCCGAGCTGAACAAGGGCGGCGACTTCGCCAAGATCGCCAAGGAGAAGTCGAAGGATCCGGGCTCCAAGGAAAACGGCGGCGACCTCGACTGGGGCCCGTCGGCGCGCTACGTCAAGCCTTTCGCCGACGCGATCACCAGCATGCAGAAGGGGCAGACGACCGCGACCCCGGTGAAGACCGACTTCGGCTTCCACGTGATCCGCCTCGACGACACCCGCCCGCTCAAGGTGCCCGAGTTCAGCGAGATCAAGGAGCAATTCCGCCAGCGCGCGCAACAAGCGCAGATCCAGAAGCTCGTGGCGGAGCTGCGGATCAAGGCGAAGGTCGAAGAGAAGTAATTCGTCGTCCCGGACGCTGCAGTCGCAGCAACGATCCGGGACCCAGTTCAAAGGGCGGCTCCGGCCGCCCT
>WNFL01315991.1_pt1 | contig 10922 bp, 10 predicted proteins | sample 5400361 | NCBI WGS metagenome assembly WNFL01 (sample SAMN13153351, study PRJNA577476) | soil metagenome | isolation source: 40 cm soil on Douglas fir-dominated hillslope | place: USA:California | collected 2013-09-17 | reverse complement strand
GGGCAGGCCCCTACTGCGGAGAGAACAGTGGACCCGGCAAGGAACGTTGTGGAGAGCTTGACATCCAGATCCGGAATTAGAGAACACAATCGGCACAAAGCGGACCTACCGCGATGTCTGCTATTTGTTCGCTTTCGGGGGTAAAGCGGACATCGGCCAGCGCTTGCCGGACACACGGGCGCGGTTTCGGCAACCTAGCCCACAGTGAGGGCCGATTTGCAGGCGCAATCACTTTTTGTTATCAGCAATTTCATGGCAAAGCGCAAGATTCGCAGTCCCGCAAAGCGCAAACGTGGCCGGCCGCCGACAACCGGGATCGGCATACTCGTCGGCGTTCGCTGCCACGACCAATTTCTAAGTCGGGTGGACCGGTGGCGCGACAGGCAAGAGGGGCAGATTTCGAGGCCCGACGCGATTCGGCGGCTTGCCGAGCGCGGGCTTGACCACGGATAACTCCTATTCTCGAAAGTAGACATGGCGGACAATCTCGCCGAAGACGATTTGAAATGGCGGATCGACCTTGCGCGAAAGGGCGACGGCGAACTGCTTGCGGAACTGCTTTCGGAAATATTGAGCCGGAATGAACCAGTCCCCCCCAAGCTGTGCGAGTTTTTAGTCGGAGTGGTCGCTGGCAAGATCATACTCAAGCCCCCGCTTCTGCGAACACGAACCTTCAAAGAGATGAGTCGGCGCTGGCTGCTGGAAAAGCATGCCGCACACGCGGTCGAGATAGAGATGCGCGACCATGGCAAGCAGCGCGACAAGAAACTGCGAACGGCCCTGACGCGGAAATGGTCCGAAGCCTACGGCACGACTCCGGCCGCCGTAGAATACTTCCTAAGGCACAAACCTAAACCGCTAACCGCTGGCGCCCGCGCCCAGCGTGCCGCTGCAATCGCCGCATCTAAGCGCCGCAAATCAGCGCAAAAATAGCGGACCTTAGCGGCGCCGCGCTATGGCACTCTAAGCGTAGGACAACGCACGTTCACGCATAGGAGCGCGGAATATGACAGACGAATCGCTCACGATTGCCGAGTTCTGCGCCGCAGAAAAAATCTCCCGCACTACGTTTCAGAAGATTTGCAGCCAAGGCAAAGGCCCGCGCACGTTCAATGTCGGCACCAAGCGGCTGATCTCGCACGAAGCCCGAAAAGAGTGGCGCCGTGCCCGTGAAGCCGAGGCGGCGGCCGCCGATGGACTGGTTGCTGCCTGATCGCGACAGCTTCGGTTCGGGCCAAACTTTGGAGACGATGACGATGCCTACTGCATGCAGCGTCTTGCGACATAGGATGAGGATGGTTTGTGATATCCGATCTTCTCGGGACCAAAAGTGAGGCGGCCATGCGTGATCGCTCGCCTTCGCTGCTGTCCCTTGCGGTCATTGCCGATCGATTGCACTACGCTGGCAGCGACCGCGAGCGGAGCGTGCGTCGGTTGTTTGCGCGGCACGAAATACCGATCATCCGGCGCGGTCGCGGGGTCTATTTTGTGACGGAGCTGCAATACGCGGCTCTAATCGAGGCGATGACGACATGCTCACGATCAGGAAGCGCGGCAAAAGATTCCACATCCGCGGTACGGTCCGTGTCGGGCGGGAAACGCGCATCGTCAAAGAACATTCTACAGGGGCAGATCGCCGCGACGTTGCAGACGCCTACCGTTCGAAGCTCGAGGCGGACATCCGCCACGAAATTTTTCACGGTACACGAGGGAGGACGCAGAGCTTGACGATCGCGGATGCGGGGTTGCGCTACATGGCGCGACCGGGCGGCGTGAGGTCATACGACGTTTGGAGAATCGGCCAGATCAACAACATTGTCGGAGATCGCAGCATTGCCGAGGCAGCCGACGCCTGGTCGGAATACAAGCGAGCCCGTTGCGGCGGATTGTCTCCTGCCACGGTGCAGCGGCATCGATCGACCTTTCAAGCTGCCATCAACTATCTCGCTCGGGACGAAGGCTTTGACGCGCCCAAGCTGCCCCGCGGCGAACGTGTGAGCAATAAGCGGGTCAGATTCCTGTCATCGGATCAGGCTGACCGCCTGGTGCAAAGCTATGCCGAGCACGTCCAGCCGATCGCCGTGACGTTGCGGTGGCAAGGGTTGCGCATCGGGGAGGCGCTGCGGCTCGATTGGGCGCATGTGAGCTGGTCGGGCAATTCGATCTTCATCGCCGAGAGCAAGACCGGCGAGCCGCGAACGGTGACGATGCACAAGAGGACGCGGGTGGCGTTGCATCGGCTATGGGTGTCGCGCGAATCCCCCAAAGATGGTCGCGTGTTCCTGACGCAGCTCGGTCGACCTTATTCCGACGCACGCGAATACAAGTTCCCAAGCGGGAGCGGGATTAAAAAGGCGCACGCGACCGCCTGCAGGCGCGCCGGCGTCACCGATTTTCACGTCCACGACTGGCGGCACCATTGGGCGAGCTGGTGCGTCATGTCGGGAATCGATCTCGAAACTGTCAGGCAAGAGGGCGGCTGGAAGTCGCTACGCATGGTCGAGCGGTACGCGACTGTAAGCGCGGCGCATCGCACGCGAGCAATGGCGAAATTGAGTGAGTTTGGGCAATGCGTGGGCAATCACAAATATCAAAAAGGAAAACCATAATGGCACAAGACGTTATGAACACGCCCCGAACCTTGCCAAGGTCGGGGTCGAGGGTTCGAATCCCTTCGCCCGCTCCAAATTCATTTACGCTATCAATGGCTGGTATAGGCTCCAGCTGTGCTTGGGTCCAGCTTTGCTGCGTGGTGGAGGCGGCTCGGAAGCAGCCGAAGAACAATTCGGATCGGGATTTCGCCTCCCTTCCCCTTCACCTGTCCTGATTTCGATTCCCGTCGTAGCGCTCAGGTCAGAAGAGTTGCGCGTGCCGCCTTCGGCGGTTTTGGTCTGCGCGGTCTCCCTTTGAGTGAGAGAGCTTTCTCAAGCCATTGCTCCTTGAGTTCGGCTGTCAGCAGCCAGGCTGCGCCGCTTTGTCGATTGAGGCTGCAACTCGTCGCATATTTATCGAACGCCTCCACTTCGGCCAGCGTGGAGAAGTGAGCTGTTACGGTCGGTTTCTTGATCCCCTTAACTGGATCCCAAGCTTCGATCGATGTTCGACTTGGTTGTGACTTTCGGCAGACCAATTATCTCCAGATCAACACATCCGGCTTGCAACGCACGGCCGGTCCATACATGTGGGCCAGGAGGAGACTCATGCACTGCAGCAAACTTGCCTTCAGTCGATTACCTTGTCTGCGCGTAGGTGGAACGATGGTGGAATTGTGAGGCCCAACGCCTTGGCGGTCCAAACGTTGATCACGAACTCAAACTTCGTCGGTTGCGTTATCGGTAAGTCGGCTGGCTTGGAACCCTTTAAAATCCGCCCCGCATAGACGCCAGCTTGGCGATAAGCGTCCATGAGACTGACACCGTAACTCAAGAGGCCGCCGGCCGCCGGGAAGTCAGGAAATGGGTAGACGCCGGGGATCGCGTGGCGCGCGGCCAAGGCCGCGAGCTGGTGCCGTCGGGTGATGAAGAACCCATCGGTGCCCACCATGAAAGCGTCAACGTGCAATCCACCGATGGCCTCGAAGGCCGTATCGATGTCGAGCGCGTTCCCGGCTGTCATTTTATGAGCTTTGATCTCGATGGTGCGTCCCGCCGCTTCCACATCCGCCATTTCGGACTCGGCCCCCGAGTAATCCGGATTGACGATCATGGCGACGGCGCGAGCGTGCGGGAGCAGGTCGCGGATCAGTTCAAGCCGCTTCGTCGCCATCTCGACCGCAAGCAAACTCACGCCGGTTAGATTTCCTTCCGGCCGGCTGAGGCTCGCGACAAGACCGCTCTTTACCGGGTCCGCGCCGCTGGTAAAGACAATCGGGATGGTCGCGGTGGCCTTCTTTACAGCCAGCGCGGCGACGTTGCCGCCGGCAACGATGACGGTGACCTGACGGCGCACCAGATCGGCCGCAAGCGCTGCAAGCTGGTCGTAGCTCCCATGGGCCCAGCGGTATTCGATCGCGACATTCTGGCCCTCCACGTAGCCTGCTTCTTGGAGGCCCTCGCGGACCGCCCACGCGAGGTGAGCCAATGTGTCGGGTGATGCATAGTGAAGAATTCCGACGACCGGTTTTGCCGGCTGCTGCGCCCGCGCCGCAAGTGGCCACGCCGCAGCCGCACCGCCGAGAAGCGTGATGAACTTGCGCCGCCTCATGTCGAACATGGGGCTTCCTTCCTCATCTCGGCGCCACCATAGCAGCAGGCGATAGAGCCCTCGCGGTCCATTTGCCGCATGCTCAATCTGGCGCAGTTCGGCCGGCAAGTCTTTAGGGCATCCAACATGCTGGCTAGCCGCCGCGGCCAAAAAGGCCGCAGGAACTTCTTGCGCCAGGCTTGACGGCAGCTTTGGAGAATGCGCTTCCCTGAATTACTCATCATCCAGTCGGCAAAATTTCCAGCAAATCCGCAGGCGCCGCCGGTTCCCGCCCCTCCTGCAGGCTGTCACGGCAATCGGGGATGCAGAGAGAGGGCCGCTGTGGCAATAGACGGGCTTTGGAGAGGCAAGCCGGAGAAAGACATGCGCTCTTGGCTCCGCGTGGCACTCGCGGCTGCGCTACTTGCCACCAGTGTCGGCGGCGCATCGGGGCAGAATTATCCCGAGCGTCCCGTGCGCGTCGTGATTGCGTTTCCTGCCGGCGGCACGATCGACACGCTCGGCCGCATTCTCGCGCAGAAGCTCACCGAGGCGTGGGGGGAAAACGTCGTCATCGAGAACCGTCCAGGTGCGGGCGGGAACATCGGCGCCGCGGCGGCGGCGAAATCGGCACCCGACGGCTACACACTGCATCTCGGCGCGCAGAGCCTCGCCGTGAACGTGACCCTGCAGCCGAGCAAGGATTTCGACCCGATCACGGATTTCGATCCGATCATGCTGGTGGCGACCGCCCAGGATGTCCTGCTCGTACCGCCGAATTCGCCATTTCGCTCGGTCAAGGAATTGGTCGACTACGCCAAGGCGCATCCCGCTGAACTCAATTATGCCTCGCTTGGCACGGGCACCAGCGGACATCTCGCCACGGTCATGTTCAGCGACCTTGCCGGCATCAAGCTTCAGCACGTGCCCTATACCTCGGTTTCGCAGGCGGCGACCGACGTCATCTCCGGCCGGATTGCGGTGTTTCTGCCGACGCTCGGCGGTCATATCGGCAACGTGACGGCCGGCCGTATGCGCGCGCTGGCTGTGTCGGGGCCGAGCCGCGCGGTGCAGCTTCCCGATGTTCCCACCTTTAGCGAGCTTGGCGTGAAGTTTGTGGACGAGACGAGTTGGTACGCGCTGTTCGCGCCGAAGGGCACACGTCGCGACATCATCGACAAAATCAATGCCGAGCTTGAGCGCATCCTTGCGCTGCCCGACGTCAGGGAAAAGGGCGTGACGCTCGGCTATCGCTACATCGGCGGCTCGCCGGAAAAGCTCGCTGCCTTTCTGGCGAGCGAGATCGCCAAATGGGCCGAGGTCGCCAAGAGCGCCTCGCTGAAATGATTGGCCGCTGCGGGACGGAGAGCCGCGGCAAAGCTTTCCGCAAGCTCGGTACGATCGCGATGCTCCGCCGGGCTTTGCAGCCCACCACCATGGCTCGATCAGTCGATTCAATAACCAACTGCCAGTGCGCCGCGGGTGCGGTTGTCCGCGGCGCCGACCAGGCCCGTCGGTGCCACCAAGATCGAATTTGCCGACGTGCGCGGCAATCCGTCCACCACGTTATGGCCGCGCGCCTTGAGCGCACGGATCAGATCGGCTGAGAATCCATGCTCGACCGCAACTTCGTCGGGCCGCCACTGATGATGCACGCGCGGCTCGGCGATCGCTTGTGCGATCGGCAGCTTGCGATCGATGACGTTTATCAGCACCTGCAGTACCGCTGTGATGATGCGGCTGCCGCCCGGAGACCCTGTGACGAGAAACGGCTTGCCGTTCTTGAGCACGATCGTCGGCGTCATCGAAGAAAGCGGCCGCTTACCGGGTCCCGGCGCGTTGGCCTCGCCGCCGACGAGACCGAACGCATTGGGAGCACCCGGCTTGGCGGCGAAGTCGTCGAGCTCGTTGTTCAACAGAACGCCGGTGCCCTCGGCCACGAGACCAACGCCATAGCTCAAATTCAGGGTTGTGGTATTGGCAACTGCATTGCCGAAGCGATCGATCACCGAAAAATGCGTGGTGTTGTCGCCTTCCCGCGCCGGCGCATAGATCGAGCCGAAGCTCGCGGCTGGGGCGGCGTGGGCGGGGTCGATGCGCTCGCGCACCGTTTGCGCGAAGCGTTTTGACGTGAGATAGGGTGGCGGCGTGACGCTCGCTGGATCGCCGAGAAACTTCGCCCGATCGAAGTAGGCGCGCTTCATGGCTTCGATCATCAAATGGACACGCGTTGCCGCATCGACTTGGCCCAACTTATATCCTTCGAGAATATTGAGCATCTCGCTCAGAACCACGCCGCCGGACGAGGACGGCGGCATCGATGCGATGCGATAGCCGCGATAGCTCCCGAAAGTGGGCGTGCGCTCGATCGGTTGGTAGCGCTCGAGATCTTCGCGCGTCATGATGCCGCCCGCCGCGCGAACCGCGTTGGCGAGCTTGTCCGCGATTGCGCCGCGATAGAATGCCCGCGGTCCCTCGCGGGCGATTGCAGAGAGCGTATCGGCCAGGTCGCGCTGGAGTAGTGTCGCTCCAGGACCGAGCGCACGGCCGTCGGGCGCGAGGAAGATCTTTGCCGTTGCCGGCCAGCGGGCCAGACGCGTTTGCGACCGCGGCAACGAGTCGGCCACGTCGTTCTCGATCGGAATGCCGTCGCGCGCCAGCGCGATTGCCGGCGCAATCAGCTGTGCGAGCGTGAATTTTCCCGAGCCATACTTCGCGTGCGCCAGCGCCAGCCCCGCGACGGTTCCGGGAACGCCAATGGCGAGCGCGGAGTCCAGGGACTTGTGCGGGTCGGCTTCGCCGTGCTCATCAAGGAAGATCGTGCGTGTCGTCGCAGCCGGCGCGGTCTCGCGGTAGTCGATTGCCGTATCGATGCTGCCCTGCGCGAGGTGGATCAGCATGTAGCCGCCGCCGCCGATATTGCCGGCGCGCGGGTACGTCACCGCGAGCGCGAAACCCGTCGCCACTGCCGCGTCGACCGCGTTGCCGCCCTGCTCGAGCACTTCGACGCCGATGCGTGCCGCGCGCCCTTCCTGCGCGACAACCATGCCATGCGACGCCGTCACTGGCTCGATAGCCAAGCCGCTCGCGGGCGCGACATCCGTAAGCGCGGGCGTCTCTGCCGCCAGTGGCCCGATCCAGGTCAGGCATGCGAACAGGAGCAGCAGCGTGGGGCGGGCGATGCCGATCATCTAGGGCGTGTACTCATAAATCCGGCTCTGAAAACGCGGCTCGCTGAATGTCCGCTTCGCTCCGAAAGCGACTGAATTACTGCGGCGCCGCGAAATGACGCGAAGTGCCAAAAGCTGACTCATGCGCCGCAGCAAGCCACGCCTCCAATCGATGACCGCATCCGCATAGACGCCTATAAAAAAATAGGCCGCCTCAGTCGGCGGCTTCAATCATAATAAAAAACCCCGTTGCTTAACGTATACTTCCCCAGGGGTCTGATTTCTTGGCAGGCTGTTCGCGGGTAGTCCTCTTGAGCGCGTCTTTGTAGGCTCTCTCTGTCTCGTCTGCTTCTTTCTTCTTCTGTTGTTCGGCCTTATTTGCCTCTGCCTTCGCGGGGTCTCCCTCCTGAGCGAATGCAGGCACCGCCAATGATGCAATTATTGCGGCTATCACAAGAGGTCTCATTCCATCTTCTTACTCCGCAGAAATGGTCTAATTAAGACAGTTGCCTATCCAAATTAGACCGCGCGTTGCCACTGTGGCGTGTCGGGTTACGCCGCTCGCGAAGAGAAAGCCGGGTTTTGTCCGCTCCGCTCCAAAAGCGGATAAGTTGATAGATATTTCGGTAGGTCAGCTTTGTGCCGATCGCGACCGAATGCAGCGCAGCAAAATCCACTGCTTATTCGATCACCTCGTCGGCGGCCACGAGTAGCTTGTCCGGCACGGTGAGGCCGAGCATGCGGGCGGTCTGTGCGTTGATGACAAGCTCGAACTTGGTTGCCTGCACCACCGGGAGCTCCGCTGGCTTGGCGCCCTTTAGAATGCGGCCGGCGTACAATCCGATTTGCCGGTAGGCATCGGCAATATTGGTACCGTAGCTCATCAACCCGCCGACTTCAGTGACCTCTCGTAGCGCGTAGGTCGCAGGGAGGCGGTGGAATGCCGCTAGTTGGACGAGCTGCACACGCCGGCCGTGCAGGAAAGGCGAGGCCCCGACGAACAGGGCATCGGGATGAACCTCTTGCATTTTTTCGAACGCCGCATTGATCTCGTTGCTGCTGTTGGCGTTTAAAACCTCGATCTGCAGCCCCATGCGGCTCGCAGCGGCTTGCACCTCCTCCAATGTTGTCTTGGTATTCACAGTATCGGCCGGATTGACGAGGACGGCAACGCGAGCGGCGTTGGGCACCAGCTCACGCAGGAGATCGAGCCGCTTTGCTGCCAACTCAGAATTGAACAGATTGATACCGGTCAGGCTGCCACCGGGTCTTGCGAGGCTGGTCACCAGACCAATGCTGACGGGGTCCTGAGCCACAATGAAAAGGGTGGGAATGGAAGTGGTCGCGGCCTTAGCGGCGAGCGCCGCGGGAGGACCTCCAGTCGTGATCACAGCAACTTGGCGGTGCACCAGATCGGCAGCCAATATCGCGAGTCGGTCGCTCCGATTCTCCGCAAAACGATAGAGGATCGATAGGTTGTCGCCCTCTACGAAACCGGTTTCCTTTAAGCCCTGATGAAATGCGCGGAGGCGAACTCCGAGCTCGTCCGCCGACCTGACGTCGAGGAAACCAATCACCGGCATCGCCGCCTGCTGCGCACGCGCAGCAAGCGGCCACGTAATGACCGCGCCGCCGGCAACCGTGATGAACTCGCGCCGCCTCATGTGCTGCCCAAAAATACGAGGATTGCACCCTACCACACCCCGGTAGGAAACGCCGGGTTGTGCATCACAGCAAATTTGGCGGCCAATGTCTCAGTTGGGTCAGACGCGACCAAATTGTGGAGTGCGCCCTTGATAGTGGACAGTTTCAGGCGGCTTTTTTGACAGGTTGCTGGGCGTGTCGATCCTCGTATTGCCGAAAGTTAATCTGACAAGACAAGTTGTCGCGCCTCCCAACCGGCAACACCTCGGATAAGGTTTTGCCCTCAATCCTGGGAGGATGTGAATGCTCACCGTACTTCGACAGTGGAGCCAGAAGAGAACGCTGCGCGCGATGTTGTTGGATCCCCGTTCGACGCGGGGGTTCCGCTCCACCGGACAGCTTGAAAAAGGCATCGGCGCCGACCGCTCTACGACCGAGCGACTTCTGCTGAGCATCGGCGCGAGAAAGGCCGAAGGCGCGGAAGAGTGGACGCTCAATCCGATCTGAGCGCGGCTTTCACCACCCGCGACTGATCGTCCAGGCGCATATGAATGCGCCTTTCGCAGGCTTGCGCTGTACCGTGCAATGGCCAGGGAGGAACTACGCATGAAAAAGCTGCTTCTCATTATAGCTGCCACGGCGGCTACATTGTTCAGTGCGGCGCTTCTTGCTGACGATTATCCGTCGCGGCCGCTCACTATCGTTAACGTGTTTGGTCCGGGCAGCGGGAGCGACACGATTTGCCGCATCATTGCGGACAAGCTCAGCCCGGTACTCGGCCAGCCGGTCCTCGTCGAAGATCGCCCGGGAGCGGACGGAGCGCTGGCTGCGCTTTACGTCCATCATCAGCCGGCGGACGGCTACACGCTCCTCATGGGCACCAACTCGCCGCTGTCCGCCGACCCATTCATACACCGGGGCTTGGGCTACGATCCGATCAAGGACTTTGTGCCGATCACCCGGGTGGGAAGTTTCACTCTGATTCTTGTGGTCAATCCAACACTGCCAATCTATTCGATCAAGGAGCTCGTCGACTATGCCAAGGCCAACCCCGGCAAGCTGTCGTTCGCTAGCGGTAACACCGCCGGTATCGTCGGCGGCTACACTCTGGCAAAATGGGGCGAGATCAGCATGCTGCATGTGCCTTACAAAAGCACAGGACCGGCGCTCATGGACATCATCGCCGGCCGCGTGTCGATGATGTTTGCTGATTTCACCACCTCGGTGCCGCATGTCAAAGCGGGCACCGTGCGTCCTTTGGCGATATCGCGCATACACCGCAGCTCGCTCTATCCGGATTTGCCGACCATGGACGAGGCCGGAGTAAAAGGCTTTAATCTCGATGCTTGGGCTGGCCTTGTCGCGCCGGCCGGCACCCCGGCGGCTGTTGTGCAGAAACTCAACACCGCGCTACGCGAAATCATCGACAGCCCGGACGTTCAGACGAGGTTCAAGAACGTGGGCTTCGAGGGATTTTCCAGCACGCCTGAGGAGTTGGCAGTATTCATCAAGGTTCAGCTCGGCGTGTGGGAAAAGATGGTCAAGGACGCCGACATCAAGCCGAATTGACGCTGGACCTGCGTGAGCCGCTCGATCGGCCAGCCCACCTTATGAAGCGCGATGACGGTGAAGGTTCGCAAGGGGACTCTGGCCAGGCACAGCGGAGCGCGATCAGTTGAGACGACGCGAGTTCAAAAACACCGCCTGCATTGGAGATAATATACGAGGACCGCGGACGTGATGGCGACCGTTGACGATCAACCTTTGTACTCGTCCATGCTGGCAACCGCAGCTCTGAGGGCTTCGGCCCATCGGTTGGAAAGCATTCGATAATAGTCGTCATTCTCGTCGATTCTCCGCACGCGTCGCACATCCAGTGTGTCGCGCTCATACAGCAGGAGATCGATTGGCATGCCGACTGAAAGG
>WNFL01447583.1_pt1 | contig 10923 bp, 8 predicted proteins | sample 5400361 | NCBI WGS metagenome assembly WNFL01 (sample SAMN13153351, study PRJNA577476) | soil metagenome | isolation source: 40 cm soil on Douglas fir-dominated hillslope | place: USA:California | collected 2013-09-17 | reverse complement strand
CTTCGTCTGCACGTTGGGCTCGATCTCCGAGATCTCGTCGATGAAGAGCGTGCCCTGATCCGCCAGCTCGAAGCGACCCTTCCGCTGCGCGTCGGCCCCGGTGAACGACCCCTTCTCGTGGCCGAAGAGCTCGCTCTCGATGATGTTCGCGGAGAGCTCCGCGCAGTGGAGCTTCACGAAGCGCTCGTTCCGCCGCGGCGAGAGCTGGTGGATGGCCTGCGCGATCAGCTCCTTCCCCGTGCCCGTTTCGCCGTGGATCAGGATCGTGGCGCGGGTCGGGGCGATCTGGATGATCTTGGCCAGGAGCTCCTGCATCGCGCGGGAGTGGCCGGTCAGGTTCGGCACCTTGAGCCCTTCCAGCGCGGAGGCGCGGCTCACAAGCTGCTGGTGCGAGAGAGCGCGCTCCACCACGGCGAGGAGCTTCGGGAGATTCAGCGGGCGGAGCTGGAAATCGTACGCCCCTTCGCGCATGGCGCTGGTGGCGAGCTCCATCGAGCCACGATCCGCGATCAGGATCACGCAGACCTCGGGGTTTCGCTTCCGCGCGACCTCGAGAAGGCGCATGCCGTCCACGCGCTGGGCCTTCAATTCCGTGATCACGAGCTCGGGACCCGCGCCGTTGGACACGCCGGCGGCCTCGGGCGCTGGCCGGTCGAGCAGGTTGAACGCCTGCTCACCGTCCTTGGCCCAGTGGACCTCGAATCCTTTCTGCGTCAGGAAGGACTCGAGCTCCTTGGTCTCGGCGGAGTCCTTGTCGACGATCAGCGCGCGGGGGCGATGCAGCAAAGAACGGCTCCTATTTCGGGGGAAGTTACGGTAACTGATTAGTTTACGACGCTAACGAGAGGAGGTCAAGAAATCGGCCAAAATGGCAGTAAGTGACGTAGCGGCAGGGGTCTTATGAGCATGCCCCGAGACATGTTGAGCATGCGCTGGCGCATGTGAAACGAAGAGAGGGGATCCCGGTGTGGGATCCCCTCGTCCTCGAGCTGATGACGCGGCTACTGTGCGTCGGGGTTCGGGATCAACACCTGACGCTGTGCGTCGGGGTTCGGGAGCACCACCTGACGCTGTGCGTCGGGGTTCGGGAGCACCACCTGACGCTGTGCGTCGGGGTTCGGGAGCACTACCTGGCGCTGCGCATCCGGGTTCGGCAGAAGAGCCTGACGCTGCGCGTCCGGGTTGGGGATCAATACCTGGCGACCGTAGTCAGTCCGCGCGATGCGAGCCGAGCGGTCGCGCCCGATCACGGGACTTCTCGCCAGGGCGACATCACCCGACGTGATCTGGGTGACACGATGGAGCCGGGCTGCGTGAATCCGGCCGCTCTTCGTCCCGGCCAGAGCCGGCGCTGCGACCAGAAGGCTCCGCGTACGAGTAGTGTCGTGCATGCGCTGTGCCGCTGAAAAAAAGCCCGCCACGAGCCTTGGGGCCCGCGGCGGACGTACAACCTCGATCGTTCGGGTACGATATCGTGCTACGTAATCGTGCTACGTAGGCCCGAGCTCGTAGGATCAGATCATGTCATCCCTGCGGCCGCAGCGGCTCGTTCAGGCGGAAGGGCTCCGTGATCACGACACGGATTCCCGCGATGGTCCGGGTCACCACGTCCCGAACCTGATCCATCGCCATGTTGCTGACCTCGCCGGCGCCGATCAAAGCGCCCGACGCCGCGGCGGACGCCGCCAGCTCGGCGGTGATGTCCAGGTCGTGCGCGCTCCGGATGGCGGCTTCCATAGCACTCCGGGCCGTCCGTCCCACGTCCGCGCCCGCCTCCGCCGCTTCCCGCACCAGCGCGGCCGAGGTGGCGCTCACGGCGCTGATCCCGGTCACGCCGACCTGCTTCGCGCCGCGCACCGCGCCCAGCATGATGAACGCGGCCGCGGATTCCACATCGCCGCCCACCAGCGCCACGCCGTGGACCGTCCCGGTGACCGTGCTCGCGACGATCTGGCGCAAGTCAGAGCCCGTGGCCTTGGTTCGCCGAAGGGTGCGGAACACGATCTTCGTCGTCACGTCCACCACCGCCTCGGCCATGTCGCCCACCCCGCTGATGGCTCGAACGACGTACTCCTTCGCCTCGGCGGCCAGTCCTTGCGTCTCACGGTCGGTCATGATGTGCCTCCTTTACTCGGGAATGCTTGGACCTGGGCATTTGTGCATTCCATGTGCCACGGATCCGAGCGTTCGTAACCGGGGAGAAACGCTGCGATACGAGGGCTCCGAGGTCAGGATCGTCACGTTTCGGTGCGAGGAGTGAACGGTGCCGTGCAGCGGAGAACTACTGGCTCGATCGAGCCACGACGAGGAAACGATCTACGTCAGAGCGTCGGCGACGTTGATGCCGTACTCCTCGGGGTTCAGCGCGGAGACGATGCCCACCGCATAGGTGTCGCTTCCCGCCTCGCGGTGGCTCAGGTCCACGACGTCGCCGTTGACGTGCTTCCGGTCGCGGTCCGCGACGATCTTCACCTTGGGACGGAAGATGTCGTGGCCGTTGTGCGCGACCACGATCCCGATCTCGTTCGTGTCGAGGAGCACGACCGTGCCCGCGGGATACATCCCGACGGTGTTCACGAAGGCCTTGATCAGCAGCGGGTCGAACTTCTCCTTGTTCGCCACCAGCATGTGGTGCAGCGCCTCGTACGGTGTGAAGGGCGTCTTGCGGTACGAGCGGTGCGCGGTCATGGCGTCGAAGCAATCCGCGATCGCCACGATCCGAGAGAAGAGCGACATCTCCAGGCGGTCTCCCAATCGGGGATAGCCGCTCTTGTCGATGTTCAGGTGATGCTCGAACGCCACGATCATCGCGCGGAGCGCCAGCTCGTTCAGGCCGCGAAGCTTCGAGATCATCTTCACGCCCTGGACGGGATGGTCGGTCATGAGCTTCCATTCCTCGGCCGTCAGCTTGCCGGGCTTGTTCAGCACCCAGCCCGGAATGGTCGCCTTGCCGAGATCGTGGAGGATGGCCGCGACGCCCAGCTCGCCCAGCATCTTCTTGTTCAGCCCCAGCCGCTGCCCCAGCGAGATCGAGAGAATGGAGACGTTCACGCAGTGCTGGAAGGTGTACTCGTCGTGGTTCTTGATCGCGGTGAGACCGATGAGCGAGAACTCCTCGTTCAGGATCAGGTCCACGATCGACTGCACCGCGCGCTTGGCCTTCCTGAGATCCACCGGCCGCTTGTCGCGCGCGCTGAGCATGACGGTCTTGGTCGCCTCGATGGCGCGGTAGAAGGTCCGCTTCGCGACCTTCCGCGAATCCCGCGCCTCCTCGACGTTGATCGTCCCGCTCTGCGGCACCACGGTCCGAAGCGGCACCAGGTGCGTCACGGAGAGCTTGGTCAGGGACGCGCAGAACTCCTCGTAGGGCTCCTGGGACTTCACGTCCACGTCCAGGAAGAGCCGCACGAACTTCTTCACCTCGGGCGGCGTGACCTTCCCGCTGAACGCGAAGCCGGAGAGGCCGCGGGTGCGGAACTCGTCGATCAGGTACTGGTAGCTCGCATAGCTCGAGCCGTCGAGCTTCAGCCGGCCCTGATTGATGTAGAGGAAATCCCCCACCGCCTGGAGCTTGAACTCGCCCTCGGCGGTGTAGAGCTGGTCCACCGTCTCGATGAAGCTCACGAGGGGGCCGTGGAAGGCCACGTTCCCCACGTCGTGGATGCGGGCCGTCTTGAGGAGCACGCAGAGCTGCATGGCCAGACTCCGGCCCTGGACCAGGATCCGCTGATTCCCCTGGTCCTGGATGCCCGGGCGCGTGACGGGCGGCGTCATGAGCCTTCTCCGAGGTCACCGGTCGGCGGATCCTCGTCCGCGTCGTCTTTGCGCTTGCCCTTCGTCCCTGCGTTCCGCACCGTCTCCAGCGCCGCCTCCACCGCTTTCCGGACCGGCTCCCGCTTGCTCGTGAGCTCGCGGTTCAGCACCTCGATCGCCTTGGCGGTGCCCAGCCAGGCCAGAGCCAGCGCCGCGTTCATGCGCTCCTCCTCGTTCTGTCCGCGGAAGAGGCCGCCCTTCGTGAGCATCTCCGTGAGGAGCGGCACGATGGAATCCGACCCGCACTTCCCGACCGCCTCGAAGAAGACCTTCCGCTCGCCCTGATCACGCCGCGCGAACTCCGGCGACCCGATCGCGCTCCAGAGGCTCTGCGCCGCGCGGTCATCCCGGCGCTGCGCCAGCGTCAGGGCCGCCTGCACGCGAACGCCGGCGTCCGGATCGCGGAACGCGGAGACCAGGAACGCCCGGCTGGTCGGGCTCTCGATGTTGCCCAGCGCGCGCACCGCTTCCTTGCGGACGCGCACATCCTCGTGGTGGAGCGCGCGGTCCAGGGCGCGCTCCACGCCCTGATGCGCGATCCGACCCAGCACATAGACAACATCCACGTCGTCCTTGCAGGAAATCGCAAGCGCCTCACAGAGGGCGCGGCGGTGCTTCATGTGGTTGACCTGGCCCAGGAGATCGCAGATCGCGCCCGCGCCCGAGGGGCCGATCTGCACGAGGAAGTTGGTGAGGAGCGCGGGGTCCAGCTCGGGGTGCGCGTTCAGGATCGGCGCGTACTGCCCGAGGAAGCTGGGACGGCCGATCTCGCGGATCACCTGCTCCGCCAGCCCGCGGAATTCCTTGTGGGTCTCCGCCCGCTTCGCCGCGATCGTGCGGAGCCGGGAGAGGAGCTGGTTGGCGCGCGCGAGGTCTCCCTCCTCGAGCGCCAGCTCGATGAATTTCTGGAACGCGGTCGCGGACTCGAGGAAACTGGTCGGCTCCTCCTCGGAGGAGAGAATCGCCGCGACGATCTCGAGCACCTCGTTCAGGAGGGGCCGCGCCTCCTCCACCTGGATCGCGTCTACGAGCTGCTTCGATTCCGGCTCGCTCAGCGCGAACTGCACGCCGGCCGACTCCTCCCAGGAGGACTGGATCGGCGCCTTGGGATTCCAGTCGTCGGAGCGCTCCAGGACCCCTTCGCCCGTCGGGGAAGGCGGCGGCTCTTCCTCCACCATCGTCTGGGCGGCGGGCCACGGAATGCCGCCTTCGATCGCGTTCTCGTCCGGCTCGTAGTCCGAGGGCATGTTCTCCGCGGCGTCCACGATCTCGTCGATCGAGATGTGGACATACTCGATGTGACGGAAGTCGCGCTCCCAGAGCAGCGTCACCACGTCGTCCTGCCCCTGGGTCTGGTCCGTGGCCTTCTTCAGCACATCGAGGAAGCCGCGCAATTCTTGAGGCTCGAGGCCTTCGCGGAAGGTGATCTGACGAACGCCGTCCGTGAAGAACCGGAACGCCAGGGACTCCTCGCGCGCCGCGTTGTGGTAGACCGAGTAGTCCTCGAAGAGAAGATCGAACTGCTGCACGTTCAGGGCGATGTCGCCGATCTCCTTCAAGCAGGACCAGGTCCTCGCCTCCAGATCGCTCTGGAATTTGTGCAGCGTGGGATTGTTCGGGAGGTACATCCGGTACGCCTTGAGGGTGCGCACCAGCGCCTGGATCCAGTCCGCCACGCGCTTGACGTCCAGCGCGAGCACCTGGTCGCCGACCTTGACGGCTTTCTCCTCGGGCGAGGTCTTCTTGGTGGTGGCGGGATTGGCCATACGGGAGAAAATTCGGCCCGTATCGGCCGTAACTTTAGGAGTCGCTGCTAGCGGCGGACGTCGATCTTCCGGGCCGAATCGCTTGGGTGGCCTTCGGTTCCGATGGCCAGGACGTGGGCTTCCCGGATCTGGTTCAGGACCTTCCGATCGTGCGTCATCAGAATCACCTGGATGTCCTTGGCCAGGTGCTCCAGATAGGCCAGCAGCGTCCCCCGCCGCTCCTCGTCGAAGTGGGCGGTGGGATCGTCCAGGATCAGCGGAAGTGGCTCCCGCGACGCGAGTTCCTTGGCCAGAGCCGCCCGGAGGCAGAAGTAGAAGGCGTCCCTGGCTCCGTGGCTCAGGGACTCCACACGGACCTCCCGGCGGCCGTCCATGCCGACCGTGGGGTTCAACTCCGAGTCCAGCGTGACCTTGTTGTACCTGCCCTTGGTCAGGCTCGAGAGCGACCGGCCGGCCGTCTTGGCCAGACGGGCCACGTGCTCCTTCTGGTAGTCCTGCACGGACTCGCGCAGGACCTCGAGCGCCAGGAGCAGGGCGTCGCGCTGGCGCTGTTCCCGCTGAAGCGCCTCTTCCTCCACCGCGATCTGCTCGTGCAGCCCTTCCACGTTCTCGGCGTCCGCGTCGGCCCCCCCGGAGCGCCGCATCAGGTGGTCCAGCGAATCCTGCTCGGCCTCGATCTTGGTCTTGATGCCCGTGACCTCGCGCTTCAGGCGGTCGGAAGCTTCGGCGGCCGCCACCGGGTCCTCCTTGAAGGGCGCGAGGAACGGCGTCTGGCTGATCAGGAAACGATCCTTGGCGCGGAGGGCGTTCACCGCCTCGTCGATCTCCGCCGCCTCTGCTTCCAGGCGCTCGGGGATCGGGAGCGACTGCACCACCGCCGCGTGCTCCCGCCGCTCGTTCTCGAGCTCGCGCAGGGCCTTCAAATCCACGATCACCACTTCCACGGGCTTCCCCTGGAGGTACGGATTCGCGCGGATCTCGATGACGTCCAGCTCCTGCTTCAGGGTCTTCATGTTCTCTTCGGCCACGCGAACCTTGGCCTCCGACAGCGAACGGCCGCGCTCGGCGCTGCGTCCGAAGAGCCGCATCACGATCATCCCCACGCCCGCGCCCAGGACGCCCCCGATCCCGGCGGCGATCGAGGACTTGGAGGCGGCGTAGCCCAGGAAACCCATGGCGGCGCCGATCGCGAGCCCCATGACCAGCACGAGCGGGAAGGGCGGCGGATGGATCTCGTCCAGACGCTTCCGCTCCGCCTCCGAGGTCTTGGTGTGGCGCGAGCGCTGGGTGCGGAGGATCTCGAGGCGCATGAGGTCCGTCTCCACCTCGTCCGGCGCCTTGGCCAGGTAGCCCAGGTTCTCCTGGACCTTCCGGTCGATTTCCTGGAGCCGGTAGCGCGCCTTCCGGGCCCTCGTCAGCTCGATCCCGATCTCCGGCGCTCGTTTCAAGAGTTTCCGCTGCTCTTCGCGGAGGCGGAGCATCGTCTCGAGGTCCACGAGGAGCTGCTCCTTCGCGGCGAGATCCGCCTTCAACCCCGCCATCCGGGTCTCGGAGGCGCTCCGCTCGGAGGAATTGGATTTCAGCTCCCGCAGCACGTACTCCGACCGCGTGAGCCGGCCGCGCAGAAGCTCCAGCCCCGAAAGCCGCCGCTCGATCGAGCGATCGGTGCGCTTCCGCAGCTTGGGATCGTAGGGATGCTCGCGGGTCAGGGCATCCAGGCGGTCCATGAGCGCGTTCTGGATCTCCTGGTAGTCGGCCTCCACCGCGCCCGAGATCAGATGCCGGAGCTCCGGGGAGATCCGGGTCTCGAGCGCGTTCTCGTGGACGAAGCAGGACTCGCGGAAGAGCCGCGGCTCGGTGAACCCGAACCAGGAACGAAGGAGCGTCTCGTACTGCTCCAGCTCCGGCCCCCGTCCGCGCGGATTCGCCGTGCCCTGGAAGACGATCGCCTCCACGTGCTCGCCCTTCTCGCCCAGGCGCTCCACGTGGACCTCGTGGGTGACGAAGTCGCGGCGCATGCGGTAGCGCTCGCCCACCGCCTCGAACACCACCGTGGCGCGGTGCCGGTTCCCCTCCCACGGCTTCGCCCGCTGCTCCTCCTCATGCGAGGAAAAACCGAAGAGGGTCACCGTCAGGGCCTGAGCCAGCGAGGATTTCCCGGACTCGTTGGGGCCGATGATCAGGTTCAGCCGCTGGGGCTCGAAGGAAGCCTCGAAGCCCTGGATGGGGCCGAAGCCCTCGATCTGGACGCGCTCAAACCGCATGGCGTGGATTCTGGAATTCCGCGAGCCCGAGCCGGAGCGCGAGCGTCACGGTTTCCTTCTCCTCCTGCGTCGAGGCGTGGGCCAGCCGGTCCAGGGTCCGCCGCACGAACGCGCCGCGGATCGTGGCCTCGTCCTTGAACTGCCCCAGAAGCGCCGTGTCCATGAGATAGGTGCGGTCGTCCAGATCCAGGTGGAAGAAGCGGTCCTGGATGGCGGACTGGATCCGCTCCGCCTCGAAGGCGAAGTCGGCGGCGCCCTCGAGCCGCGCGCGCACGATCTCGCTGTCTCCGGCGAACGCGGCCAGCCGCTCCATGAGACGGCGCTCGTCGTGGATCTCGGCGCTGGTGAAGTCCAGCGTCACCTGGGAGAGGGTCCGCGTGTTCCACGGCCGGCGCTCCAGCGAGACGCTACCGTGCGTGAGGGTGGCGATGACCAGGTAGCGCGTTCCGTCCTCGCCGAACTTCCGCCCTTCGAGCGTCCCCGGATAGACCGCGACGGTGCCGCCCTCGCGCACCTCGGAGTAGTTGTGATAGTGGCCCAGCGCCAGGTAGTCCAGACCGCACGCCGCGATCTCCGAGCGGTCGAGCGGGAGGTCCGAAGGCCGGATCTTCCAGTTGCTGTCCTGGAGTGCGCCGTGGAGGATCCCCACGTGGTAGTCCGACGCGCCGCTTCGCGTGAACTCGGCGAGCGGGCGGAAGGCCACGCTGGGATCGTAGGCGATGCCGTAGAGCTGGACCGTCTCGCCCTGGATCGTGAGGCGCGGCCCCGCGCTGAGCTTGGGGCTCGCGAGCAGATGCGCGCCCTCGGGGAGCCGGAGCCTCCGATAGATCGAGCGGCGGTAGGAGATGGCGTCGTGCGTCCCGGGCACCATGGCCACGGGCACGCCGGCCTGGGAGAGCTTCTCGAGGCAGGACTCGACCTGGAAGACCAGGCCCTCGTCCGGATCGTGGGTGTCGAAGAGATCGCCCGCGATCACGACCAGATCCACCGGACGTTCCGTCGAGGCGGCCAGCTCCACCGCGCGCTGGAACGCGTTCAGGAAATCGCGCGACCGCTCTGAACCGTGGTCCCCCATCGAGGGGAATCCGGCCCCGAGGTGCAGATCGGCGAGATGGAGGACGCGGACGCTCATCGACCCTTCCCTTGGTTCAAGTCCCTCAGCGCTTCCCGATGCGAACGGAAGGCGATGGGGCGCGGCAGCCGGTCGAGCGGGAAGAATCCCAGCTCGATCGCGTCGTCACCCGCCGTGAGCCTTCCTCCCAGCACGCGCGCGTGGTAGAGAATCAGCACGGCGCGCGTCCTTGGATCGTCGCGTCCGGCGTACACGCCGAAAAGACCCGTGAGCTTCACCCGGAGCCCCGTCTCCTCCCGCGCTTCCCGCACGGCCGTCGTCTCGGGGTGCTCCCCGTACTCCATGAATCCCGCGGGGATCCCCCACGCGTTCTTGCGCGGCTCGTGTCCCCGCCGCGCGAGGAGGATCTTCCCGTCGCGGAGGATCAGCACGCCGCACGCCGGCACCGGATTCCGGTAGGCGATGAACCCGCAGCGCTCGCACGCCACCCGGCGCGTGCCGTGCTCCACGATCCTCCGCATCCGGCCGCCGCAGACCATGCAGAAGCGCGCCTCGGGGCGCGTCGGCCGCACCACCACCCGTTTTCCCTTCCCCTGGCCCTTCATCTCGCGCGGGACCCCCGGGACGCGCTCGGCGTCCGTCCTGGGTTGAATCGGCTGCGAATCGGTCTTCCTCAAGGGGAATATAAAGAAAGGCGCGGAGCCCTTCGCGGGAGTTTTTCCCGCGCCGTCAGGCTCCGCGCCAGAAGGATCGTCTTGTGAGGTTCCGGTCCGCTAGTAGTTTCGCTCCTCGTCCTCTTCTTCGTCCTCTTCCTCTTCCTCGGATTCCTCGAGTCCCCGCTCCTCCTCGTACTCCAGCATGAAGTATTCGCGGAAGGGATCGACGAGGTCGTTGAAGGCCTTGTGCGGCGAGGAGACGCCGTACTCCCGGAGCTTGTCGCAGATTTCCCCGATCAGAGCGTCCATCCTTGCCGAGAGGTTAGTCTCCGCGATGAGACGTTCGACGAGCTCTTTGTCCTGGTCGTGGGCGGCCATGGAGGTTCTCCTCGGAATTGGGCCATGGTTGGCTCGGGAGCTTCCCTCCCGGTCACCATCATTATATCAGAACACCGCGCCATTTGCGCGGTTCGGATGGGTGGTTCCTCGGCTCCGGGCGTCCGCTTGACAACCTCGAACGCTCCCTTGAGGATGCGGCTGCGTGAGCCGCGAAGTCCCGCCCCCACCTGACGATGACGACGCGGCGATTCCGTCCCCCGTGCCGTTGAGCGAGTCCGTTCCTCCCGCCGCCGGCCGTGAAGCCGGCCTGGCCCGGGCGGCGGGCGTGATCTCGCTCGCGACGCTGATCAGCCGCGCGCTGGGACTGATCCGGGAGCAGGTCTTCGCCGCGTTTTTCGGCGCCGGATTCGCCGTCGACGCCTTCCAGGTCGCCTTCCGGATTCCCAATCTGCTCCGCGATCTCTTCGCCGAGGGCGCCATGAGCGCGGCGTTCGTGCCGACGCTGACGCGCGTCCAGGAGGGGGAGGGACCCGAGGCGGCCATGCGCCTGGCCAACCTCGTGATCAACTTCCTCCTCGTGACGGTCTCGGCCATCTGTCTCCTGGGCATCCTCTTCGCGGATCGCCTGGTACCTTGGATGGCCCCAGGTTTCGGGGCGGTGCCGGGAAAACTGGAGCTGACCACCCAGATGACCCGGATCATGACGCCGTTCCTCCTCCTGGTGGCGGTGGCGGCGGCGGTCATGGGGGTCCTCAACACAAGGCGGGTCTTCTTCATCCCGGCGATCGCGCCCACGATGCTGAATCTGGCGCTGATCGCGGCGGGATTCGTGATCTCGCCCTTCCTTCCCCGGTTCGGGCTCCAGCCGATCGTGGGGATGGCGTTCGGGGTGATCCTGGGCGGCCTGGGACAGCTGTTCATCCAGGTGCCCGCGCTCTACGGGCAGGGTTTCCGCTGGCGTCCGGCGATTTCCTTCCGTGATCCGGGGGTGATCCGGATCGTGACGCTCATGG
>WNFL01264594.1_pt1 | contig 10923 bp, 10 predicted proteins | sample 5400361 | NCBI WGS metagenome assembly WNFL01 (sample SAMN13153351, study PRJNA577476) | soil metagenome | isolation source: 40 cm soil on Douglas fir-dominated hillslope | place: USA:California | collected 2013-09-17 | reverse complement strand
TAGCGGTGGCGGTGGGAATCGTCGCCTATCTGGCGCTCGGCTTTGCGTTTCATCCCGTCGTGATCGGTGTTCCCGTGTTCGGAGTCTAAAATGTCTGTCCAATCAACCATCAAGCGCAAGACGGCGCCGGATATTCGCGCCCGCAAGAATGGCGAGCCGATCGTGATGCTGACCTCGTATCACGCCCATACCGCCGCGCTGGTCGATCGCTATTGCGACGTCATCCTGGTCGGCGATTCCCTCGGCAATGTGATGCATGGTTTCGAGACCACGGTGCCGGTGACGCTCGAGATGATGATCCTGCAGGGCCGCGCTGTCATGCGCGGCTCGCAACATGCGCTGGTCGTAGTGGATATGCCGTTCGGCTCTTATGAGGCCTCAAGAGAGCAGGCGTTTCATTCCGCCGCAAGAATTCTCAAAGAAACCCATTGCGGCGCCGTCAAACTCGAGGGCGGTGCGCGGATGGCGGAGACCGTCGCGTTTCTGTCCGAGCGCGGCGTTCCCGTGATGGGCCACATCGGGTTGACGCCGCAGTCGATCAACACCCTCGGCTCGTTTCGCGCGCAAGGCCGCGAGGAGGGCAGCTGGGAGCCGATCGAGAACGACGCAACCGCGATTGCGCAAGCCGGCGCATTCTCGGTCGTGATCGCGGAAGATCACCGAAACCATCGCAATCCCGACCATCGGCATCGGCGCCAGTGCGGCCTGCGATGGCCAGGTGTTGGTGCTGGAAGATATGCTGGGCCTGTCGGCGCGAACGCCGAAATTCGTCCGCCGCTACGGCGATATCGGCCCGATGATCGAAGCCGCGATCGAGGGCTATGCTACGGATGTGCGCGCCCGCGCTTTCCCGGGCCCGGAACATGTCTACGGCATGAAGGCCAAGACATGAAGGCAAACAGCTGAAGGCGAGCAGACACAAGGTGCCGGAGACGATCACACTCACCATGGAACCGCTGCCGGGCAACGCCAACGGCAGGGTCATGAAAAAGCAGTTGCGCGAGGCGTGGCCTCGGGCGCAATAAGAGCCTCGCGAGAGCTGCTTGGCGTGGGCCGAGCCGCATGCCCGGCAGCGTTAACGCCTTGATCCGGCTGGCTTTGCCTTGCCATCGCCATACCGCTAGGGTAACGCCGCCGCCACGCAGGATTAGGTGTATAGTACCGTCCGGAATGGCTACGGTTCATCGGGGATGGGATAGCTTTAAGTGTCTGAATTATTTGATGAAGTCGACGAAGATGTACGTCGCGACCAGCTCAAGAAGCTGTGGGACCAGTATTCGATCTACATTGTCGCCGGCGCGCTTTTGATCATCGCCGCGGTGGGCGGCTGGCGTGGCTATGAGTATCTGGAGGCGAAAAAGGCGGCGGAGGCGGGTGCTGCCTTCGATAAGGCCTCGGAGCTCTCCGAGCAGAACAAGCATGCCGAGGCTGAAGCGGCCTTCACCGAACTGGCTGCGAAAGCGTCATCGGGGTATCGCGTGCTGGCGCGGCTGCGCGCCGCCGCGGAAGCCGCCAATCGTGATCCCCAGGTGGCGGTGAAACTCTACGACGACATCTCGGCCGATCGCAGCGTCGGTGCGCCTGAGCAGGACCTCGCCAAGATCCGCGCGGCCGGATTGCTCTTGGAAACGTCGAGCTACCCCAACATGCTGGCACGCCTCGAGCCTGCCACCGCGCCGGGGGCGACCTTTCGCCACACCGCGCGCGAACTGCTCGCGCTGTCGGCCTGGCGCGCCAACGATACCGGGGCAGCACGGCAGTGGCTGGATCTGATTGCCAATGATGGCGAGACGCCGCCAAGCCTGCGCTCGCGCGCCGAAGCGCTGCAGGCGCTGCTTCCACCGGTCGCGAAAAGCTGACGGCTGAGAAAAAAATTGAGTGAGAAATCGACCATGCGCCGCTCGCAACGTCTGATCGCCGCCGCTGTCGTTATCGCGCTGTCGGGCGTCCTGGCCGGCTGCTCGAGCGGTTTCGGCAATTGGGATCCATCCGACTTGCTCGATTTCCTCGACACCAAGAAGAAGCTGCCGGGCGAACGCAAGCCGGTTTTCCCCGACGGCGTGCCGGGCCTCGAGCAGGGCGTGCCGAAGGAATTGTACAAGGGCTCCCGGCAGGAGCAAATCGATCAGCAGAACGCGCAGGCCGCGGCGGCCGGCGCGGCTCCGCCTCCCGAGGAGCCGAAATCGAAGAGCGCCGCCAAATCCAAGAGCAAGGGCAAGCAGCCGGCCGCCGCCAGCACGGCGGCAGCTCCCGACCCGGTCGCGGCGGCTGATCCCGATGCGGCGCCCGAGGAAGACGGCAGCACCGCCGCGGCGCCGCCGGCTCCCAAGCCCAAGAAAACCGCTCGGCGCCGCACCACCGCGCCGCCGCCCGATCAATCGGCGCCATCAGCGCAATCGCAGCAACAGTCCAGTTCGCCGTTCCCGGCGCCGATGCCGAGCGGCACTTTCACGCGCTAAATTCAGTTCTTTATTTTCCTGACATGCGCCTCAGAACATTTTCCGGCACACGGATCGCTTATGTCTTTCACGATTGCGATTATCGGCCGGCCCAATGTCGGAAAATCGACGCTGTTCAATCGGCTGGTTGGGCAGAAGCTTGCGCTGGTCGATGACGAGCCCGGCGTCACGCGCGACCGCCGCGAAGGCGAGGGGCGCCTTGGCGATCTCGAATTCACCGTCATCGACACCGCGGGCCTCGACGAGGGCGCCAAGGGCTCGCTGACCGCTCGGATGCAGGAGCAGACGGAAGCTGCGATCGGCCTCGCCGATGCCTTGATGTTCGTCGTCGACGCGCGCGCGGGCCTGACGCCGAACGATCGCGCCTTTGCCGATTTCGCCCGCCGCGCCAAGAAGCCGGTGGTGCTGGTCGCCAACAAGAGCGAGGGCAAGCAGGGCGACGCCGGCGCGATGGAGGCCTACGAGCTGGGCTTGGGCGAACCGATCCAGATCTCAGCCGAACATGGCGAAGGCCTCAGCGATCTCTACGACGCGCTGCGGGCGCTGATGCCGGAGCCCGTCGAGGCTCGGCAAGAATTCGACGATGACGAGGTAATTGCATCGGATGAAGACATTGCAAAACGGCCGATCCGGGTGGCCATCGTCGGCCGCCCCAACGCCGGCAAATCCACGCTGATCAATCATCTACTCGGGGAAGAGCGTCTATTGACCAGCGCCGAGGCCGGCACCACCCGCGATTCGATTTCCGTCGAGATCAACTGGCAGGGCCGGGATTTTCGCGTGTTCGACACCGCGGGGCTGCGGCGCCGTTCGCGCATCGAGGAGAAGCTGGAAAAACTTTCGGTGGCCGACGCGCTGCGCGCCGTGCGCTTTGCCGAAGTCGTGGTGCTGATGATGGACGCGCAGAACAAGTTCGAGGAGCAGGACCTGCGCATTGCCGACCTGATCGAGCGTGAAGGTCGGGCGCTGGTGATCGCGGTCAACAAATGGGATTTGATGGGACGGCAGTCGAGTCTGATCACGGCGCTGCGCACCGACGCCGATCATTTGCTGCCGCAGGTCAAGGGCATGCCGATCGTCGCGGTGTCCGGCCTGATGGGCGAGGGCATCGACCGGCTGATGAGCGCGATCGAACAGGCCTATGCGGTGTGGAACAGGCGGGTACCGACGGCTTCCCTCAATCGCTGGTTCGAGCAGGCCGTCGACAACAACCCGCCGCCGGCGGTGTCCGGCCGGCGACTGAAATTGAATTACATTACGCAAGCCAAGGCGCGGCCGCCGAGCTTTGTGCTGTTCTGCTCGCGCGCGGACGCCGTGCCGCAATCCTATCTCCGCTATCTCGTCAACTCCTTGCGCGAGTTTTTCGAACTCCCGGGCACGCCGGTGCGGATTACGTTGCGCGAGAAGGCCAATCCGTTCGCCCACAAGCGCAAGCGGCCCTCGTGAGCGAAGCGGGCTTCAAGGAATCGCCCGGGAATATTGCCGAAACGCCCCCGGTGCGTCGGGGCGCGGCGATCTTTATTTTCGTCACCATCCTGCTGGACATGTTCGCGCTCGGTCTGATCCTGCCGATCCTGCCAAAACTGGTGGAAAGTTTTGTCGCTAACGACACCGCTGACGCGGCGCGGATCTTCGGCCTGTTCGGCACCGCCTGGGCGTTGATGCAGTTTTTCTTCTCGCCGATCCTCGGCGGCCTGTCGGACCGGTTCGGTCGTCGCCCGGTGGTGCTGCTGTCGAATTTCGGGCTCGCGCTCGATTATGTGCTGATGGCGCTGGCGCCGTCATTGACCTGGCTTTTCATCGGCCGGGTGATTTCGGGGATCACCTCGGCCAGTGTTTCGACGGCGTTCGCCTACATCGCGGATGTGACGCCTGCGGAACAGCGCGCGGCGGTGTTCGGCAAGATCGGTGTGGCGTTCGGCGCCGGCTTCATTCTTGGACCGGCGGTCGGCGGGCTGCTCGGCGGCATGGATCCGCGGCTGCCGTTCTGGGTCGCGGCGGGCTTGAGTTTTGCCAACACGCTTTACGGCTTGCTGATCCTGCCCGAGTCGCTGCCGAAGGAGCGCCGCTCGCCGTTCCGCTGGAGAAACGCCAATCCGATCGGAGCGCTGCATCTGTTGCGCTCCGACCGGGTACTCGCAGGGTTGTCGGTGGTGAACTTCCTTGCCCAGGTCGCGCATGTGGTTCTGCCGAGCACGTTCGTGCTCTATGCGACCTATCGATATGGGTGGGATACGACAACGGTCGGTCTGACGCTGGCCCTGGTCGGCATCTGCTCGATGGCGGTACAGGGTACGGCGATTGGGCCGATCGTGCGGCGTTTCGGCGAGCGCCGGGCGCTGTTATTGGGCCTTGGCAGCGGCGCTGCCGGCTTTCTGATTTACGGCGCGGCGCCGACCGGTCTGTTGTTCTGGCTCGGCATTCCCGTCATGGCATTGTGGGGCGTGGCGGGCGCGGCCATACAAGCGCTGACGACGCAATTGGTCGCGCCGGACCAGCAGGGCCAATTGCAGGGTGCGACATCGAGCGTGCAAAGCGTGTCCCAGCTTGTGGGACCGTTTCTGTTCACGCTGACCTTCGCTTATTTCATCAGTGCGCAGGCGCCGCTGCAATTGCCGGGCGCCCCGTTCCTGTTGGCGTCGGCGTTATTGGTGCTGGCGCTGGTGATCGCGGCGCGCACGCTGCGGGCATGAAGAACGGCCGGTGATTGCTCAAAGGCGCTCGCGCCACGCGCTTACCGTAGCGCGTCCGAGGTCAGCTTGAATTTCTGGATGCGCTTTCCGGTATCGACCTCGGCGGTATAGACGTTGCCTTGCGCGTCCACCGCCATGGCGTGAATCCAGTGGAATTGCCCGGCGTTGCGGCCGTTGCGCCCGAAACTGCCGAGCACGGTGCCGTCCTCGCGCTTCAACACCCGGATTTCATTGTTCTCGCCATCGGCGCTTAACAGATAGGTCTGCTTCGGGTCGGGCCAGATCGCGATATCCCATATCGCACCGTTGCCGAGCGTGTTCTTCTCGTAAAACCATTCCTTCACGAAGGTGCCGTCCTTCCGAAACACCTGGATGCGGTCGTTGATGCGGTCGCAGACATACACGAGTCCATCATTGGCGATTTTCACGCAATGCACGGGATTGGCGAACTGCTGCGACACTGGCGCCTTGGGATCGTAAGGCGGCTGCTTGTCGTTGTTGGGCGGATTGCCGTAGGCGCCCCAATGCCGCTTGTAGGCGCCGGTGGTGGCATCGAACACGATGACGCGGCGGTTGCCATAGCCGTCGGCGACATAGATTTCGTTCGCGTCCTTGTCGATCGCGGTTTCCGCGGGCTTGCCGAGTTGCGTGGTGTCGTTGCTGCCCTTGCTCGGCGCGATCTTGCCGATCTGCATCACGAACTTGCCGTCGAGGGTGAATTTCAGGATAGCGTTGTCGTTGTCGGCATTGCCGCCGACCCAGACAAAACCTTTTTCGTCGACTTCGATGCCGTGTTCGCGCCCCACCCATTCATAGCCTTCGCCGGGCCCGCCCCACGAGCGCAACAGATTGCCGTCGGTGTCGAATTCCAGCACCGGCGGCGCCGACACGCAGCATTTCGAACGCGGCGGCGTCAGCGATGCACCCTTTTCGTCGTCGGTCAGCGAACGCGGGCGGTGGATGACCCAGATGTGGCCTTGCCAGTCGACGGTGATGCCGCCGACCTGGCCGAGAATCCAGTTGTTCGGTAACGGCTTTGGCCAGGATGCATCGACCGCAAAGCTCGGGATCTCGCCGGCATCAGCGGCGTGCGAAAACGCCGGCGCGCCGATCAGCGCGGCGGCTGCGATGCAAATCGAGATGGTTCTGGAGAGAGGTGTGAGAGCATTGTTCGAGCGACCGCGATTTTGCATCGGCGTCATGGTGTCCTCCTATATTTTTGCTTGCGGGTTTTCCCGCTTGAGGGGCAGTGAATAGCGAGGGGGTTTAGGAGTCAACCGGACGCAGCCGCATAGCAATCGTCATTCTGAGGAGCGCGTTGCGCGCGTCTCGAAGGATGGGCCACTAGCGCATCTGTAGCATCCTTCGAGGCTCGCCGAAGAGGCTCGCACCTCCAGCGATAACGGCTTCGCCGTTACGCGGGGATGACGCTGCGGCCTACGCCGGCGCGCGAAAACTCAGCAGCGTGCGGGTCTTGTAATCATAAAACTTGCCGGTCTCGGTCCAATCCGGCGCGCACATCGGCACGATGAATTCGGCGACCTGATCCGGCGTATCGAGTGTCAGCGGGTCTTCGCCGGGAAACACCGTGGCGCGCATGCGCGTGCGAATGGGGCCTGGGCTGAACAGGTTGACGCGAATGGGCGTCGATGCCGTTTCGTTGGCCCATACCCGTACCAGCGCTTCCAGTGCTGCCTTTGATGCCGAGTAAGGCCCGAGATAGGCAAGCGCCTTGTTGGAGGCCGCCGATGTAATGAATACCGCGCGGCCGGCATCGGACTGCTTCAAGAGCGGCTCCATGCAGCGGATCAGCTGGAAGTTCGCGGTGACATTGACCGCCATCACATCGTTCCACGGCTTCAGCTCGATATGCCCGAGCGGCGAGGAGGGACCGGCGACGCCGGCATTGCCGACGAGAATGTCGAGCTTGCCGTGACGCTCATGCAACGCGGCGCCGAGGCGCGCGATGCCCTCGAAGTCGGTGAGATTGAGCGGCACCAAGGTCGCGCTGCCGCCATCTTTGCGGATCTCGTCATCGAGTTCCTCTAGGCCGCCTTGCGTTCGCGCCACCGCAACCACATGCGCGCCGGCTTTTGCAAGTGCGCGCGCGGTGGCATAGCCGATGCCGCGCGACGCGCCGGTGACGAGAGCGATGCGGGAGGCGAGGGGGAGGGTCATGGTCGAGGGGACTTATGGTACGATATGCGGCGAAAATCAAACACTAGACTTTTGTTTTGACGCGTTTTCTCTACGCAAACCGGTACCCACCCCCGGATCAAGTCCGAGGGCATGCTTCGCTCGAAAACGCTATAGGGGAGCGCGAAATTGACGGTCTATGTTGCGATGTTGCGGGGTGTCAATGTCGGCGGCAATTCGCTCAAAATGGATTGGCTGCGCCAAGCCTGCCAGGGGATGGGATTGCAGGACGTCCGGACCTATGTCCAGAGCGGGAACATCGTGTTTTCGTCACCTCTGAGTGCACCGAAAGTTGCACAGACGCTCAAGGTGACGATCGATGCACAAACCCGATTGCCGGTTTCCATCGCCATCCGCAGCGCTTCTGAGATGAGAAAAATCGTCGCCGAGAATCCGTTCTTGAAACAAAAAGGCCTCGATACTGCGAAATTGCACGTGACGTTTTTAGGTGAAGCGGTGTCGAAACCCGCGCTCGAAAAGCTCGACGCTCTCGCAGGAACTCGGGATGAATATCGATTGGTGAAGCAAGAGATCTATCTGCACTGTCCGATCAACTACGGTCAGACCAGGCTGTCGAATACGGCGATCGAGAAAGCTCTGTCAATCGGCGCGACGACGCGGAATTGGAAGACCGTGACGACGCTGTGCGCAATGGCGGCGGAGTGACTCTATTCATAGTCGTCCCCGCGAAGGCGGGGACCCATACGCCGTGAGGATTATGATATGGGAAGGCGCTCGTGTCCAATTTTGTCGAGACAACGAAGGCCAGGGGTTATGGGTCCCCGCCTTCGCGGGGACGACGATCTTGCAAAATAACTTCTGGATTCCGGGTTCGCGCTTTCAGCGCGCCCCGGAATGACGCTTCTCCTCAGCTCGCCTCCGCCAGCAGCGACAATTGCCGCGGCTGCCGCTCGACCTGGGTCAGGTCGGTGAGATGGGTGGGATAGGCGCCGGTGAAGCAATGGTCGGCGAATTTCGGATTGGCGGGATCGCGGCCGGGCTCGCCCATGGCGCGATACATGCCGTCGATCGACAGGAACGCCAGTGAGTCCGCGCCGATGATGTCGCGCATTTCCTCGAGGTTATGGGTCGCGGCCAACAATCCGCCGCGGTCCGGCAGGTCGATGCCGTAGTAATCGGGATGAATGATCGGTGGCGATGCGAGGCGGAAGTGGACCTCGCGGGCGCCTGCGTCGCGCATCATGCGGACGATTTTTTTCGACGTGGTGCCGCGCACCAGCGAATCGTCGATCAGGATGATGCGCTTGCCTTCGATCGCGGCGCGGTTCGCATTATGCTTCATGCGCACGCCGAGTTCGCGCACGCTTTGCGTCGGCTGAATGAAGGTGCGGCCGACGTAATGGTTTCTGATGATGCCGAGTTCGAACGGCACGCCGGAATGCTGGCTGTAGCCGACGGCGGCGGGCACGCCGGAATCCGGCACCGGCACCACGACGTCAACCTCGACATGGCTTTCGCGCGCGAGCTGCGCGCCGAAGGCTTTTCGGACTTCATACACCGATCGCCCGCCAACGATGGAATCCGGCCGCGAGAAATAGATGTATTCGAAGATGCAGGGTCGCGGCGGCCTGGGTGGAAACGGTTTGTGGCTTTGCGCGCCGCGCTCGTCGAAGACGATGATCTCGCCAGGATTGACGTCGCGGACGTATTTCGCGCCGATGATGTCGAGCGCGCAGGTCTCTGACGCCAGGATCGGGCAGCCATCGAGGTCGCCCAGCACCAAGGGGCGAATGCCGAGCGGATCGCGCGCCCCGATCAGTTTCTTGTTGGTCAGCGACACCAGCGAATAGGCGCCCTCGATCGCATGCAGCGCTTCGATGAAGCGGTCGATGAAGCGGCTGCGCTTCGACTGCGCGACCAGATGCAGGATGACTTCGGTGTCGGTGGTGGATTGCATCATGGCGCCGTTGCGCACGAGGTCACGGCGCAGCGTCAGCCCATTGGTGAGATTGCCATTATGGCCGACCGCGAAACCGCCGGCATTGAGTTCGGCGAACAGCGGCTGCACGTTGCGCAGGATGGTGGCGCCGGTGGTCGAGTAGCGGACGTGGCCGACGGCGGCACTGCCGGGGAGGCGATCGATCACCTCGCGGCGGGAAAAGGTGTCGCCGACGAGGCCCAATCGCCGCTCGGAATGAAATCGGCCTCCGTCGAAGGAAACGATGCCCGCGGCCTCCTGGCCGCGATGCTGCAGAGCGTGCAGTCCGAGTGCGGTGATGGCGGCGGCATCGGGGTGCCCGAAGATGCCGAACACGCCGCATTCCTCGCGCAGCGTGTCGCCTTCCGAGTCTGAATCTTGGAGGTCGGAATCCAGCAAGTCTGGAGCGGGTGGGTCGAGGTTCGGATCGCCGAGATTCAGATCGCCGAGGTTCAGATCGCGTTGTCCGGCTTCATCGGAAGGGCTCTGTATCTCGTCCATCGCGCCTCTCTTTGTGGCCTGTATCAACGTGCCGCCGGCTTCTCGATCAGCTTTTTCAGGCTGTCGCGGGCAGGCTTGCTATAGCCATCAGCTGCTGCCGGCGCCGCCGGGTCGCTGTCAGTCTGCTCGTCATCTGGTTTATTCTTCTTGAATCTCTTCAAGATGGTGTTCTCGGGGTCATCCGGCAAGAGCGACATCAGCCAATCCCCTGTTCCTTGCAACACCACCCGGGACTTCGCCCCGGTCACCCAATCGGGCCGCTGCTTGTCCGGAACCAGCCAGCTGAAGAACAGGAACGCGACCACGACAATCAGCAGGCCCCGGGCCAGCCCGAACAGGAACCCGAGCGTGCGGTCGAGCGCGCCGATCCGGGAATCCAGGATCATATCGGAAATCCGCACGGTGATGATGGAAACCACGATCAGGGTACCGACGAACACACCGACGACCACGACCACGCTCGCAACCGTGTCGTTATTGAAATAAGTCTTAGCGGTCGGCAGTAGTTTCGAGAATGCATAAAGCGTGACCACCGCCGCAGCGCCCCATGCCGCGATCGACAGGATCTCGCGCATGAAGCCGCGCACCATCGCCAGCAAGCCGGAAATCAGCATTACGGCGAGCAGGACGAGATCGAGTATCGTTATCGGCATCGGCTAGTCAGGTCCGCTCGTACGTTCAAAACCGCGAATCGGCGTGTCGGTGCCGCCCCCAAGTGATGCTGGTATGGCGTGTCCCGCAAGGCCGGAACCTTTACAATCCGCCTCCCACGCGCGGGTTGTATAGCGGCGAGGGCGGGTAACGTCACGCCCGGCTAGCCTTCTTGGCGCCGGAATCTCGCAGGTGTGGCATTTTTCTCCGCCGCGGCACCGTCTCGCTGTTCCCCGCGATTTGCTTTGGGCGAACCGCGGGCGGCGATATCGGCGACCAGACTGGTCAATCCGCCGACGGTATTGAGCACCAGACCCGCGTCGCCGCCGACGTCGCCGCGAGCCGATTCGGGCAGCACCGCGCGGCCGAATCCGAGTTTTGCGGCTTCCTTCAGCCGCGCGGAGGTTTGCGCCACCGGCCGGACCGCGCCGGACAGCGAAATCTCGCCGAAATACACCGCGTCGGTCGGCAGCGGCGCGTTGAC
>WNFL01289810.1_pt1 | contig 10924 bp, 10 predicted proteins | sample 5400361 | NCBI WGS metagenome assembly WNFL01 (sample SAMN13153351, study PRJNA577476) | soil metagenome | isolation source: 40 cm soil on Douglas fir-dominated hillslope | place: USA:California | collected 2013-09-17 | reverse complement strand
GCCGGAAGATTTCATCTACGCCCTTCCGGCAGAATTCCCCGATGAACAGACCGCGCCGCTGCTCTGCGCAGGAATCATCGGGTTCCGGTCGCTGCGGCTCTCCGGGATCAAAGCAAGCGGACGACTGGGCTTTTATGGCTTCGGCGCAGCGGCGCACGTGGCGATTCAGGTGGCACGGCACTGGAACGTGGAAGTGTTTGCTTCCACGCGCGACGTTCGTCACCAAAAACTCGCGCTGGAGTTGGGCGCGGCGTGGGCCGGAAGCACGTATGATGAACCTCCGAAGAAGCTGGACGCCGCGATCATATTCGCACCGGCCGGAGAAATCATTCCGGCAGCTCTAAAGGCCCTCAAGAAAGGCGGCGCGCTCATTCTCGGCGGAATCCACATGAGCCCCATTCCCTCGTTCAGTTACGACCTGTTGTATCAGGAGCGCGTAATCCGCAGCGTGGCGAACAATACGCGGCAAGACGGCGAAGACTTCCTTCGCGTTGCCGCTGAAATTCCGATTCGAACGCACGTACAAATCTTTCCTCTCGCGGAAGCCAACCGTGCCCTCAATGCCCTTAAGAACGATGCCATCCCCGGCGCCGCCGTTCTCCGGGTCAGCGAATGAGCCTCACTGTAACGGCGGAGAAGACGCGATTTTCGCGGGCATTTTTGGCCGCTCGTCGCCGGGGGAAATTTCCGTCAATTTCTGGAGGTAGTGTTTGGCGACCGTAGCGTTCCCCGCAGCCTCCGCGGCTTGAGCGGCGCCATATAGAGTATTGAACCGGTTTGGCGCGACCTTCAGAACGGCTTCATATTCCGCGAGCGATTCTTGTGCATGGTTCTCCAGCAGAAGTAACTCTGCGAGCATTTCCCTGGCGGGCGAAACCGCGCCCGGCGTCACTGCGTGCTTGTCCATGCTCTCTTCGAGTTCGACCGCGAATCGCATCTTAGAGACGGCATCGCTCTTGTTGCCGGCATTTTCTGCGATCCATGCCGCCACCTCGCGTCGCTGCACTTCGATTTGGTTTGCCCAGTAGACGTTGTTCTGTTTGACGGTCACGTCGCGAAGCGTCGCAAGAGTCTGCTCGGCTTTGGCGGCGCGATCCAGGTTGCCGGAGCGCGCACTGCCCTCTCCGATTGCGGCCCAGGTGATCGCCTCCGCCCACGGCCACAGCGCCTTCCCTCACCTTCAATGTACCGGCCTGTTCCCAATTGCCAAGCTCGATCGCCGCGCGGGCGGGAATCGCTGCGAGGGCGTAGTCACCCGTCAGCGTGAGCATTGAAACGGGTGGCAGCGCGTTCATTTCATCCAGCACGGCCTTCGCTTGTTTCACTTGGCCACTCTGCAGATAAGCATATTCGAGATAATCCAGGGCATGCAGTCGCTGGTCACGCGCCTCACCGTTCAGCGAAGCGGGCTCCGCCGCCGCCGCGAGCCGCGCGGATTTCATGTTCGAACGGATGGATTCATCCCACGACCCAACCCGGATGAAGAGATGCGAAGGCATGTGATTCGCATGAGCCGAAGCAGGCGCAATATTTGCGTACATGCGTGCGGCCGGAAGGCCTCGCTCTGCCAGCACCGGGTTGTCGTAGCAATGGATGATGTAATGTGCCACTCCGGGATGGTGCGGCAGTTTCTGGAAGATGGGTTCGAGGATCTCGCCGCACCGGCGCTGATTGGCAAAGGTCTTATCGGTTTTGGGCGCGGTGATGGAGAGCGTTAGCGCGTGGAAAATGGCGGCCTCGTTGTCGCCGGGGTAAGCGGCCTGCACTTCGCCCATTTTCTTTTCGAATGCCCGGGAGTGTGCGGCGGCATCCTTGCCATCTTCCGCATAAATCTCAGCCAGCGCTTCAATATATGATTTCTCGCGGGCCGTCGTCGTGGCGTTAGAGGCGGCGAGTTCCGCGGCCTTCTTGACTGCTAGCCTGCCAGCGGGCGTATCCCCGTTATCCCACAGACCGTGGTAGTGCGACATGGCGACGCCCCATTGCGCCATCGCGCAAGTCGGATCCTGGGTCGAGATTTCGCTGAACGCCTGTCTCGCCTGCTCGTACTGGAAAGAATGCAGCAGAGCCACCGCCCGATTGAAACCAAGCTCTACACCTTTGGAGCAGGATATCGGGAAGTGGACAGAGCCTACTTCTTCTGTCGAGAGCTCGTGGTGGTGTTCTTGAGCGGCCAGAGCCAGTGATCCAGAACAGAGATAGGCCAGGAATAGAATTGCAGCGCGGCGCATACGACACCCTCTTCTTGCGGATATGCCAATCACGGGAAACTGAATGGGAAAATCCTTTGCAAAAAGTATGTCCTTGGCGGCCGAACAAGTCAACGTAGAAAGTCGTGCAAGTAGGCTTCCACAGCAAAATCGGGGCCGAACTGCTGCGTGCGAACGTTGCGCAGCGGCGGAAGACTGAGCTTCGGAGCGAGCGCGAAGGGGACGCGATTCTCGCCGGCAATCGTCGGCGCATAGAAGAGAAAAAGTTTGTGAACGATACCCGCGGCGAGTGCCGCGCCATTCAAGAGCGGGCCGGCTTCTAGTAAAACGCCGAGAATTTCGCGGCGTCCGAGCTCAAAGAGCACGGAAGACAGATCGATGCGGCCATTTTTTGCCTTTGCGCGGATAACTTCCGCGCCCCCGTCTTGCAGTTTACGCGCTTTCGGTGAATTCACTGGGAGAGTGGTGAATACCAAGAGATCGTCGTCCGAGGTTTTCACAATGCGGGATTTTGCCGAAAGGTGCAGCTTCGAATCGAGAACAGCACGGAGGAGGCGTTTGCGGCGCGGGAGACCGCTGCGATCGGTAAGCGACGGATCATCGGCGAGAATCGTGCCGATTCCGGTGAGCAGCGCGTCCGAAGCATGACGCATGCGATGAACTTCCGCGCGGGACTCTTCCGAAGTAATCCACCTCCGGCGCTTGCCGGAGTTCTTGCCGATCCTTTTTTCGGAACGCGGGAGAGCCAGCTGACCGTCAAGTGTCATCGCCGACTTCAGCGTGACGAATGGCTTCTTCGTTCGAATCCAGCATGCGAATGGCTCATTGAGGCGGCGCGCCTCTTCTTCGCAGGCACGCGTGAAAACATCGATGCCTGCAGCGCGGAGACGCTCAAAGCCACGGCCGGAATTGACGGGATTCGGATCGTCCATGGCCGCGACGACGCGTTGAACGCCCGCGGCGATGATCGCTTCCGTGCAAGGGCCAGTGCGCCCGGTGTGATTGCAAGGTTCGAGCGTGACGTAAAGCGTCGCGCCGCGCGCCTTTTCACCGGCGGACTTCAGCGCGACGATTTCCGCGTGGTCGCGCCATTCGTATTGATGAAAACCTTCACCGACGATCTGGCCCTCGCGCACGATAACGCAACCCACCATGGGATTGGGGCTGGCGAGGCCGGTGCCTTTGCGGGCCAGGGCCAGCGCGTGTTGCATGAAGCGAATGGCGTGTGCGTCCACGGTTCAGTCGAAGAGGGAATTGGCGTAGGTTTCCGCGTCGAAGGGAACCATGTCGTTGATCTGCTCGCCCGTGCCAACGAAGCGGATCGGCAAGCCCAGTTCGCGCGAGATCGCGACAACGATGCCGCCCTTGGCCGTGCCATCGAGCTTCGTGAGGATGATCCCGGTAACGGCGACCGTGGAAGTGAATTCGCGGGCCTGAGCAAGACCGTTCTGCCCCGTGGTGGCGTCGAGAACCAACAAAACATCGTGCGGCGCGCCGGGAATCACTTTCGCGGCCGTACGCTTCATTTTTTCGAGCTCGGCCATGAGGTTCGATTTGGTATGCAGGCGCCCGGCCGTATCGACAATGACCACATCCGCTGAACGCGCTTTGGCCGCGGCAACCGCGTCGTAGACTACGGCCGCCGGATCGGCGCCGGATTTCTGTTTGATGACCTCGATGCCGTTACGCTGCGCCCAGATTTCCAGTTGCTCGACCGCAGCGGCGCGAAACGTGTCCGCGGCGCAGAGCACCACGCTGCGTCCCTCCTGGCGAAGCCGGTTTGCGAGTTTTCCAATGCTGGTAGTCTTGCCCGCGCCATTGACACCAACAATGAAAATCACGCGCGTGCCGCTGCCATTCTGTGAAGTGGAAATGCCGCTCCCAGCCGCCACGTCTGGCCGGAGGGGCGCGTTCAGAATTCGAATGATGTGCGACTTGATCTCGCGCTTGAGCTGCGCGGCATCCGAGAGCGCGTTGCGGTCCATTTTTTCGCGCACCGCGTCGAGAATTTCGCGCGTCGGCTTCACGCCCAGGTCTGCGGAGAGAAGCGCCGTCTCCAGTTCCTTGAGGATCGAAGGATCGATCTTCCGGTCGCCGAGAAAAATAGTATCAACGGTCTCGGAGAGCGCCGCCTTGGTCTTGCTGACGGACTGCTTCAACCGCTCAAGAAGCGTCGGCTCCGGTTCATTCTTGCCGAAAAGTGAAATCATAAGGCTACGCGCATGACAGTCGCGGCAACCCAAAATTGTAGCAGATGGAGAACGGGCCGCTAAGACCTTGGTGACCTTGGTCTAAATCGCACGCGCCATTTTGGCAAAGTTGTCCCACAGGAGTAGGGCAGCGCACACAATTGAGCTCAAAAGTGGATAGAGCGCCAACACGATGTCCTTTCGGACTGGGAAATACTTCCTGGCTGCGAATTCAATTGGGTACTGGGCGAGAATCAACAAAACGCCCAGAAAAAACGCGAGCTTCGGGCTGGGTGGGATTTCTTGAACACGGAAGAGATTACGACCAATCCAAGTCAGCAGAAATACGAAAATTCCAGCAACGGCTGCAAGAATCAGGAACTCCTCGAATAATTCCAGATACGCGAGATTCCACTGACCTACTCGGTCATCGTCGACATCGCGAAACAGGTATACGGAAATGGCATTGAGGGGTAACGCCGTGATGGTCATGGCCCCGATAAAACTGTAAGTAAGCCGCCACATAAATTCCGCCCGGCTGAGTGTACACCAGGCGAGACTCAGTACCCCATTAGGTAGAAGGACGTGCTAAACGTGGACTTCGACCGCACTGAGGCGGAGCTTGCCGGCGTTGACGGCGGACTCTAGAGCGGTCACAACCACCGCATCAAATTTTGATCCGGTCAGGGCCCGAATGCGGTCCATCGCGTATTCCAGTTCCATCGCCGACTGATAGGGGCGATTCGTCGTCATGGCATCGAGGGTATCTGCCACGCCGATGATGCGCGCCATCATCGGAATCTGCTGCCCTTGCAAACCGTAGGGATAACCGCGCCCGTCCATATGTTCGTGGTGCAGCTCGATGCCCGGGAGCATTTCCTTCAACTGCGAAACCGGGCGCATGATGTTCGCGCCTTTCACGGTGTGCTGTTTCATCAATCCGAATTCCTCGGGCGTCAGCGAGCCGGGCTTCTTCAGCACGCGGTCTTCGACACCGATTTTTCCGACGTCGTGCAGCAACGCCGCAATGCGCAGCTTGTCCAGGTCCTCCGTGGAGAGTCCCAGCTCCTGTCCGATAAGCGCCGAATACTTCGCCACGCGGCCGGAGTGACCGCGCGTGTACGGATCCTTTTCGTCGATGGCCGCGGCGAGCATGCGGATCGATCCGATAAACAGTTCGCGGTTTTCCTCCGCGGCTTCCTTCAGGCGCTCGATGTACTCCTCGATGTCGCCGGCCATCTTGTTGAAGTTTTCAGCCAGTTCGCTGATCTCCGAAGACCCGCGGACGGGTGAGCGCTGGTGAAATTCGCCGCGGCTGATCGCGCGCGTGGAGGCCGCCAGCCCGCGGATGGGACCGCTGATGCCCACCGCGAAGAAGTAGCCGACGATAATCGCGGCCAGAATGACGACGCTGACGAATGCCAGCGCCTCCTGGTTCAGCTCGGTGACGCCCGTGTCGCTCTGCGCCTGATTCAGGCTCCGCTGCGCGATGACCGCCCAATTCACTTCAGGAAAAGTGCTGTAGGTCCCGATCATCTCGACCGGGTGTTTCTTGCCCGTCTCGGTAAAGCGAACCGTTTCCGTGCTGCGAAGCTCCTGCGGCAGCGCCTTCACTTGCGCAACAAGCGAATCGCTGCTGACGTCCGCGCCAGGAACGAAGTTTTTCGTGTCCGGGTGCGCCACCAGGCGGCCGTTGTGATCCACCAGAAAAACGGTCCGTCCCCGCACGCTGGCTTCCTGCAAACGGTGAACGATGGGATCCAGGGATACGACCGCCGCGAGCATTCCCGTAAAATTGTCGCTCACGTCTTTCAAGGGCACGGCCACGACGAAGGCCGGCCGGTTTTCCGGCGCCAGCGCCAGCGGATCGCTGCGAAACTTCACCACCTGCAATTGCTGCGACTGCAAGCAGGTAACAAAGGCCCGCTGCAGCGCTCTCGCAACGAACGGATCCTGCTCTGCCCGGAAATTTCCCTGCGAAGCGCTCGTCCCTTTTCCGGACTTCCCAACCGCCGTCAGGTAAATGAACGTATTGCGATTGCTGTCGACAAAATTCTCCAGCAGGCGGGTGACCTTGGGTTCTGACGCCGAATCTTCCACGTTATCGATGAGGCCGGTCAGTGCGAGAATCTGCCGTTCGCTCAGGAGCTGTTGCGTTAGGTTGGATTCGAACAGCTGAATTTCCTGCGCCAGCGACCTGGTCAGATCCGTTTGCTGGACTCGTTCGGTATCCACCAGCTTGTCTTGGCTAAGCTGCAATACCTGGCGGTGGTAGAGACCCATAGGTAGCACGCTAACCAGCAAAAGCGCTCCCAGAACGAGCCAAAGAATGCGCACGCGCCCCGCGCGCACACGTTCCCAGCGAGATTCGGCATCTAGCGACATCTCTACTATTCATTGTAGGAGAACCTGACGTACTTAGGCTGTTCGCTAGCGCTGCGCGTCGCGCATGTGCAACTGGGACTTTAGTACTACAGGCGGAAAAAGTGCACGGTCACGGGCTATTCGTTGGCAGGCACTCTTCAACAAACACCGCCCAACAGGCACCGTTAAACCCTATTCCTCGGCTTTTCACTAGAAGCTGTTTCAAAACCTCAGTTTTGGCTCCCCACAAATTGGTGATTCTAAAGGAAGTGAAGTCGGTTTTGAAACCAGCTCTAACAACTGAAAACTTGTCGCTGATAATCACGGCTAGTGCGGTCGTAGATACCACTCAACACGCACCGTCAACAGCAATTCCTCCACTACCTACTAACAACTAAAAACTAACAACAAAAAAACTGAAAACTGAAAACCACGCTCTGTCACTCCCGCTTCAAAGGCCGCTCCATAATGTCCCGAATAGCATCTTTGGGAGACTTGCCCGCGTGCAGGAAAGCGTCAACCTGTTCCGTGATCGGCATTTCGATTCGGTGTTCGCGGGCCAGCGCCAGCAATGGCGCGGCAGTATTCACGCCCTCGGCAACCATGCGCATATTCGTGAGGATTTCGCTCAGAGGACGTCCTTTGCCGAGTTCGATTCCCACAAAGCGATTGCGGCTGAGCGAGCCCGTGCAAGTGAGAACCAAATCGCCCAACCCTGCCAGGCCGCTAAGCGTCTCCGGCCGCGCTCCCAGGGCCACCGCCAAACGTGCCATTTCCGCGAGGCCGCGCGTGATCAGCGCCGCGAGAGCATTCGAACCGAGACCGAGCCCCTGGCACGCCCCGGCAGCAATGGCCATCACGTTTTTCATCGCGCCAGCCAGCTCCACGCCCAGAACGTCGTCGTTGGTATAGAGACGGAACGCCGGCCCGGCGAACTCTTCCTGCAGCTCGGCGGCGAGCGCGGCATCCCGCGAGGCCAGAACGACGGCCGTAGGTTCGCCGCGAGCGGCCTCCATGGCGAACGACGGTCCGGAAATCACGGCGAGGCGCGGCACAAATTTCGGCGAGACGACCTGCGCGATCACTTCGCTCATTCGCAGGTGCGTTGATGGCTCAAGGCCCTTGCTGGCGCTGACGAAACTCGCGCCGGAGGCGACAAAGGGAAGCGCGGAAGCGTAAATGGTGCGAGCATGGGCTGCGGGCATGGCGCCGAGGATGACTTGCGGGCCGGAAAGCGCGGCTTCCAATTGAGAATGAACGCGAACGCTCTCAGGCAATTTAGGGCCGGGAAGATACGTTTTGTTTTCACGGTCGCGACGGATTGACTCGGCGAGTCCGGCGTTGTGCACCCAAAGTGAGATTTCGTGGGGCTTGCGGCTGCGCCAAAGCACGATCGCCAGCGCCGTGCCCCAGCCTCCGCCGCCGAGAATCGCGATCTTCGTCAATCCGTTTCCTTCTTCCTGCTAAAGGAAAAGCGCGGCTCGGTGCCTTCGACGAGGCGCTGAAAGTTGGCGTCATGCTTGTAAATGACCAGCAGCGCGATGGCCAGCGTTCCCACGTTGACGATGATCGGCGGCGCACGGCGCGGCGCCCACAGAAAATAGATGAGCAGCGGCATGGCCGCGGCCGCCGCGATGGAACCGAGCGAAACGTAGCGCCAATAGGCTACGCAAAGTAGGAACAGCAACAGGGCGCTGACGGCTGCAAGCGGGCAGAGGGCAAGAAACACGCCAAGAGCAGTGGCCACGCCTTTGCCACCCTTGAACTTCAGCCATAACGGAAAGCAATGTCCGAGCAGTACGGCGAAAGCGGCAATCATCATCCAGGTGGCGCTTTCGTTGGTCACACGGCCGGCGAGCCAGACGGCAGCCGCGCCCTTCGCGGTGTCGAAGCCCAGCGTGAGAATTCCCGCCAGCGGGCCCGCGACGCGCGCGACGTTGGTTGCGCCGATGTTGCCGCTGCCCGCTTTGCGCACGTCCGTGCCGCCAAATAATTTCGCGAGGAGCAACCCGAAGGGAATCGAGCCAAGAAGGTACGCGGCGAAAGGAATCAGGAGGACAGTGATCGAGATTTCAGGCATGCGATGCTAGGCCTCCGCCGCCGCGAACGGAAAACTTTCGAGCGTAGTGTACTCCGCGCCGGAGGATTTCAGCTTGCTTTCGATTAGATGAACTTGACCGGTGCGCAGCGTTCCAAAAGCTCGCACTTCGTTCTCCCGGATCGCGGAACGAAGTTTTTCCGGCAGTCCAGGAGGTTCGAATCGCGCCAGCGTCAGATGCGGCGAAAAAGGCCGCTGTTCGCGAGAGATGCCAAGTTTTTCCGTGGCGCGGTCGATATCGAGCGCCAGGTCTTTCAGATTCGGCGAAGCCTCGATGCCGGCCCAGAAAACGCGAGGATGTTTTTCATTGGGGAAAAAGCCGAGTCCGCGAAAATCGACCGTAACGGGTTGATCTGAACGCGCGCCGGCTAGAGCGCTGCGAATGGCGGCGAGTTTTGTTTCCTGCACTTCACCAATGAATTTGAGCGTCACGTGAAGATTCTCCGGACGCACCCAGCGAGTTTGCGGCGACACCGTGCGAAGGGATTTGAGCAAGGCCGCGAGATTTTCTCGCACCGTGGACGGAATCTCCAGCGCGACGAACAAGCGCATGGGAACTCAAGACCTTTTGGCACTGCGTGCCGGCAGCTCCCCGCCGTTGTAGAGGAAATGGACGCGCACCAGATCGAGCGCCAGCTGCGAGGCATGCCAGCGGATGGCTTCGCGATCACCCGGGAAGAGCACTCCGCGCTCTTTGACGCCACCGGCATGCGACAGCGCAATGTGCACGGTGCCCACGGGCTTTTCCTCGGTCCCGCCGCCCGGTCCGGCGATGCCGGTGATCCCCACGCCCAGTGTGCTGCCGACGTGACGGCGGATGCCCTCGGCCAGCGCGATCGCCACTTCACTGCTTACGGCGCCTTTGGTCTGGATGAGTTCCGGCGGGACATCCGCCCACGCCGTCTTCAACTCGTTGCTATAGCTCACGACCCCACCCAAAAAATACGATGAGCTGCCCGCGATGCTCGTCAGCCGCTGGGCGAGCAAGCCGCCCGTGCAGCTTTCCGCGGCGGAGATGGTGGAGTTGTGCCTCGTCAGCAGGCCCGCCACCACTTCTTCCATCGAAGAACCGTCCTGCGAGAAGATGCGGTCGGTCAGCGCGATTTCAAATCCCTGCACGATTTCGTCCAGCGTTTTTTGCGCGTGCGCCGCATCGCCGGTCCACACTCTCAAATGGATCTGAATTTCGCCTGGCGCGGCGAGGATCGTGGTGTTCACGTCGGGATAGCGCGTGTACATGGGTTTGATCCGCTGCTCGACGCTCGATTCTCCCATGCCCGCCACGCGCAATTCCCGATGAAACATTCGAATGCTCGAGCTGCGCCGCTGCAGCCTCGGCAAAACCTGCTCCTGGTACATGGGCTTCAATTCGCGCGGCGGGCCGGGCAGCAAGGCGAGGAAGCGGCCCGCATCTTCAATCCACAGCCCCGGCGCCGAACCGCGCGGATTTTCGAGAATCTCCGCGCCTTCCGGAACCATCGCCTGCCGCACATTCACCGCCGGCATCTCTCGGCCGAGCTGCCGGAATCGGCCTTCGATGTAACGGAGAATCGCTTCGTTGCGGTGCAGCTTGCGGCCCAGAAGCTCCGCGACGGTTTCGCGCGTCAGGTCGTCTTCCGTGGGGCCCAGCCCGCCCGAGGCGATGACCAGTTCGACGCGCTCCAGCGCCTCCTTGAATGCGGCGCTCAAATAATCGCGATTGTCCCCGACGATCGATTTGCGTACCACCTCGATGCCGAGCTTGTTCAGCTCTTCGGTCAAGAAAAGCGAGTTGGTGTCCATGCGGTCCGGAGTCAGCAATTCCGAACCAACCGCGATGATTTCCGCTTTCATCCGTTCAGTTATCCGATCAATGGCAAGCCGCGGACGTCCCAATCGAGCGTGAACAAGGAGTCAGTGGTGGCAAGAATCGCGCGGCCGGAAGGCTGGAGCGCCATGCCCACAATGCCGGAGCCGCTGAGGACAACCTCGGCTTGAGCTTGCGGCGTGATCCGCACAATTCCGCGTCGGCCGCCGTAAGAACCCGCCACATAAAGATTTCCGTCGCGATCCAAAGCGAGCCC
>WNFL01223484.1_pt3 | contig 10924 bp, 9 predicted proteins | sample 5400361 | NCBI WGS metagenome assembly WNFL01 (sample SAMN13153351, study PRJNA577476) | soil metagenome | isolation source: 40 cm soil on Douglas fir-dominated hillslope | place: USA:California | collected 2013-09-17 | reverse complement strand
ATCGTCGGCACCAGCGTGCGCGAGAGGATAAAGGAGGCGATCATCGCGAAAATGATGGCCTCGGCGAGCGGCAGGAACAGGTAGCCTGCGATGCCCGATAACTGAAACAGCGGCAACCAGACGATGCAGATGCAGAGCGTGGAGACGAAGGTGGGGATCACGATCTGATTCGCGGCTTCGATGATCGCCGGCTCCAGCTCCAAGCCGTGCTCCAGATGCGCGTCGATGTTCTCGATCATCACCGTGGCGTCATCGACGAGGATGCCCACCGCGAGTGCCAGGCCGCCCAACGTCATCACGTTGATGGTCTGCCCGAACCAGGCGAGCACCATGATCGAGCAGAGGATCGAGAGCGGGATCGAGGTCGCGACAATCAACGTCGAACGTCCGGAGCCCAGGAACAGCAGGACGACCAGGCCGGTCAACAGCGCCGCCATCACCATTTCTTGTACAACGTCCGCGACCGATGCTCTCACGAAGGTCGAGGCGTCGTTCAGCGTCGTGATCTTCACGCCGGCCGGCAATGTCTGCTCGAGCTGAGGTATTTTGGCCTTCACTCCCGCCACGACCGCGAGAGTCGACGCGTCGCCCGCCTTCAGGACCTCGATCAGCACCGACTGGTGTCCGCCCACCAGCACGGCGTTGGTCTGCGGCGGCCCGCCGAGGTGCACGTGGGCGACATCGCCCACGGTCACCACAGTGCCGCCCACCTGCTTGATCGGCAGCGAGTCGAACGTCGCGACATTCACCGGCGAGGCATTGGTCTCGACCAGGAAATCCAGCGCCCCGATCTTCTGGTCACCCGCCGGCAGCACGATGTTCTGCTGTGCCAGAGCGTGTGCCACGTCCTGCGCGGACAGGCCGTGCGCCAACAGCTTGTGCTGGTCGAGATCCACCTCGACGTTGCTCGAGGTCCCCCCATAGGGTGCAGGGATGGCTACGCCCGCCACCGAAACCAGCGACGGCCGGATCAGATTGGAGGCCAGGTCATACAGCTCCGATCCGGTCATCTGGTCCGCCGAGACTTGCAGGGCCAGCACCGGCACCGACGAGGCGTTGTACGACAGGATTTGCGGCGGAGTGATCCCCGCCGGCATCTGCTTCAGCACGGTTTGCGAGACCGCAGTGACCTGTGCCTGCGCCGCCGCCACGTCCGTCCCCGGCTGGAAGAAGATCTTCACGACTCCGCGGCCGTAGAGCGACTGGCTCTCGATGTGCTCGATGTTGCCCACGGTGGTCGTCAGCGAGCGTTCGTAGTAGTAAATGACGCGTCCCGACATGTCTTCCGGCGTGAGGCCGTTATAGGTCCAGACGACCGCCACGACGGGGATCGCTATATTCGGGAAGATGTCCGTCGGCGTGCGCAGCGCGGCGCGTCCGCCGAAAATGAGGATGAGGATCGCCAGAACCACGAACGTATAAGGCCGCTTCAGGGCTATGACGACAATCGCATTCATGCGTGCGCGCGCGCGGGTTCATCAGCTCCGACGGCGACCACGGTAAGCGGTCCTAACGCGCGACCATCCCCCGCCGCATGACGCTGCCATCGCAGCGACACGGCTCTCCACGAATCATTCGACCGTCTCGATCGGAGCACCCGATACCTCGGAGATTCATTTCCCATTGCGTCATCGTCATCTCCCGGGCGGAGTTAAGGGAGTCCCCGGGACGCTGAAACACCTTCACGAAGCTGAGTGTCACTGTCGATCCCGCTTTGCACCCTCAGGAGCCCTTGCCGTCAGATATCAATCGCGACAGATAGGCGGCCAGTGCATCAATCTGCTCGGCCGGCAGCGGCGCGCCATACGCACTGCGCATCTTGTTGATGGTCTCTTTCCATTGTTCCTGAGTCCGCGCGGGTTGGCGCAATACCATGCCCGCGGAGTGGCAGATCAGGCATTGGGCATTGGCGATGACTGCACCCTCTCCGGCGGGAAACGGAGTCAGACTCGTGGGCAATTCCACGCTGACCTTGCTCCAGTGGGCGTCAGATTGCTTCGCAGTCTTCTCAGGCGAGCTGCCCGTATTTTCTGCCCGCAGGTGCGGAGCGCCGACGACCAGCAACCCGGCCAGCGCGACAGGTATTGTCCGCATTACCGCATATCTTCGCAGTCCGGAATCCCTGTGAATGCTTCCGATGCTCATGACACCTCCACGGCAATCGACTCGATCACGTTGCGCATGAAGCCGCCTCCGTTCCAGTTGGGACGATCGGGCTGCGTCACTCCCGCCGCGTTGACTGTCTTGACCATCAGCCTCTGCCGACCGGCAGTGGCAAAACGCAGCGGAAACTCCCACTGACGGAAGCTGTACTTCCCGTAATTCGCGCCGAGCCGCGCCTCTTGCCATCGGCGCCCCTGGTCCGCCGACACCAGCACCTTGGCGACGCCCGTGTCGCCGCCGAAGGCGATGCCACGCACGTTGAGCGTCTGCCCGCGCCCAACGGCGGCACCGTCCGTGAGACTGGTAAAGAATGAGCGCGGCACCATGCGATTGATCGGTACCATCTTCACGCCCTTCTGCTCCGGCGTGACGTTCGCCCCAGGCGTATCGGGGATCAGGTACGCCTTGCTCGTCCAGTAGTTGTCGTCCGGCTTGTCGAGCACTTCGATGTCCTCGAGCATCTTCACCCAATACGTGGCGTACCAACCCGGCACCACCAGTCGCAGCGGGAATCCGTTCAGTAGCGGCAACGGCTCGCCATTCATCTCATAGGCGATCATGACCTCCCCATCGCGGGCGTGGTCCACGGCGAGCGACTTCATGAAGTCCGGTGTTTGCGGCAGCACGCCGGTGTCGAGTCCTTTGAAGCGCACCTGAACCGCCCCACGATCGAGCACGTCCTTCAAACGGACTTTTTGCCAGAGAGCGTTACCCATCGCACCGTTGTCCCATTGACCGCCGGTGACGCGTGGGCTGAAAAGCCCGCGCGAATTGCCGGAGCACTGATTGACGGCGGCAATCTCGAACGGCGGGAAGTCATGCAGCAGATCGTGCAGTGTCAACGAGATCGGCTGCCTTACCTGTCCACGCACCTTCAGCCGGAAATTCGCCGGGTCGATGGACGTGGGAATGTTGGGGAGATGCCAGCGGACGTAAAAGCGGTCGTTGGGCGTGAAAACACCCTGGTCGAAGACTTCGAACGGAGTCTCCAGCAGCGGCGGTCGCGTCCGTTGCAGGATCATCGCACCCTTCTGCGGAAAGTTCGTCACGAGTTCACGCCGGCCGTTCGCAAATGGCAGCTCGATCAGTCCGCCTGCCCAGGCCGGCCAGCTCGAGGCCCCGAGCAAACCCGCCAAGCCGAGCCCACTCGCCCCTGCGAGAAAGTGCCGGCGCGGTAGCGAGGCCGGGTTCGCAACCGAGCGCTTCACCACGCCTCCGACGCAATGGAATCCAGGGTAGGTGCGCTTGCCACTAGGTTTTCTCCGTCGCTGAGTGCAGGTACTGATACAAAGCCACGCGTGACGATACGAGGCATTCGCCTATTCGGTCGCGTGTCAGACTGAGCAGGCTCGGATGCAGAATGGTTCCGAATCGCCGCCGAGGAGTCACAATTGTCATCGCGGCGGCATGCGCCGCAGCGGCAGGCATCCACGGCGCAGGAAATGTACGTCTCATCGGTGCGCCAGGACGTACCGACAGGTCGAGAGAAAAGAGTGCTACGAATGTCGCCGACATTCGTGTTTCTGAAATCGAAGCGTAACCTGGTCTAGATAAATTTTTGGTCCCGGACTTCCTTAATACCCGTCGCAACGCGCTGCGTTGCGTCAACTGAAAAGGTCTTGAGCGGGTTCGTTGCCTGCGAATAGATTCCTGAGGGGGAACTGATCATGGCCGCAATTGATACCTATGATGCCGTGGTGCTCGGCAGCGGCGAGGCGGGGAAATCGATCGCGTGGCATCTCGGCGGTACCGGCAAACGCGTCGCGGTCGTAGAGCAGCGCTATGTGGGCGGTTCCTGCCCCAATATTGCCTGCTTGCCGAGCAAGAACATCATCCACGGGGCAAGCATCGCTCATACTGCAGCCACGAGCGAGGTGCTCGGAACTCGCGTCGCAAGGAATGTGTCGATGCGGGAAATTCAGGCCCGCAAGCGGACGATGGTGGAAGGCCTGATCCAAACGCATCTGAATAAGTTCGCTGCCAGCGGTTGCGAACTTGTGATGGGACGGGGCTGCTTTATTGCCGAGCGGACCATCGAGGTCGCGCTCAACGGAGGAGGAACGCGCACGCTGCGCGGCGACCAGGTCTTCCTCGACGTCGGCGCCTTCGCAAGCCTCCCGGCGCTGCTCGGGCTCGCCGAAGCCGCTCCACTCACGCATGTCGAGCTACTTGACCTTGACACCGTTCCCGAGCATCTGTTGATCCTAGGGGGCAGCTACGTTGGCCTTGAACTCGCGCAAGCGATGCGCCGGCTAGGCAGCCGCGTCACTGTCTGCGAGCGCGAGGAGCGGCTCCTACCCCACGAGGATTGCGACATCGCCGAAGCGATCCGCCAGCTGCTGGAGGACGAGGGGATCGCCATCATCACCTCAGCCCACGTGGACCGCCTCTCCGGGCGGTCCGGTGACAGGGTGGCACTCCACGCCATAATCGGCGGCTCACAGAGGATAATAGAGGGCTCGCATCTGCTGGTTGCGCTGGGTAAGACGCCGAACACCAACGGGATAGGCCTCGAGTGCGCTGGCGTCGAGCTGACCTCCTCGGGCTACGTGAGCGTGAACGACAGGCTGGAGACGACGGCTCCCGCCGTATGGGCGATGGGCGACTGCGCGGGAAGCCCGGCGTTCACCCATATGGCGTTCGACGATTTCCGTATCGTCAGGGACAATCTCCGCGGAAGGAAGCGCAGCACCACGGGGCGGCAGGTGCCATTCTGTCTGTTTATCGAACCCGAACTGGCGCGCGTCGGACTGAACGAGGTCGACGCCAAACGGCAGGGCGTCGCCTATCGGCTGACGGAACTCCCCATCTCGTCGATCCTTCGCACCCGCACGACCGGCGAAACGCGTGGCAAGCTCAAGGCACTGATCGGGGAGGACGACCGGATCCTCGGATTCACCGCGTTGGGCCCGCGAGCAGGCGAGCTGCTGCCGCCGGTCCAAATCGCGATGCGGACGGGGCTTTCCTACCATGCAATCGAGGAGTTGATCGTCGCCCATCCCACTTACGCGGAGGGGCTGGTTTCGCTTTTCTCAAACATCAAGCCACCCCTCGAACGCCACGGCACAATCAACGCTTGAGTACGGCAACAATGCCGTATCTGCCGAAAAATACGTGGCCAGATCGCGCATGTCAGTGTCGCTCAAGTGTTGATCTCGGGAATCGTAAATCCGGTTACATTGGTGACTTCCAGCCGCTCGACTCGAGGCAGGTCGGCCGGTTGGCGGAAACTCGGCAGCGCCGCCGGCGGCGAATTATGACTCGATGATTAACAATTTGATGGCCGACCGGAACCAATTCGTAACTGCGCCTCGGTCACATCCGTAACGTCAGGGTGGTGGTGCGAAACCGGCCAGTGACCCGGCGTGCTTAGTGTGATCCACGACCTAATATGCAGAAACACACTGGTCTTGGTGATGTCGAGAAACGCGGAGGTCATCATGCAATTGCTACTTTCCGTCGTCGTCGTATTCGGTTTTGCTGTCGTCGTCGTGCTTGGCACACTGAGCGTTGGTAGGGATCTACTGGCATTGACCAAACATCGGCCACCCTCGGTTTTCGACGAATTGCGTGAAGATGATCAGGAATCAGAGGATCGGAATCGCCGAAGTACATCACCTTACGCCGTCGATGCACAGGCGAGCCGCACGGCTGCCACGAATATCAATGCAGCTCATTGACCTCCTGAAAAGGAAAAATACACCATGAATCGCTATGCCCAAGTCCTCACCGCATCCGCGCTCGCGTACACCGCTCAGGCCGGCGCAGCCGCCAAATGGGCGAAGGGAACGACTATGTCATCGCCACCGCAATTTATTGCGACGGCTGAGCAACTCGTAGCGTTGACCAAGGAGCCAAGGGCTCGACACCTCGTCGTTTGCGGCAATCTTGCCAATGTTCCTTCGTTTCGACTTGCGCCGGGTCAGACGCTGGCAGGTAATGGGGATAATGCCTCTATCTCATTCGTGAAGGGTGTCGATGGCCTGCAATTGAGTTCGGACAACGAGGTACGGAACCTGCGTCTGGAAGCATCCGCGGGCCGGCGGGCAATATTCAACGATACCAGCGTCGCACGTCTGGGAACAATTCGCCTCATTGGGATCACCACCGTGGGTCAGGTCCAACTCCTGGCGCGCGACACGGTGCGTAGCGGCCACGTCGAGGTGGACGGGCTCGACATCATGGCCGCGACACTCGGCCACGAAGCGACCGCTCAGTAGATGATGTCGACCCGTGCGTTGAACACATACCCCGCGCCGCGCTCGGTGCAGATGTAGCAGGGTTTCGCCGGATCGCTCTCCAGCTTGCGCCGTAGCCGCAGGATCTGCGTGTTGACTGAGCGGTTGTAGACGTCATCGCCGTGCAGGCGCGACATGTCCAAAAGCTGATCGCGCGTCAGACAGACTGAACTCGCCGTTGCTGAGTCGTACCACCTTCCCGGTCGGCGCCTTCAGGCGCCGCGTGTTGAGGTTCAGCTCCCAACCGTCGAAACGATAGGCACGAATGCCCTCAGGCCTCCCCTGCTGGATCTCCGGCCGGCGCCGCCGCAGCACCGCGCGGATCCGGGCCAGCAGCTCGCGCGGGCTGAACGGTTTGGTCAGATAGTCATCCGCCGCCAACTCCAGCCCCATCACCCGATCCGCCTCTTCGCGCCGGCCGGTCAGCATGATGATCGGAATCGCCGAATCCTCGCGCAGCCGGCTCGCCAGCGCCATCCCATCTTCGTCCCGCAGCTTGAGATCCAGCACCACCAGGTCGACCACGTCATGCGCGAGCACGGCCTCCATCGCGCGCCCGTCTGCAACCGCGGTGATGCGAAAGTCGTACTGGCCCAGATAGTCGCTGATCGCCTCGCGAATCACCGGATCATCGTCGACGGCGAGGACGTGCGGCTGGGCACTCGTGGGGGCGTGAAGTTGCCTATTCATGACCGCCTGAACGCTCATACGCGCGAGTTTAGCCACGCAAGCTCCCCTCGGTCACAGATGTGACCTGTCGGACCCTAGGGCCATAACATACTCGCAATCGACGCTACATGAACATGACCACGACCTCAGATATTCTCGTCATTGAAGACGACCCGATCATGCGCGAAGCCTTGACCGACTGGCTGCAGGCGGCCGGCTACGTTGTGCGCACGGCCGCGGATGGCAGTGCCGGACTCGCGGCCGTGAAATTCGCCGTACCTGCGGTGGTGGTCACCGACATCCACATGCCCGGTACGAACGGGGCCGCCATCATCTCGGAACTGAAGCGGTACTACCCCCAGGTTGCGGTCATTGCGATATCGGGCCTGTTCAATTCCGGGCACGGCCTGGACACCGAGGCCGCCCTCGCGCTCGGCGCCGCTCGGGCGCTCGCCAAACCGTTCAAGCGCGCCGAATTGCTGCGCGCTCTGGCGGAGCTTCTCGGGCACCCCGCCCCCTAGCTGCCGATGCCGCTATTGAGAGTTGCCGTCGAGTAAACTTTGTCGCACCATCCGGGCAAACCGCCGAGCACCCCATGACAGAGCGTTCTGGATATGTGCTGGAGACACTCCGGGAGGGCGCGGAGTTCACCCATTATCGCGGCCGGCAACACGGCCGCCCTGTCCTGGTAGTGGCGCTTACCGCGGAACAGGCCTCTCCTCAGAGCCTGCGGCGGCTCGAGCATGAATACTCACTCGAGGCCGAATTGGATCCCGCCTGGGCAAGCCGGCCTGTGGCGCTCACTCGCCACGAAGGGCAGACGATGCTGGTGCTCGAGGACCCTGGCGGCGTACCCCTGGATCAAATCCTTGACCGGTGCCACGGGCAGCCGATCGAGCTGAGTCGCTTCTTGCGCATCGCCATCGGCGTGACGACGGCACTCGGCCAAGTTCACCGGTGCGGCCTCATCCATAAGGACATCAAGCCGGCAAATATCCTGGTAGATGTGGAGAACGGCAGCGCTTGGCTCACCGGCTTCGGGATTGCATCCCGTCTGCCTCGCGAACGCCAAGCTCCCGACACGCCCGAGGTGATCGCCGGAACGCTGGCCTACATGGCGCCGGAACAAACGGGACGGATGAACCGCACGATCGATTCCCGCAGCGACCTTTATGCGTTGGGGGTCACCTTCTACGAAATACTCACTGGCACCTTACCCTTCAAGGCAACGGATCCTCTGGGATGGGTGCACTGCCATATAGCGAGGCAGGCTGACCCGCCCAGTGAACGGGCGAAGCAAATCCCTGAGGTACTTTCGTCGCTGGTCATGAAACTTCTCGCCAAGACCGCCGAAGAGCGATACCAAACTGCCGCAGGCCTCGAAGCCGACCTACGGCGCTGCCAGACGGAATGGCAGGCGCACCGATGCGCCGCCGCGTTCCCGCTCGGTATGCACGATCTGCCGGACCGGCTCTTGGTCCCCGAGAGGCTGTACGGCCGAGAGCGCGAAGTCAGAATGCTGATAGCGGCCTACGACCGTGTGGTGGCGCATGGTGAACGAGTTGCATAAGGTGCTCGTCGCGCCTCGTGGCCTGTTCGCGTCCGGCAAGTTCGACCAGTATAAGCGCGACATTCCGTATGCCACCTTGGCGCAAGCCTTTCAAAGTCTCATCCGCCCGATATTGGGACAAAGCGAGGCGAAGCTTTCGCGATGGCAGTACAGCCTTCAGGAGGCGTTGGGCGCGAACGGCGCGCTTATCATCAATCTCATTCCTGAACTCGAACTCATCATCGGAAAGCAGCCGCCCGTCTCAGACTTGCCGCCAAAGGACGCGACGAACCGCTTCCAAATGGTTTTCCGGCGCTTCCTCAGCGTCTTTGCGCGCGAGGAGCACCCGCTCGCGTTGTTTCTCGACGATTTGCAATGGCTGGATTCAGCAACGCTCGACCTGCTCGAGCACCTGATCACGCACTCTGAGGTGCAGCATCTGCTGCTGGTCGGGGCCTATCGGGACAACGAGGTCGGCCCGACGCACCCGCTGATGCGGATGCTCGAAGCGATCCGCAAAGCCGGTGCGAGTTTACATGAGATAGAGCTGAAGCCGCTCGCGCTCGCCGATGTGGCTCAGCTCGTTGCCGATGCCCTGCACTGCGAGCCGGAGCGCGCGCAGCCCCTGGCGCAGCTGGTGGACGAGAAGACCGGCGGCAATCCGTTCTTCGCGATCCAGTTTTTCACGGCATTGGCCGAAGAGGGTCTGCTCGCGTTCGACTCCGTCGCAGCCGCCTGGGGCTGGGACATCGATCACATTCGCGCCAAGAGCTACACCGACAACGTGGTGGATCTCATGGCCGGAAAGTTGAAGCGGCTCTCCGCTACCACCCAGGATGCCCTGATACAGTTCGCCTGCCTGGGCAATGTCGCCGAGATCGCCGTCCTGACCCTGGTTCACGGGGAAACAGAGCAGATGGTGCACGCGGCACTCCGGGAAGCCGTCCACGCCGGTCTCGTAGTTCACCTGGGGAGCGCCTATAAATTCCTGCACGACCGGATCCAGCAGGCGGCGTATTCACTGATTCCCGAAGTGCGGCGCGCCGAAGTGCACGTGAGGCTAGGCCGCGCGCTGCGTTCGAGCATGACGGCGGACCAGTTCACCGAGCATCTCTTTGAGGCCGCGAATCAGCTGAATCGGGGCGCTGCGCTGCTCACCGGCCAGGACGAGAAAGCGCAGGTGGCAACGATCAACCTGCGTGCAGGTCGACGGGCCAAGGCGTCGGCGGCCCATGCGTCGGCGTGTGCGTATCTAGCAGCCGGCATGGCTCTGTTGGAGGAACGGGATTGGGTCCGCGAGTACAACTTGACATTCAATCTATGGCTCGAGCGCGCCGCGTGCGCCTTTTTGACCGGTGACTTCGACCTATCCGAGCAACTGATTGCTGAGTTGCTGCAGCGCGCGGCGTCGAACGTCGACCGGGCGGCCGTCTACCAGCTGAAGGTCCAGTTGCAGGTCGTGAAAGTGGAAAATCCACAAGCCGTCGACAGCGCACTCACTTGCCTGCGCCTGTTCGGCATCGACTTTCCGGCACACCCGAACCCGGCGCAGGTCGAGGCCGAGTACGAGGAGGTCTGGCGCAACTTGAAGGGGCGCCCGATCGAGAACCTGATCGACCTGCCGCTGATGAACGATCCGGAACTGCACGCCGCGATGCGTCTGCTGTCGGTCCTTTTTGACGCCGCTTACTTTACCGACTTCGATTTGTTTTGCTTTCTGCAGTGCCGCATGGTGAACCTCAGCTTGCGGCACGGGATGACCGGTGCTTCAGCGCACGCCTACGCCTGGCTCGGATTTATCCTCGGACCTGCCTTTCACCGCTATCGCGAGGGTCAGTGTTTCGGCAGGCTCGCGTGCGACCTGGTCGAGAAGCATGGGTTCATCGCCTACCAGGCAAAGGTCCACTACGCGATGGGAAAAGTTGTCCGTTGGACGCAGCCGATCGGGAACTCAATCGATTTCAATCGAGCAGCCTTTCGCACCGCGACCGAGAGGGGGGATCTCTCCTACGCTTGCTACTGCATGGTTGAATCCGTCACGGGCCTTCTCCTGCGGAACGATCCGCTGGACGCGGTGTGGCGCGAGTCCGAGCAGGCCCTGGACTTTGTCAGGAAAGCCAAGTACGTCGACGTCGCCGACATCATCGTGGGCCAGCAACGTTTTATCGCGTCCATGCAGGGTCGGACCACGACCTTCTCTACCTTCAACGACGCGCAGTTCGACGAGGTGGCGTTCGAGGCGGAACTGACGAGCGACCGAATGCCCACGATGATCTGCTGGTATTGGATCCTCAAGCTAAAGGCA
>WNFL01159993.1_pt1 | contig 10925 bp, 7 predicted proteins | sample 5400361 | NCBI WGS metagenome assembly WNFL01 (sample SAMN13153351, study PRJNA577476) | soil metagenome | isolation source: 40 cm soil on Douglas fir-dominated hillslope | place: USA:California | collected 2013-09-17 | reverse complement strand
CGCGGTCGCGATCACGCCGGGAACGACACCGATCCGTGTCGTCGCGAGCGGCTGGAAGATGCCGCGGAAGAACAGGTCGTACGCCAGCGGGAAGACCCCGATGTACACGATCGCGAGCGCCTCGCCGAGGTAGGGCCGCGCTTCGGCCAGGTGCGGCGGCACCGGCTTCGGCGGCAGGAGGCTCTTCACCACGTTGTCGACTTCGCTCGTGACCACCATCGACGCCGCGAGGAACAGCACCGCGAGCCAGGCGCTCGCGGGCGCGCGCACGAACGCGAGCTGGCGCCCCGGCGGCAGGCGGAAGCGCGAGGCGGACAGGGCGAACAGACCGCCGTACGTGATGATCGCGCCCATGCCGATCGCGGACGGAGCGAGCTGCACGCCGATCTGCACCAACAGAATGAACCACAGCAAGTGAACGAGCGGCGCGAGCAGCGCGAGCGTGAACACGAACTCGAGCGTCAGCGGCGGGCGCGGTTCCGGCTCGTGGTCGGGAATCATCGCCCGAACAGAATCGGCCGCAGCGCCTGGCCGGTGTAGGAGAGCGGGTTGTTCGCGACCTCTTCCGGAGTACCCGTCGCGATGATCTCGCCGCCCTTGTCGCCACCTTCGGGACCGAGATCGATGATGTAGTCGGCGGTCTTGATCACGTCGAGGTTGTGCTCGATCACGACCACCGTGTTGCCGCGCTCGACCAGCTTCGTCAGCACGTCGAGCAGCTTCTCCACGTCGGCGAAATGCAGGCCCGTCGTCGGCTCGTCGAGGATGTACATCGTGCGGCCGGTCGCGCGCTTCGAGAGCTCCTTCGCGAGCTTGATGCGCTGCGCCTCTCCGCCCGAGAGCGTGGTCGCCTGCTGGCCCAGGTGCACGTAGCCCAGCCCGACCTCCGCGAGCGTCGCGAGGCCAGGGCGAACCGTCGGGATGTGCTCGAGGAACTCGAGCGCCTCGTCGACCGTCATCTCGAGCACGTCGGCGATCGACTTGCCCTTGTACTTCACCTCGAGCGTCTGCGGGTTGTATCTCCTGCCCTGACACTCCTCGCAGGTCACGTACACGTCGGGCAGGAAGTGCATCTCGATGCGCAGGATGCCGTCGCCCTGACACGCCTCGCAGCGCCCGCCCTTCACGTTGAACGAGAAGCGCCCGGGCTGATAGCCGCGCTGCCGGCTCTCGGGGAGCTGCGTGAACAGCTCGCGGATGCCCGTGAAGATCCCCGTGTAAGTCGCGGGATTCGAGCGCGAGGTGCGGCCGATCGGGTCCTGTGACACGTCGATGACCTTGTCGAGGTGCGGCAGGCCGTCGAGGCGCTTGTGCTTGCCGGGCTTCTCCTTCGCGTCGAACAGCCGGTGCGCGAGCGCCCGGTACAGCGTGTCGTTCACCAGGGTCGACTTGCCGCTGCCCGAGACGCCGGTCACTGCGGTCAGCACGCCGAGCGGGAAGCGCACGGTCACGTCGCGCAGGTTGTTCGCGGACGCGCCGATGATGGTGACGAACTTGTCCGAGCCGGGCCGGCGCAGCTTCGGCACCGCGATCGAGCGCTTGCCCGACAGGAACTGACCCGTGAGTGAGCGCGGCGCCTTCTCGATGTCCTTGGGCGTGCCCTCCGCGACGACCTCACCGCCGTGGCGCCCCGCGCCGGGCCCGAGGTCGATCACCCAGTCCGCCGCGCGGATCGTCTCCTCGTCGTGCTCGACCACGATCACCGTGTTGCCGGTGTCGCGCAGCGAGAGCAGGGTGCGCAGCAGGCGCGCGTTGTCGCGCGCGTGCAGGCCGATCGACGGCTCGTCGAGGATGTACAAAACGCCGGCGAGCGCCGATCCGACCTGCGTCGCGAGGCGGATGCGCTGACTCTCGCCGCCGGACAGAGTCGCTGCGGTGCGCTCCAGGGTCAGATACTCCAGCCCGACGTTGCACAGGAACGTGAGTCGCTCGCGGATCTCGCGGATGAGTCGCTCGGCGATCGCGAGGTCCTGCTTTCCCAGCTTCAGCTTCTCGAAGTGCTGCACCGCCTGCGTGACCGAGAGCTGCCCCACCGCGGGGAGGCTCATCCCGGCGACGAGCACCGAGCGCGCCTCGGGCCGCAGGCGCGCGCCCTGGCAGGCGTCGCACGCGGTGTTGCTCATGTATTCGCGCAGGCCCTCGCGCACCAGGTCGCTCTCGCTCTCGCGGTAGCGCTTGTCGAGCAGTCCGATCACGCCCGACCACTGGCGGTCGAAGCTCCACTTGCGACTCCGGCCGAAGCGGAAGGTCACTTTCTCGTCGGTGCCGGTGAGAATCTGCGAGCGCGCCTCGGGCGCGAGCTTCTTCCACGGGGTGTCCAGCGAGAAGCCGTAGTGAGTCGAGAGCGAGCGCAGCATCGAGGTGTAGTAGCGCGACGCGTGCCCGCGGCCCTTGAAGGGCGCGATCGCCCCGTCGTTCAGCGACAGGTTCGGATCGGGAACCAACAAGTCGGGGTCGAAGAAGTCCTTCGTGCCGAGCCCATCGCAGCCGGGGCAGGCGCCCTGCGGGCTGTTGAACGAGAACAGGCGCGGGTTGATCTCGGGGAAGCTCGCGCCGCACTCCATGCACGCGGCCAGCTCCGAGAACAGCACCTCTTCGCTGCCCGGCCCGATGTCCACCTTCGCGAAGCCCTGACTTGCCTTGAGCGCCGTCTCGAGCGAGTCGGCGAGGCGCTGAGTCACGTCGGGCTTGATCACGATCGAGCTCCGGCGCCTCGTCGAGTGGGTAGTCCTTCCCGTCGAGCCGCACGCGCACGAAGCCCTGGCGCTGGAACTCGCGCAGCTCCTTCTTGTACTCGCCCTTGCGCCCGCGCACGACCGGCGAGAGCACCTGGATGCGCGTGCCCTCGGGCAAGGTCTGCACGCGCTCGCACATCTGCTTCACGGTCTGAGCCTGGATGGGCTTCCCGCAGTTCACGCAGTGCGGCACGCCGATGCGCGCGTACAGCAGGCGCAGATAGTCGTAGACCTCGGTGACCGTGCCGACCGTCGAGCGCGGATTGCGGCTCGTGGTCTTCTGCTCGATCGAGATCGCCGGCGACAGGCCCTCGATCGAGTCGACCTCGGGCTTCTTCATCTGGTCGAGGAACTGGCGCGCGTATGCGGACAGGCTCTCGACGTAGCGCCGCTGGCCCTCGGCGTAGAGCGTGTCGAAGGCGAGCGACGACTTGCCCGAGCCCGACAAGCCGGTGAAACACACCAGCTGGTTGCGCGGGATGCGCACGTCGATCGACTTTAGGTTGTGCTCGGCCGCTCCGCGGACGACGATGTCCTGCGGCTCCTGCCTGACCGTCACTCTGCTGCCCCCCGTTTCTCGTTGCGCGAGATCTCGACCGCCAATCTTACCGCCTCGATCATGGAGCTTGGGTCCGCCTTCCCCGTCCCCGCGATGTCGAACGCGGTTCCGTGATCGACGCTGGTGCGCACGAGCGGCAGGCCGAGCGTCACGTTCACGGCCTGGCCGAAGGCGTGCGTCTTGAGAGGCGCGAGGCCCTGGTCGTGATACATCGCCAGCACCGCGTCGAATTCCCCGGCGACCGCGCGGTGGAAGAGCGTGTCCGCCGCGAATGGGCCGCGCGCGTCGATGCCCCGGGCGCGCGCGTCCGCGAGCGCGGGCGCGATGATGCGGATCTCCTCGTCGCCGAAGCGCCCGCCCTCGCCGGCGTGCGGGTTCAAGCCGCAGACGGCGATGCGCGGCTCGGGGATCTGGAAGCGCTTCGCGAGGTCGCGCTGCAGCACGTCGAGCACCGCGCCCAGGCCCTCGCGGGTGAGTCGCCCCGGCACCTCGCGCAGCGCGCAGTGAATCGTCGCGAGCGCGACCCGCAGCCCGCGCCCGACGAGCAGCATCACGGCGTGCCCGCGGCCCGCGACCTCCTCGAGCAGCTCCGTGTGACCGGGGTACACGAAGCCTCCGTCGCCGAGCACTTCCTTCGAGAGCGGCGCGGTGGCCATGGCGTCGAGCTCGCCCACCAGGCAGTCGCGCGCCGCGGCCTGCACCGAGGCGACGATCCCCGCCGCCGCCGCCGCGTCCGGGTGGCCGGGGCGGACGCGCGCGCTCGCGAAGTTCATCGCCGCGCCGCGCTCCGGCGCTCCACCGGCGCGAGTCACCGCGTCGACGTCGCCGTAGACGCGCAGCTCGATGCCCTCGGCGGCGAGCGCGCGCAGCGCCGCCGCCACCACCTCGGGCCCGATCCCAGCGGGATCGCCGACGGTGATGCCGATGCGCGGGCGGGGGGTGCGGAGGCGCTCGCTCAACGAAGCTCCGGTGCGACCACCTCTACATAGCGGGACTTGCGCACCTCGGCGATCCACTTCTCGAACGCCGGCATGGTCTGCTGCTCCATCAGCTCGCCGCGCAGCTTGTCGGCGACTTTCTCGTACGGCACGTCCGCCGGATCGAACTTGTCCAGGAACTGGAACAGGTTCTCGCCGTGCGCGTTCTCGACCACCGCGCTGATCTCGCCGGGGGCGAGCCCCGAGATCGCATTCTTGATCTCGGGCGGCGCGTCGGCTGCGCGAAACACCGTGAGCCCGCCCTGCGGCGCCGTCGGCGCGCCGGAGTATTTGCGCGCCAGGCCCGCGAAGTCTCCGCTCTTGACTGCCTTCTCGCGCAGCTGCTCGGTCACGGTGCGGGCCTCGGCGCGCTTCGCCTCGTTCGCGTCCGCCGGGACGGGAATCAGGATGTGCAACACGCGGATGCGCTCGCCCGGCTTCGCGTGCCCGTAGCGCTCGTCGTAGAGCTTCCTCACTTCTTCGTCACTCACGCGCACCTTCCCCTGCACGGCCCCCTGCACGATCTTCATGCGCGTGATCTGACGCCCGAGCTGCTCGCGGTAGGTCTTCTTGTCGAGTCCCTGGGCGGCGGCGGCCGCGTAGATCGCGTCGACGGTCATGCCCTCGTCCTGCGCGATGCCGGAGATCGACTCGTCGATCTCCTCTTCGCTGGCCGACAGGTTCTGCTTCTTCGCGACCTGCAGCACGAGTTTCTCGTCGATCAAGGTCTGGAGCGCCGTGGTGCGCAGCTGCAGGAGATCTTCCTGGCTGACCTGCTCGCCGCGCGCGCGCACGCGGTTCACGTACCCGTGCCACGCCTCGCGCACCTCGGACAGCAGGACCACCTCGTCGCCGACGATCGCGGCCACACCTTCGACGACCTCGCCCCCCCGCGCCGCGGGCGCGCACAGGAACACCCCGGGTGCGCACGAGCCCACGGCCAGCAGCAGCGCGGCGAGTGACTTCATTGCAGCGTCTCCAGCACCCGGTCGTTCACACGGATCTCGGCCTTCTTGCGCAGGTCGCGCACCCATTCGCGGCGCAGCTCGTCGAGCGTTCGCTCGCTGAGCTCGATGGCGATCTTCTCGCGCACCTCGTCGTAGCTCGCGTCGTGGGCCGGGAGTTTGCTCTCGAGGAGGAACAGATGGAAGCCGTAGGGCGACTCGACCACGACCGAGATCTGGCCCGGCTCGAGCTCGAACGCGCGGTCGAACGCCTCGGGCATCTGGCCCTTCGAGAACGGCGGCAACGCCCCGCCGTCCGCGGCTTCTGGCCCGATGCTGTTGGCGCGCGCCAGCTCCGCGAAGTCCGCGCCCGACTCGAGCTGCGCGCGCAACTCCTCCGCCTTGGGCCGCTCAGCCACGACGATCTGGCGCATCTGTACACGCGCGGGTGTCATGTATTCGGCGCGGTGCTCCTCGAAGTAGGCGTGCAGCGAGCTCTCCGGCGCGCGCGCCCGCGCACCGAGATCCGCGAGCGCCGTGCGCTCCAAGATCATCTCGCGCCGGACCGACTCGCGGTAGCGCGGGTCCGGGTCCTTCCAGTCCTCACCGTGCAGGTCGCGCAGCCGCGCCTCGACGTCCGCGGGCGAGACTTCGATGCCCCGTTCCTTGGCGTGATTCAGCACCACCTGGTCGTTGACGAGGCGCTGCAGGACGTCGCTCGCCACGTCGTCGCGCTTGGCGCTCGGATCGTCGTCCGTGCGCTCGTCGACCAGGCGCCGCAGCTCCGCGGCGGGGATCTTCGTGCCGTCGACCTCCGCGGCCCAGCCGTCGTCGCCCGAGCGCGAGCCGCAGGCGAGCGCGAGCACAGCGGCCAGGAGCACGCTGGTGGTCTTCATGGGCTTTCGCGCTCCTCATGCGGCGGGGGAGTTTCGGGCACGAGAAGTTCCACGAGCGCGAGGCTCTCGGCCAGGGCATCGCCCGAGTTGCGCAGGCGCAGCCCGAGCCGGCGGTCGGGATACGCGCGCAGCTGCGCTCCTGGCTGTCCGATCATGCGCACGATCCGGGTCGGATCGATCTGCGCGCGCTCGCCCACCTGGAACAAGAGCTCGCCGTTCTTGACCTCGACCGAGGTCACGCCGATGCGGCGGCAGCGGATCTTCAGGCGAATCACCTCGAGCAGGTTCCGCGCCTCGACCGGCAGCGGGCCGAAGCGGTCGAGCAAGTCGCCGCGCAGCGCGCCGAGCTCGGCGTCGTCGCGCGCGCCGGAGAGCTGCTTGTACAGCGCGAGCCGCTGACTCACCTCGGGCACGTAGCTCTCGGGCAGCAGGGCGGCCTGCGGAAGGCGAATCTCGGGCTCGATCGCTTCCGGCTCCTCCTGACCGCGCAGCCGGGCGATCGCCTGCTCGAGCATCTCCATGTACACTCGAGGTCCTCGGTCGCGAGCCGAAAGCCGGCGCCGAGCTCCGACAGATCCTGGATCGCCTCGATGCGCCGCTGCGCCTCCTCACTCACTTGTCCCGACGCCGGCAACAGCAGATAGGCGTACGCGCGTCGGTTGCTGCGCCCGACCCGGCCGCGCAGCTGGTAGAGCTGCGCGAGCCCGAACATCTCGGCGCGGTGAATCAGGATCGTGTTCGCGTTGGGGATGTCCAGGCCGGACTCGATGATCGCCGTGCACACGAGCACGTCGAACTCGCGGCGCAAGAACGCGAGCATCGTCTTCTCGAGGGCCGCCCCCGACATCTGCCCGTGCGCGACGACGATGCGCGCCGCCGGCACGACGCGGCGCAGATAGTCCGCGATCTCGTCGATCGTCTCGATGCGGTTGTGCACGAAGAACACCTGGCCGCCGCGGCGCAGCTCGCGGTCGACCGCTTCGCGAATCAGCTCCTCCGAGACGCGCGCCACCTGCGTGCGCACCGCGATGCGGTCCGGCGGCGGGGTCTGCAGCACCGAGAGATCCCGCATGCCGGAGAACGCCATCTGCAACGTGCGCGGGATCGGCGTCGCGGTCAGCGTGAGCACGTCGACGAGTTTCTTCAGCTGCTTCAGGCGCTCCTTGTGCGCCACGCCGAAGCGGTGCTCCTCGTCGACGATCAACAGGCCGAGGTTGCGAAACACCACGTCCTTCGAGAGCAGCCGGTGCGTGCCGACGACCACGTCGATCTTGCCGGACGCGAGGCCCTCGCGGACTTCCTTCACTTGCTTCGGGCTCGACAGGCGCGAGAGCGCGCCGACCGCGACCGCGGTCGAGGCGAAGCGCTCGCGCAGTGTCTCGAAATGCTGCTGACACAGCACGGTGGTGGGCACGAGGAAGGCGACTTGCTTGCCGCCGGACGCGGCGAGATAGGCCGCGCGGCAGGCGACCTCGGTCTTGCCGAAGCCGACGTCGCCGCACACGAGCCGGTCCATCGGACGCGCGCGCTGCATGTCGCCGAGCACGTCGTCGACGGCCTTGCGCTGGTCCGGCGTGTCCTCGTAGCGGAAGCGCGCCTCGAACTCCTCGTACGCGGCGTCGGGCGGGGCGAACGCGAAGCCCGGGAGCTGCTCGCGCGCCGCGATCACCGTGAGTAGCTCCTCCGCCATCTCGCGCACCGCGCGCTTCACGCGCGCCTTGGTCTTCAGCCACGTCTGGCCGCCGAGCCGATCGAGCGCGGGGGTGGCGTCGTCGGCGGCGCCGTAGCGCTGCACCTGGCCGAGCCGAGACACGGGCACGTACAGCTTGTCGCCCCTGTCGTAGAGCAAGAGCAGGAACTCCTGCTCGCCACCGGCCAGCGGCAGGCGAGTGAGTCCGCCGAAGCGGCCGATGCCGTGCTCGGCGTGCACCAGAAGCTCGCCCTCCTGGATCTGCGCGAGCCGCTCGACCGCGCTCGACTGTCGGGTGACTCGCAGCGGGCGCCGCTGCTGGCGCTCGCCGAAGACGTTCTGCTCGGTGACGACGACGACGGAGTCGTCGGGCAGCTCGAAGCCGTCGGCCAGCGGCGAGACGACGACGTCGATCGCGCCCGGCTCTGGGAACGCGGGCCAGCCGGCCTCCGGCGTCTGCGCGCGCAGCGGCAGCTCGAGGCCGTAGTCGCGCAGGATGTCGACCAGGCGCTCGGCGGCGGCGAGCGAGGGCGAAGTGAGTCGCACGCTGCGCTTGCCCTCGGTCCAGCCGGCGATCCGCTGCGTCAGCGGCTCGAGCGCGCGGCCGCTGCCGCGCTGCTCCTCGATCTCGCGCCGCAGCTCGCGGTGGTCGCCTCCGCGGGCGTCGACGACCTCCTCGTCGGCGGTCGGGTCGACCACGCCGATCGGGTCGAGCAACACCGGTCGGTGTTGCAGCACGCGCTGCCACGCGCTGTCGTCCGTGGTGTAGAGCGCGAGCGGATCGCAGACCAGGCGGTCCTGCGCCGCCGCACGCTCGTGGGCCGAGAAGACCTCGCCGATGAAGCCGAGCGCGCGCGCGCGGCCCGCCTCGGGGTCGTCGACCAGGATCCGCGTCGCCGGGGGCAGATAATCGAACACGGTCTCCATGTCGTCGTGCAGGAGCGCCTCGAGATTCTCTACGCCGGGCGGCAGGGCGCGGCGCGCGAACGCCTCGGTCACGGCGTAGATCTGTGACTCGGGGAGCTTCTGCCCGCGGCCCATGCGCCGCACCTCGTCGATCAGCGCGTCGCGGTCGTTCGGCAGCCGGTACGAGCGCGGCGGAATCGCGATCACGCGCTCGAGCTCGTTCTCGGAGCGCTGCGTCGCCGGGTCAAAGCTGCGGATGGAGCCGATCGCGTCGAAGTCGAACTCGATGCGCACGGGCCGCTCGAGCTGCGGCGGGAACAGGTCGACGATGCCGCCGCGCGCGCCGACCTCGCCGCGCTCCTCGACCAGGCTCGTGCGGTGGTAGCCGGCCTGCGCCAGCACATCGACCAGCGCGTCGCGATCCACGGAGAGACCGCGCTCCAGGTGAGTCACGCGCGCGCGCAGCTCCGAGCGCGACGGCGTGCGGCGCAGGAGCGCCGACCAGGAGGTCACCACGGTGAGCGGCGTCTCCGAGCCCGCCGAGAGCCAGCCGTAGAGCAGGCTCATCCGGCGCGCCTCGACCTCCGGATGCGCGGAGAAGCGGTCGTAGGGCGGGACGTCATAGCGCGGGAAGAGCCGCACGTCGGTGGCCGGCGAGAGCGCCCGCAGCGCGGCGGCGAAGCGCTCCGCGCGCGTCGTGGTCGGCGAGATCACGACCAGCGGCCCGGCGAACGCGGCGCGCAGGCGCGCCGCGAGGTACGCCCCGCCGGCGCCGCGAATCCGCCCAATGCGCAGAGTCCGCGCCCCGCCGAGCGCCCGCTCGATCAGCTCCGAAGTCCTCAGGTCCCGCTCCGTCCGGTGGTTAAACGCGAAACGCCCCGCCCCCCAGGGAGACCCCCGGGGGTGGGCGAGTTCCTATTGGACCGAGGAGTATAGGGAACGAACCGGAGGGGCGAAGCGAGGGCCGCCCCGAGCGTAGCCTGCAAGCGGGGAAGCCGCGCGCAGCGAGGCGCAGCCGAGCGTAGGAAATCGAAATCGGGACGGGCGAAGCGAGGGCCGCCCCGAGCGTAGGAAATCGGGCGTGGCTATAATGCGCCCCCCTTCCGCTGAGGAACCGCCATGAGCCTGGAATTGATCGGCCGCAAGCTCGGCATGACGCAGATCTTCACCGAGTCCGGCGACCGCGTGTCCGTCACCGTGATCCAAGCCGGCCCGTGCACGGTAGTGCAGAAGAAGTCCGACGAGACCGACGGCTACTGCGCGCTGCAGATCGGCTTCGCGGAGAAGAAGGTCAAGCACACGCCCAAGGCGATGCAGGGTCACTTCGCGAAGGCCAAGACCACGCCGAAGCGCCTGCTCGTCGAGGTGGCGGTCGACGCCAAGGAGCTCGGCAACTACGAGGTCGGCCAGGAGCTCACCTCGCAAGGCTACGAGGCGGGCCAGCACGTCGACGTGATCGGCACAACCAAGGGCCGCGGCTTCACGGGCGTGGTGAAGCGCCACGGCTTCCCGACGCGCAGCCCGTCGCACGGCAACCACGAGTCGTTCCGCCACGGCGGCGCGGTCTCGTCGGGCACGTTCCCCGGGCGCATCAAGAAGGGTCTGCGCATGGCCGGTCACTCGGGCAACGCGCGGGTGACTCAGCTGAACCTGCGCGTCGAGAAGGTCGACGCCGCGAAGAGTCTGATCTACGTGCGCGGGGCAGTGCCGGGTCATGCCGACGGCTTCGTGCGCATCCGGCCGACCGTCAAGGGCTGACCGCCGCGGCGCGCTACGACCGCAAGGACGCGTTCTATCGCCGCGCCAAGGACGAGGGCCGGCGCTCGCGCGCGGCCTTCAAGCTCGAAGACCTGTTGCGCCGCGCCCCGCGGCTGGCGCGCGACGCGGCGGTCGTCGACCTGGGATGCTGGCCCGGCGGCTGGCTCGAAGTGCTCGCGAAGCAGATCGGCCCCGAGGGCCGCATCGTCGGCGTCGACGTCCAGCCGACCGAGGCGCTCGCCGCACGGCAGGTCGTGGTGCTGACACTCGACATGTGCGCGCCCGAGTCACTCGAGCCGATCCGCGCCGCGCTCGGCCGCCCGGCCGACGCCGTCCTGTGCGACGCGTCGCCCAAGCTCACCGGCGTGAAGGACGTGGATCTCGCCGCGATCGAGGAGATCTACGCCGCCGCGCTCGGGATCGCCGAGTCACTGCTCGCGCCGCGCGGCTTCCTGATCGT
>WNFL01430104.1_pt1 | contig 10926 bp, 11 predicted proteins | sample 5400361 | NCBI WGS metagenome assembly WNFL01 (sample SAMN13153351, study PRJNA577476) | soil metagenome | isolation source: 40 cm soil on Douglas fir-dominated hillslope | place: USA:California | collected 2013-09-17 | reverse complement strand
CCGCGCGGACGCCGCGCTCTTCCGTATGCATCGTCTTCGAACTTCGTCTGAAACGTCTCGGAAATGTTCCCCATTTGGAAGGCATTCGCCGTCTTACCGTTCGAAAAGTGGAGATCCATTGAGTACACTGGAGACGGAGGAATCCACCGCGTGAAAGCTATCGATTCCATGCGCCGGGACTGGAATGAGCGCGCGCGTCACAATGCGTTCTTGTACATCGCCAGCTGGCGTCACGATTGGACGGAGGAATCTTTTTTTACCTCGGGCGAAGCGGATGTTCAGCGCATTGTGCATCCGATTCTGGAAAAGCTGCATTTGAATTCGGGTGCGTCTTCGATGGCGGAACTCGGCTGCGGCGCGGGACGAATGACGCGCGCTTTCGCGAAGCAATTTCAGTCGGTCACGGCGATCGACATTTCGGAAGAGATGCAGCAGAAGGCAAAGAAATATCTTGCCGATTTCTCGAATGTTCGCTGGGTTCTGGTAGACGGCGTGGCGCTGACGGCTATCGAATCGTCCTCACTAGATTTTGTCTTCAGCTATATGGTGCTGCAGCACTACCCTTCGGACGAGCTCATCGCCACGTCCGTCTGCGAGATGCTGCGAATTCTGCGGCCTGGCGGAGCGTTCCTGTTTCATTTCAACGGATCTCATCGGCCGACGATGAATTGGAAAGGCCGCGCGATTTCGTCTTTCCTGGATGGCCTCTGCGCGATCGGCCTGAAGCGCCCCGCGCAGGCCTTGGCGCGAGTCGCGGGCATCGATCCGGAAATGATAGGTAGCACCTGGCGAGGCGTGGCACTGACGTCGAACGAAGTAGAGCGGGATTCGAAGGATTGAACACTCCGTTTGCGTGGTGCTTCGGCCGAAAGGCTCCGCAAACAATCTCGTGATTACGCTCGGCATTAATTATTCGCAGATGCACGACTCCTCTGCGTGCATCGTCCGCGACGGCGAACTACTTTTTGCGGTTGCGGAAGAGCGAATCTCCCGCCAGAAACATGACGCCCGGTTTCCGCAGCTCGCCATTCAGGCTTGTCTCGACTTCACAAAGATTTCCGCTGCGAATGTCGATGAAGTTTGCTTCGGCTGGCAGCGAGCCGGCGCTTTGTACCGGCATGATCTGAAGCTGTACGCCAGCGGCGGCTGGCCGCTGAATTATCTGAACGTGCTGAATTCGTCGCGCTATTTTCTGAGTTTGTGGCATCAAGAGACGGGAGTGGAACCGTTTCGCCGTGCGTTCGGGGAAACGAAAGCGCGAATGCGTTTTGTGGATCACCATTTTGCGCATGCGCTGAGCGCGTATGGGTATTGCGGGTTCGACGATTCGGCGGTGGTGGTGATGGACGGGCGCGGGGCGTGGGAGGCGACGTCAATCTGGCACGGGCGGAACGGGCGGATGGATCACGTCTTGACAATCGACTATCCGGATTCGATTGGGCTTTTTTATAGCGAATTTACGGCGTTTCTCGGATTCGTTCGAAACAGCGATGAATGGAAAGTGATGGGGCTTGCGCCGTACGGGCGGCCGGGCGTCGATCTTTCGAGATTTATTGACGTTGGTTCGACGCCTCCTCGCGTCCGTTCGCGGAAGTTGGTGACAGGAACGCCGTTCGAAAATATTGTGCCGCTGCTGGGCGCGCCGCGCGCTCCGGAATCGGACATTTCCGACCATCACAAAAATGTTGCGTATGCGGCGCAAGAGGCCTGTGAACACGCGATGATGTCTATCGTGCGGCTGGCACTGCAGAAAACCGGGTCGCGGAGTCTTTGTCTTGCCGGGGGCGTGGCGCTCAATTCGAAAGCAAACGGCAAAATCGCGGCGAGCGAGTTAGTGGAGAAGTTTTTTGTGCAGCCAGCGGCGAGCGACGATGGAGTTGCGCTTGGCGCGGCGCTGGCGCCGTATCACGATGCGAACGCCAAACTGCCGAATAAAGCGATGCGTCATGGCTATTGGGGGCCTTCGTTCGACGATGAGGCGATCGAGTCCGCGTTGAAGACGTACAAGATTAAATATACGAAACTCTCCGATGCGGCGATTGCCGCTGCGCAGATGCTTTCACAGGGCAAAATTCTTGGCTGGTTTCAGGGGCGGATGGAGTTTGGTCCGCGTGCGCTCGGTGCACGATCCATCCTTGCCGATCCGCGCGATCCCGAGATGAACGCGAAGGTGAACAATGCCGTAAAATTTCGCGAATGGTGGCGGCCATTCGCACCGTCGTTTAAAAAAGAAGCGGCGCCTGAATATCTTGAATCGGCGTACGATTCGCCCTTCATGATCCTTACCGCGCAAGTTCGTCCGGAAAAACGCAGTATCATTCCGAGCGTGACGCACGTGGACGGCAGCGCTCGGCCGCAGACCGTCGAGCGTGAAATCAATCCGCTGTATTACCGCCTGATCGATGAGTTCGGGAAAATCACGGGAGTTCCCGTCATCATGAATACGAGTTTTAATCTGCGCGGCGAAGCCATCGTGCACACGCCGACGGACGCCATTCGGACGTTTTTCTCGTCCGGCATGGACGCGCTCGTGATCGGCAATTTTCTCGTCGAAAAATGACGACCCAGCGCGTTATCGCTCTCCTCGGCAGACGCGACGCTCCCACCGACGCCGTCGAAGAATATTGTCGTTACCTCGGCGGTGCTCTCGCTGCCCATGAAATCTCTATCGAGCTTCACCGCGTGCCTTGGGATTCGCTAGGGTGGCCGGAATCTCTAAAAGGCCTTCGTCTACAAGCCCAATCCTTGCCTCCCGGCACGTGGTTTCTCGTCCAGTACACCGCGCTCGCCTGGTCCGTGCGGGGTTTTCCGCTCCGATTCCTCCACGTTCTCAAGACACTCCGAAGTTCGAAGGCTTGCGTGGCCGTCGTCTTTCACGATGTCGAGCCGTTCCCAGGTTTGCGGCTCGTTGACCGATTTCGCCGCTCCGTCCAACCCGTGCCCATGGAGAAAATATCCTGGCTTGCCGCTGAATCCCACAATGCGACATTTATCCCCGTGGGTCCCAATCTCCCCATTCCGTTACCCGCCCCTATAGATGCGGCGCCTTCCTCCGTGTTTTTGTCCCGTGCGCCCTCCGTAGCAGTGTTCGGCGTCACGGGCGGCGCCGAGGGCGTCCTCGAATCACAAAAAGTCCTCGCGGCAGTTCGCGCCGCCTCGGGAAAACTTGGCAGACTCGGCCTCTCTGTCTTCGGCCGCAACGCAGATTCTGCCGGACTCGTCCTTCGCGAGGGTCTTCGCGATCTACCAGTTGAATTCTCGGTAGAAGGTGTCTTGCAGGAAGGTCAGGTAGTAGAAAGACTCTCTTCTTGCGATGTGCTTCTTTTTGTACGTGGCGCCATTTCTTCGCGCCGCAGTAGCGCCATTGCCGGCATCGCTTGCGGGCTTCCCGTCATCGCCTGGTCAGGTACGGAAACCGCGCCGCCCATCACCGAGGCGGGAGTTGTTTTTGTTAGGCAAAGCAAAGATTCTTCCGAATCGCAAGAACTTCTGAACGCAGCGCTCATCCGCGTACTCTCCGATTCCGCCTACCGCGCCGAACTCGCGGCCCGCTCACGCGCCGCTTATTTAGAGCACTTCTCATGGCCATCGGTCGCTACAAGATTCGCTGTTGTCCTGAATAGTTCGACTCGTTGACCGCCCGCTCTCATTCCGCTGCCAAGCTTTGCGACGATAGCTGAACCGCCGAAATTACCCTTCGTGCCTGGTCCTCCTGATAACTACGCGGAGGCTGGGCTTCGGGCGTTGCGCGTCCGTAGCTACTGCTGTTTCTCACGTGCCCACTCGGCGTCCCGTGGCAGGCAGACCGAATGTCGCTTCTGGGCCGGTCCCATCATCATGAAACAGCGGCGAAACAGTTCTTCGATCGACATAGGATGTGTTCTCCGTGCAACGCAAGCCTAGAGAGGAGGTTTTTCCCCGGTCATTTCATTAAAGCGTCGAGGATCGACTCCTTTTTTTGTTCCGCAAATTCCGTNNCACAGCTGCTGCGGCCAGGCACAGAAATATCTCCGTTGGCAGCCACGGATTGTTGCCGACGCGGCCGGCGAAGAGCACCAGGCCGCAAGTCGTTGCAAAGACCAGTTGCGAGCCGAATGCGGTCAGGATCGCCATGCCTGATTGCCGATTGCCCTGCATTTTTCCAAATTCCATTTTTTTCGGAAATTTAAGCGACGACCAGTTTGCGATGGTCAATTGTCCAGTAACGGCAAAGATCAACGCGCATATCGTTGCGAGAAAAACGGGATAGGGCGGCAATCCCACACGCCACTTCAAGAGGGCGACGCAAAAGGCAATCTCGCCAGTCAGAATTGTCAGCGTCACCAAGTTCTTGGCCATCAAGATGTCGCGGAATCGCATCGGCAACATGAAATATGTCTGCATGCCGCGGCCCTCATACGCAAAACTGTTGAAAGAAGGCGCCATGAGGATAAGCGTGAGGTACGCCATCATTCCGGGAAAAAAAAGATCCGGCGAAATAGCGCGTGTAGCGGTCGGATGCGCGCCGCCGAACTGCATCGAAAAGAGCAAGGCGAGCAACGGTGGAGACAATAAAGCCATGGCCACAAAGCCGTTGCGGAAAAGGTAGCGAAACTCTTTTCCGAGTACCGCCGCGACGGTGGCTGGCAAGAGGCGAAGTTCGGGAGCAGCCGCCTCACGAACCGACACCACAGATTTCACGGCGGCGCGCCTGGGCGCCACCGTTTCACTCAACTCTTCGCCGCGGAATTGGTCGCGATAGCGAAAAAACAGCAAGCCGCCGAGCAGCAGCGCATATCCCGCCAAACCGGCAGCGCCTATTCCCACCGTCGCAAAATCACCGGCCGCGGCGCCGGCAATCATTTCTCCTGCAAGCGAAGGCGGAGACGGACGCGCATAGCGAACTATCTTCACCACGTCCGGTTTGGAAGATTTGCCATATTTCTGGATGGCAGGTCCGATGAATTGCACGCCCACGATGAAGAGCACGAAAAGCGCGAAGAAGATCTCACGCGCTTTTCGTTTCGCCAAGATTTTCTCGAGCCATGAACCGATCAGCCGCTCCAGTGTCACATTCAGGGCAACAAACAATACGGAAGCCAGAACCATGACCGGTACGACGGAAATCCTGGCGATCATCGCCGCGACAATCATGGTGACGAGCCAGACGAGAGACGCGAGCGCTGCCGAGTCCGCGAGGCCGTATGCAATGCCGATCGAATAAAATGCAGAAAACTTCAATGGAAAACGCAGCAAAGATCGAAACGAGAAGGAAGGCGAAAACCCGGCGACGAAAATCGGGAGCACCTGCCACCACAAGAAGATTCCCCAGAAGAGCAGGCCGAACCGCGCCTCATGGTGGTTATTCAAAAACCAAACCGATCCCGCGAAAATCGCGATCGCCAGGCCCGTGACGAAAACAATTCCCACAACCGATGAAATTACAACGCCAATCACGTCCCAGACGCGATTCTTGTTCTTCATGTTGTTGCGGAGGATCCGCCAGCGCAACCCGGCCACGAGCCAGATTTGCTCGAACAATCCCGACAAACGCGCTACATCAGCCACGAGAGTTCCTCCACGTTGGGCCGTTCGGCGCCGCCTTTTCCCACTATGGAAAGAAAGATTTCTTCGAGAGTGGTCGTTCTTCCCTCGGCGCTGGGAACTCCGGCGCGCAATTCCTCAAGCGAACCCTGCGCGACAAGTCTTCCTTTGTCGATGATCGCAACGTGGCTGCAGAGGCGCTCCACAATTTCCAGCACGTGCGACGTCAGAAAGATGGTTACGCCCCGTTCGGTCATTCTTGCGAGGAGGGCTTTCAGCGCGCCGGCCGCCAGGGCGTCCACTCCTTCAAAAGGCTCATCCAGAAAGAGGATGCGCGGGCCATGAATCACAGCCGCGGCGAGGGCGAGTTTTTTCTGCATGCCGTGGGAATAGTCCGCGATCATCGTTTTGGGGCGGTCTGCGAGCTGCATAAAGTCGAGAAGCTCTTCGCACCGCTGTTTCGTGGTGGATTTGTCCAGCCCGTACATTCGCCCGACAAAGGTGAGATACTCCGCGCCGGTCAGGCGCTCAAACAGGCCCATTCCTTCGGGCACGACTCCAATCTGACGCTTGATGTCGATGGGATGCCGGGAAAAATCGATTCCGAGCAATTGCATACGGCCGGCGGTGGGCGTCAGCAAGCCCGTCAGCATTTTGATGGTCGTGGATTTTCCGGCGCCGTTTGGCCCGAGAAAGCCAAAGAACTGTCCCGCCGTGACGCGCAAATCTACGCGATCCACGGCAGTGAGTTCGCCGAATTTACGAGTGAGTTGCTCGGTTAGGATCGCAGCATCGGACATGAGGGCTCCCGGCAAGGGCTGTGCGACAGAAACTCTAGCACGACTGCCAATTAGTCACGCGAAACGGCCTGCTGGTATTACGCGGGAGCGCCGAGGAAAACTTCAAGAGGGTTTTTGTGTTGAGCCTGTGCCGCTGAGCTGAACTTCGCGCGTCGGCAGGGCCGCCAGCATTGCGGGCAATTCGACGCGAAACACGGCGCCGCCTTCCTGGCGGTTGTAACAAAGAATTCTTCCGGCATGTTCCTGGACGATGCCGAAGCAGATGCTCAAGCCGAGACCGGTACCTTTACCGACGGGTTTCGTCGTATAGAACGGATCGAAAACGCGGTGAGGTTCCTTAATGCCCGGGCCGGTATCGCTGAACAGGACGACCACCCAGCCGCGGTCGCGGGCAGTCTTGACGGTGAGAGTGCCGCCGCCGTGGGCCGACTCCATGGCGTCGATCGCGTTGTTGATGATGTTGAAAAAGACCTGCAGCAACTGATTGCCGTCGCCCCGTACACCGGGCAGAACCGATTCCAATTGCAATTCGACTTTCGTCGTTCCAGAACGCAAATCAAGGGCACGGAGCTGCACGGCGTTGCTGACGACCGTGTTCAAATCCAGCAGGGTGCGTTCAGCGGGAACTTGACGAGCGAAACTCAGCAGATTTTGTACGAGTGTTTTTGTTCTTCGCGCTTGTTCGCGAATTTTTGCGGCAAGTGCCCGGTTTTTTTCGGGAACCGATTGATCGTCCGCAAGCAAATCGGAGTATCCGAGAATCGCGGTCAGAGGGTTGTTGATTTCGTGCGCAGCGCCCGCCGCGAGCTGGCCAAGCGAGATCAATTTTTCCGACTGGACAAGTTGTGCTTGCAGCCGTTGCAGGTTTTCGATCGAAAGCTCCGACTGTGCGAGAAGACGCAGGCGTTCTTTATCGGCGAGATGCTGCCGCAGAAAAACGAGAATGACGAGCGGTACGGAAGCGATCACCGTGGCATAGAGGCGAAAGTCCCGCACTGCCGCCGAATCGGTCGAATCGTTCAGAGTCAAGAATGCGAAAACAGGGAGAGAAAGTACGGCGGCCATGGCGAGCCTCGTCGCCCAAGTCGTTTGATTTTCCTGCGTGTCATCGTTGGCGTCTGCCCCCTCAACCGGCGCCTCCAACGCGCTCTGCTGCGTGTGAGCGACGTATCCTGCAGCGCCGTACCACAGGAAGGAACCGAGCATGGGCAGGTCGTACCAATTTCCGGTTTGGTAGGTCTTGAGGTTGATGCCGACGTTGATGAGAAGAGACGCGGTCATTTGAAGCGCCGCACCGCCGAAGAGTCCGGCGTAAACGAGGCGCCAGGCTCCGCGCGTCTGCAACCAGAGAAAGCCGAGGCCGACGACGATTACGGTGTTCTGGATATTCGTGACGATTTCGTAGCCGAAGTTGTACTGTCCGACGGACGGCGACGCATAAAGCCACGGCATGACGACGTAAACGTACAGGAACATCCACCAGGCGAGGAGCAGTACGAAATCCAGATAGCCGAAGCGCAAACGCAGTTCGCTGCGCGTTCGATGGGGCCGGAGGGCAAGGGCGGCCATCATCGGGATGCCGCGGAGGAAGAAGGTAACATCGCCGGGATAAAGATCGGGCAATTCCTGGTGAAGATAGACTTCGTAGTAAGTCCACTGGAATTGCCCGATCATCCACAGGCTGCAGCCCATGGCGAAGAGCATCCAGAACACGTTGCGGCGCCAATGAGGCGTGCCCGCGTTCATGAGCAGGCCGGCATTGGCCAAAAGAGGGACGATGCATTGCGCGACGTCGCCGAAGCTAGTTAGCGACTGCTTATCGTGCAGCACAAGGGGTGCGAGCGCGTAACCGCCAAGCACCAACACCCAAATTGCCGCAATCCACGAAATAGTGCGTGTAGGGAGCATCGGACCGTACCGTCTATCATAGGCGCTTGAGGGCTGTGCGGACGGGAGGAAAAATCTAACCTGGCGAAAGGATTAACGAAAGACAAAAAATAGAGCGGAAGCGGGGGGCTGGTTCCAGGGAAGTTTCGGCAAAGACGCAATATTGATCGAGCGAGAAGGGAAGACTAATGATTGCGCGGCACTGGCGTGGATGGACACGGGTCGAAAATGCAGACACGTACGAAGCGCTGCTGAAGAACAAAGTGTTGCCAGAATTGAGGAGAATTGAGGGATATGAGGGCGGATATATCTTTCGGGGAGATGAGACCGATGAAGTTGAGTTCGTAGTGGTGAATTTTTTTGAGTCAATTGAGGCGGTGGAGCGATTTGCGGGCAAGAACTATACGGTGCCGGTACTTGAACCGGAGGCGAAGGAACTGCTATCGCGCGCGGAGCCGGTTGCAAAACACTACGAAGTTCGGGCCGAGCCGGATCACTGAGTCTTAGAAGGATGATTTTTGGCCCAAAAGTGTAACCTATGTGTCCGGGTCGGACCCCTGACGGAAATGGCGGAGGAGGAGGGATTCGAACCCCCGAGACCCTTTCGAGTCTAACGGTTTTCAAGACCGCCGGTTTCAACCGCTCACCCACTCCTCCGTTTCTAAGTATAACTGGCAACAGCATTTAGTGGGGTGATTGGTGACACTTTTGACTTCGATTGCTGCATTTTGGTGCAAGGTGTCACTAAATTGTCACCAAAGCGGTTCGCTTTCGTGCCCACTACGCCGCGAGACCAAGAAACGCCAGTCTCGGCGTTGAAGATACTCATCTTATTTTCCTGGGCGATCTCACCGAAATTATCCGCGCCAACAGCCACCAATTTCTCCCCGTGTTGGCCGACACAAACAGCTGGATAGCGACGCTAGAAGCAATTCGTGTCCCGCGAAATCTCGTTGGGCATATGAATTTCCCGAATGCATTCGACAAAGTTGCGATTGATTCGGCCTATTCACGACTTCCTTCGCTAATAAACCAACTGACAGCGAACAGCGTGCCTATTCTGATCCCCAGGTGAGCTGAGTGGAGGCTGTCGGCAGCAAGTAGTTCTCCAACGGCGTGCCGATCCTCCGCTTTAACGCGTGGGATAAACTAGCAGCGTCAGTGCTACCATTGTCTTGCGGTGCCTAAAGGCGACTCAAATGTCCCATCTAGGCGCACTGCCAAAGAACCGCTGAGAGAAAAAGTGTTCTCCTACTACACCAAAAGGGAACGTCGGCTAATCGAAGAAGCGGCAGAGCGGGAGTCTCGCAGTTTGAGTAGCTTCGTAGCTCTTGCTGCCATTGATCGAGCCCAGCGGATACTCGGCAGGAAATAAGCGCCTCTCCAAAATCCCGATAGTTCTGGGGATTATTAATGGTAGCATTGTCTAGTATTATCTAGTCGACGGTTGAGATCTTGTCTTTCCATGAACAACTACTCCGCGCTACAGTTTGCAACTTTCCCTCTCGAGAGAGATGAACATGTGGGCACTTCAGACTCGGCCACAATGCAGACTAGAACTGATGACGATGTTCTTATCTGTCAATTTGGAATGGGCAGCCGTGAAGCTGGCAGTTGCTTGTTCGCGAAATATGCGTCGTCCGTTCGAAACATTGGCCGCAGAATTCTTCGAGACGATTCGGAATCCGATGACTTGGTTCAAGAAGTGTTTCTTTATCTCTATAGAAGGTGGTCCGTGTTCGATTCTTCTAGGGGAAGCGCGCGCTCTTGGATTTTCCAAATTGCCTATACACAGGCATTCATCCGCCGTAGGCAGCTCAACGTAATCGGTTTTTATGCGTCCGGGATCGCGGATACACAACAAGAAAGTATCCCGCAAAGGTATACCGGCGCAGACTACGACCAGACAGTTGAAGCGTTATTTGGCAGGAATGGCTGGAAACAGATTCTGAATTCCCTTACCCCCGAGCAGCGAGAAACGCTAAGATTGCATTTCTTTGAAGGATATACGTTTGCGGAGATTGCGGAGAAGCTTGGGCAGACCTACGCCAATATTAGGAATCATCATTACCGAGGTCTCGAGAAGCTCCGCAAGTATTTGCCCAACAATGGATTGAGCAGGCGATAGTCCCCGTGTTACGAGCTGAACTTCGGGTTGAAGTTGAGTTCCCGGATTCAACTTCGCCGCTGTCTCAAAAAGCGGGACAGGTCATGAGACAACTCCGCTAAACCTTTAACCTCTGTTGTGGTCGATCTCCGCCCACGCGTGCTGAAGTGCTGTGCGGATCTGAATTTCGAATAGCAGTCCTTTATACGGTTTATATGCCGGCAGTGTGACGCGGTCTTTTCCCATCTCACAAATAAGATGAATAGAGCGATAACCGACTTGGCTATCCCCGAGTTCCTCGGACTTGTCGAGACTCCTTTCGGGATGCACGACGAAGGAGTTCCGAAGAAGCTTTGCTGCCGTCTGTGACTTTGTCTGGTGAGTAGGCTTAGTCGCACCGCTGAAGTTGAGGAACCTTGACCTATCGCGAGTGCGAACCGGCGACCTAGGTCGCTTTCCATCGGGCAATTTGACGCTCGCTCTTTTTCACAAGGGCCGTACGAGAAGGAGGGGAGGAAAAAAAGACCGTCTAGAAAACAACGTTCGTGCGCTGCGAGGTCGCACACAGAATGTGCACGGCTTTGCTAAGTTAAGGAATCTCTTTTCTTC
>WNFL01135843.1_pt1 | contig 10926 bp, 12 predicted proteins | sample 5400361 | NCBI WGS metagenome assembly WNFL01 (sample SAMN13153351, study PRJNA577476) | soil metagenome | isolation source: 40 cm soil on Douglas fir-dominated hillslope | place: USA:California | collected 2013-09-17 | reverse complement strand
GCCGGAGACGAGCTCTCCGTGCTTCAGGAGTGGGACAACGCCTGGCTCGCGAAGACCAGCGACGGAAAGCTGTTCAACGTGAAGAAGGATCTCGCCGAACCCGCGTGATCAGCTCGGCGAGCGTCTTCACCAGGCGCTCCGGGTTCACCGGCTTCTTGAAGATCACGCCGTCGAGCCCCTCGAGACGGCTGCGCTTGATGACGTGGTCCTGGTCGTAATAGAAGGCCGTCATCAGCACCACCGGTGTGCCCGGAGCCTCCCGGCGCGCGGCCTGGAACAGCTCGTAGCCGTCCATCTCGGGCATGACCACGTCGGAGAGCACGAGGTCGAAGCGCTCCTTGCGCAGACTCTCGATCGCCTCGCGGCCGTTCGCGACCTCGGCGACCGCGCTGCCCTCCGCGCGCAGGATCTCGGCGATCGATTCGCGCACCGCGCTGTCGTCGTCGACGACCAGGATGCGCCGGCCCTCGAGCGAGCGCGTGCGGGGCGCGCCTCCCGAGGAGAGATCGATCATGCGCGCGCGGCCGAGATACTGCGTGCTCGAGTAACCCTGCTCCGCCATGTCGTGCAGCCTCTGCAGGTGTGACTCGATGCGGCGGATCTCGGCGCGCACCTTCGCGGTGCGCTCGAGCTGCGGGGTGTCGTTGCGCTCGCTGAGGAAGCGGTCGAGCAGCGAGATCTGACTCTCGATCACGCAGAGCGGATTGTTGATCTCGTGTGACAGACCGATCGCGACTTCGCCGAGCACCGCGAGCTGATCGCGGCGCTTGATCTCGGAGACGTCCTTGGCGAAGCCGATCGTGCCGACTTCCTTCTCCGCTTCGTCGTAGAGGATGACGCCGGAGATCGCGACATCGAGCTCGTGGCCGTCCTTCGCGACGAAAGTCGTGGGGAAGTTCACGACCCGTCCCGGGCCGCCGTGCTCCGGTCCGCGCATCGCGGTCATGACGCGCCGCGCTTCGTCGATCGACGGGTAGAGCGTCGCGACGTAGCGCCCGATGATCTCGAGTCGCGAGTAGCCCAGGTTCTCCCGCGCGCCGTCGTTGTAGTACTGAACCGTGCCATCCGCAGCAGTCGCGACGACGATGTCGGGAGACGCTTCGACCAGGCGCTCGAGCATCTCCTTGTCCAACGGCATCGGGTCGAGTCTATCGCGCGGGAGCGTCGTTTGCGACGCAGCGCGTCGTGGTGATCACGCCGGCTCGATGCGCAACTTCCCGAGCGCCGCCCGCGCGCTGCGCTTCCAGAGCGCGACCGCGAGCTGGTTCTCGTCGTCGGGCGAGAGCACGCCCCACGGCAGCAGGAAGCGGCGCTGCGGGCCCCGCTCCGGCCAGTAGCGGCCGATCAGGAAACCGTTCAGATACAGATTCGCTTTCCCGCGGCCTGGATCGAGCGCGAGCGCGAGCCCGGTGTGCTTGGGATCGATGCCCTCGAGCCGGAAGGTCGTCTCGTACAGGCCCACGCCTTCGGGAGCGCCGGCCCAGCCGTGCGGCAGCACGACCTCGGCTTCGTGTGCGCGCTCGACGCCGGCGAAGTCGACGATCGGCGTCAGCCCGCGCTCGCCGCGCACGAGCCCGCCGCGCCAGCGCCAGCGCACGCGCGTGGCGCCGGTGTCGAGCGAGACGACGCCGCGCGGGTTCCCGCCGTCGTCCGCGAACGCCTTGTTGTGACCCAGACTCTCGACCAGGATCACGATCAGGTTCTCGCCGCTCTCCGAGAACACCGCGTCGCGCAGTGAGACGCGCGCGGCTCGCGCGCCGTCCGCGCCGACCCCGAGCGGATTGCGCAGCTGATCGCCGGCCGCGACCAGCCGGCCGTTGATCCACACGGCGAAGCAGTGGCGCGCGTCGAGCACGAGCCGGTCGAGCCGGCCCGCGAAACGGCCGCGGTACCAGACGAAGCCCCAGTGCAGTCCCAGCGCGTCGAGGTGGAGCTCGCCCAGCTCGACCGCGCGCCGCGGGAGGGCGGTCCAGGACGAGTCGTCGTAGCCGGCGGCGAGCTGTGGGCTAGCGTCCGCGAAGCGCCAGCGCTCGAGGCGCGGAAGCAGCGGCGGAAGCGCGGGCGCCGCGGCCGCGCTCTCCGGGAGCTCCGGGCTGACGCCGAGCAGCTGCTTCGTGTGCCGGTGGTAGACGCGGATCTGTGTCTCCCACGGCGCGAGCGACGAGCGCTCCGGCTCCGGACACGGCACGCCCACGCGCGCGCGGCTCGGATTGCGCAGAAACACGTAGCGCTGCGCCGCGCCGACGCGCGTGGCGAAGTGCTCGGCCGACCAGGGATCGTGATCCGGGTCGGGATCGGTGGCCGCCAGGTCGCGCTCGTGAGTCGCGATGAACTCGTTCAGCCGCCGCACCGCGTCGTAGCGCGCGTCGGTGGCGCCCGACTCGCCGATCGGCGCGCCGTAGTCGTAGCTCGTGTACACGTCGGGGCTCGCGAGGTAGCCCCAGGTGACTCCGCCCGCGAACACGTAGTAGTTCCAGAGCGTCCCGCGCGCCGCGAGCGCGGCCTTGGTGGTGGCGTCGATGCCGTCGGCGCCGAGTCGCTCGCGGATCCGCGCGTAGCCCGCGCCGCCCCAGCCGTCGTACCACCCGCCCTGCAGCTCGGGATAGAAGACCGGGTTCGCCTTGCGCCCGTGCGCGTCGAGCGCCGCCTCGTCGCCGAGGAAGCCGTCGAAGGTGTGCGGATCGCCGCGCCAGTCACTGCGGAAGTCGGTGATCGGGTAGCGGTCGAGCGCGAGCAGATCGACGTCGAGCTGGCGCCCGCGGTACGGGTGCAGGTCGTTGTGGAAGATCGGCACGCGCACGCCGAGTGCGCGCGCCTGCTTGTGCAGCTCGCGCATGTAGGCGTTGTGCTGGCCGAGCTCCTCGCTCCGGCGCGGGGCTGCTTCCGCCGCGAGCGCGCGGCGCCGCAGCCAGCGCCAGCTCGCGAGTCGCGCGACGTTGCGCGCGCCGAGCACGCGAATCGCGAGATCCGCCGTCGGCGACGCGAGCGGCGCGACCGGCGAGGGCACGGTGTACTCGTTCTCGATCTGGAACAGGAGCAGGTTCGGGCGCCGCGCGATGCGCGGCACGATCGCCTGGAACCAGGCGTGCACCGCCGCCATGTACGCGCGCGAGAAGTGGAAGCCCTCGTGCGTGCGACAGCGCGGCGTGAGTGCCGGGTCGCGCAAGAGCCACGCGGGCAAGCCGCCGAAGTCGATCTCGGCGCAGATGTACGGGCCCGGGCGCGCGATCAGATACAGCCCGGCGCGCTCGATCAGGTCGTGCAGGTGGTCGACGTCGCGCAGCCCGGCGAAATCGAGCTCGCCGGGGCGCTCCTCGTGGTAGTTCCAAGGGTAGTACACGTCGATCGCGTTCAGGCCGGCGTCCCGCATCTGCGCGATCCGATCGCGCCAGAGCGCGCGCGCGGGCAGGCGGAAGTAGTGCAGCGAGCCGGCGCGCACGATCACCCGCCGCCCGTCGACGAACAGGCTGTGGCGATCGAACGTGACTCGCACGGCTACTCGTTCGCCGCGAGCCAGCGTTCCGCGTCGAGCGCGGCCATGCAGCCCGTGCCCGCCGCCGTGACCGCCTGCCGGTAGACCGGATCCATCGCGTCGCCGCAGGCGAACACGCCGGGCAGGTTCGTGCGCGTCGTGCCCGGCTGCGTGAGCAGATAGCCCTGCGGATTCAGGTCGAGCACGCCGCGAAACAGATCGGTGTTGGGCTTGTGGCCGATCGCGACGAAGAGCGCGCCGACGTCCAAGAGCGTCTCCGCGCCGGTGCGCACGTCGCGCACGCGCACGCCCGTCAGCGCCTTGCCGTTGCCCAGCACCTCGGCGACCTCGGAGTGCCACACGAAGCGGATCTTTTCGTTGTGGCGCGCGCGCTCGGCCATGATCTTGCTCGCGCGCAGCTCACCGCGCCGGTGAATCACGTGCACCTCACTCGCGAAGCGCGTGAGGAAGAGCGCCTCTTCCATCGCGGTGTCGCCGCCGCCGACCACCGCCATCGCGCGGCCGCGGTACAGCGCGCCGTCGCAGGTCGCGCACGCGGACACGCCGCGGTTCACGTACTCCTGCTCGGACGGCAGCCCGATCCATTTCGCCTGCGCGCCGGTCGCGATGACCACCGCGTCCGCCTCGTAGCGCTCGAGCTCGGTCTCGACCGCGAACGGCTGCCGCGCGAAGTCGATCGCGATCGCGTCCTCGAAGCGGATCTTCGCGCCGAAGCGTTCCGCCTGCTTCTGGAACAGCTCGATCAGCTCCGGTCCCGCGACGCTCTCGGGGAAGCCCGGGTAGTTCTCGACCTCGGTCGTGACCATGAGCTGCCCGCCAAACGCCGCGCCCGCGATCACCACGGGCTCGAGCAGCGCGCGCGCCGCGTAAATCGCCGCGGTGTAGCCAGCGGGGCCGCTGCCGATGATGGCGAGGCGAACGCGAGCGATTGGCTTCATGAATCGAAGCGGATGTTGCGAACTTCGTACTCGCGCTTGCCCTTGGGCACGACCACCTTGACCTGATCCTCGATGCGCTTGCCGATGAGCGCGCGCGCGACCGGGCTCGACACCGACAGCAGCCCGCGCGTCACGTCCGCCTCGTCCTCGCCCACGATGCGATAGGTGACCTCGTCTCCAGTGTCGAGATCCTCGAGCACGACGGTAGTGCCGAAGCGCACGACGTCGGGCGGCTGTCCGCTGATGTCGACGATCTCGGCGCGGGCGAGCCGATCCTCGATCTGGCGGATCCGCGCCTCGATCATCGCCTGCTTCTCTTTGGCGGCGTCGTACTCGGCGTTCTCGGAGATGTCGCCGTGCTCGCGCGCCCGCCCGATGGCCGCGGAGATCGCGGGTCGCTCCACGCCCTTCAGCCGACGCAACTCCTCGGAGAGTTGGTCGTGACCTTGTCGGGTCATGTGGACCTTCGGGCTCAGCGCGCTTTCTCCACGGCGATTCAAGGCAAGGTAGTCGTGCCCGAAATCCGCTGTCAACGCGCCTGCCGCGTGCCGCGGGCGCCGAGGCGCTGCTAGACTGCGGCCCCCTGTCGAGGAGATTCCATCGTGACGACGCGCGTTTCTACCTTTCGGAGGGCACTCGCCCCGCTGCTCGTCGCGCTGGCGATCGGCGCCGGTTGTCGGGGCAAGCAGGACATCGAGCCGGCGCGCCTGCCCGCGCTCCGCTTCGCCGGGGTCGACCTCGAATACGCGCTCGAGCGCGTCGCGACCGAGGCCGGCTGGATCCTGGGCCTGGACGAGATCACCCCGAAGGACGGGAGCGCGGACCTCGGGCTGGTGCGCGTCGACCTGGATCTTCCGGCTGGCAGCCTCGACGACGCCATGCGCACGCTGCGCGACGCGGTGGGAGGCTTCGACTACAAGCTCGAGGATGGGGTCATCTACGTGCGCAGCAATCTCCTGGTCGACACCAAGACGCCCCTCGACGTCCCGCTGCTGAAGGGCGGCCACTTCCACGGCGAGCTCTCGGAGCTGGTGAAGGCCGTCATGATCGAGCACCCGTCGAGCTTCATCAGCGTGCAGCACGTCCAGGGCGGCTTCGCGGGTCCGCCGGTCGACCTCGAAATCCCGCCGAGCTCGTCGGTGCGGGACGCGCTGATGCTGTACGCGCGCACGGCGAAGGCGGGCTGGATGATTCGGCGCGGCGGCCAGATGACGCGCGACGCGAACGGCCAGACCACGATCGTGGGCACGTCGATCGAGCCGCGCGGTCCGCGCAAGACCACGTCGCGCCTGCCGGTCGTGCACAACAAGCTCTCTGGGGTCGCGGCCCTCGCCGACGCGTCGGAGCGGCTGAAGACGCCGCTCCTCGTCTACGACCGCGGACGTGCGCGGGATTCTCAACCTCGCGCTGCAGCGCGATCCGAAGCGGCCGCTCGAGGAGTCACTCGACAACCTCGCCGCGTCCGGATTCGGCCCGGCCAGCTGGCACTTCCACTGGCGCGAGGAGAACGGCGTCCCGGTCGTGCGCAGCAATCACTTCCTCTATTTCCTGCGCGGGCGCGACCTGATCTCGGCGCCGCTGCTCGGCGGCAAGTTCGAGGGCAGCCTGCCGGAGCTCGCGCGCTGGATCAACAAGCACCAGAAGTCCCCGACGGGGGAAGTGCTGATGGGCGGCGAGATCGCCGAGGGCCAGCCGCGGGCGAAGATCGAGATCGAGTCGGGGGAGACCGTGCACCAGGCGCTGCTCGCCTTCGCGAAGGCTTCCGGCACGTCGCCCTACGTGATCGTGCTCGACATGCAGAACCCGTTCACGGGCACGCTGATGCAGAACCCGCGGGCCTGGCGCGGCGCGTACCTGCAGGATCTGTCCGAGTGGCACAGCCATCCCGAGGACGAGCGCGCGCTCGGCATCGAGGCAGACGCTAGGTGAGTCGCTCTTCGAGCACGCGGATGATGTACCCGATGATCAACAGGTTCGGGAACCGGCCGCGCATGTCGTCGAGGTCGAGGCCCTTCGCGAAAAACTCGAGCATGTCCATGCCGACGTTCTTGGCGAGCATGGTGTTGATGTCCTTGACGTCGAAGTCGTCGAACATCTCGGTGAATTCGATCGCGATCTCACGCCCGGTCATGCTCTCGACCCCTCTTCCGACGCTGCTGCCCGACGACGCTGACGACGTTTAGGCGCGCTTGTTACTCGACCGCGCACCCACGCCGATCGAGCGACGGCGATCATGCCAGCGCGGCGACGCGCGAGTCAACGCGAAGGCGCTAAGTCGCACGCGCGGCTTCGCCGCAAGTCACCGCCTAGAGCGGCGCGCGCACAGGATTTTCGCGCCCGCTCTGCGTGCGGAAGTCGATCTCCAGCGCGTGCTCGTCGCTGGGAATCTCGACGTCGCGGAAGAGCGAGTCGCGCACCAACACCGGCGCGTTCGCGCGCAGCGCGACCGCGATCGCGTCGCTCGGGCGCGCGTCGATCGTGAGACTGCGCCCGCGCAGCTCGAGCTCGATCACCGCGTAGTACGTGCCTTCGCGCAGCTCTGTCACGACCGTGCGCAACACGCGGCCGTGAATCTGATCGAGCACGCTCTTCAACAGGTCGTGCGGATTCGGACGCGGGCTCGGCTGGTGCTCGATCGCGCGCTCGATCGACTCGGCCTCGAAGTCGCCGACCCAGATCGCCAGCGTTCGCCCGCGCTCGCCGTCTTCGACCAGCTCGACGAGCGGCGAAGACGTCACCGGATCGAGGCGCACGCGCGACACGTGCACGTTGCGCAGGGGGTCATCCGCGGAGCCGGCCGGCCCGCAGGCCGAGAGCAGCGCGAGCACGCAGGCGAAGCGCAATTTCACGAATCGGGATCGGAGCGCCACGGTGAGGTTCCTTCGCGATAGGCCCCCCTCCGCCGCCTCGAATCTATCATGGGGTAAGCTGGGGCGGATGCGCGGAACGCAGAGCTTCTCGGCCCTGGTGCTCGGCGCGGTCACGCGCGACCTGGAGCCGGGAGGCGCATCATCGCCGGGCGGCGTCGTGCACTACGCGGGGCTCGCGTTTGCCGCCCTGGGCGCGCATACGCGCGTCGTGACGCGCTGCCGCGTCGAGGACGCGCACGGGCTGCTGGCGCCGCTGTGCGCCGCCAAGCTCGAGACGCGCGCGCTCGCGAGCCGCGAGACCACGACTTACGCCAACGACTACAGTGGGAGCGAGGACCAGCACGAGCTGCTGGCCGCCTCCGATCCGATCGGGCCTGACGATCTGCCGCTCACCTGGCGGCGCGCCGACGCGATCCACCTGGGCCCCCTGCATCGCCGCGACCTCCTGCCCGAGACCCTGGCCGTGCTCGAGGGCCGCGTGGGCATCGACCTGCAGGGCCTCGTGCGGCAGAACTCGGGGACTGGCACGAAGCTCGCACCGAACGCGGAGCTCAAGGACTTTCTCGCCCACGTGTCCGTCGCCAAGGCGGCCGAAGAGGAGATCGCAGTCTTGCTCGAGGGCATGACGCTCGAGGAGTTTCGACACGAGTTCGGCTTGGCCGAGCTTCTGGTCACGCGCGGCGCGCGCGGCGCGCTGCTGGTGACCCGGAGCGGTGTAGACGAGATCGCGGCCGTTCCGGCGAAGCGCCGCTTTCCCACCGGTGCGGGCGACGTGTTTCTCGCGGCCTATCTGTTCGCGCGCGTTTCGGGCCGCGAGCCGCGCAGCGCGGCGCAGTTCGCCGCGCGCGCCGGCGCGGCGCAGATCGAGCACGGCCATCTGCCTCGGGGGTTCGCGCTCGCGGAGCCGACGCCGTGAAGCGCATGGGAGCGGCCCTCCTGCTCGCGCTCTGCGCAGGCTGCGTGGTCGTCGACATGGGCAGCAGCAAGACGGTCACTCCGGCCGACACGCACGTTCCCGTGCCGGACAGATACCAGGGCAAGCAGGCGCCGGAGCTGGTCGACAGCGAGGTTCCGGGTTGCAAGCGCGCGCGGGCGCTCGATCCGAATCTCTACTACTGCAGCAAGGACGAGCACTGGTTCCGCTACGCGCAGAACCGCTGGTATCTCGCGTTCGCCTGGGACGGGAACTGGTTCCCGGTGGGCGACACGGATCTGCCGCGCTCGCTCGCGGCGATCACCCCCGCGCCCGAGGAAGTGAAGAAATCCCGCGATGACCGCCTGAAGGCGCTCGACGAGAAGCTCGAGCAAATCGAGCTGGAGAAGCAGCACCCGGGCGCCAAGAGCGGAAACTGAGCTCGACGAGCCCGGCGCGAGTCACTGCCCGGTCTTGGCCACCCAGCGCAGGCCCGGCAGCCCGTCGATGCTCGCCGCGTTCTTGTCCTGCTGATACTGCGCGAGCCCATCCGGCCCCTTCTTCGCGGCCCAGGCGCCGAGCTGCACGCGCTCGCCCTGATATTCGTAGAGCGGCACGCCATAGCCGCACGAGTCACTCGCGCGCTCGACCTGCACCAGAATCACCGCGCGCGTCCCCGCCGCCGGCGGGAACTTCGCGGCGAGCGCGGCGAAGCGCGCGTCCGACGGCTCGATCGCCTCGCCCCGGCCGTGCAGCCGCACGATGTTCGGCGGACCCGCGAACGCGCAGAACATCAGCACGATGCGCGCGTTCTCGCGCAGGTGCGCGATGGTCTCCACGCCGCTGCCGACGAAGTCCAGATACGCGACCGAGCGCTCGTCGAGAACGCGCAGGGTGTCGAGACCCTTGGGCGACAGGTTCACGCGCCCGTCGCGGCCCGACGGGGCGGTGGCGACGAAGAACATGTGCTGCGCCTCGATGAACGCGCGCAGTCGCTCGGGGACGGTCGCGAAGACGTTGCTCATGGCTCCTTCTCAGCGCGCGGCTTCGGTGATTTCGATCATGCGCTCGAGCGCGCGGCGCGCGTCATGCGCGATGCGAGCCTGACCCGCTACGTCGAGCCGCTCGCGGGCGCCCGTGACTTCGTCGACGACGTCGCCCGCCAGCACGCGGTTCAAGTCCGGCGCCTTGCCTTTTGCGAGCAGGTCGAGGAGCGCGACCAGGTGCGGCGGGTCGTTCCGCGACATGGTCGCGCAGCCGCAGCCGGCGGCGTCGTCGCCGGGAACGTCCGCCAGGTGAACCACCTCGATGTCGCGCAGCCGAGCTTGCTCGCGCAGGTTGTTCACGAAGTGACCTTCGGTGCCGACGGCAAAACGGCTGCCGCGCGGGGCGTCGAGCACGAGCCGCCAGAGCTGACTCGTCGAGCCGTGCGCGTCCGCGACCGCGACCACCTCGCGCTTCGACTCGGGATGCACCACCACCCGGTAGCCGCGCGCGCGCCACCAGGCGACGTGCGCCGGCGTGAAGATCGTGTGCACGCCGCAGAACGAGCCCCAGAGCAAGAGCTCGGCTCGGTCGAGGCTACGCCAATCGGTGTCGGCGAGGTCGCCGCCCTCGTGTCCGGGCGGCACGACGACGGTCTTGTCGGCGGCGATGCCCACGTCGGCGGCGACGTTCCGGCCGAGGTGCTGGTCGGGCACGAAGAAGATCTTCTTCCGCTGCGCGCGCGCCCAGCGCATGATCGCGCCCGCGTTCGAGCTGGTGCACACCGCCCCGCCCGTGCGCCCCGCCAGCGCCTTCACGCGCCCCGACGTGTTCATGTACGCGATCACCATGAGTGACTCGCCGTAGCGCGCCTCGAGCTTGGCAAAGGCCGGCGCGATCATGAACTCCTTGGCCATCATCTCCATGGTGCAGCCGGACTTCGGGTTCGTGATCCACACTTGCTGGTGTGGCGCCGCGAGCAGCGCGATCGCCTCGGCCATGAAGTGCACCGCCGACTCGACGAAGATGCGCTTCTCGGGGTGCAGCACGGCTTCGCGCGCGAGCTGATACGAGTCCGCGATCAGCCCGCCGTAGCGCTCGACCAGCTTCACGACCTCGCCGCCCATGTAGTAGTGCGCGAGCAACACGAGGTCGGGGCCGAGCAGCTTCCGCGCGGGCTCGATGTAGCCGTCCATCCAGGGCAGCACCGTCGCCGGCAGGCGATCCGGCAGCGCCAGATACTCCTCGGCGTACGGCTTGAACTCCGGCTGGTACCAGTCGAGCGGCAGATCCGTCTGGCAGATCGGGATGTCGGGCTGAAGCTCGATGCCGCGGGGGGTCGACATGGAGGGAAACTAGCACGCGCCGCGCGCGCTTCAGATCGGTCCGGGCTGCGTGAGGTGGTCGACGTCGAAGGCCGCCGGCTTCGAGAGCGGCGCGGCCCGCACCGGACAATCCGGCACCGCGCAGCCCGCGCAGTGCACGGGCCGGCACGGATCGATGTGCACGACGAAGTCCTCGTCGCCTTCCACCGCCTTGGCCAGCGCCGCCTCGAGGCCGTCCTCGACCCGGTGCGCTTCATCCATCGTGAAGTAGCGCGGCACCACGAGGTGTAGATCGACGTGCCGCCGCCGCCCCGCCTTGCGCGAGCGCAGCTGATGGATGTCACACCACTGCGGCCGCCGCGCCGCCTCGAGCGCGTTCGCAAGGCGCACGAGCAGCCCGAAG
>WNFL01085827.1_pt1 | contig 10926 bp, 8 predicted proteins | sample 5400361 | NCBI WGS metagenome assembly WNFL01 (sample SAMN13153351, study PRJNA577476) | soil metagenome | isolation source: 40 cm soil on Douglas fir-dominated hillslope | place: USA:California | collected 2013-09-17 | reverse complement strand
GACGACTCGCGGCGCCGCATCGAGGCGCTCGAGACCGAGCTCGAGATCATCGGCCGCGAGAAGGCGGTCGGGGTCGAGGTCGGCAAGCGCGAGGCGTCGGCGCACGAGAAGCTCGACGAGGAGCACGACCGGCTCGAGGTCCTCGAGGAGCGCTGGAACAAGGAGAAGGGCCTGGTCGACGGCATCCTCGACCTGCGCGGCAAGCTGCGCGGCGTGACCGGCAAGGTCGAGGGCACCGCGAGCAAGCTCGAGAAGGCCGCCGACGAGGCCGCCAAGGCGGTGGCGGTCGAATCCGGCCCGCCGGCCGTCCACGAGGGCAACGGCAAGCTCACCGACGAGGAGCGCGGGCGCGTGCTCGCCCAGCTCAAGGGCCTCCAGACCTCGCTCGCCGAGCTGCAGGGCGAGGATCCCCTGATCCTGCCGAGCGTGGACGAGCAGGCGGTGGCCTCGGTGGTGGGCGACTGGACCGGCATCCCGGTCGGCAAGATGGTCAAGGACGAGATCGAGACCGTGCTCAAGCTCGCCGACACGCTCAACCTGCGGGTCATCGGCCAGAAGCACGCCATGGACCAGATCGCGCGCCGCAAGCCGATCGGCGTATTCATGCTCGCCGGGCCGTCGGGGGTGGGGAAGACCGAGACCGCGCTGGCGCTGGCCGAGGCGCTCTACGGTGGCGAGCAGAACGTCATCACCATCAACATGAGCGAGTTCCAGGAGGCCCACACCGTCTCGACCTTGAAGGGCGCTCCTCCGGGCTACGTCGGCTACGGCGAAGGCGGGGTGCTGACCGAGGCGGTGCGGCGGCGTCCCTACAGCATCGTGCTGCTCGACGAGGTCGAGAAGGCCCACCCCGACGTGCACGAGATCTTCTTTCAGGTGTTCGACAAGGGCTGGATGGAGGACGGCGAGGGGCGGCTCATCGACTTCAAGAACACGCTCATCCTGCTCACCACCAACGCCGGCAGCGAGCTCATCATGAGCCTGTGCAAGGACCCCGAGCTGATGCCGGCGCCCGAGGGCATCGCCAAGGCGCTGCGCGAGCCGTTGCTCAAGGTGTTCCCGCCCGCGCTGCTCGGACGGCTGGTGACGATCCCGTACTACCCGTTGAGCGACGAGATGATCGGGGCGATCGCGCGGCTCCAGCTCAAGCGCATCGAGAAGCGCATCGTCCAGAACCACAAGGTGCCGTTCAGCTACGAGGACGAGGTCGTCAAGCTGATCGTGAGCCGCTGCACCGAGCTCGAGAGCGGCGGCCGGATGATCGACGCGATCCTCACCAACACCGTGCTGCCCGCGATCAGCGAGGAGTTCCTCAAGCGCATGATGGAGGGCAAGGCGCTGGCGCGCGTCCACGTGACCGTCAAGGACGAGGATTTCCGCTATCAGTTCGAGTGAGGAACCGGCATCGCCGGGGTCATCGAGATCATCGAGAGCCGGGGCGACGAGAACCGCGACCCGCTGGCATGATCGCGTAGGGGGTGGAGGCGCGTGGAACCCTATCCTCGTGGGCCCCGTCGCCCCCACTCCTCCCCAATGACCGCCCCTTCGCTCCAGCCCCACTGCGACGGGTCCCCCGCGCCTCGTGAGTGGCCGCCCTTCAGGCCTTCCGCTCCGCCAGCACCACCAGCCCGCCCACCGGCTGCCCGCCCTCGTGGCGCAGCACGCCGCGCAGCACCAGCCGCGGCGCCAGGCCGGCGGCCTCGAGCGCGCGCCGCAGATAGGGTTCGGCGTGGCTGTAGCGGCCGGTGGGCTCGAGCCGATGGTCCGCGTCGTCCCCGCCCGCGAGGTGCTCGATCGTGAACACCAGGCGGCCGCCCGGCGTGAGCGCCGCGGCCGCGGCCGCGAGCACCGGCTCGAGCGCCCCGAAGTAGCTCAAGGTGTCGGCCGAGACGATCAGGTCGAACGCCCCCGCCTGGCCCGCGAGCCAGCCGACGATCTCGCGCTCGACCAGCTGATCGTACAGCTCGAGCCGGCCGGCACGCGCCAGCATGCCGGGGGAAAGGTCGACGCCGGTGAGCCGGCGCGCGTAGGAGCGCAGCACCGTGGCGCACAGCCCGGTGCCGCAGCCCGCGTCCAGCACCTCGAGGTCGCCGTTCGGGGGCGCGCCGCCCTGCGCCAGCGCCATGCCGATCAGCACCGGGCCGCGATAGCTCAGGCGCTCCAGCATGGCATCGTAGCCGGGCGCGAAGCGGTCGAAGGTCTCGCGCACGAACGCGTCGCTGGCGCGTGCCGGGACCTCGAGCCCCGAGACCGCGGCCAGCAGGTGGGTCGCGATCGCGTGCCCGGGGGAGCGGAACAACCACTCGGCGAGCACCTGGACCGCCTCGTCGCGACGCTCGAGCGCGAGCAGCGCGCTCACCAGGTTCTCTCGCGCCGCGGTCGAGGCGGGATCGAGCGCCACGGCGGCGCGGAACGCGGCGGCGGCGGGCTCGAAGCGTCCCAGCGCCGCGAGCGTCCGGCCGAGCCGGAACTGCTCGGAGGCCGCGTTCGGATCGCTCTCGGCGCTGCGCTCGAACACCGACAGCGCCTCCTCGAAGCGGCCGAGCTCGTAGAGCGTCTCGCCCAGGCAGCTCAGCGCCGCGGTGGACTCGGGCACGATCTCGGCCGCCTTGCCGTAACACAGCTCGGCCTCCTCGAGCCGCTGCTGGTGGTGGAGCAGCTGCCCGAGGTTGAAGTACGCCGAGTACGACATCGGGTCGAGGGTCGTGACGCGGCGATAGAGCTGCTCGGCGTCGTGCAGCCGCCCGTCCACGTGCAGCGCGTGAGCCAGGTTGTACACCACGCCGGAGGCGTTGCCGAGGTTGTTGAGCGCCTTGAGCGACTTGGGGTCGCGCTCGAGCAGCTGCCGGTAGCACTCCTCGGCCTGGACGAAGTTGCCGCCCTGCTGGAACGCCTTGGCCTTCTCGAACAGGTAGAAGTCGAGCACCGGCCCGGGCGGCATGGCGGCCCCGGGCGGATTCTCGGGCGCGGGCTCGGGATCGCGCGGCTCGGGCGGCGTGGTGTCCTCGGGCTCGGTCACGGCCGCGCGCTCCGGCTCATGCGCGCGCCCACGGGCCCGCGAGCGGCGCCGGCGGATCGGCGAGCGACTGGAAGCGCGCCAGCTCGACCGCGTTGCGGTCGGCGAAGGACTGGAACGGCATCACGCCGAGGCGGAGCATGGCGCCCGCCGCGCGGGCGCTCAACACGACCTCGGCGCACGGCATGAGCTTGGGCTCGCCGTCCTCGCGCCAGGCGTGCGCCGGCAGATCGGCCTGCACGCGGCGCTCGTCGGGGTTCATCGCCCAGCCCGACTCGACGAACGACTGCGCGAGCAGCCCGGCGCAGGTGAACGCCGGGTTGCCCCACAGGTACGACTCGTGGTCGCGCCCCGCATCGAGCTCCTCGAAGGCGAAGCGCTCGGTGGCGTCGGTCCTGGCCCCGTAAGGCAGCCGCAGCAGCACGCGCGGCAGCGCGAGCCCGATCCAGCGCGCCCACGGGCTCGCCCGCAGCGCCTCCCAGCCCTGTCTCGCCTCGGCCGGAAGCGGCGGCCAGTCGGCGGCGTCGGGCGCCCCGGTGAGCGAGCGCAGGCCCAACAGCTCGGGGCGCGCACCCGCCAGCAGCGGACCGTCCATGCGCGAGGCGAGGGCGCCGAGTGCGGCGAGCGACTTAACCTCGGCCTCCGCAGGGCCGAAGGCGTAGTCCGCGACCACCAGCGACCACGGTCCCTGGCCGCCCTCCACGAGCAGGCGGTGGAGCCCGCTCCGCTCCAAGTCCGTGCCCGCGGTGGCGAGGTCGGAGTCGATCTCGTCGCGCGTCGCGTCGAGCAGGTGGAGCTGGACCTCCTCGCCCAGCTCGACGTCGCCCATCAGCCGCTCGATCGAGCGCCAGGTCGCCTCGAGCGCCTGGAAGGAGGGGTGGTGGAGGACGGCGCGCATCTGGCCGCCGATCGCCTGGTCCACCGAGGCAACCAGCGGGTCCTGGCGCGGGTCGGCGGCGGCCACGATGTAGGGCGCGACGATGCCGCGCACCACCTGGCGCACGTCGTCGCGCAGCCGGCCCTCGAGCGAGGGCCGCCCGCCCTCGCCGGGTTCGCGGCCCAGCACGCGGCGAATGGTCTCGGCATCCGCCTCGCCGCCCGCCTCGCCGTTCCCGCGTCGGTCCGGCGCGCCCGCGGCCGCGCCCAGCTCGGCCGCGGCGGCGGCGAAGGTGTCGGGGCTCTGGAGCCGGCGGCGGGTGTCGCGCAGCGCCGCGAACAGGCCGAGCCTCTCGAAGAGCGCGTCGGGGTGGAAGTCGTCGAGGCTCTCGAACGCGATCTCGATCTCGGGCCCGGTCGCCCCGCCGGGGCGAAGCCTCAGCCGCGGCGCGCATCGGGTGAACACCGTGCCCAGGGTCTCGGGGTCGGCCGCCATGACCGGGCGGCGCTCGAGTGGGGTCGCGGCGGGCTCCCCGCGCGACGCGCGGCCGCCCAGGTCGGCGAGCACCAGGATGCGCAGGGTGGGATGCTCGCGCCGCGGGGCCGGCGTGCCCGGCGTCTCCCGGGCGGCGCTCGTGACATCGTGTACCCGCCGTGGCCCGAGCGCAAGGGGGAGGCGCATTTCATGAGCACGAGCACCAGGCCGGCCAGCGTAACCAGCCCGCTGGGCAAGGACGTGTTGTACCTGTTCCGACTGACCGCCCGCGAGGAGCTGGGACGCCTCGGGGAGTTCGAGCTCGAGCTGCTGAGCAAGGACGAGAAGATCAAGCTCGAGGACGTCCTCGGCAAGCCGTTCACGATCGCGCTCGAGACCCCGGGCGACCAGCCCCGCTATCTCAATGGCCTGTGCACCCGCTTCTCGCAATCGGGCCGGATCGGACGCTGGACGCAATATCAAGCCACGCTGCGGCCCTGGTTGTGGCTGCTCACGCGCACCGCCGACTGCCGGATCTTCCCCGACCCCAAGGAAGCCGAGTCGAAGACGGTCCCGGACATGATCAAGGACGTGTTCCGCAAGAACAACCTCTCGGACTTCAAGCTGCGGCTCAACGGCAGCTACAAGCCGCGCGAATACTGCGTCCAGTATCGCGAGAGCGACTTCAACTTCGTCAGCCGGCTGATGGAGGAGGAGGGCATCTACTACTACGTCCAGCACGAGGACGGCAAGCACCACATGGTGCTCTCCGACTCGGCCACCTCGCACGACGCGATCAAGGGCCTCGAGCACGTGGCCTACATGGCCGCGGCCACCGACAGCGCCGCGCCCGTCGACCACATCTCGGACTGGCAGGTGGCGCAGGAGCTCCACACCGGCATGGTGGCGCTCACCGACTACGACTTCGAGATCCCGCGCGCCGACATGACGGTCAAGTCGTCGGTGTCGCGCGGCTACGCCTTCGCGAAGTTCGAGGCGTTCGACTATCCCGGCTTCTACGTCGGTGCCTTCAGCGCGCGCGGCAGCGGCACGAACGGCGACGGCGACGCCATGGATCGCGGCCAGGCCTTCGCCCGCCACCGCATCGAGGAGCAGCAGGCCGACCACGAGCAGATCGTGGGCGGCGGCAACGTGCGCGGGCTCGCAGTGGGCGGGACCTTCAAGCTCACCGGGTTCCATCGCGACGACCAGAACAACAAGGACCACCTGGTCGTGTCGACCGTGTTGCAGGCTCAGATCGGTGGCTACGAGGGCATCGACGGGGCCTCGAACCAGACCCTCTACCACTGCCAGTTCACCGCCATCCCGGCCAAGACGCCGTTCCGGCCGCGGCGCCTGACTCCGCGCCCCAACATCTCCGGGCCGCAGACCGCGACCGTGGTGGGCAAGTCGGGCGAGGAGATCTGGACCGACGTCCACGGGCGGGTCAAGGTCCAGTTCCACTGGGACCGCAAGGGCGGGCACGACGAGAGCAGCTCGTGCTGGGTGCGGGTGTCGAGCCCGTGGTCGGGCAAGAACTGGGGCGCGGTCCACATCCCGCGCATCGGCCACGAGGTGGTGGTCGAGTTCCTCGAGGGCAATCCCGACCGGCCCATCATCACCGGCAGCGTGTACAACGGCCAGAACCCGGTGCCCTACAAGCTCCCCGACAACCAGACCCAGAGCGGCATCAAGAGCCGCAGCACCAAGGAAGGCTCGCCCGACAACTACAACGAGATCCGCTTCGAGGACAAGAAGGGCGAGGAGCAGGTGCTCATCCATGCCGAGCGCAATCAGGACATCGAGGTCGAGAAGGACGAGACCCACTGGGTCGGGCAGGACCGCAGCAAGACCATCGACCGCAACGAGACCGTCAAGGTGAAGGGCAACCGCACCGAGACGGTGGACAAGGAAGAGACCATCACGATCAGCGGCAATCGCACCGAGACCGTGTCCAAGAACGAGACCATTTCGATCACCGGCGCCCGGACCGAGAGCGTGGGCAAGGACGAGACCATCTCGATCACCGGCGGCCGCACCGAGAGCGTGACGAAGGACGAATCGGTCTCGATCGGCAAGAAGCGCTCGCTCACGGTCGGGGACGACGAGACCGTGAGCGTCACCGGGAAGCGCACCGAGAGCGTCAACAAGGATGAGACCCTCACGGTCGGAGAGAGTCGCAGCCATACGGTCCGGAAGAACGATGATCTCAGCGTGGGCAAGAAGCTGGTAATCGACGCCGGCGATGAGATCACGCTCCAGTCCGGGTCGGCGAAGATCGTGCTCCACAGCAGCGGCGATATCGAGATCGAGGGCAAGAACCTCACGATCAAGGGCTCGGCCGACGTCGTGATCAAGGGCTCGAAGGTGACCCAGAACTGAGCCCCCATGATCATCGACATCCTGGATGAGCACCTGGAAGAGGCCGAGATCCTGTGGTCGCGCCGCCGCGGGGCGCTGCGCTCGTCCAGCCTGAACCTGTCGCGGCTCGGGGCGTTGGAGGCGCGCCTCGAGGCGCACCTCGACGGGATCGCGCCGGGTCTCGATGCGCGGCTCACGGCCTGCGAGGATGCGCTCGACGCCGGGGATGAGGATCGTGCGTTCGTGGCCGCCGCGCTGCTGCTGCGATCGGGAGCCCCGAGCCACGCACCTCGCGCGCTCGAGGGCTTGTCCCGCCGGGCGCCCGCGAGCCGGCGCGGCATCCTCGAGGCGCTATGCCACCTCCCGCTCGCGGAATCGACGCGCTCGACGTTGGAAGGGCTGGTGCGCGGGGCGGACGGCCCGTGCGCGGCGGCGGCGCTCGAGGTGCTCGGCTTCCACCGCGTGCTCGACGCGAGCCTGCTGCCGCGGCTGGCCGGCGCGGGCGCACCCGAGGTGCGGCTCGCCGTCGCGCAGGCGGCGGGGCGCGTCCCGGTGGCGCCCGAGCTGATCGATGAGCTGGCCCGCGATCGCGACGTGCGGGTGCGCGACGCGGCGATTCAGGCGGCCATCCAGCGCGGGCTCCCGTCGGCGCGGGCCCGGCTGAGGGAGATCGCGGCCTCGGGGGCCGCGACCCGCGCGGTGCTGGGCCTGCTGGCGTGCGTGGGGGATGCCCAGGATGTGGCCGTGCTCCGCCCGCGCCTCGAGTCGCCGGCGTTCGGTGAGGCGGCGCTCGGCGGCCTCGCCACGCTGGGCTATCCCGGCGCGGTGCCCATGATGCTCGAGGCGATGGAGGTGTCGTTTCTCGCGCGCGCCGCGGGCCAGGCATTCGTCCGCCTCACCGGGATCGAGTTGCCGGAGCTCGCCGCCGCGACCCCCGACGACGAGGACGCGCACTTTGAGGAGCTGCGTCCGTTCCCGGATGCCGCAGCGACGCGCCTGGCGTGGCGGCAGCGCGCCGATGCGTTCGACCCCGGGCTGCGGTGGCGCGGCGGCCGGAGCCTCCGTGCCGACGACTGGATCGAGGACCCTCATCGCGGCGATCTGCTCACGCGGCGCGAGGAGCTGATGCGTCTCTGGGCGACGCGCCCCGGGATGGCGCCGGCCATCGAGCTCGACGCGCCCGCGGCGATGCAACGGTGCGCCCGATGAAAGGAGAGACCGAGATGGGTGCTTCACGCGTGCTGGAGCAGGTCCGGGCGGGCACCATGACGCTCGCGCGGGCCACGGTTTCGAGGATCGACAGCGCGGGCCGGGTTTTCCTGGCGGCGTCCGATGAGGGAGGGGCGGAGATCGCCTGCGACGTGCTGGAGGTCTCAGCCGGGCGCGATCGCGCGATCTCGGCCGGCCAGGCCGTGCTCGTCGCCTGGGCGAACGGTTCCCCGCTTCGACCGATCCTGCTCGGTCCGATCGCCGAGCGCTTGACGCCCGCGCCGGAACGCGGCGAGGCGCGGCCGGCCGATCAGGCGGCGGGACCGACGGGGCCTGGCGAGGGTTCGGTCGAGCGGATCGAGGGAAGGAAGATCCACGTCAGCGCTTCAGAGGAGCTGGTCCTCGAGTGCGGTCCGGCGGAGATCCGGATCACGGCGGACGGGAAGATCGTGATCCGCGGCGAGCACGTGCTCAGCCGGGCGCGCGGGACCCACCGCATCAAGGGCGGGTCGGTCGCCATCAACTAGGGTCCGGACGGAACGACCTCGACCGCCAGATCCTTCCAGGTCGAGAGCAGCGTCGCCCGATCGACGATCGCGACCCGGATGATGGTCCGGCCGGCTTCGAGCGCCTCGAATTCGGCGGACGTGCCGTCGTCGCTCTTGAGGGTCAGCTTGCCCGCGCCGTCGACTTCCGTGAACTCGATCCGCAGCGCGCCCGGATCCTGCCCCTTGGCGAGTGCGAGCTCGACACGCACGGTCTCGCCCACCTTCAGGCTGGATTTGGACAGGGCCGCGCGCTCGAGGCGCGGCACCTGGTCCGCGACGCGGTCCACCAGATGGCCTTCCATCTGGGCCTGCAAGGCACGTTGGATCGCCACGCCGTCGGGCGCGGTGCCGTCGATCCGAACATGCCCGCACACGTTGCGATAGGCCCAGATCAGGTCCTGAACGCGGGGATTCCGGATCATGACCGCGAGCTCACCCACCGGCTGCGCGGCGCGCACGTAGGGAATCTCCACGGTCATGGTGGCCGAGGCCAGCTCGACCAGGCGCTCGCGAGCGCGGGCGGGGCCGGCGCTCGAAACGAACACTTCGACCGAGACGGTCATCGCACCCTTCTGGAGGACCCACTTGCGGGTGGCCTCGCCGGGCTCCGCGAGCGACGTGATGTCCGCCCGGGTGTTCCACCCGGCGCCGGCGAGTGGAGCGATCTCAGCCGGGTTCGGCCAGGCGAGACGGACCGCGCGGTCGGCGTCGGGCGCCGTGGGTATGGCACTGAACCCGACCCTGCCCTTGAACTCGTCTACTCGCGTATTGCTTGTCATCGCGGGCCCTCTCGAGGTCGACGCACAGCCGCCCAGCAGGTACAGAACGATGGCCAGGCGCCACATGCCTACACGACCGCGGTCACGCCGGCACACCATTGCATGTCCAGTGCGGTCCCGGGCTGGAAGCCGGCGTGGTAGAGCCTCGTCGTGTAGTCGATGCTCGCATGGCAGTACTCGTCGTAGCTCTCGGTGCCGACGTGGGGCCCGGCGCAAGCATCATAGACCTTGCCGCCGAAGGCACCGAACGCGTGATTGCCGAATGCCGTACGCCCTGGATAGTTGGGGGGAACGACCTGCGGATTGACGACGATTTCGACGTCTCCGCCAGTCTCGTTCGAGTCATCCATGAAGAAGGGACTGTTGCAGGCGCCCCAGCCCAGCAGATTCGTGATGTTGATGAATCCGAAGGGGTTCAGGTAGACCCAGTCCACCTTGACCCCGAGAGCGCCGGAGAGCGACTGGATGCCACCCGCCTGGTCGTAGCAGTTGGCGACCCCGAACGCGCAGGCCATATAGAGATCGAGTTGAAACGTGCCGCCGCGCTGGCCGACGCCGTAGGATGGACGGCCGCCGATGGCCTCGTAGTGGAGCCCGTGGCCGCTATGGCAATAGCGCGTGATACGTGTCACCGCGTCGACGGGGTCGCTGACGCCCGGAACTCCGGCCCGCGTGCACAGGAACCGGAGCACCTCGGCCCACACGCCCTTCGCGTTCTGGTAGTAGGGCATGGGTGTCCCCAGGATGAAGAACACCTCGATGCGGCTCGAGCCCAGCCCGACCGAGGTCCCCACGCGATGGCCTCGGGCAGCTCGACGATCTTGGCCGCAATCGTGTGCGAACCCGCCGCGAGCGGGCAATCCCCCTGAATCAGGAGGCTGCCCAGGAGCCCGAACAGCCGGCCGTTGCCCGATACGTTCTTGGACTCCAGGACCTCGACTTTGACCTCGACGTCCTGCGACCCGCCCTTGCCGCGGATGAGGTAGGCGGCGGGTTTCTTGGAGCACGGGCCGTCTTTCACATTCTCGTCCAGCGACCAATGCGGCGGCTGCACCGTGGCGTTGTTGATGGCGACCTTGATCGGGCTCTTGAACTTCAGCTCGACGACTTTGGCGATGAAGATCTTGTCGGTGGAGCTACTGGTCTTGAGCGCTGTGGGTTCGCCGGCCTGCACGTCCGCATCACCCCGGGATGTTTTTCTTGTTGTGAAACAGCGGATCGCCGAGCCGGCACACGTTCTTGCCGTCGAACTTGACGTCGAACGAGTACATCATGAACTCGCACTCGCCCTTGATCACGCTGCTCATCACCCCGCCCACGCTGCCGGCCTCGTCGCCCGCGCTCATCATGTACTTGGCGCCCTTGACCATCGGCATCTGCCCGTCGCACGTGACCGAGGTCGGCCCGCCCGAGGTGTCCGAGGCCTTGCCGATGTTGGGGTAGGGGATGGGAATCGGGCCGGCGGGCGTGGGGGTCTTGCACACGTCGGGGAACACCATGCTCATGCCGCCGCTGCTCTTGTGAACGACGCCACGGCCGTTCGCGAACACGGTGGGCATAGCCGGTGTCCTCTCAGTTCGAAGCGCCGCTCAGCAGGGCCGCGCCACGATGCTCGCGGTCGGACGAACACCACGCCAGGCAAGGCTCCCCGACGTGCCCCTG
>WNFL01355072.1_pt2 | contig 10927 bp, 14 predicted proteins | sample 5400361 | NCBI WGS metagenome assembly WNFL01 (sample SAMN13153351, study PRJNA577476) | soil metagenome | isolation source: 40 cm soil on Douglas fir-dominated hillslope | place: USA:California | collected 2013-09-17 | reverse complement strand
TACCACCCCACTACTACCACCGCCACCACCACCGGTAGCCGCATCCAGCTCGCTCGCTGTGACCTACAGCACCGACTTTTTTATATCCTTTATCGATTCGTTTATTCTTCTCATCCCCGTTCAAGATGAGCACCATTGTCGCAGAGACGCCAACGACGCCCACCCCTTCATCCTTCCATCCCGGGTCAGTAGCCCCCACAGCTCACCATCACGAGTCGGCAACAGCAACCCCTAAGCCCATTTACATTCCCCCCTCGATATCCTCTGTAGCCTCAGAGCTCCGCCACGTTACTTCCCATCGAAAGTTCACCGGGCTCCCCTCAAAGACCGGCAAGCTTGCTCCCCTCGTGGATGGCCACAAGACACCCTCCGGACTCTCTCCAAACCACATACCCGCTACCCTCAACCTCTCTCCCGCCGTCCACCCAGCAAGACTAGGCTCCAGGTCCTCGTCCAGCATCCCCTCCTCACCCAATTCCGTGTAAGTACTTTTTTCTCCCACTCTAGCTTTAGCTCTAGCTCTGGTGAATGTGTGATATCCGTATTGGAATGCTCCTTGTGCACCGCTTCAGCGGTACATTGTGGGCCCAGTTCCCCACCGCTCCCGCTCCCTCATCCGAGCGAAACTAAAAGCACTGGCTTCCTTATCCCCGTCTATTCTTTTTCTGTTTTCCTATCCCTGTCTTTCCCCTTTCCCGAAGCGATGTGTCCCCCTCGGGTCTTTGTGGATCGCCACTCAGATCCTGAGCCGGCCATGGACGCTTGCCTGGTCCCCTGGTCCCTTCTTAATCCACGTCCAACCCAATCACTCTCAAAGCCACTATCATTTCCTCTTCCCATCTCTCCGTTTCTAGAACCCAATTCTTAGGATTAAATGCTGACCTTTGTCCATTACTCCATCCTTAGCCACTCGTCCAGCTCTGCAATCTTTGAACGCGACATCGAGCCCGTACCCACTCTCTCCCTTGCTGCACCCTCCCCGACCCACGCAACCAACCCACACCGCATCCCACGAGTAAAAGCGACAGAAGGGATCGAAACATCTGTTCCCTCAGTCCTTGATTCTGCCGTTTCCGCCCTCAACGACGACCCATCGAGCGTCACCGTTCTCTCGTCTGCACCCCAGCTAGTATGCTCACCAGGGTCCCTTCCCTCGGCCGGATCAGGCACCTCTAGTGGTTCACCGCCTGTCATGTCCCTCCTCCTGCAGGGGATGGGCGTCAGCGGTCTCATGAGTGCGAGTGCAAGCGTGAGCGGTGCTGCATCCGTTAGCGGATTCACATCCGGGTTCGCGAGCCCGATCGCGAGCTCGCGCGCGCCATCGCCAGCCCGGAGCGCCTCCCCGCTTGGTGACGCATCGGGCTCGCCGACGCGGAATATGGCCATTTCAACTGTCACGAACCCCCCCGCACCCTCATCGCCTGTCAAGAAAGCGTCGGTACCCGGACCTGCAAACCTCTCGGCACAGGCGGTCAAATCGACTAACCGGCTCTCGTTCATCTCATACACCGACCTCCTCACGTCCGCGCCGATTGCCGCCCAGCCGCTCTCCGCGGTCCTAGCGCCAGGAGCGACAGAGATGCCGACGCACGTGGTCGTCATCAACGACGAGGACACCGGGTCCACGCGGGGGCGCACGGGGTATGCGGGGAGCCAGGTGGGCGACGCAAAAGGCGACCGCGAAGGCGAGAAGGACGTCGACTCACTCGGCGTCGTCGGGTTGGGGGGCGGCGAGTGGGAGCGCGAGAGGATGGGCTGGGGGCTCGAGGAACGCCTCGAGCGCCTGTGGGCCGCCGAGAAGGAGGCGCGGGAGGCGACCCTGCGCGTCCCTACCAAGGGCGAGCGGGAACGCAGTCCCACAAGTCGCTCGCTCGGCGCTGCCGCTGCGGGCGCTGCTGCTGCGTGAATGGCTGAGTAGACGCCTCAATCAACTTGTGCGGCACCCCACTTGCTTTTTATTTTCCGCCCGCCTTCTGCCCTGCGCTGCAACGCTTTTTCATGTCGACATGCCCCCTCACCTCTCTGTCCCCGACTTTCGATTTATGCAACCCCTTTGAAGAATTAAGGATCCCCCCCACTAACAACGACAGACACAACGCCTAAACGCCCATCAAGAAACAAACAAATTGGGCAAAATGGGTTAAAATATGTGTAATTGTTTCAACAACATTGGATCCGATTCGGATCACCAAGTACCTTACTCTACACTCGTATCAGCCTATTTGTTAACTTCTTTCTCTCGTCAAATTACTGTTCTCTATGATATCTTTCCCCCCGTCTTTCTGGCGTTCTGGCTTAACTTACTTTGCGGAATCCCTTCCTTGTGGCCTACGTATTTGAGATTGGTTTCGAGACACTTGTAACGGTGTATGAAATGGAATTTATTTTTCTTGATTATATTTTGAGTCTGGCCGTGTGGCCGCGCTTTCATTTCCAAAACACGTTTGACCCCGACGGAAGTTTGCCACTGAAGAGGATGAGCGTTACTGTGCAATCGTGCGCATTGTATATGCTGATAGGATGTATTAGAGGACCACCAGATGCCAAGACACAGAAGTACGACCGCCAGTTGCGGTAAGCGCCTCGTCCCGCTCGGTCCACTCGCGTACGCATAGGGTGGACAGCGTCATCAACTCACCGATCTAACACGGCTGAACCTCCAACCTAAAAAAAACAGGTTATGGGCAGCAACTGGGCAAGCGGCGCTCGAGTCCGCACGACTACTCGTAATCGGCGCCACCGCGACGTCCACCTCTACACTCAAGAACCTCGTCCTACCTGGTATCGGTCACTTTACTGTACTCGATCCGAACGACGTCGCTGTGGAGGATGTTGGGAACAATTTCTTCCTTGAAGTCGAGAGTATCGGACGTCCTAAGGCCGTTGAGACGTCCCGGTGGTTGAGTGAGCTCAATGACGGCGTTGATAGTGCCGCTGAGGTCAATGTACGTTTTTGTTTAATTTTTTTGTGCCGCTGCTTATGAACTCATGGACTCATTGGCTAAACACTGTTGTTGTCTGTGGATTAGGACATTGCGGATATTTTGGAGAAGAACCCGCAGTTTATCGACGCGTATACTCTCGTCATTGCCCACAACCTCCCCCGGCCCACCATTGACAAGCTCGCTGCGTACCTCTGGGCTGACCCCACCCGACCGCCCCTCATTGTCATACGCACTGCGGGCTTCCTCGCGGAATTTTATTTGCAGTGTCATGAACATACTGGTACGCACCTCCCTTCCTCCACCCCCGCCCACCCCTGTTCTCTTTCCCTTTGAATGGAACGAAACTGAGAGGAAAGGATAGTCATTGATAGCCATTCGGAGGAAAAGGTCTCGTTGCGCGTGGATAAGCCCTGGCCTGCGCTTGTGGAGAAGTCTATGTCCATCGACTTTAGTACGCTCGATCAGACCGACCACGGACACGTTCCATTCGTGTACATCTTGGTGCAGGCAGCAGAAAAGTGGAAGGCATCGGTACGGGTCGCTCGCACCACCTTCATTCTACCACACAACGTATTGATTTACTTAAACCAACCGCTTTCTGCAGCACGGCGGCAAGCTCCCCGAGACATACGCGGAGAAGAAAGAGTTCAAAGCAGGGATTGAAAAGATGAAGGTGAAGATCGACGAGGAAAATTTCGACGAGGCGGTCGCACAAGCGTACCGGGGGACACCGGGTCCTGCAATTCCGCGTGCGGTGAGGGCGCTATTCGACGACCCAAAGCTCCAGGCGGCGCCTCCGCTGACCGAATCGACGCCGCCGTTCTTCCACCTGCTCGCCGCGCTCAGGGAGTACGTCGCGCACGAGCCGCAGACGCTGCCCGTTTCCGCCACCTTGCCCGACATGCACACCGACACGAAGAGCTACGTCGAGCTCCAGACGATTTACAAAGACCAGGCGCGCAGGGAACGCGATGCGTTTGCCCGCGTGCTGGAGAGGCGGGGAAAGCCGAGCACGATTGACGAGGGCATGATTGACGATTTTGTCAAGAATGCCCATGGGCTTAAGATTTGTCGGAGCGAGGTGTACGGCGCACTTGATCAGGACCCCGCGAGGTTGAGTGAGTAGGCTGTTACTTTGGTGATGCTTGATTGAGTGAAAGGTTTTCCGAGCTGATTGATGAAATTTATAGGTGCGCTGATGCAGAGTGTGCCCAACGGAACGGCGGTCCACCTCGCGTTTGCGGCGTATGACCGCCTTGGGAAGGACACGCCGACGGAGGAGGAGATGGTCGCGGAGGTGGAGAAGGTGGTCGGTGGGAAGGTCAAGTTGATGGATGTGCCCCCACTGGATCCGTTTGCTGATCCTGATGAAGAGGCAGAAGAAGCCGAGGAAGAGCTTACGGATATTGGCAAGGCTATCAAGGAGCTGTGAGTGCGACTTTGACGCTCGCAGTGAGGTAACTGACACGTCTTTCCTTGCAGCTTGCGAGCATCCAAGGCGGATCTGCCCACTACAGCGGGCTTTGTCGGCGGGCTGGTCGCGCAAGAGGCCATCAAGCTGATCACGCGCCAGTATATCCCTCAGGTTGGAGGCTACGTCACGATTGACCTCGTTGGGAGCTGGACGGCCGTGGTCACATAGAAAAGGCGTGTTTCTCGTGCATATCTCTTGCGTATGCTCTGGCGGTTTTCCGATTTTCTCGGTGCAAAACGGATACTGTTATGATTAATGTGCCATCTATGGTCGATGAGGATGTTGAGCGCGTCGTAAACTCGCGCCTACCGAATTGAGCTCGAGTTTGGCAAACACGTCAGAGGGCAAGTTGGAACCTATGGCCGACCGAGAGACGCACGCAAAGGCCATCCTAGGCCCAGACTGGCCTCAGCACCTTCGAAACACACGAGTCCTCATCGTTGGCAGCGGCGGCATAGGCTGCGAGCTCCGTTCGTCCTCACCCAACCCGTCCCTCATGAAATAAAATTCTGATAATATCAAAATTAGTGAAAAACGTCGTTCTCGCTGGGTTTGGGCATATCACCTTGCTAGATCTCGACACGATCGACCTTTCGAACCTGAACCGCCAGTTCCTTTTCCGCAAAAAGGACGTAAAACAGCCCAAGGCGACCGTCGCCGCTCGCACAGCGGCGGCGTTCAACCCTTCCGTCCACATCGATCCCATCTGCGCGAACATCAAGGAGGAGCGCTTCGACGTCGATTGGTTTGTGGGTTTTGACGTCGTCATGAGCGCCCTAGACAATACCGACGCACGGAAACACATCAATCGAATGGCGCTTGCTGCGGGTGTGCCCGTCGTCGAGAGTGGCACACAGGGTTATTTTGGGCAGGTACAGCCTATCGTCAAGGTGCGATTTTGAGGTTCTCGTTGTGGAACAGTAAGCGGACGCTGACGTGGGTGTTCGGATGGTTCAGGATAGGACAGAGTGCTTTGAGTGCATGCCTAAGGGTGCTCAGCAGAAGACGTACCCCGTTTGCACCATCCGCTCAACACCTTCACAGCCGATTCATTGCATTGTATGGGCGAAGAGCTACCTTTTGCCGTAAGCAACATGTTTCAACATGTTATCTCAGTATACCTGAATTATTTATAGGCAGCTATTCGGTGAGGAGGAGGATGAAGGCGAACTTGACGAGGCGGAGAAAAGGGGTGAAAATGGTACAGGCGTTTGAAGCACTTCTTTCCGCTTCTACATGCTTACCATCGGTAACAGCGACGGAATTAGCGACATTACGAAGGGAAGCACAGGCATTCAAACGCGTCCGCGCGGCTCTTCGAACTCATGCGCCTGACCAAGTGGCCGGCCGAATAGTCTTCCAAAAGGCAAGCGTATTGCGCCAATGACAATTTTTTTCCGGCACATCCGCTTGTCCACACTCTCTCTAATGGTCAATCGTTCAGGTCTTCAATCACGACATTGAAAATCTTCTCAGCATGGAGGACATGTGGAGAACACGAGAAAGGCCTGAGCCTCTAGACTATGATGCTATCCTGTCTGAATCGTTCGTACTCCGCGGAGAGCCCCAGACACGAGCAGCGAACGTTTTCCATGGGGCTTTGAACGGCACTTTACATGCTGGGCTGAAGGATCAGCAAGCTCTGACCTTACCCGAATCACTTGACTTATTAATATCTTCGTGAGTCCAATATCCCAAAATGCGTGGGGATTTCAGGCTAGGCTGACCGTCCGGAAGTATTGAACGGCTATCTAAACGACTGAAAGGGGGAGAGGATATCATCACCTTCGATAAGGACGACGACGACACTTTAGACTTCGTGACTGCTGCCTCCAATCTTCGTTCCGCCGCGTACAATATCACACAAAAAAATCGTTGGGACGTGAAAGGTACGATTCAAGTCTTTTAAATATCTACTATTCGGCTACCAATGTCTCAACCCTATTTGCAGAAATGGCGGGCAACATCATCCCAGCGATCGCCACCACGAATGCAATCATAGCAGGCATTATAGTCCTGCAGACACTCCACCTTCTCCGACAGTCTTATGAACAGCTATCCCTTACCTTCCTTCAAACCAAACACAACAAACCGCTCAACGGGAGCCGACCGGCGGCTCCCAACCCCAACTGTGCAATATGTCGAGACACGTACACGACCGTGCACTGCAACCCAACTCATACCACATTATGGGATGTCGTTGAGGGGATCCTGGGTCCGGGAGAAGGGCAAGGTACCGGACCCCGAGATGTGACCATCTACGAAGCAGGACGGATTCTCGCCGACCCCGACTTTGAGGACAACCTCGATCGAACACTGGCGGATTTGAACTGTGGTCGTGGAAAGTTTATCACGATCGTGGACGAGGATGGGGTATATGGGACTATCAATGTAGCAATGTGTCTATTGCCGTACGTTTATATTTCCCATTTATTTTATTTATTTTTGGCACCCGTGCTGACTCTCGAAGCTACCGTAGTCATACTCATTTGCTGCCACCCGACGCACCGCAGTTCATCCTTCCCAGCCCACCACCCATTCCCCCGATCAAGCGGATGCCGACCCCACCTCGGGAGACACAGAAGCGGAAGGAGAGGGAAGACGACAACGACGACGGATTCCTCGCCCCGTCCGGGCCTGGACCGACGCCGAAGAAACTCAGAGGAGCAGCAAACGGATACGCGCCGACACATTTTGCGAATTACACGCCATCCAAAGTGCGGAGGCTGGAAGAGGAGGGTTTGGTGCTCCTAGAGGAGGAGGAAACAATTTCTTTGGATTGATTGATTGATTGGTTTGGTTTGGTTTCGGCAGTGCTGGTGAGAGGCGCCTAGATTCTTGATTTGTGGGACTTTACTGTATTTATAGGTTCGCTCTTATGGTATGGCATCCTCTGTTGAAATCGAGTTATTTCCTGTTTCAGTCTTCGTCATCCGCGCAAAACCTCGCCTGAGGATGCACCTACTTCGCCAAAAGGCCCTCTGCAGATACTCGAGAACACTGGACAGGCCAAAGGGCAAGACAGGCCTACGATAAACCGTACCGTCAAACACCATTCGAACATCCTACGAGTGCTTTTTGCGCCTGTTGGTATGCGCACACGACGATGTCAAAAAGCCTTGGCGTTTCGTCGTCCCAGAGGAGTCACGCTTGAGCAGCTTATGTAAGTCGAGGTTCGTCAATCGCCCTACCCATGCTACTTGTTACTTGTATTCCCAGCTGAGCATCCTCAGGGACTTCGAGGATCCAACTCTACTATCAACACGTACCCCACCGCTTCGTATAAGCGGGGTCAAGGGTGGTGCTTCAAGGCCAAATCACCCATTTAAACCTTACACAAGGGCACGACAAGAGCGCATGTACAAACAAGGCCGGTCGAACCGTCGAAGGCGAGTCAGATGCAATTAAGGTTTTACTATCATTCATTCGGGTCCACTAGAGATATGACTCGGTCCTCGATCAATCACAAAGGGACATCATACAAAAGGCTTGAGGGTACACTGATCTCGCTAATTCACCAAACTTCATGTTGTTTTGTGCACTCGATCGAAGCATCTTGACTCTTGCGTGACTCAGTCCGCTGTCGTGTCTCCCAGACGCTTATGTGCTATCATACCGATCTCTAAGATGATAATTTGGGTCGGGACCGCCAATCCATCCGCCCAGCCGCAACCGGGTAGTGCCCAATAGTCACCCCATGTGGAGTCCAGTATGGCGCCTATTCCTCTGTTGCTGTGAAACAAGTCATCTCGGTGTTCGTTTTATAACTACCCCAAACCTCGGTCTTTAACTCTGCTCTTCCGCTCGTCCAGCTTTTACAATGGTCCTTTGCAGGATATTGCGTTCAAAAGTAACTCGCAAGTCGGTTAAAACGTGGTGCACCACTACTTTCTCCATACTGTGGTCCTTTGTCGTGCCAAAGTCGAATTCGTCTGACTTAGGTGCAGCCGCGCTTATCAAGTCGTGGCGCGGATCATCGCCCTCAGTCTTACCTTATAAAGTCCTGCCTTATGACATCCTCGTTATCATCTTCGAGTTTGTCTCTGACGTCAAGACCCTGTTCAATGCCTGTCTGGTATCCAAGGCCTTTGACGATGCAGCAAACTTGGTATTATGGCAAATACTGACAGACGACCCCTTGCGTTCTAAGGTCTGTATCCTCATACTGACGCCTATCAACTTTCTCAAAAGAAATCCTACTGATGCGTCGCATTCGACAGCTAGTTACTATGAAAAAGACGCGGTGCCGGCTGGTTCGGTCGTTGTTATGGGATAGTGAGGAAACACGCCGTGAATCGATATTGAAGTCGGCCTCTTACCTCCTTGTTTCCTAGACTTGCCCGAAAGAGGAAAAGTGAAACCTTGGGACTGGCAAGCCGTGAATCGATTCTTGTCAACACTGCACAACCTCCGTACATTTCATGTGACGAGCAATCAATTTATTGGTACTAATAGCGAATCATTGTACGTGGCTTCTCGGCTTGATCGCCTGCTCGCTGGTTGAGGCTATTTTAGGGCGGTTATGCTACAGACCTTGAGTCAGTTACCTGAACTGGAGGAGATAACTTTGGAGGTTAGCTGGTGGAGAAAGATCCTCACAGATACCAGTTGTGTCCGAAATTTATCCCAAATCCCATCCCTCAAGTATTTGGGCAATGCCACCCTGGACGTATTAGACTCAATGGATGACCACCGGCTCTCTCAAATTACGTCGCTCAGAGTGAGGCTGATACAATGCCGCTAGCTCGTAACTTAGACCACTCTAGGTCGGCGCTACAGGCGAATTAGGTCCTCTTGTTCGCCTACGAAACCTTCAGCTGCTTGATCTCAGTTGTTCTGGGCTTCTTCTGAGCTCTAGCGCTCCTGTAAAGGAGTTGCTGAATCTACGCCATCTCAACAACTTGTCTCTAGTACTGACCGGAGTGCTGGAGGTGGGTACATCATCCGAGACATGTCTAGTGCTAACACAACCACAGGAGTGCTCCATAAAGGCACTTCCCTCCCTCGAACACTTAGAAGTTGGCGCTTCACGATCTTGGGACTTTGACATTAACGTCATCGATTTCATAGCACAGCTCACACACGGTACCAGCCTCAAGAGTTTGACCTTTAAGTGCCAACTCAAGTTTCAGGAGACTATTTCCTTATGGAAAGTTGTCAGTCAACACGCCGAGACTCTAGTCTCTTTATCCACACCTTGGTGGTTTCCGACCACCGATATACTGCGTCGACTTGGTACAGACTTTTCGAAACTTCAAAACCTCATCATTGGGCGGATGAGCAGCCTGGATGTACGTTCATGTGAAGATATTCGCGAACTAGCCGCTAAATAACCCTCGTTAGTTGACGTGCATCAGCCTCTTCTGTTGTCTGAAGAGGATCGATGTCTACAACCACGAAAGATCGGGGTTAGCTCTTACAAGAAACCACATCCGTGCGTTGCTCTGTCAAGCGGGGCCCTCTTTGAATGCATTCGGAGAGTGTCAAACGACCACCTATTCTAACCCACGAAAAGTGAAAGTGTGGAAGGTATTTCATTCCATTCAAACTACGGTGGAAATATTGTCCTGATGAATTTGCGTAGGTGTCAAGGAGTTACGACTCCTTGGAGGAGAGATCCATCACTATGATTACCACTGATGACGAGCTTGCTCTTTCCGTGCCTACGTGAACACCTGTGCAGAAGGATGTTTGTAAGGCATTATTATTTGTGCTTCCCTTGTCGCCAAGTCGACCATTTGTTTATGCAACCAGTTCTCCGCCTCTCGTTTGAGGGGTTATTCACTGAGATCGACGCCTCTGAACTTGAACTATGCTTCTGCCTGAAGTGTGAGTGCCCTCGATACTAGACACAGGCACCCCTCACGTGTCTGTCTGAGCAGGTGGTTTTGTGGCGAGACGGGAAAAGGGGTATGCATTCAATCACTGCGCCCCGCGGCGTAGAGCGCAGGTGAAGGAGTGGGCAGGCTCTATTTACACGTTGCTTTGTATAGTTACGGCGTGGTGGAGTCACAGGTGTTTGCTCGCACTTCTCTGCGCAATCTCGTCCATGGACTAAAACTCGGTAACTAATCTCAAAAGAGTTGTATGATTGTTAGAGTTGCACCGATCTGTGCGCTTTTGTCGAGTATCACATGCATCACGTCTTGTATATAAGAGCGTAGATCGTAGACTTTGTATCTACACGGGGTCTTGCACAGTGTTTTTCGACAGGTTATGCAGCCCTGCGCATCACTCGCACTACTCGATCATTGCTCATCGCATCGCAAACACGCAAACACGTCCCAGGTGGCTCCTGGTAAATCAGCCAAAGTCCTCGACATCTTGACGCATCGTCGCCACCTCACGGCACCCGACATACCAGCAACGGACGCTGCGGTCGTCCCAGTTGCGTCGGCAGGAATCTGCGCCAGGAAGGCCAGAGCTGGGCATGGGGGACACCGTTGGGCTGCAGAGGAGCTCCCTCTGGCAGACGTAATACGGCAGGTAGCTGGAGAGCGGCGGGTAG
>WNFL01315573.1_pt2 | contig 10927 bp, 8 predicted proteins | sample 5400361 | NCBI WGS metagenome assembly WNFL01 (sample SAMN13153351, study PRJNA577476) | soil metagenome | isolation source: 40 cm soil on Douglas fir-dominated hillslope | place: USA:California | collected 2013-09-17 | reverse complement strand
GCAAAAGTTACCGTCTACGGCGCTTACTGGTGCCCCGATTGCCGCCGTGCCAAGAAATTCCTGGGTGAGCAATTCATCCCGTACAAGTGGGTGGATATCGAACAGGACAAGGCTAGTGAAGAGTATGTTTTGAAAAGGAACGATGGCAAACGCATCATCCCAACGGTCGTTTTTGAAGATGACTCGTTTCTGGTTGAGCCTTCTAACGCGGAACTCGCCAAGAAACTCGGACTCAAGACCGAAGCCAAGATGACCTATTATGATTTGATCATCATCGGCGGCGGACCCGCCGGTTTGACAGCCGCCATCTACGCTTCACGCGAAGGCGCGGATGTGCTCCTAATCGAACGCTCTGGTCTTGGCGGACAGGCTGGCATCACAGTCGGTCTCGATAACTTCCCCGGCTTCCCCGAAGGGATCAGCGGACAGGAATTCTCTGAACGCGTGACCACACAGGCGAAGCGTTTCGGAGTGGAAATTTTGCAAGCGGTCGATGTTGAGAAAATGGAGATGGAAGAAGGCTACCACGAAGTGTATACCTCTGATGGCAAGCATTATCACTCGCGCGCTGTGTTACTAGCAACGGGCGCATCTTATCGCAGACTCGAAGTTCCGGGTGAAGATGATTATATCGGTGCAGGTATTCATTTCTGCGCAACATGCGATGGTCCATTCTATAAAGGTTCAAAAGAAATTGTCGTGGTGGGCGGCGGGAATTCAGCAGTTGAGGAGGGTTTACATCTCACTAACTTTACCGAGAAGGTAACCCTGCTCGTGCGCGGCGATCAATTAACTGCCAGTCAATTCGCCGTTGACAAGGTGAATGAACCTACCTCACGCATCGACGTGAAGTACAACGTCATTGTGGATGCGTTTGAGGGTCAGGATTCAAAACTCAAGACGATCAAATATCACTACAAAGACAGCGACAAGACAGAAGAGATTCATCCAGCCGCATCGTTCATCTTCATCGGGCAAACACCGAACACTGCTTTCGTAAAGGATTACGTGGAGATGGATAAGTATGGCTTCATTATGTCTGGGCATGATTTGGTGCACGACGATCATATATCTGCTCACATGCCTCTTCCTTTTGAAACGAATATTCCCGGAATCTTTGTCGCAGGCGATGCACGGCATGGCAGCACCAAACAGGTCGCATCCGCAGTGGGTGAAGGTGCTGCAGCGTCGATTTCCATCCGAGAGTTTTTGCGGAAGATGGGTTAATTTGAGGAGTTCACCATGTTAGGTCTTAAAGATAAAGTCGTTCTGATTACAGGCAGTACATCAGGCATTGGTCAGTCAATTGCGGTGCGGTTCGCGCAAGAAGGCTCGAAGGTAGCGATCAATTATCGCAAAGCCGAAACTGACGCAGCCGAAACCGACTCACTCGTCCACGAGGCGCATGACAAATATATGCATGAAGATTACATGCATCATATGGAAGAACACGGCGCAGATCATATCCTAGTCAAAGCGGATGTCTCGAAACCAGAAGAAGTGCAAGCGATGGTACAGGAGGTGATCGAAAAATTTGGCACGCTCGATTTTTTGATCAACAATGCCGGGATTCAAATTCCGGAAGATTCGGACAAAATGAAGATCGATGACTTTGACCGCGTGCTGGGAGTCAATTTGCGCGGCGCATTTGTCGCGGCGCAGTCAGCGATCAAGCATTGGCTTGAAATGAAGAAACCTGGCGTTATTATCAATATCTCCAGTGTTCATCAAGTCATTCCCAAACCGCGCTTTTTGAGTTACTCCATCAGCAAAGGCGGGATGGCAAACCTAACTCGCACGCTCGCGCTTGAATACGCCGGCTGCGGCATCCGCGTCAATGCCATAGGACCGGGCGCGACGGTCACTCCGATCAATCGCGCCTGGATCGATGACCCGGTCAAACGTGAACAGGTGGTGAGTCACATACCGATGGGGCGGGCAGGCACTTCCGAAGAAATGGCTGCAACGGTCGCTTTCCTCTGCTCTGATGAAGCAGCTTATATCACCGGTCAAACCATTTACGTGGATGGCGGCCTGGAGTTGTATCCCGATTTTAGAACGGCGTGGTCTTCGGAATAATATACCCAGATAATCATGTGGCAAGATAATAAGATGGGTCTGGTAAAACCAGACCCATTTTATTTGTTAAAACTCCAACCACCTAATGGCTAATTCGAAGCTGAAGGAAAGCCAATCGTTGATCAACATATCTATCACAGTTTGTCTTGCACTAACTTTGGGCAACTATGAAACGTGTAAAGGCTCTGCCAAACGCGCAGATTGAATCTTTCCTCCCTGCTAAATTTGCTATTAGGCCTGCCAGTCTAAGAATACGATGATACGCTCATACCGATAAATTACATCTTCGCAAAACTGGATTTCAACGCGGGATACAACTCCTGATAGATCACATACGATTTTCGATACACATCCACTTGTTCTGGAGCAGGTTGCATGCTTCCCGTAATCTTGACACATGCTTTACATGCCGAGACAACATCAGTCCACGCGCCTGCGCCAACTCCAGCTAGTAATGCCGCGCCATATGCGCCACCTTCCGTGGTGTTAACCGTGACCAACTCCGCATTCAACACCGAAGCAAGGATCTGCCGCCACAATACACCCTTTGTCCCACCGCCTGAAGCGCGGACTTGCATAATTGTGCTAAGGCCGGCATTTTGAATTAATGTAAAACTATCTTTCAAACCGAATGCTACGCCTTCGAGCACGGCACGTGTCATGTATGCGCGGCTGTGACGGAGCGTCAAGCCAATGAAAGCGCCACGCGCTAACGGGTCGGGATGAGGCGTACGTTCGCCGGAGAGATATGGCAGGAATTGGAGTCCTTCGCTTCCAGCGGGAATTGATTCCGCTTCTTTTAACAAATCGTCAAAACTCACACTGGTGGGCGCAAGAGTATCTCGATACCACTGCAAACTTCCCGCTGCTGATAGCATCACACCCATGAAGTGCCACATCCCCGGCACCGCATGACAGAATGCATGCAGGCGCCCATCGGGTTCGATCAATGCGGAGGGCGTAGTAGCAAACACCACACCGCTTGTTCCAACTGTGAGCCCAACAATACCTGGCTCCACCGCCCCTACACCGACAGCCCCCGCAGCCTGGTCGCCACCACCTGCAGCAACCGGAGTGCCAACTTTTAATCCAGTGAGCTGTGCGGCTTCTTCAGTTACATATCCAGTGAACTCCGTCCCCTCAAAAGTTTTCGGCATCCACGCACGCGGAATATCCAGCGCAGACAAAACTTCATCCGACCAATCACGCGCCTTCAGATCGAACAATACTGTGCCTGCGCCATCAGCTTTATCTATCGCGTACTCGCCGGTCAACTTATAACGCACATAATCCTTCGGCAGCAAAACATGTTTCGCTTTTGCGTAAACATCCGGCTCGTTTTCTTTTACCCACAAAATTTTTGGCGCAGTGAATCCCGTCAGCGCAACATTGCCCGTGATCTGAATAAATTTTTCTTTACCAACAACACGATGAATCTCATCACACTGACTCTGCGTACGCTGATCGTTCCATAGGATGGCTGGACGAAGAACATTCCCCACATCGTCGAGCAAGACTAATCCATGCATTTGCCCAGTCAAACCGACAGCACCGATTCCCTCCCCGCTGATGCCTGCCTTCTCCAAAACGGACTTAATACTCGCTGATACCGCCCACCACCACTCATGCGGATCCTGCTCGGACCATAAGGGCTTTGGTGTTTGAAGCGTATGCGGATTGGATGCGACAGCAATGACATCTCCCTGCTCGTTAATGAGTAATGCTTTGCTTGATGTTGTGGATGTATCGATGCCAAGGAAATACATAAATTCTCCAACAAACGTAGGGGCGGAGCAATGCTCCGCCCCTACGCATACATTACCTTACGCCTAACAACACTTCAACCGTCAATTGATCGAGACGTTCATATTTCAATCCGCGACCCGCAATGACGGCACGGTCAAAGGCTTGGGCTTTGAGGGCATTGGCTTTGTCCGCAGAATATTTGCCAAAGTATTGATTCATCGAACCGTCGTCGGCGTTGATCTCAGCTACGAGGGATTGAATTTCTTTATCCGCATTCCATTGGGCGGCTTTTTCCTTCAAGATCAAATACGTGCGCATACAACCGCGCGCAAAATCTTTCACACCTTCATAGTCTTCGGTGCGATAGGCATGCGCGTCGAAATGACGGCTCGAATCATATTTGTTATCTTCAAGTAATTTCACAAGGAAGAAGGCACTCTTGAGATTCACCGCGCCAAAGCGGAAGTCCTGGTCGTAGCGACCGAAGGCTTGATCGTTCAAGTCAATGTGGAATAACTTACCAGACTCCAATGCCTGTGCCACACCATGAACGAAGTTAAGTCCCGCCATGCTTTCATGCGCCACCTCGGGATTCACGCCAACCATCTCAGGATGGTCAAGTGTATTGATGAACGCCAGCATATGACCCGTTGTAGAATTGTAAATATCGCCACGCGGTTCATTGGGTTTTGCTTCAAGCGCGAATTTCAAATCATATTTTTTATCGAGAGAATATTCACAGAGAAAGTTCATCGCTTCGCGCGAGCGCTTGATGGCAGTCATCGGGTCTTTAGTGGCGTCACTCTCTGTACCTTCACGTCCGCCCCAGAAGACGTAAATCTTTGCGCCGAGTTCAACGCCCAAGTCAATAGCATTCATCGTCTTTTGCAACGCATACGCGCGGACCTTGGAATCATTAGATGTGAATGCGCCGTCTTTGAAGGTCGCTTCCGTAAACAAATTGGTAGTCGCCATTGGAACGATAACACCTGTATCAGCGAGCGCTTGTTTGAAGTCTTTCAAGATGGCATCACGTTCGGATGGAGTCGCGTCAATCGGAATCAAATCGTTGTCGTGGAAGTTGACACCATATGCGCCAACTTCGCCGAGCAGACGAACGAGATCGGCAGGTGATTTGCCTTCGCGCACGGGTCCGCCGAATGGGTCGCGTCCAATGTTGCCGACGGTCCAGAGACCGAAGGTAAATTTGTTTTCAGGTTTTGTTGTGTAATCTGACATGGAATACTCCTTGTATATTTTAGGATGTCATTCTGAGCGAAGCGAAGAATCTCTGATGATTATCGTAGAGACCCTTCGCTATCGCTCAGGGTGACATTGAATAAAGCAGTGACAGGTTTGGACGCACCTATACTCTGTCCGCGCGGACTGGGTGAACAGCCGCCGACTTCCAAACGGAAGTCACCAGGTTCCAAAGTTAGCTTGCCATCATCATTATAGAACGACATCATCTGTGGTGTAATGGTGAATTTCAATATTTTGCTTTCGCCAGCTTTGATACATAAGCGTTCAAAACCGATGAGATGATGCAACGGGACAATGGTCGAGGCTTGGAGATCGCTCAGGTAAAACTGGGCAACTTCGGCTGAATCTGATTCGCCGCAATTGGTCAGAGTCAAGCTGACGTTGAGAGAATCTCCGAGGGCGAGATTCGTTTTATCGAGTTGTAATTCTGAATAATCAAACTTGCTATAACTCAAACCAAAGCCAAAAGGATAGAGCGGCTCTTCGGTCATATAACGATACGTGCGACCGTTCATGCTGTAATCGTCGAAGGCGGGCAGTTGGTCGAGCGACTTTGGGAACGTAATGGGCAGTTTGCCCGATGGGGAAACATCACCGAAGAGCACATCGGCAACAGCCTTGCCGCCCTCCATACCAGGATACCAAACGAAAAGAATCGCATCGACCATGTCTTCAACTTTGCCCAGCGCAATGGGACTGCCACCTGTGAGGACAAGGATGATGCGCGCACCGTGAATAGCGAGTTCTTTGATGTAATCAATTTGACTCTGAGGAAGCGAGATACTTTCGCGGTCGCCGTTTTCTGGCGAGAGCAGTGACTCTCCTTCTTCGCCTTCGAGGAAGGATGAATTACCTGCGCAGACAATCGCGAAATCAGCTGATTGCGCCATTTGCGGCGCCCACGTAGTCTTAATTTCACGCGGATGCTTTAACATCGCACCCGAATGATATTCCATGCCCATGCCTTCAGGGATGCGACCGGTGAGACCTTCGAGCAACGTGACCATTTGATTGTTGAAGCCGTAATAATTGCCGAGCAAAACTTCGGTGCTGGTGGCGGTGGGACCCGTGACGAATATCTTTTTGGTAGAAGGCTTAATCGGGAGAATATTATTTTTGTTTTTCAACAACACAACTGATTCAGTTGCGGCACGATAAGCAAGTTGACGATGCTCATCACAGGCAACTACATCAGTCGAGATGGAAGCATATGGCACATCTTCATCTGGGTTGAACATACCCAGTTTGAAACGAGTACCGAGTGTGCGTTCAAGGGCACGATCAACCAGTGCTTCGGTGGTGTCGCCTCGTTCGATGGCTGTGGGAATCTCATTGAAGACGTGGTCACAGCCGAGATCGCAGCCGTATTTCAAAGCCAGCGCCGCAGAATCCGCCTCATCTTCCGTGACTTTGTGATTGAGGTGAAAATCCGACAACGCCATACAATCTGAAACGACGTGCCCATCAAAGCCCCATTCGCCTCGCAAAATATCTTCAAGTAAAAGTTTGCTCCCACAACAGACTTCATCCAGCGTGCGATTGTATGCGCCCATCACTGATTCAACTTTTGCTTCAGTAACTAATTTTTTGAAAGCGGGCAAATATGTATCAGCGCCACGTTCGTACTTCCCTTAGCCTGCATCCGTTCATGGAACCTTTTCCACGCTGATATATACACACCTGGCTCATATTTATTCAGCGGATCATCGCCCTGCAAGCCTTTTACAAATTCAGCTGCCATCTCGCCAGTGAAGAACGGGTCTTCGCCCCAGGTTTCCTGTCCACGTCCCCAACGCGGATCACGAAAAATATTCACGTTCGGCGACCAAAAGGTCAAGCCCTGATATTGATCGGTGTATCCATTGCGGCGCAGGGCGGCATGATATTTAGCGCGTCCCTCATCGCTGATGGCGGTGGCCACTTTGTGAATCAATTCCTTGTCCCAAGTTGCCGCCATGCCAATCGCTTGCGGGAAGACGGTGGCACGTCCATTGCGAGCTACGCCATGCAGCGCCTCACTCCAATAGTTATAGGCGGGAATATTCAGGCGTGGGATGCTATGCGCCGGATGACTCATCAAACCCACTTTTTCTTCAAGCGTCAAACGCCGTACCAAATCCTGTGCGCGTTCGGCAAAGGATAATGTTGTATCAAGATATATAAGTTTTTCCGATGTGCTACTCACACTCATGAAGCACTCCTTTGAAGCAAGTTTATGGTCAGTAGTACTGCGTGCAACATCACTGTCGCGTTATCGTTCAAGGGTAGCAAATAGATCAATTCCACCGTGCAACCAAAAAGATTGATTGGTTTCAGCCTGCCAATGTTTGGCAACTTCATCATTCAACTGTATACGGCTGTCCCCTGTATCGTTATAAATCACGGCGCGGACTACATCATTATTATCCTGCACAAATTTAAAGAATGGCGCAAACCACACGTCCCAATTTGCGCCTTGCGATGCGGCTTCGAGCATCACGGGTTTGAAATGCTCGCGCGCAAATTGGATGCTCGCTTCGATAGGTGCACCATCACAATACGATGTTCCAACCCAATCGACAAATTCATCGCCTGGATACCAATCAGCGATCTTGGACGCGTCACATGCAACAGATTCCCACACCAGCGCCACGTTCGTACTTCCCTTAGCCTGCATCCGTTCATGGAACCTTTTCCACGCTGATATATACACACCTGGCTCATATTTATTCAGCGGATCATCGAACCCATATCCCAATCGCAGGAACACAGGGCGATCATATGAAGCCAACATATCGAGTAACGTATCAATCTTTGCATCAGCTTTTCCCGCTGCAACATCAACAACGACGCCTTTCAAATCTAATCCAATGGATAATGTGCTGTTGCGATATTTTCCTGCGAGGTAATCCAAATCCTTGATGCTCTTCAATTGTAGTGATGTGTTCCCCGCTACACCGCCCGGTGCCGTCACTACCGCATCGAAATAACCATCAATGCTTTTCTTATCGGGTCCGATCAGGAGCAAAGCACGACCAGTAGGCGGAGCGAATTTCCCTTTCACTTCTGGTGCTGGCGTTGGGGGAATAACATTTGCTGTTATAGAACCTGGCTTGTAAATGCGGAAGTTTCCGCTGACTTGCAGCAGGCCTAACATCATCAGTAAACCATCGTAATAACGATATTTCCCTGTTGGTATCGCTTGATCCCATAACGCTTGTACGAACGGTTTGCCTTTAACGGGATTAGCAGCGAGTGCAGCCACAGCATTCGTAGCGATCAAACCAGCCGAACGACCAGAGCCAAGTGGTTTGCCATCCAAAGAATATTCAGGATTGTACGTATCCATGCCTTGTGAGGCAAAGAAATCAAGCAGACGGTTGGACTGTTCCACATGCCATGGATCGGGACTGAACCACACATAATCAACGCCAATATTTGCGCCCACGCGAAAGGCATCATAGCGAAATACGCCATTGTAATCGTCGCTGACAGGCTTGCCATCAAATTCAGAATAGTTCGGAGCAAGTCCTGTTTGTTGATTGACTGCAGTCTTGAGATAAGCACGGCTGGCTTGCGCGGCGTCTTTCCAAAATTGGTTATCCTTATCTGCCCACAATGCCCAGAGTTCATAGTAATGCGGCAAGTGATAGGAAGGATCAGTAAACGATGAGTTCTTTCCAAGTTGTGGAACAAAGACAACCTGTTTTGATTTGGCATCGAAAAGATTCGTCGCCAAATCGCCGCCGAGTTGATCAGTATGTAATGCAACATCTAAAATAGACTGAGCTTCAGCACGATAGTTATAGATGCCCTCACCACTTCCCCAACGTACATCGGCAAACATCAATGCTGTGATAAACCATTCCTCGCCATCAGAGGCAGGATTATTATCTAGTTTTTTGCCATCAGGTTTACAGTGCCAAGCGAAGTAGTCCTTGTAGTCGCCATCCGTTTGATACATGTAGGTCTTTGCCCATTTCCAAATGCGGTCGAACTCTTCCTTTTTGTTCAATTGCACAGAAATCATCATGCCGTAGGACATGCCTTCAGTCCGCACGTCATCGTTGCCCGTATCAAGGACATAAGCCATATCCGCACCAACGGGATAGTAGACACGTTGCGATGCGTCATCGCCATAGAAGAGTTGCTGCCATGTATCATTGATCTTAGCTTGAATCTCCGCGTCACTTTTGCCGAGATAGTCCGCGAACAAGTTGGGATAGATTCCCGTTTCGAATGCAGGTTTAACAGGCATAGGTGTGGGTTGAGATTCAGTTGGTTGAACAGGAGCAACTATCGGCGTGGAAGGCGATCCGCATGAAGAGAGGATGATGGAAAGAAGAAGCAGAACGGGAGGAAAATGCCGAAATGTGTTCAAGGTTTCCATCTGAAAAAGAAGAAGTGTATTATCCTTTAACTGCGCCAGCTGTTAGACCAGAGACGATCTGGCGTTCGGCAAACAAATAGAAAATGACCGTGGGCAAAGCCGATAAGGCTACAAAAGCAGATACCAATGCCAAATCCTGTCCATATTGACCCTGGAATTGCATTGTGCCAAGTGGCAGAGTCCAAAGCTTATCGTTGTTGAGCACCACGAGTGGAACAAGCAAATCATTCCAGCTCACGATCATAGTTAATGCTGCAACTGCCGCCAAAGCTGGGCGTGCTAAGGGCAGCAGGATGCGCCAAAAGAATCCGAATGCGGTACAGCCATCAATGTAAGCAGCATCTTGTAATTCAGCAGGAATTGCTGTAAAAAATCCGCGCAGGATCATAATGTTCCCTGATAACTGAAACGCGGTTTGCACTACGATCACACCCCAGAGACTATCGATCAAATGCATTTGTCGCAATACAAAATATACCGGCAAAATGGCAACGTTGATGGGGAACATGAGTCCCAAGGTAAATAAATTGAATGCCAGACCCTTGATGTGGAACTCCATGCGTGCAAAGACAAAGGCGGCAAGACTGCAAATGACAACCACACCTGTTGTCACCACGAGCATCACGATCACGCTATTGCGCAACATAGGCCAGAACGAATACGAAGCCTGTCCCAAAATACCAGTAATGTTTTCCCAGCGTGGCGGAATGGGCAGGGTATAGGGACGCGTCATGAATTCGCCGCGCGTTTTAAGAGCGCCAAAAATCAGTATAGCTACAGGTACAAATACAACGATCACGACCAAGGAAAGAATGAGATATTGAAAAAATCTTGATATGAATTTGCGGTTCATCAACTGATCCTTCCTATAAACCGGTCAGATAATCAGGCTGACGCGTCAAGCGTTGATAGATCAAAGAAAACGTCAGGCAGATCAAAAACATATAGATTGCCACCGCAGACCCATATCCGAGCTGGAAGCGGACAAATCCAAAACGATACATATAGGTTGCCAATGTCTCGCTGGCATTGACGGGTCCACCTTGGGTCATGATCCAAACGAGAACGAACTGTTGAATTGAACCAAGGACTGACAAATATACAGAAGTTCGAATGGTGCTGCCAAGCAACGGTAAGGTGATGTAAAAGAAATTCTGAAAAGAATTCGCGCCGTCGATGCGCCCAGCTTCTTCGATCTCCACTGGGATATTTTGCAAACCAGCTAAATATAACAACATATGAAAACCAAAATATTTCCACGTCAGGGCTATGAAGACCGCGGGCAAAACAATAGAGGTATTTGCAAGCCAAGCCTGTGCTTTGAGGCCGGGGATTAGAACTAACAATGCATTGATAAGACCGCGTTCTGGATCGGGGTTATAGAGAAACAGCCACATGATGGCTGTGATCACTTCAGAAAGAACGTAAGGCATGAAAAAAACAGTGCGAAAAAAGACGCGACCGGGGAGG
>WNFL01079733.1_pt1 | contig 10929 bp, 10 predicted proteins | sample 5400361 | NCBI WGS metagenome assembly WNFL01 (sample SAMN13153351, study PRJNA577476) | soil metagenome | isolation source: 40 cm soil on Douglas fir-dominated hillslope | place: USA:California | collected 2013-09-17 | reverse complement strand
CGGAATCGCAAAAGTAGGGGCACGATATATCGTGCCCTCTTCGATGTAGTCCGCACCCAGACCAGCCCAACGCGGCAAGAATGCACGCGTCCAGCCGCCGCTTACTCACACAAAATATTCCATCTATTTATATTTATTTATATTAACTTATAGTAAAAAATACGCTATCCTGTTCTGTGTTTAAGTCGCTCCCATTCGAAATTTCCGCCCCCACTTTTGCTTACCCTGGGCTACGGCCAGGGGTTGGCGCTCCCCGCCCGTTTGACCCAACTTTTCTAACACGTTTCTTTTCACACTCATCCGAATTGCCCCTCTCGTTTATCCCGAGCGGTAGAAGTTGCGCCGAGGGGTATCTCCTTTCTTTTGATAATCATGTGAATCGTCCGGGGGGTGGGGTGCCAATTCCGACCGCGCCTCGTCGTGCCGCCCCTCTGTTTCGCGCTCTTGCCCCACTCTTTCACCTTCTATCGATCTTGCAAGATTTATCTCCCGTCTTTCCAATCGCTTGCGCACTCTTTGCTGAAAATGCCGGGGTGTACCCAAGCTATTGCCAGAGTGGGAATCCCGCCCGAATCCTCTGCCACTCCTCTCAGCCTCAGTTCTCCCTCTGCTACAATCTTCAGTTCATTTCCTCTGAGGAGAACTCTTAGCAATGTCCACGAAGATCACCAAAGTCCACGCCCGCCAGGTCCTCGATTCGCGTGGCAATCCCACAGTCGAAGCCGACGTCCTTGTCAATTCCGGCTATCTCGGCCGCGCCGCCGTCCCCAGCGGTGCCTCTACCGGCGAACATGAAGCCCTCGAACTCCGCGACGCCGACAAATCCAAATACCTCGGCAAGGGCGTCCTAAAGGCTGTCGCTAACGCCAACAACGAAATCGCCAAAGCCGTCGCTGGCTTCGACGCCGCCGATCAACGCGGCCTCGATCACAAAATGATTTCGCTCGACGGCACGCCCACCAAATCCCGCCTCGGCGCAAACGCCATTCTCGCCGTCTCCATGGCCGCCGCACGGGCTGCCGCAGGCGCGCTCAAGCAGCCGCTCTATAAATATCTCTCCCGCTATTCGAGCGAAAAATCCGCTTCGATCCTGCCCGTTCCGATGATGAACATTTTGAACGGCGGCGCACACGCTGACAGCTCCGTGGATTTCCAGGAGTTCATGGTCATGCCTATTGGCGCGCCAAACTTTTCCGAAGCGCTTCGCTGGGGCGTCGAAATTTTTCACTCGCTGAAGTCCGCTCTGAAAAAGCGCGGCTACAACACCGCTGTCGGTGACGAAGGCGGCTTTGCTCCCAGCTGCAAATCGAACGAAGAGGCAATTCAAATCGTGCTCGAAGCGATTTCCGCCGCTGGCTACAAACCCGGCGAACAGGTTGGCATTGCACTCGATCCTGCTTCCAGCGAATTCTTCGACAAGGCCGCGGGAAAATACGTTTTCAAAAAATCTGATAAGTCCGAGCATTCCTCCGAACAGATGGCTGCTTATTGGACCAACTGGGTCGAAAAATATCCCATCGTCTCCATCGAAGACGGCATGGCCGAAGACGACTGGGCCGGCTGGAAGGCCCTCACCAACTCCGTTGGTACAAACTCGTCCAAGAAGAGAATCCAACTTGTCGGCGACGATCTTTTCGTCACCAATACGCAGCGCCTCTCCCGCGGCATCAACGAAGGCGTAGCCAGCGCCATCCTGATCAAGCTCAATCAGATCGGCAGCGTCACCGAAACCATCGACGCTATCGAGCTCGCCCGTAAAGCCGGATACAACTCCATCATTTCGCACCGGAGCGGCGAAACCGAAGACACTTTCATCGCCGATCTCGCCGTTGCCACCGGAGCGGGCCAGATCAAAACCGGTTCCGCTTCGCGCACCGATCGCATCGCCAAATACAATCAGCTTCTTCGCATCGAAGAAGAACTCGGCGCTGCAGCAAGATTCCCTGGCCGCTCGATTTTTTCCTGAGCCCATTTTGTTGAGGAGAATTGCTTACGATTCGTGTTGCAGAAAATTCCGACGTCGACGCGCTGACACAGCTCATCAACGCTGCATTTGAGGTTGAGCGTCCGTTCATCGGTGCCGATCGCATCGACCGCGAAGGCACGCTGAAGTACTTGCGCACCGGCCAATTTCTGCTTCTCGAAGAGGCTGGCGCTCTTGTCGGTTGCGTCTATCTCGAGAAGCGCAGCGACCGCATGTATCTCGGACTTCTCTGTGTAGAGCCCGCGCTGCAGGGAAGGGGCCTCGGCCGCGACCTCATGACTGTCGCGGAAGATTTTGCCGCGAACTCAGGCTGCTGCACGATAGACTTGCGCACGATTAGTCCGCGGACCGACATTCAGCCGTTTTACAAGCATCTCGGCTACGCTGTCACCGGAACTTCACCCATGCCGGCAGAGATTGCCATGGCCGTTCCGTCGTACTTCGTTCACATGTCAAAGTCTTTGCAAAAAGCTGAGGGGGGCTCGATGAAACGTACTTTGATCTGTCTGTTGCTTCTGTGCTGCGCTTCCACGGCGATGGCGCAAGAGAAAAAAGATATCACAGCCAACGAAGTCATCGAGCGTATCAAGAAAAATCTCGGTGTGCCCTGGAAGAACGAAACAGTCGATACGTTCAAGTCGGGCGATCCGAATGCCCAAGTCACCGGCATCGCCACAACGATGATGACCACACTCGACGTTCTTCAGCGCGCCGCGGCAAAAGGCGACAACCTCATCATCACGCACGAACCCACCTTCTACGACCACATGGACACCTCGAAAGAACTGCCGATGGGCGAGAGCGACCCGGTGCTGACAGAAAAGCGCAGATTCATCGAGGACCATCACCTCATCATCTGGCGATTCCACGATCACTGGCACCGCAACACGCGCGACGGAATTCTCGCCGGACAAGTGCACGCACTCGGCTGGGAAAAATATCAGGACTCCGCCAATCCCTACCTTTTCACCATCCCTGAAACCACGGTCGGTAAACTTGCCGACGAAATTCAAACAAATCTTGGAATTCACGTCATGCGCATCGTTGCCGATCGCGATATGAAAGTGAAGCGCGTCGCGTACAGTCCGGGCGCATCGGGTTTCCATCGCGAAGTCGGCGCGCTGGAAATGCCGGACGTAGACCTTTTACTCGCCGGCGAGCCGCGTGAGTGGGAAACCGTCGAATATGTCGCCGACGCTATCGCCGAAGGCCGTCACAAAGCGCTCATTATTCTCAGTCACGTTCCGTCGGAACAGTTCGGCATGGACGAGTGCGCAAAATGGTGAAGCCGCCGCAAAAATAGACGCCGCCATTTATGAACTCGAAAAATACAAAACGAAAAGTACAAGCTGTCCAACGCAATGGGCATCGCAGCAGGTAGCGCTATGTCCTCGACCGCCCTTATCTCGCGATTTCTTGTTGGCGCTCTGCTGGTCTTTTCATTTCCGGCAAACACTCCCTGGGACAAACCTGCGGAACAGTGGACCGCCGCCGACGCCAATAAAATTCTGGAAGACTCGCCCTGGGCACCCTCGAAGATCACGATAGAGGCGAAATTCACGCAGCAACACACCGAACCGCTGACAGGACTCGTTTCGACTTCGGACGTGAATTTGCAGAACTCGAATAACATTCGCGGCGTACAAATCGGCAAAGGCGGCACTCCGTCCTATTACGTGAAGTGGATGTCGTCCAAAACGATGCGCCTGGCACTCGAAAAAATGCATCGCATGAGAACGAATATCGTTGGAACACCGCCGCCGCTGAAGGCGGACGAATCTCTGGACTATGTGGTTGCGATCGAAGGCGACGAACCGATGCGAATCATTCGCAACGCGAAAGAAGACTTGCACGACACGGTGTTTCTCGAGCTGGACAATGGCTTTACGGTCGACCTCGCGTCCGTGCAATTTCTCGACGGCGCCGACGCCGATCCACTGCGCACCGAATTTCATTTCCCGCGCACGGTCGAGGGCAAAGCCGCAATCGATCCCGAAAGCGAAAAAGTGATTTTTCACTGCCGCGCCACCGCAAAGAAGGAATTGCCGAATCGCGAAAACGCCATCTCCATTCGCGTCGATTTTCATCCCAGGGAAATGCGCGCGCAAAACATTCCCGACCTTTGATTTGGTACTTTTCCCCACCTGTCCTGGCGGACAGTTTTTCCTGGCACAAGGATTACACAGGTATTACAGAGCACTCCGCCCACCCGTGATAATTTTTGACTGCAGTTCAGCACGGCCCTCTGGTCAGGAGACACATGAGCATTTTTCAACACGACAAAACTTTTTCTCGCCCCGTCATGTGGGGCGTCACCGCATTCTTCATCGCGATTCACGCCCTCGCTGTTGTTGCACTTTTTTACTTTTCCTGGACCGGTCTCATTCTCGCCGTGATTACCTACTGGATGGGCGGCAGCCTCGGGATCGGAATGGGCTATCACCGTTTGCTGACGCATCGCGGATACAAGACTCCGAAATGGATGGAATATATTCTGACGACGTGCGGCACGCTGGCGATAGAAGGCGGGCCGATTGCGTGGGTCGCGACGCATCGCGTGCATCACCAGAATACGGATAAGGAAGGCGATCCGCATTCGCCTAACGACGGCGGATTTTTTTCGCACATGGGTTGGATCATCACGGGAAAATCGATGCATGCGCGAGCGGAAGAATTGCTGCCGTTCGTTCCCGATCTGCGCAAGGACAAATATTACCTATGGGTTAGCAAATACCATTGGGTACCGCCTGTCGCATTGGCGATAATTATTTATGTCGCGTTCGGTTGGTCCGCGTTGTTGTGGGCCGTTTTTCTTCGCACAGTGGTTGGACTCCACTCGACGTGGTTCGTGAATTCCGCTACGCACATGTGGGGTTCGCAGCGTTTTCTTACCGGCGATTCTTCGACCAACAGTTTTTGGGTGGCGATGCTGACTTTCGGCGAAGGCTGGCACAACAATCATCATGCGTCGCCACAAGCCGCGAAGCACGGCATTGCATGGTACGAATTCGATTTGAACTGGTATGGAATCTGGGCGCTGAAAACGCTCGGCCTCGCCTGGGACATCAAATTGCCGAAATCGAAGTTGACCGCGGCGGAGTTTGCGGCCGTTACCCCCGTAATTCCCGAGCCGGAAGAGATGGTCGTCGCGATTTCCGGCGACTGATTTTTCTTCGAGCCGCCCAAGTGCATTGCGGCCGGTTTCTCATCTATCATTGGGATTGCTGAAGCAGACGCAGCTCCCATGAAAATCACAAGCCGCGCAAAGGCCACCGCATTTTTCATCACGCTGGGCGCGTGCCTTGTCGCGCTCACGATCGCCCTGAACGTGGGCTGGATCGTGCTGAACTGGCGGGCAGTGGTGCCGCTGGTGCTGGGCGTGATTCTCTTCGGATTCATTACCGCCGGTGTGGTCATCAACACGATTTTTCTGGTCCGCGAAATTCGCCGTAACGAACAACACGACAGTTTCTTAAACGCGGTGACGCACGAGTTGAAGACTCCTATTGCGTCGCTGCGCTTGTATTTGGAAACGCTGGAATCGCGCCAACTGGACGAAGGGAAGCGGCACGAGTTTTACAAAAATATGCTGGTGGACACGGACAGACTTCTCGGAACAGTCGAACAAGTGTTGAAGGCGAGCGAAGTGCGGCAGCGCAGCACTCGGAAGAACTGGACGGAGGTGGATTTTGGGAAGCTGGTGGGTGAAGAAGTAGAAGCGGCGCGGACGAGCCATCACTTGCAAGCGGAAGAATTGCATTTGGAGACTGCGCCTGATGAGGAAATGCTCGTGCGCGGAAACGCCGAGGAGCTGCGAACGCTTTTACACAATCTTTTTGACAACGCCCTGAAATATTCCGACAAGCGAAAGGACATTGCGGTGGACATCAAGACACCTACACTGGACACGGTTTCGCTGAGCGTGCGGGACAAAGGCACCGGAATTCCAAAAGGCGAGCTGAAGCGGATCTTTAAGCGGTTTTACCGCGCGCAATCGGCGAAGGCGAAACAGGTGAAGGGTACCGGTCTGGGCCTGTTTATCGTGCGATCGGTGGCGCGGCGGTATGGCGGCGATGCGTATGCGGAGAGCGCGGGCGAAGGACAGGGGAGCACGTTTTTTGTGAGGTTGCCGAGGGTGTACCGCGCATGAGCCGGATTCTGATCGTGGAAGACGAAGAGCATCTGGCGGAAGGGTTGCGGTTCAACCTGGAAGAAGAAGGCCATTCGGTGGAGGTGGAAGAGAAGGGCGAGAGCGCGCTGAAGAAGTTGCTGAAGGAAAAACGGGAATACGACGCAGTGGTTTTGGACGTGATGCTGCCTGGGAAAGACGGCTTTACCGTGGCGCGTGAATTGCGAGATGCGCAGAACTACATTCCGATCCTGATGTTGACGGCGCGCGGACGGCAGGAAGATGTGTTGAAGGGGTTCGAGGCGGGCGCGGACGATTATTTGCCGAAGCCGTTTAATTTGAAAATTCTGCTGGCGCGGCTGGACAGCATGCTGCGTCGGAAAAGCTGGGCGCGAAGCGGGAATGGCGAAGAAGGGGCGGCGGAGGCGAATGAATCGGACCTGCCGCGGCTTTATACGTTTGGTGGCAAGACGATTGATTTTCAAGGGTTGAAGCTGCAAGTCGGAAAGAAGACGATGCAACTGACGTTGATGGAGACGGAACTGCTGCGGTATTTGATCCGACGGGCGGGGCAGCCAGTTTCGCGCAAAGCGATTCTGGAGGACGTCTGGAATTTGCGCGAGGACACGGACACGCGGGCAATCGATAATTTTATCGTGCGGCTGCGGAAATATATCGAGAAAGAGCCATCGTCGCCGAAGCATTTGCTGACGGTGCGCGGAGTCGGATACGAATTCGTGCCGAATCCGAAGGACTGAGTTTGTCAGGAATTTATGCCGAAATTCAGGAAGCATATTTTTGTTTGTATGAACCAGAGAGAGGCAGGGCATCCGCGCGGATGCTGTGACCCGACAGGGCAGGGCGAGTTGCAGAGGCTCTTCAAAACGAAACTGGCCGAGCGGGGAATCAAGCTGGTGCGTGCGAACAAATCCGGTTGCCTTGATCAATGCGAGCTAGGCCCCAATGTTGTGGTGTATCCGGAAGGCGTGTGGTACGGAGGAGTGAGGCCGGAAGATGTGGACGAAATTATTGACTCGCATATTTTGGGCGATAGACCGGTGGAGCGGTTGCGGATACCGGATGCGATTTTGAATACGACGCACAGGAAGAGGGAGTAGAGGACTTGCGGCAATTCCGAGAACGGGGAATAATCCTGCGCACAGTTCGGGCGAGTGTAACGTTGTTATAGAGAGACACGGGTTTGTCGACCTCCGGTCATTTTTTCTACTATCCGACCCATGAGGAACGGTCGTACGCGATGCTGGCGCATATCGTCGGAATCTTTTCGGGATTTCTTGCGCCGGCCATCATGATTCTGATCAAAAAAGATTCCAAGTTTGTCTTGTTTCACGCGCTGCAGTCACTCATCTGGCATGCCATCGTGTTCGTCTTGTTCGCAGGAGGAGTTGTCATTGCGCTGGTGAGTTTGTTTACGTCAGGCGATTTTCCGCCAGCGAACAAAAACGCCGATCCGCCGACAGTGTTTTTCGTCGCCTTCGGAATTGTGTGGTGCTTCGGCCTCGCGGCCGCGATTACAACGCTGGCGATCGGAATTTCCACGGGGATTAAGGCCAACCGCGGGGAGTGGGCGAAATATCCAGTGATTGGCAATTTTGTGTTGAACAAGCTTATTTTCGATCTGTTGCGTTCTTCGTAGATTCTTAGGGGGATTCATGAAGCGCATTGTCGCGATGACTGCCGGATTGTTCCTTAGCACGGTTTGTACGCCGTTTCTGCAATCGAGCACGGGAGAAGAAGCGCCGCTGTTTGGATTCAGCGCGGAATCTTCGCGGGCGGAGCGGCAATGGGAGGAGAAGTTCAAGACGATTCCGAAGCAGGAAAACTTGCGCGAATACATGAGACGGCTGACGGCGCGGCCGCACAACGTTGGGTCGGCGTACGACAAAGAGAACGCGGAATGGATTGCGGCGAAGTTCAAGGAGTTCGGACTGGAAACGCAGATCGAAAATTTCGACGTGTTGTATCCGACGCCGAAGGAGCGACTGATCGAGTTGGTCGACGGGGCGCCGTATTTCAAGGCGAAGATGGACGAGCCGGTGCTGCCGGAAGACCCGACTTCGAATCAAAAGAGCGAGCAGTTGCCGACGTACAACGCCTATTCGATTGATGGAGATGTGACGGGGCCGCTGGTGTATGTGAACTACGGCGTGCCGGAAGATTACGAAGAGTTGGAGCGGCGGGGANNNGGAGCGGCGGGGAGTTTCGGTGAAGGGCGCGATCGTAGTCGCGCGGTACGGGCACGCGTGGCGCGGAATCAAGCCATTGGTGGCGGGAGAACACGGAGCCGTCGGCTGCATTATTTATTCCGATCCGCGCGATGACGGGTATACGGCGGGGAGACGTTTCCGAAAGGAGCGTGGCGACCGAAGGATGGAGTGCAACGAGGGAGCGTGCAGGACAGTGCAGTGTTCATGGGCGATCCGCTGACGCCGGGAGTAGGCGCGACGCCGGATGCAAAGCGCGTGGCGATCAAAGATGCGCAGACGCTGACTAAGATTCCGGTGCTGCCGATTTCGTACGCCGATGCGCAGCCGCTGCTGGAAGCGATGACGGGAGCGATTGCGCCACGGGCATGGCGCGGCGGATTGCCGATTACTTATCACATCGGACCGGGGCCGGCGAAAGTGCATTTGAAGGTGACTTCGAATTGGGACATCAAACGGCTTTACGACGTGATTGGAAGAATTCGCGGGACAGAATTTCCGGATGAGTGGGTGATTCGCGGCAACCATCACGATGCGTGGGTGAACGGCGCGGAAGATCCGATTTCCGGAATGGTGGCGGTGATGGAAGAAGCGCGGGCGATGGGCGAACTGGTGAAGCAGGGATGGAAGCCGAAGCGGACGATGATTTATTGCGCGTGGGATGGAGAAGAGCCTGGGCTATTGGGGTCGACGGAATGGGTGGAGACGCACGTTAGTGAATTGAAGAAGCACGCGGTGGTGTACATCAACTCCGACAGCAACTCGCGGGGTTACTTGGGATTTGAAGGGTCGCAGACGCTGGAAAAATTCATGAACGACGTGGCGCGGGATGTTGAGGACCCGGAGACGAAGTTGTCTGTGTGGAAAAGGGCGCAACTGGGAACGATTCGAACGGCTTCGGGCGAGGAGCGGAAAGAGGCGCGGAGCCGGCGAGATTTGCGCCTGGACATGCTGGGCGGCGGGTCAGACCACGCACCATTCAATAATTTTGCGGGAGTAGCGGCGCTAGGAATCGGATTCGGCGGGGAAGACGGCGGCGGAATTTATCACTCCATTTACGATGACTTTTATTGGTACACGCATTTCAGCGATACAGATTTTTCTTATGGAAAGGCGCTAGCGCAAACGGGCGGAACGGCGATGATGCGGCTGGCGAATGCGGATTTGTTGCCGTTCGAATTCAGCGATTTTGCCGATGACGTGCAGATGTACGTGAAAGAAGTGAAAAAGTTCGCGGGCGAACAACAAGAAGAAGCGAACGAGCGAAACCGGGAGATCGAAGAGGGAGCGTATACGGCGGCGGCCGATCCGAAGGAGAAATATGTGCCGCCGGGCGTGCAGGAGGTGCCGCCGCATTTGAATTTTGCGCCGCTGGACAATGCGGTAGAGAAATTGAATCGAAGCGCGGAAGAATACGGGAAAGCGCTGGAGGCGGCGAGCGGGAATGGGTCGGCGGTGCTGGCGAAGGCGTCGTTGCGAGAGTTGAATGAGATGCTGATGCAGAGCGAGCACAAATTGACGACGCCGGAAGGATTGCCCGGAAGGCTCTGGTACAAGCATGAACTGTATGCGCCGGGAGCGTATACGGGTTATGCGGCGAAAGCGATTCCGGCAGTGCGCGAGGCGCTAGAGCAGAAGAAATGGAAGCAAGCGGAAGACGCCGCGGCGCGTGTAGCACGGGTGTTGGAGAATGAAGCGGGGTTGATTTCGGAAGCGGCGGGGAAATTGGCGGGGGAGACGAAGGGGAAGTAGTTGGGAATCGTTTGGGTCGCAGTACACGGTTGCGGCCAAGTTTACGGCGTAAAAGCGGCGTCGAGCCGTCCTTCGGCTTCGCTCACGACAAGCCGCAGTCCAAAACAGCGGGGACCTCGGCGGGGATTACATCCCAGAGGCCGGCTTCAGAAAGCCGGCCCTAGACGAGTTTGCGTGATCTTTGAAAAATTGAAAGACATCGAGAAGCGATAGATGCCTTCGTATAATCTGGCGATTGTTGGATTTGGGAACGTAGGGCGGGCTTTTTTGCGATTGATGATCGCGAAAGAGCCGGAATTGCGGCGGAAGTACGACATTCGATGGCGATTGACGGGAGTTGCGACGCGGCGGGTGGGTTGGTTTGCGGACGCGGATGGATTCAATCCGATTGCATTGCTGAATGGACATTGGCCGTCGCGGGCGGCCGATTCGACGCCACCTAAAGATGTGCGCGAATGGCTGGAGCGAGCCAAGGCAGACGTGTTTTTCGAGGCGAGTTCGCTGGAGGCACAGACTGGGCAGCCTGCGTTGGATCATTTGATGGCGGCGCTACAGGGTGGCGCGCATGCGATTTCGGCGAACAAAGGGCCGGTGGTGCACGGATACCGAGAGCTTTCCGCGCTGGCGAAAGAGAAAAACCGAAAATTTCTTTTTGAATCGACGGTGATGGACGGCGTGCCGATTTTTTCGTTGTTTCCGCTGGGGTTGCCTGCGACGGAATTGCGCGGATTTCACGGCGTGCTGAATTCCACGACGAATGTGGTGTTGACGGAAATTGAGAAGGGGCGAACGTTTGCCGATGCGGTGCAACGTGCGCAGGCGCTGGGAATTGCAGAGAC
>WNFL01073775.1_pt1 | contig 10930 bp, 12 predicted proteins | sample 5400361 | NCBI WGS metagenome assembly WNFL01 (sample SAMN13153351, study PRJNA577476) | soil metagenome | isolation source: 40 cm soil on Douglas fir-dominated hillslope | place: USA:California | collected 2013-09-17 | reverse complement strand
AACTCTTGCTTCTCAAAAAGACCCTGAAGGAGTGGGCTTAGCTGCCCCTCAAGTAGGTCACTCTCTTCAACTTTTTATCATAAAGCCCACTAAAACAGGCCCTTTTTCTGTTTTTATGAATGTTAGCGTTAAAGTACTTGAGACAGAAAAGCAAAGAAAAAATAAAAAAGGCAATGCTAAGCTAGAAGGATGCCTTTCCATTAAAGATGTCTGGGGTACTGTAAAACGCTCACAAAAAATAGAGGTAACATATATGGATGAATCGGGAGAAATGTTGACAAAAATTTTCTCAGGCTGGCCCGCAACTATTATCCAGCATGAATATGATCATCTCCAAGGCATTCTTTTTCCACGCAGAGTGCTTGAGCAAAAAGGAAAACTCTACAAAACCCACAAAGATGAAAAGGGAGAAGACATCTTTGATCGTGTGGATATTTAAATCATTGTTATATTGTTAAATTGCTTGATTGCTAGATAAATGAAATATTTACAACTTAACGATATTGATTGTTATAAAAGATCATTGTCATTATCAAATTATGTTTGGAATATTGTTGTTGACTGGAAATGGTTTGAAAAACAAACAGTGGGAGTACAATTCGTTACTGCAATAGATTCAATTCCTGCGAATATTGCAGAAGGATTTGGAAGGTATGGGAAAAAAGATAAGTGTAAGTTTTATTATTACGCTTTTGGGTCTTTAAAAGAAAGCCTAGATTGGAATCAAAAATCTAAAATACGGAAACTTTTTACAAAAGAGCAATATGATTACATCTTAAATGAACTTCAAATACTACCAATAGAAATTCATAATCTTATCAGGTTTACTAATGACCGTTTAAAAGAATAAACAATAAAACAATAAAACAATGAAACAATCTAACAATCCAACTACAGTCTTCTTCGGTTCATCCATATACTCAACTATAGTTGAGAAAAAGCTGCATGAAGTCTTTGGGCTTTCTTTAATTATTACAATTCCCCCAAGAGTTATTGGAAGAGAAAAGACATTAACTTCAAGCCCTGTTGAAGAATTTGCAAAAGAAAAAAACATTCCCGTTATTACTGCTGAAAAGTTAACAGATTACGTAATTGATCAAATTGAAAAAGTTAACCCTGATTTTCTGGTAGTAGCTGATTTTGGACTAATCCTACCTAAAAAGTTATTACATATTCCCAAAAAAGCTCCTTTAAATATCCATCATTCCCTACTTCCAAAATACAGAGGCCCATCCCCTGCTCCAGCAGCTATTTTGGCTGGAGAGGAAAAGTCAGGGGTTACCATCATAAAAATGGCAGAAGGTGTGGATACGGGAGATATAATGGCTCAGAAAGAATTTATACTTAGACCTGATGAAACTACACAATCATTGCTAACTGAGTTAAATGAACTTGGATCCAAACTTGTAATTGATGTTATTAATAATTTTCAAAATATCAAACCCATAAAACAGGATGAATCTCAGGCAATCATTACTAAACGTTATACAAAAGAAGACTCGTATATTGATTTATCAAAAATCGAACAATTATCCACCTTGAAAATTGAAAATTGTCCTCCAGCGGCGGATCCGCCTTTGGTGGAGAAATTGGAAATTGCGCGAAAAATTCGCGCCTTCTATCCATGGCCGGGAGTTTGGACTAGGTGGAATGGGAAAGTTGTCAAATTTCTGCCAAACCCAGACCGTCATTCTGGGGACGAGCATCGCGAGGACTCCAGAATCAACCCTTCGCCCTAGGACAAAAGACGGATTCTGGACAAGCCAGAATGACACCAAATGACAAATTCCTAATTCAAATGGAAGGGAAAAAACCAGTCACTCTCAAAGATTTTATAAATGGTTATCCAGAAGCAAAAGGATGGATTGAAAAACTACTGAGATAAATTTGAAGTTTACTATGCGGTTGCTACTGGGGCCGCTGTAGGTTGCTGCATTGCTTTCTTAAGCATCCTGAGACATTTAGTACAAAGACGTACCCTCTTCATATTATTGCCCACAGAAATGCGAGCTGAGTGAAGATTAGGTTTGAAAATTTTTCTTGTCCTGTTTTTTGCATGAGAGACATTATGTCCATACATAACTCCCTTTCCGCAATTCATACATTTAAGTCCCATAAATAAGTCCTTTTGAGTCTAAGTATGATATCATAGAAGCAGAAAGATTACAATAAATGGAAATAGTACTTGGTCTTGCGATTTTGGTCTATTCGGCAATCCTTCATGAGATTGCTCATGGATATGTGGCAGATAGACTGGGTGACCCTACTGCCAGACTTGCCGGAAGACTTACCCTTAATCCCCTCAAACATATTGATCCCTATTTCACCATACTTATGCCTCTTCTGCTTTACGTTCTACCCCCACACATAGCTATTGGTGGAGCCAAACCAGTTCCAATAGACCCCTTCAATCTAAAAGATGGTAGAAAAGATATAGCGCTTGTTAGCTTAGCTGGCCCTCTAACTAATATCCTATTGGCTGTTATTTCTGCTCTTATATTAAAGCTTTTTGTTTTTATACCATTTTTAAATAATAATATTTTATCTGCAATATTTGGAGAAATAGTAGTAATCAACTTATATCTGGCAATATTTAACTTACTTCCCATACCACCTCTTGATGGATCAAAAATTTTTGCGCTTTTATTGCCAGAAAAAGAAGCTCAGGCATATCTCTCAATTGGACAAATTGGCATATTTATCTTACTTTTTCTCTTAATGTTTCCACTGGGAGGATTTTCTTTACAAGGATTAATATTTAACCTCTTCTACTTTGCTAAATCCCTTTTAGGAGTCTAGATTGTAATATTTATTTATTAACGGGTTAACGTGTTAGCGAGTTGTTTGTTGATAGGGGTGACAGGAAGGAAGAAGGGCTCCCTCTGACGCGCAACGAAACGAAGTGAAGAGAGCATCTGAGGGAGCGGACGAAGGAGCTCGCTTGCTTGACAAGCGCAAGAATTCACTGGCGGGAGCCCGACATTTCATTCACAAATCTTAGTCGCTTTGTTAATGTATTAATGCTCCTATGACCAAGCTTTTAAAAAAATATAAGTTCACTTTCTATAGCTTACTTATCATAATTGTTTGTGCCATTGGCCTTTTTTTAACTTCTAAAAACTCTCATAAAGCCCCCTCTTCTAATAGCCCCACCCCCTCCCTGGTCCCATCTGTCTCCCCTACGCCTTTCACGCTAAATGATGCATCCACTCAGGTAGACGTAGCGGGAAACATCATAGATACAAGTCTCATTCAAATGGATAGTGATATTACGGCCAGCCAGACAAATGCAGCGCAAGATAGCGCAATTGGACTCTGATATGAAAAAAATAACTTTTATATTTTCTTTAGTACTTTTTCTGGGATTAGTTTTCCTTCAGACCACCTTGGCTAAACCCGCACTGGCTATTGCCCAGTACGCACCTCCTTCTCCATCGCTTTCTCCTCTTCAGAAAAATGCTGAGTTACTTTTGGATAAAAGAATTATTAGCCTTACTACTTTGTACACTAGAATTACTACTGACATAATTCTTACTTCAGATGATAAAAATATTATTGAAACAGATATTAAGAAGTCAATACAAGATTTATCAGCGCTAAAAAATACTATTTCCAATGATTCGGAGTTACAATTGAAAACAGACACTGCAAAAATTGCATCTCTTAAGATTTATGCTGTTTTTATCCCCCGCGAAGAACTAATTATTATAATAGATGATCTTGGATCATTATCCTCAAGAACAAAACTTTTTACCACCCAACTTACTTCTCTTTTAGATAACACTCCGTCTGGAGTAGATAAGGTGAAAGGCAAATCAATATTGCAAGATATTTCAACGAGACTATCAGCAATTGATGTAAGCTTAAAAACAGATAAAATATTAGTTGAAAACGTAACAGTTGAGTCCACTAACCCTCTTTCAGTTTTTAATCAAATAAGAATTGATTTAGCAAAAGACAGAGCATCTTTTGCTAAAATTCGCCTTGACCTAGCACAATTTAAAGCGCTCTTAGCAGCATCCACATCCACGTCAAACGTGGCTGCTGCATCTAAGACTTCTCCTACAACTGTGGCTAGTCCTACTGGAAATCCAACATGTATACAAAGGCCTAAATGTCTTGACGCGCACCCTAGATGTATGATCGCAGAACCTGTCAGTGGCTGGTGCCCCACCCCAATCCCTTCTAGATGACTCCGGGGATGAATCTGTATGTAACGGTTTTAGTGTATTCTTGGTAATCTGGGTCTTTTATTAGATGTCTTTCTTCAGTCAATGCTCTCATTATATAAATAATATTCCACGTGAGTACTGATACCACCCCTACCCAAGAAGTCATGTAAGGGATTTTTTCAAACCACCAGGCAAGATTTTTGGCGGCATATGCTGGGTGTCTGATAAATCCATAAGGACCGTGACTTATTATGCCTCTGTTAGTCAGATTTGACGCTTTCCACAAAAGCGCAACTGACGCCCATACATAGACTATGTATAACCCAATTGTGATTAGTTGAAAGATAAAAAGAAATGGTAATGAAAAAAATGTGTATGGCTGTTGGTAAGCCGGAATAATTTGGTCAATTACTGAGTTAAATGGCGGGTAACAAATTAAAGCAAATACCCACCCTGATAAATATGGGTCAACAGATTTTATTTCATTTCCCAACCATTTAGCTTCTATTAAATACCCAAATGAAAAAATAACTGTATCCAAAAGAAAAATAGCATTAAATAAAAGAAAATACACCCAGTTAGTGAAAAGGATTATGCCGGACAGACCTACTGGCGGGCTCACCCACAGGTTCCACAGTGCGCTAATATTACCAACTAAAAATGAAAGCATAATCGGAATGTAAAAGAATTTGAGTACAACTGAAAGAAGTGCAACTCTTTGCTTTTCTGTTATTACAACATTCATAAAACTTCTGTCATGAGGAATTTTGCGGATAAAGTGCACCAGTCCTGGAATAGAATTCCAAATATACAAAATTACTATTGTGGACTTATTATCTCTGTGACTATATATATCCCAAAAGAAATAATCTCTTAAAAGAAAATAAACTAACCCCAAAGATGCATATCCTAATACTAACCATGTAAGTAACTTGTGGCTGTAGAAAATTCTGAAAATAAGGAAAATAAAAATATATGAGGTAAGCTAGTGTTATAAAAACTCCGTGAGATACATATTCTACAAGTGCATGGCGGATTTTATCTTTCATGTCTATCATATTATTGTATTTGTTATCAAATAGAAAGTCCTAAATTCCCTCTTTACAAAGACCATTATTTATTTCATACTAATAATTACTTAGTCATGGCTGAAATTAATACTCATCATGGGCTGATAGTTTTCCCTCAAAGGCCTAAGCCTGATTTTTCTCCTTTTTCTTCAAAAACAAATCTCAAACTATTTTTACAAGTTTATTTCTTAAATTATATTTAATTTTTATATTAGTCTAATAGATTTATCTAGTTTGAATTTATTCTTCGAGTCCTTCGGTAGACTCAGGATAAATTGAATCGAGAAGTTCCAAATGTCATCCTGGTAAACGAAGTGCATCCAGGATCTACATTTTTAGATTCTGGACAAGCCAGAATGACAGTTCTCGACTATGCTCGAACAATAAGTATTATATTTATGAAAAGCGCAATTAGAATAATAAACCAGCAAACAAAGAATAATACTGTTTGCTATTAAGTTATATACCTTAAATGCCTTCTAGCTATAGGTTTTATTTCTTTTTTTTAAATTAGCTTCAAAATTCTCCTCCTTGACTTCTTTTGAAAATACACTATAATACTTTTTAACTTAAATTATACTGACTAATCAGTATTTAAGATTATAAGTTATGGCAGTTGAAAAACACCGACAATCAGGTCCACCAAAAACAAATGTTACTGCAGCAGATGAATTGATGGCACAGACAATTAGAGTTACTGGTGATGCTGATTATCAACGCCCTGATGGAACATATCCAAATCGCGTTGCTACTTATCCTCCTACCCAAGCAGAAATTGAACATGCTAACAGTGTTCGGGGACGTCTCGATACTAGAACTCATCTAAATCTAGGTGAAAAAATTTCAGCAGGAGCAGCAGGTGTGACATTAGCATTTACAGGTGTAGGATTGCTGCAGAGAGCCACAGAAGGACATACAAATCTTCCTCCAGTTGCTTGGATTGCAAATCAAAATGGAACTGATCTCCCTACTACTCAGGTGGTAGATAATGCAACAGCCACCGCTCCCACAACGGGAACAAATACTCCAGAGACTTCAAGGAATGCCAATGCTTTAGCTATAAATCAGGCTATGGCTGACTTGCAAAAAGCAGCAGAAGATAATAACCCCGCGTTAAAGCATCAATTGGAAAGCTATGCAGCAGATGTACAGACTAGAAATAGAAATCTTGGCGTAAAAATAAAATTGGGAGTCTATAATGGTATTGAGAGCAGTAAGGATCAGACACATGGTCTTTTTACTGCATATGAGAATGTAGGGATGTTTCCTGTAGAAGCAATGCCACTAGACAAAGACAATACTGTTATTTTTGCATATACGGAAAATTCACTAGGAAAAGTTGTAGTTATGCCAATATTATACTCTGGAAATCATTCAGTGATTACGTATGAAATAAACAACGAGGTCCCAACACTATCAGCTGAGCAAATGCTGCATTTGATTGGAGATGGCATAACAAATCACAAAATATATTTTGCTAATATGCTAGTTGTTTTGGACACTAACGGCAATCCTATGCTTCATAGGGCTGCAAATACAGCAACAGCCAAAAGTCTTGTCGGACAGGGTCCAACACCAAAGTATGATGCTACTAATCCTGATTCATTACCTAACCTTCAAGGAGGATTATTCAATAATGATATTACAATTTTTACCCAGGATCCCCAACAAGCCTAGCACCATTCCCCTCATTGACGTTTGGTTTTATCCGTTACTATAATAAAATAGTTGCATATTTATATGGGAAAAAAGGCGTGGATTTTAATTACTATTGTTCTTCTGCTTATAATAGTTATAAGTGTATCATTATATGCGGTTATTAAAATAAATAATTCAAGTACTTCTCTTAATTCTTCACCTAAGATATCTTCAACAATAAAAACGTCCATAACCCCTCTTCCGCTTCCATCAATAGCAGTTTTATCTGCAATTAATAGTTTTTACCTTACGGGAGTTATTGAGAGTACAAATAATGATAAAAATATAATTACATTTAGCTTTAAAGCGTCTACAAAGACATTTAAAATACTTGCAAGTGACGGAGTCGTCCCTATTTCATTCATAAAAACCACTCCATATACACTTCAACCGGCAACTAGAGCAGATATTATGTATTTAAAACCAGCAGATGGTGAAAATAAATTAAATAATTATATTGGAAAAGTAGTTACATTACATTTTTATGAAAGGAAAATTGGTAACGATACTGGAGACGCTAATAAGGATTCAGTTCAACCTCTAGTAAAGGTTGTTAATAACTATTATGAATGCAACCAAAAACTTTACAGCCTAGTCTCCCCCAGTCCTACCCCAGGCACTATAAGCTCTGGATCACTTTCTTGCACGCCTTTTACAGATAAAATTTATGTCTTTGACTAATATGTTAAAAAAAACTAGTTTTATCTTGTTGTTTGTAGTTTTTTCCCTATTTTCTAGTGCAATTTTTGGAAAAGCAGATGCACAATGTGCCGGGGTAACTACCTGTTCTACGCAATATTATAATGACAGTGCATATACGTCATTGCAGTGCGATCAAAATGGCAGAAACTGTATAAACAAATACTGTCACCACTGCCAGGGTTCTACAGGATTTGACAATTTCAATTGCGTACAGACGGGTACTTGTGGAGCATGCATAAGTAACGACCAATATTGTATCCCTCAATATAATGACCCTGTTTATATTGACTGTGCCTATAGAGTAGATATAGGATATTATCCTCCAAATCAGACTCCAGTTTGTGGCAATCTCCCTGAATTTAAACGTTGCAACTCATGCGCAGGTGGAGGTGGATCTGGAAGTGGTAGCTCTGGTGGAAGCACTAGTAGTTCTGGTGGTAGTAGTAGCGGAGGGCCTCCACCCTGTCCTGGGTACAGTGACAAACTTATAACCAAAGTGGGGAATGTTACAGCTCAACAGGACTTGGTCACAATACCGTGGGTGGAGGATATCCCTGCGGACCGGTAGTTTGTCCTCCAGGAGTTGTTGGCTCCACTAATGATGGTAATACTTGTATTTATTCCCAATCATCCCCAATTCCAGGTTGCTTTGCAGGTTATGGAGATGGAGGGTTTAATCCAGGAGTTGGAGAACCTGTTGGCTGCCGCTATAATCCAAATGATAATGCCATACCTATTGCCTGTCCTCCTAAAAATCAGATTGTTACAACTATAGTACAAGATAGTGCAGGTAATCCAATAGGTGGAATTGCTCTTACTGTATATGATAATGGTCATGGAAATTTCACTATCACAACGGCTGCTAATGGTAAAGCACTATTTTCCACTTGGTCAGGTGATCATTTTAAGGTATGGCCACAACCTAACGCTCTTTATACTTTTAACAGAAGCCAGGCAAGTCCTATAAATGGCACTGCCAATACTTCTTTTTCTTGCGGGACAACAACAGGCTGGCCTGCACCTAATGGAATCAGGCCTCCATGTGTCATCATTGCAACAGCAAATAGCCATATTAAAGGCACAGTGTACAATGATTATAATCACCTTGGTACCAAAGACGGGGCAGATGATGCATGGCTTACTACTGTATCTGCGGTTGGTACCTCAACCTTTACTGGTGCTGTCCAGAGTGATGGAACATATTCTATAACTGTTACTCCAGGGACATATAGCGTTAGAGTCCCTGCCCCTCCTGCTGGATTTAAAGCTGTGATTGCCTCCCCAAGAAATAATGTTGCAGTAGGTAGTTCTGATGTGACGGGAATTGACTTTAGTATCACACCCTTATATTCCATATCGGGAAATATTTTTAATGACTATAATAGCAATGGAAAATATGACCAACCATCAGAAAATGCATATATTGGAGGAGGCACCGTTACTATCTCAGGAATTTCATATCCAGTGAATGCGGCTGGAGCATATGCATCAGCACAAATATTTACATCAGGTCCTTACAGTGTTATTTATGCTCCGCTTCCTGTTGGTTACAGATGGACAACGCAAAACCCTTGGACAGTAACATTAGGAAAGATTGGAACGTCTCCGCAATGTACAGCCAATTCATCTCTAGATGGCACTTGTGGAAATCCAAATAACGGAAGTATCAGTAAGCTTAATTTTGGAATGAATAATGATACTCCATGGATACAGACATCTTGTAGTGACTGGAGACAGGACGGAGGGATCACAAATCCAGTTCCAAAGCCTGCAGCACCTACTACATGCGGCGGAGCATCAGGACCATCTAATGCATATGCTTCAGTAGCAAATACCATTTGTCCAAATAACCCGGGTGTACTTTTTTCTGGAAACACTTATAATGTTGCTAACTTCACTCCAGGAACTGTCTCCTCTACTAACCAGGTAGTAGGGACCAGCTCTGACCCCGAATATTTTACGCCTGTTAACCCTGGGATTTTCCGTTCTTCATATGACTATATAACCAAAAGCGTGACAGAGGGGCAAATTCCAATTACTGATATTTCAACCGCTTCTGCAGCTATGTGTCCTGACCCAACCAACTGTACACTACCCGGCTCTGCCCCGTCTGGAGTGTATAGTGCGGCTGGAGACCTTCATGTTAAGACCTCTACTGTTACATCAACTAATCCTGCGGCAAAAAGCTATATCTTCTTAGTTGCAGGAAATTTATATATTGAAGGAAATATACTGGTTAATATAGGTGCATCTGCGGTTTTTTCAGTAAAAGGAAATATTTACGTTGCTCCTACTGTTGGAAATCTTATTAATGGCGGGACAATTAATGGCCCATCTGTTAATGCACCAAATATTGAAGGGATATATAGTACTGACCAATCTTTTATAGTACAAAGTGCCGGTGGATGCCAATTCAACGGAGAGCCAAGTGATGGTAAGCTTAATATCGTAGGGTCTGTTGTAGTAAAAGCAGGAGGTGTAACTGGATCATTTACCAATAGTCGTAACCTATGCAAGGAAGATCCAATCTGTCCTTCCGTTAGTATTGGGAGCACAGTGTACGGCGGAGGTAGTATAACTGCGGAAGGATTAACTTACATTCTTAATGCCCCCACAGTAATAAAGCACTCCAACTACAGCTGGCAAGAAGTCGCCCCTTAGTACTTTTCTTGCTTGACAACTTTTATTTTTTCAAACTATACTGGATATGCTCTTTGGTATACGAGGACCTTGGAATATTTTCCAGGATAATAATATGTTGCCTTGGCAATGTATTGATCCTTCCTATTACATCTCGAAGGGGAAAATCCAATATCTTCGATGCTCAAAGAGCGAATTTATTCGTTTTTTTTATTTTGTTCTTTTACTTGCTCTCTTGAGTTCCTAATTTTTAATTAGGTTCAGTACTTCAGTTTTTTCTATTCTATTTCTATTCTATACAAGATAAATATAAGTTGAGTCTTCTATAAAATAATCAAAAAAATAATGTGCCAATATAATGTATAATAAGTTAGTATATTATACATTATAAACCTAGAGTATTATTAAATAAGTTTGGGAAACTAAAAAACTAGGGGTTTGACTCTCCCACCAGCGGACCTGGCAACATAGGCAAGAAGATCTTTTGCTAGTTGCTGCATTTCGTCATAAAACTTTTCATTTTTTAAAACATTTGAAATGGACTCATATCCTTCTCCTCTTGCTTCAAGATAAAAACGTTGCTTAGAGATAGTCATTCTTGTAATATGGAGAGCATTTGAGATCTCTGAGTCAGAATATCCTTCTTTA
>WNFL01042241.1_pt3 | contig 10930 bp, 14 predicted proteins | sample 5400361 | NCBI WGS metagenome assembly WNFL01 (sample SAMN13153351, study PRJNA577476) | soil metagenome | isolation source: 40 cm soil on Douglas fir-dominated hillslope | place: USA:California | collected 2013-09-17 | reverse complement strand
TTGCTGCTCTCTCCAGTAAAGGCAAGAGATCAAGTGCAAAGCGGAATCGAGCGTAAATGTTGCATGCCAGCTTCTTGTCTATCCCCTCTTCGGTTTCGTCTCTCCCTTTTGTCGTCAAGAATCCCGCACTGGCAACAATGAAGTTGACCTTGTCGAGCCTCCCGAGCAGGGAGCGAGTGACCCGACGCACGTCCTTCATCAACGTTGCGTCGACGCGTTCAAATTCATACACGCTTTCGTCGTGTCTCGGGAATCCAGAGATGATCTTCTCCGCGGCGTCCTTGTTACGACCAAGTAGGATGATGTGTGCGCGTCCCTCGGTTTGGGTGGCCAGTCGTTCTGCCATTGCTTGACCAACTCCAGAAGTGCCTCCTAGAAAGAGTGCGACTGGACGGTAAGATGGTTTCCATTGCGCGTTGGACGCTCGAGCGGCTACGAGTGAGGGCATTTTTGCGCAAGCGAAGGAGCGAAGGCGAAAGGGAGAAAGCAGCCCGACAAAGCAACGCACCTTGGAATCCGCCCAAAATGGGAGACTCGAATTTCTTCAAGGGCACTTCTGCAGACCAGGATAGGCGCTTTACCGACAAGGAGTCCAAGCTACTCAAAACTCTCAAATTCCCACCAGAATTCGAAACCAAGGTACAGTCAACACACATGTCTTCGCTGTTGCCGCTAACATTCTGTCTCTGAACTAGGTTGATATGCGCAAAGTAAAGCTGGAAATCATTCGTCCTTGGATCACTAAGACACTCATCGAACTTACGGGCTCATCCGAGGATGACGTTCTCATCGAGTATGCCATGAGTCTTCTTGAGGACACGAGCCAATCAGTTTGTTCAAAGTCTTTCTATCTTAGTCTTGTATTCTGATGGATTCGTTATGTAGATTCTCGATCCTCGTAAAATTCAAATTCAGATACAGGGCTTCCTCGCTGCAAAAGCACCAGCGTTTATGGCAGACCTATGGAAGCTCCTGATTGAAGCACAGGCAAACCCCCTTGGTGTTCCGCAATCGATGATTGAAGAGTTCAAGAGGCAAGAGGCGAACAAACCCAGTATCCGAATGGGTTCACGCTTCGACGCCGGCCCACCGCTTGGGGACTCTGGCGGTCGCGGACCGCACGACCGTCGCAACGACCGTGGTGATAGCTATGGAGACAGAGGTCGTGGCGGCGGAGACCGTGGTCGCAGGAGGGGGAGAGGAAGAGGTGGGTATCAAGGAGGGGAAGGTCGCTACGGTGACCGTTACGACGATCACGAGGTACGTATTCCTCTTGTCGTTGGCTGAATTTTCACTAATCACACGCTCCTCCAGCGAGGTCCTCCAAGACGCCGCAGTCCTCCAAGGTTCCGTTCCCGATCGAGATCACCCGCTAGACAGTATCGTTCTCGATCTTACTCTCCAAGACCGCGACGTAGATCTCGTTCTAAATCCCCAAGGTCACGCTCACCGCAAAGACGCGGCTACATCTCTCCATCACCTCGGCGTCGTAGACACGCCTATCGTTCAAGGTCACGCTCTCGGTCTCCATACGGTAACGGTGGGAGAAGGCGTTCTCCACCTCGGCGGGGAGGTGGGCCTTCACCCTCGCCAGGGTCTCCCCGAGGTGCGCACGCACGCAAGCGACGCGGCAGCGATGCTTCCTCTATCCACTCTTCCCGTGCTGGATCACCCCCCAGGCGTCCCCCAATCAAAGGTCGCCGTCGGCCTCGGTCGCCGTCTCGGTCCTTGTCCGGATCAAGATCACCCCCTCGGTCGAAGAAAATGCGCAGTCCTTCTCCACCTCGCAGGCGTGCTCGTCGAAGTCCGAGCCCGGACTCGCGCTCTCGGTCACCGGACGTGGGTCGCAATCCGTCTCGGAGCAGCACTCCTCGGTACCGCAAGGAAAAATCCGTGACTCCACCTACGAAAATGGAGGAGGATGCGAGAAAGAGCCCGAGGAAGAGCAAGTGGGAGAATGACGTGCGTGTTTCTCGAGGGTTATAGCCCATTCGAAAACCTGACAGATAGCTGCAAAGGAAATGGATGTTGATAAGAAGCTGGCGAAGAGCGACCTTGATCGACTTGAACGAGAAGCAAAAGAGAAGGCCCTCAGAGCAAAAGTCATGCGAACCCGCAGGCGGGAGTAGAGATCTTTTGTGGTTGACGCAAACACGAAGAGAAACCTAAGGCTGATTGCCTCGTTCTCTCCTCTCTCTCAAATGCTGATGCTTATCAATCCTTCCTTCCTTTCACAGCGCGCGTATTTTAATGAGGCTGAAGTCCGACAAACGTATATATTTTTTGGCGAGCCTTCCACAAACCGCCCCGAGACTTTACGACATGGTGGAGGACGCCTCTTTTTGTTTCGTATAGCTGTTTCTTGCCCTTATGCCGTTCCCCTCTCTCTGTGCACCCACTTGAAGTGCTGATAGCAAACTCGAACAGGTCGTTGAGCACAATAGTCGCTTAAATGAGTTCATCGTACCAAGTTACTGTTCAATTGTTTCGACGTGCGTCCTCCACGGTATCTCGCACCTGTACTTGGTCAATATAGACATATTACCACCCTTCTGAGTTTGTGTCTACAATACGTGGCAGGTGAATAACACTCGACCTTGTCCTAAGACGACTATGGATGTCGCTATAGCTCCTCAAACTAGATATCATGTCCCGCAAACCTCACAATTCTCATTTCAAGAAGGTGGAAATTAAAGCGGCGTTTCGGTATCTTGCCTCTTGCAAACCCCACTGCCCACTGCCTGATACCCGTGGTCACGAGAATCCTGGATCTCAGTTTCCTGGAAGTTCTCCCAGAATATTCGAGTAAATCCGTTCAAAAGGAATGGGCAAGCCTGGACGTTGGGATACTCATACAACCTTATTCAACGCGTGGCCGCCTTTACTGACCTTCCGGTCCTTCGTTCCCAGTTTAGGATTCCATTTCCACACCTTAAGCTGTGGAGATCAATGTACCCTACGCTCAATCGTCTTACGAAAGGTGAAGGTGAATATCTATTACATAGGATCATAGGATGGGCAGCCCCCTATCTACCTTTTGGACCGATTCGCTGAAAAATATCGGTGCATTTCTTTTTGCTAGAATTTTCAAGAGTGTTCGTAGGAGAGACTGTACAAGTTATGGCAGATTTCAAAAGCGGGCGGATTTCAAAAGCGGGCGGGCTCAAGTGCGGAGGGAAGAAGAAAGTATCGTGAAGGGGACCAATTGTAGCGCGCATAACTAAAAATACAGCACAGATGGGAACAAGGAAGTATCATCATCCAGTCCAGTCAAAAATCGAGACACGAAGCTGCAGTCTCCTCTGCGCGATCGATAGTCCATTGCTCATAGAATTCATTGTCCCTATAGATTCCAGACGCCATACCAGGTGCCGTGTTCGCAGACACTTTAGAGGGAAACCCAGTATCCCTGTGTGTGTCTCCGGTAACTCGTAGTGTCGTCGCCAGCAACGGGGTTAGTTCTTTATTGATAGCACGCTTATCAATCGAAATGACCCTCTTTTCGTTTGCTGCCTCGACTACCAGCTCCAGGATTCGAAGGCGTTGCAACGATCGTACTTCACTCCACCAACCCCCCTTCCAACTTTCCATTTTCTCTTCTGGAATTCCGACTATTCGCAAAATTTGAAGCATTGACACGTGTTTCATACAACTGAATTTGAGACATATGGGTGGATCGAGTAAGAGTGTGCAAAGGCGGAATGGATAGGCTGCGACTTGGAGGGCGCTTGCCAGCAATGAACACCCGACAAGGGCGAGATGACGAAGGTTTGGGCAGTTCTGTAAGATATGAACGAGATCGAATGTTGGATCTCTGGCGGTGTCGTTGCTAAGTAAGGGAAATGATGGGTTCCGAGTCCAGGCAGAACGGCCCATGAGCGTGCTTGTGCGCGTGGATACGGTCGAGATGGAAAGTGAACGAGCACGGCTATAACCTTGGGTTTGTATGGAGGAATCGGCGTTGGGCGTCTGTTTACCGCCGGCGATCCATAGCGCTTTGACCCAGTGACCGCGGATTGGAAAACGCTCCAGGGCGTCGTGGAAGAGATGGAGGTGGTACACTGAACGTATGAATACGTTGGCATAGAGGATCGGGGCAATCCAAGAGTAAGACGCGCGGCAAAGAGAGAGCCATTGGAGCGCCTCTGTGGCAGATGAGGTCGCAGCAGCGACTCGTAGTATCTATCGGAAAAGAGGTCGTTAGAAGTTGGGATCATTTGATTTGCTTGGTACCGTGTTTGGTGTTCGCCATGGCATAGGCATCGCTCTCGGCGGCTTTTGTTTGGGCTTCTCGCACAGCTCTACAGGGATAGGCGGCTCGACGTCCCTCTCGTGCCATCAAAGCATGTGTGACTAGCGTGGTAATTAACCATTATCCAGAAATAGCCGGTGTGACTAATTTGGACGTCGTGTCGCCCCGCCCTGCCGCCCTGGTGGTCCAGTGGTCCAGATGCTTGGACGATTGACGAGAAAGTAAAAGAAGACTCACCACTCTAATGATTTCTACGGGTAGTGGATGAACAGAGGGTGTGTATCTGGGTGTATCCCCATCTGCACGAGCGGTATTTGCTCGACCGTGATCGTCAACGTGAACCATGGCCAAGGCGGGGCGGGGGGCAAAGGGCAGGGCTGTCGTGACAATCGTAANNNGAGAGCGTCGATCCGCTTACGGTACGGGTTGCGGCGATAATGTTGCTGCCCGAGCGTCTACCGCACCGGGCACCGGGCGTTTCACAGTTCAAGCCACACGTCGAACATGTCGCACCATAACCCACATCGCTCAAATCCTACATTCCAAGTCGCAGCCTGCACACGCGAAATCGTCCAAGCTGCCATCAAGTACTCGGTTCCAAGGTTCGTAGGATGGTCCTCTATTGCGGTAGCATTTCACTCTCACCATCGATTCACGATCAATTGTCTAATACCACACAGTTTCTCGACCGACGCAGTCCATCAGAGAGCACACCCATTCCACGTCCGATTTAACATCTAGCATATCACCGCATCGAGTCTACCACTACCTCGAGCACCCTTGAGCACAGTCCAAAGGGTAGTGTGCGTGTGCTCAGCATCTGCGAAATACGGATTGCTGGCAATTTTGGCTCCCCTTCTCAGAGGCTTCTTCCTCCTGCCCGAGGGTCCCTTGCCGACTTTCCCACCTGAGCTCTGCCGAGTAGTAATAGAAGACGAACCAATGCGTTGAGGCAGATTTCTTGATAACGGCACGTTCACATCGATCCAATGTTCGTCCACTTCCTCTACATCAACCGAGGCACCTTGGCGCAGTACCTCAGATGCAGCACGTCGATTACCCCTGTGTGGCTGAAAGTGAGGCGAGAAAGGGGATGACACGCTTTCCAAGTAAGACGTTCCCACCAAACTCGGCGGTATGGGAGAATGGAGGGCACTCCCGGGTAATGAGGCAATGGCCTCCTTCAAATATGAGGATGCTCTCCTGTACGATGGAGGCACTACTAGTCGAGTATGGGAAGATGGGTGAGATGGGATCGCAGTCGGTGTGGGTGCCTTTGCACTCAAGGAACGATGGGTTCTGGCCGACGAACTTCTCGAGATGCGGTCGAAGTACAGTTGACAAGCGGGAGCGGACTTTGCCTTCCAACCATTGGCAGCGCAAATTGGAGGAGAGGGCAGCTTGAGTGGGGAGGGAGTGTGATCATGAAAATCGACGGGATCGATGGGCTGGAGTTGTGGTGACGGTGGAAATTGTAGACAGCGTGGTGCTGAAGCTGTTCCAGGAGCAACTTCAGGAGCCTGCAGAGAAAATGACCGCCGCTGAGGGGATCCGACCAGGTCCAGTGTGTGGACGTAAATATCGCTCTGCATTCTAGTCGGCTTTTGCCCTCCAGCTATCGAAGGAAGTCCAAGGCCGAGCCCAGGGGTCGCTTTTTTCTTGGACTTCATTTCCCTTGCGTCATCGCGCCTGGCCGGAGACGCGAATACACTATACGAGGAGATGGAGTCGATGTCGAGAGGGGGCGGGCAACGCGCTCGTTTCGAGGTTCTCAAGGAAATAGGGGTGTTGTCAGCGGAGCGACCAATGGTCTCCTGAGTAGGAGTAGCTTGTGTTGAATCTTCGAGTTCAATAGTCGGTGAAAGAGATACCCTGGGCAGAGTGCCACCGAGGACTCGCGAGTTGAGGCCTAGAGTGTCGTGAGGTATGGGCCATGGACGCGGGATCACGTCCATGGACCCGTGTGCTGCCATATGACTAGTCTCGGAGGTGGGTTTTGTGTCGGTGGATGCGTCAGGTGACGGTTCATCGCCCATCGAGCAACTCGGCTTCGCCTCCATGAACCTCTTCCGCCAGCGTCTCGGAGAAAATATGAGGACCGTCGAATGTCTACAATCTTCCAGCTTCTTAGAGCCGCGCTGGTGGCTGAGTGCAAACAAGCTCTCCAGATCAGACTTGTCGTTAAAGTCGGACTTAGGAATACGATCCGGAATACGATCCGGAATGCGACCCAAATTCAAAACTGAAAGAGGTTCAGGAACAGTGTTAGTGTAGGAGAGTTCAACTCACTGGACCGGCCACGAGCAGGGGTCTCTGGAGGACTTTCAGAGTCCGAAGTGGGAGCCGAGGTTAAGGAATAAATGGACGAAGAGCTCGGGTACCCCTCGAGGGATAAAGAGCGCTTCGGGCTGGCGGGTGTGCCCGAAGCCTGACGATTGGAGATGATCGAGGAATCGGACAAGCATGAATCGCGACAAGAGTTTGAACTAGTCATGCCACGCGAAGTGATGGGACTTGTACGCGAGGGGTTGTGGGCGGCCATAGGAACGTCAATGCGTGATGGGTCCGCAAGGGTGTGGGGAAATAGGTTGACTACAAACGAAATGGGCCACAGTCAGGAAAAACAACCTTTGACCAGCAAGGGAAGCAAGAAGAAGCGCACTGGGGGTGGAAGAGGTCAAGTTCACGAAGGGCGTGCAGGCCTGTCGCAGGAGTCAGGAGAAACGACTCGCTTATAGTTGTGCGGTATTTGTTTCATGTTACATACTTACTGTGAGTAAATTTGGATTCGTTCCACGATGAGTTTGAAAAGAAGCCCCATCATCCGCGGGAATGTGATACATGAACTGTTGCAGCTCCAAACTTCCATGTGGACCGGTACGAAGGAAGCAGAACTTGAATCATTGCCTCATTCATTTGTAGCGTGTCATATACGCAAAAAAATGAACTGTACAGGCATATTGATTCAATTCGTAGAGTCGTCGCGCGTTTCAGGTCGAAATGCCTAGAATGATTTGATCCTTGAACTCCAAAAACCCCATTTGAAACTTTTTGTGACAAATTATGAGAGGCAAGTGGATCATCAAATGCGGTGGCGGATTTCAAGAGAGCTGGACATGACCTCCTCCACGGCGAGCAGTAAACTAGCGCCTTTACCTCCCTTCAGGCCATCTCTCGTAAAACAAAAACTGCCCTTTGAGCAATTTGATTCAATTCAGCGTTTACTCTGTGCACAAATCCAATTACTCCTCCAGAATTCTCCATCCCCCTCGACCGTTCTAGCCTTCCTTCAAGCATACCTCTCAGACGTCGCACAGGATTCCCTCAAGTCACTCAGCACCATACCTGTTGTCGACCCGGCCTCACCGAATACAACACTGCTTCGACAACAGGTACTTGCTCTTTTGGGTCACCTGGCAGAGAACTACCCCAAATCAATCACTCAAGCGATCCTCATTGACACAATAATTGTGTACGGACCGAAGAATGCTACCCTTGTCAAGCGCTTCCTGAGCGATCTGCTCGGTCGCCGAGAGCCACAATTCAAGACCGCTATCGCTACAAGTTTGTCTCGCATGCTGTCTGAACTTAATGGCTCTACCAGAAATACTATAGAAGGAGTCCGCCGAGTTGCGCATATTCTCGCGACTATGGTCCGAACAGAAGTTCTGGCGATACTGGACGAGTTGATAGACGGAAAGCCCACAATCACCGATATGACAACTATATACGACCATACTCTGCCTCCTTTACTCCTCAACGCCGAGCTCGACGACGTCCCATTATCAAGTGGGGCGAGATCTTGGCTCCAAACCAAAGTTGATCTGCTTGACAGCTTTCATACCCTCGTCGACCACTTACTCGCCTCCGAACGTCACCTAGAATCGGGGATCACTCTCCTTTTTGACCTCACGTCATCTGTGGATGGGACGGAAAATTCACCATTCATCCACTCTCCGCTGATTGCTGATTACCAACACCAGTTTGACTTGGCTCAACGCCTAAAGTCGCTCAACGCCACACACGACGACCCACGCCTCGAAGTTTTAATTGTTATAATCGCAAACCTCGCTCCAGCGGATCCGAATGAGTTGGGCCCACTTTCCCTTCTGCTCGGAACACAGGAAATCAGTAACATCGCATCCTATGGGGCCACTGGTAGTCGAAAAGGGAAGGGAAGAGCCGCCCCGGTCGATGAGGGTGTCGAGGAAACAATCACCCAGATCCTCTCCATTCTTCCCGACCAGGATCCAGACTTCCTACGAAAATGTCTGGCTCACTCTACGTATACAGGGTCCGGTCGCATGGAGAAGCTGATGGCCGCCCTTTTGGAGGGAAACGTCCCAGCGGAATTGGTGATGGATGAAGTAGGTGGCTCATCAGCGAACGAACCACTTCTCCTGCCACTCAGTACAGGTGATGGTAAGGAGAAAGAGAAAGAGTATAAATATACAAAGGGTCGGCAAAATATTTTTGATGATCAACCTTTCGATGTCTCAGCGCTGCGGGTCGGCAAGAAGAGGTGAGTGGTATACGCAACTGTAACCAATCGAACCAGAACTTAATTACAGCGTATGTAGGGATGACGCCGATTTGATGATGCAGGACAAATCGTGGATGATTGACATGAAGGCCGAAATCATGCGACGCGCGCAGGAACCTTCTGACGATGAAGAGGAAGAAGCGGAGTACGATGCGTTCGGAGAGAAGGTGGTGAGAAAGAAACGACTGGAGCCGTTTGAAGATGATGCTTGGGATGGACTTGATGAAGGGTTGACGAGCGTGAAGGTCGCCGGCGATGGAGAGGCAAATGATGAGAGTGACGGTCAAGAGGATACAGTGGGTACTCCGTCAGCTGGCACTGTCATCACTCACAACGATATCGGCAGGCACAGCAAACCGACCAGATCCAGACAATCCTCGAACTGGTGTACCTCAAGGACCCCAAGTTGTTCGATCGTGATGCGGCAACAAGGCGGTCTGCGCAGCGCACAGAACTGAAAAATCAAACTAGTTCGTGATTCCATTCTGAGAGTGGCGTTGACGACTGAATGTTTATTAGAATGGAGCGATGAGCAGATTGAAGGCTGGAGAATTATGCTTGACCGAAACGTGAGCTAATCAATCTCATTTTAACCTCAGGTTCTTTGCTGACTTGCCACAGCCCCGCCATAAAGAGAAAATTCTGCAAAAGCACGAGTTCTCCGGGAACAAACCACTCACACAGGACAATGGAGGGGAGGACAAAGGGGAGGGGGAGGCAGAGAACGTTGGCGCAACGCCTGGTTCCTCTCGTGGGCGAGGTGGGAGAGGGCGGGGTAGCGGACGAGGTCGTGGAGGACGAGGGGGCGGGGATGGCGGGGACAACACTGCCAGAGGTAGAGCGTGGAAGGACAAGAATAAGGCTCGCCATGGCAATCATGATCGGAAACGCGGCCATGACAAGAAGATGGCCCGTGCTGCGTGACTCTCCAAACCAGAATTGTTCTTTCCGTTGTTTGCTTTCTCAAATGCATGCCTATGCATTTTCCAAAAACCAGGGAAGGGGTCACAGAAACCCTCTGAGCGTTGTCGACATGCGGTGGTCAGTTTCTTGTATTCATCATGTTTCATCAGCTTTTCTCCCTCTCATAGAGATCTCTTCGTGTAACAAGGGGACTAAAATGGCAGACATGCTTGCCTTTCTGGGGGTGGCAAGTGGCGAAAGGCGCTTAGATCCGGCCAAACATGGAATCGATGAGCAAGAGCAAGAGGTCCAGCCAGGCACAGACCATCGCAAGCGTTGTGGTCATTCCGGCTTTGGTTCAAACTGGGGCTGGTGATCCGTCCCAGGGGATATCAAAAGACGAAAAAAATCCAAGCCGAGAGGGAACTTGTGAGAGCAAATTGGCCACTGTGGAGAAGCAGCAAGGAGAGATCGACTCGTATTTGCGAGATATCGGACGCAGGATAGAGGCCTGTATAGAAAACAATCGTGCGAGATGGGAAGCGTGTCAGAATTTCCATCGTCAATCCCAACGCCGGCTTGATCGCCTCGAATTACTCGCGCGTCAGGCAACAAATCAGCAGATTCAACTCACTCACATGTATCAAAAACGGGAAGAAGAGAGTAGTATGTATCATGTTGTTTAAAGAAAGGACACTTAATTAAAGAGAGACAGAGGACATTCAGAGAATCCTTGATGAGCTGCAGCGGCAAAACGCCGCCAAGGAGCAGGCAATCCGTATACTTCAAGAGTGAGTGGACATTGTTCAAGTTTGGCTCCTCACCGACTCAAACCCAAACCAGGAGTTACCTCGAGGCGCAAAATGAGAGTCAGCCTGCATTGCACTAAGTACCCACGCCCGTGTTGGCGTACAGGTTCGCATGAACGTCAACAGTGGCTTTGAGGCCGCAAGTCTCCAATCATGAGGACATATTGTCAAATGTTGCAAGCAAACCTGGTATATGCGACCACTGCCACCAATCTCATGGACCCCCGAGGTGCATACAAGTTCACTACGCACCCATCAGGTGACATGCATCGTGCGCGGAACGGGCCTCAGAATCCATTGCACGATCATTGGACGACAAACCCGCCATTGCCACCACCGAGCTACAATCAGGCCCATACCCATATCCACCTGGAGTCTTGCCGCCGACCCGAGTCGAACAGGCAAACTGGCCCGCTGCCGACA
>WNFL01437225.1_pt2 | contig 10933 bp, 7 predicted proteins | sample 5400361 | NCBI WGS metagenome assembly WNFL01 (sample SAMN13153351, study PRJNA577476) | soil metagenome | isolation source: 40 cm soil on Douglas fir-dominated hillslope | place: USA:California | collected 2013-09-17 | reverse complement strand
GCATGGATTCCGCTGGTTTTCTCGTGCGACGCCACGAGGACGCTGTCCTTGATCATGTGCAGCGCCACGACCCGGTCGCGCTTGCTCGCTGGGACCTCGAAATACGTGTCGACCATGCCGAGCGGGTCGAAGATGCGCGTTCGGAAGAATCTGTCGAGCGGCATGCCCGACATCACTTCCACGAATCGGCCGAGCACGTCGAGGGAGAGGCTGTAGGTGAAGCGCTCACCGGGCTCGTTCTTCAATGGGAGTTTGCCGAGCACGTCGATCTTTTCGCCGAGGATGTCGCCCTCGTGACCGAGGGCGCGCACGCCCGCCTTTGCGTAGATCGCCTTGAAGTCGTCGCTGCCGATATCGGGGTAGTCGAGTCCCGAGGTGTGCGTGAGGAGCTGCCGAATGGTGATGCGTCGGCGCGCCGGTCTGGATTCATACGACGAGTCAGCCGGATTGAACTTGGTGAGGACCGTCTGCTCCTTGAATGCGGGCAGGTAGTTCCCGATGGGATCGTCGAGCTTGAAGCGCCCCTCTTCCCACAGCATCATCACGGCGAGGGTCGTGATGGCCTTGGTCTGCGAGGCGATGCGAAAGATGTCGGTCGGTTGGAGTGCGACGTGGGTACCAAGATCCCGGCTGCCGAATGCCTTGTGGTACACGGTCCGCCCGTCGCGGGTGAGCATGACGACCGCGCCCGGAATCTTCCGGTCGGCGATCAGACGTTGCACCCAGGCGTCCACGCGCGCGAGCCGCTCGGCATCGAACGCGGCGGGCGCCAATCCGTTCGAAGACAGGGTTGCGCTCGGCTGCGATGACGCGATCGCCGGACAGCACAGGGTGGCGACGAGGGCAAGGCGAAGAATGCGCATATATTATTCTTCCAGGCGATGGAGGGATCGGCCGTAGCTGCTGAGCGCGTCAACCCGGCACGCGTTGACGAGTTCCTCTGCTACTGTAACGCTTCGTCTCCCTTTGTGCGAAAGGCGGAGACGCCTGCGATCCCAGGTACTCGACTGACGCGGCTTGTCCTACTTCACCAGTATTGCTGATGGTCGAGCACCATCTGTCGTACGCGATGCACGACGCCATCAGCAAGCCGGATGTTCGGACCGCTTGCGCGACGAGCAGGACGAGCAGGACGAGCAGGACGAGCGCTCAAGTGGTTGACCTCAGTACTCACGCGTCCACCTTCGCCGCTGCCCCGTCAGACATCCCTAGTTCCAGGGAGACACATCCGGGCCCGTCCTACCCCCGTCCGGGAACACCCACCACCATCGCGCACGGCTTAAGAGCTTCCGCCTCCTCGCTGACCCTAGAGGCGCTACTCGGACACGTCCATGTGCGAGATCGCATCACCGCGCAGACAGAGGGTTGATTCATTGGCCGTCGTGAGGTACTTCAAGACCGCTAGCTTGCGATCGCCCTCCTCCATTCTGTCATTGTATTCCATCTTTGCGCGGCACTCACCGATATCCCAGCCGAGGTCCGCGAAGGCGCGTTCAAGTCGCTCCGGAGCGCCACCGTCAGCCAGGTCTCTCTCCAATTCGCTTGCATCAGATTGCCGGCCTCGCGCAAGAAAGCCGGCTTTTGCTACAATCGCCGCGAGACATAGCATTACGCGGCCTTGCGTATCGCGTGTCGCTGGACTCTTTGGAATAGAGGCCTGACCAAAGGCGATCTCGATTGCACGCTCCCGTACACCGTTCGTCGCTAATGCCATCATAACTACCTCCTGATCTCGACTGGGTTAGGCCGGCTGTCGAAGCTTATCGCGCAATGCTGCTACTTCCAGTTCTTTCGCCGCTATAGCGCCTCTGAGTGTTTCGAGTCGCTTCCTGTTTAGCGTCTTCAGGTTGTAGCCCTTGTACGCCTCAAGCAGGAACTGGAGATGCTGGTACGGCGGGCTCGCGCCGACCGTATCGTCATACTTCCATTCGGCTGGATTATGACAAATGCGTAGGTACTCTTGCACGATCTTTCGATCGGCGATTACTGCAAGATAATCGCCAAGAATGATTACTACATCCTCAATACGCATCAGCCCCTCATAGACATACAGCCCGATTGCATTGAAGTAATCGAGGAGACCATCAAGTTTCTTCTCTTCCGGGCTGAATTGAAACAGCAATGGATGGTAGAACCTGCAGCCCGGTTCAATTCCTGCATTTAGCCGTTCAAACGGGCCGAATACTGGCTTATCCTGCGCGGGCACCTTACCTCTCGCACTGATATACTCATGCGCAGTGCGATCGACTTGGCTAAAGATCTCGTCGCGAAACCGATACACGAGGTCATAGAAGGCCAGGAACAATTCACCGTTCTTCCTGAACTCAGTCAAGAAATCTTTGACGTAAGCGGCGCGCTGCACTTGCTGCGTTCGTACCAGTTGCGCAATCGTAATCGCAAACGCTGGTACAGTAGCGAATACGACCATCCCGATGTTTGGATCAAAGTGCGCCCAGCCAAGGAGAATCGGCAATAGCAGGGCGCCTTCAGCGGCACCTACGAGTAGCACCGTCCAGAGGACGTTGTGTTGTCTAAACGTTCCCCATTTGTTAGTGTACATACGTCACCCTTGTCTGAGTCATGCCCATGACGAGCGCTTGGTGCCCATCCAAAAGATCATCCGAAGAATACGAGTCCTAGATTGCGTGGGTTGGCATGATTGTCCCAATTGCCGCATATGCGCTGCGCCCACGCGATGTGTGCCACGAGGCTTGGTTAACTCCAATAACACGTCGTAAGACGGAACTCAAGGTGGCATTCCTGCCACGACGTGGCTAGTAGCTGCAATTGATTGAGAGGTTGTTCACTGAGTCATAACGGGGCAAGCTGGGGTGCTTGGATTCCACACCAGCCGGCACCACGCCAGAGGGCGCAGTGAACACCCATCGGCCTTGAGACTTAAAGCTCCTCGCTTCCCTGAAACAGGCAGCGCTAGCCTATGACGTGAGAATGAGGTCGATCTCTCCCGCCGTCTTGGCGAAATCACCAAAAAGGTGAGTTTGGGTGTCGCCGGCCACCGGTCGTCTCCGGATTACAAGATCCTTTGTGGGGAATGTCTCTCGGAGGACAGCAAGCGTTGTTTCGCGGGTGAACTTGCGCGCGTCCGTTCGGACGTAGATCGTGGCATCTCGTCGCAGTAGCCGCTTAGCGCGGGCAAACACCTCGCTGAGGAGGGTCTCGTAATTCGCACGATGCTCAAATTTGCCGCGGAGCCAGTTTCCGTTCCTTGCGGCATGGGCAGGGCCGCCAAGCAACCAGAGACGCAGCCACTGATCATAGTGATAGTTCGTGACTCCGTAGTAGGGCGGCGACGTAAGAGTAACTTCGCCCTTCGGAGATCGCCGCGTGCCATTCGGGCAGCGATGCGTGGCAGTACAGTCATGCTGTTACCGAAATACACAGTCGATGATTCGCACTCAGGAGTTCCCTTTGCGTACCTCCAGGCGAGCCGAGAGGTGAGGAAGTCTACAGGATCCACCTGTGGGGGCCGAGCGTTATGCTCCTTCCACCAGCGAATTGCGTAGTCCGGCGACATTGACTTCGTCTGTCGCATTTGGTTCGAGAGCGCCGCGCCTTCATTTCCGTGAAGGTACACGAGAAGAATCGCCATGGCCGTACGATCCGTAGCCGATCGGCGCCAGTCGAGCCGATCGCGTGCCGCTAAGAGAAAACGGCGAACAGGCGCCGCAAAGCACCGATGAAAGAAGGGCGGCAGCGCACGGGCGCTCTCTACGTATCGCGCAGCAGTGGCTACGCGGCCAATTTCCTGCACGCGATGCGCGACCTCATCGTGCTCCGCCGCAGCAAGTTTCGCCTTCGCGTAGACAAACCCGACCGGGCTGATTTCGATGCCGACACCGGCACGACCCTGTGTCGCGGCGCTGAAGATAGCAGTGCCCCGACCCGCGAACGGATCGAGCACCAAATCGCCGGCCTGCGTGTGTTCGCGAACCACTCGGTCCGCGAAGCCGGTCGGGAACATGGCATAGTAAGGGCCGAGCCCTGCCCATCGCCCAGCGGCGGTACCATAGTCGATGTGCCGAGCCATGGGCGGTCTACGTCGCCAGCATCAAGGCTTTGGCCAGCTGCTCGAGTACCTTTGCCCCGAGATGGAGTGGGATCGCGGCTTGGGCGTGTGCCGAGACAATCGGCGCGAGCGCGTTTGGAAAGCGGGACGAGACGAGCTTGTCTAGAAGAGCACACGTAACCGGAAACGCCGGATACATGGAGATATCGGCGGTCTCAAGAGTGTCTTGTTTCGGATCGAGGAACGGGATGCTCGCGACGATTCGCGCTCCGCTTCTCGTTTTGTAAAAGAACTTGCGACCGAAATAGGTATCCAGGCCGTAGCGCTTCTCCGATGTCGAGAAAATGATCCGCTCCTTTATGTAGTCGTCCGTGAGAAGCATGTAGTCGCGCGGCGCGAAGCGTGTGGTGCCAGCCGTCTCCGATTTGTCGAGCTCCTCGAAGTGCGCGACGAAGGCTCCGCTCTTCTCCACGCCAACGATCAGGAGGTCTCGTCCAGTTGACTCGCGGACCTTTGCGTTGAGACGCTGGAGTTCGCTTGAGATCGCAGCCGAGAGCCACGCCGGATGCCCAAAGAGAGCCAGTGGGCCGTCGAGAAAGAAAGCCAACCGATGAGCGCTGCCAAGCAGATCTCCACGTTCGAAAGCGCGGAGAAGGTGAATGAGAAGCACGCGCTCCCACACCTGCATGATCTCGCCGAACGCCTCGCCATTCGTTCCGGTGTCGCGAAATGCCTCGTGACTGCGGAGAGCATCAGTTGACCACACGGAGCGCTTGAGGGTGCACGCGCAGGAGGACAGTCCGTGGCCAATGGCGAAATGCTCCTCGCACGCCGTGTCGAGGTTGTATGGACACACCTGGGGCCGAGTCCGAGGCTTGAGGGCCAGGAGGGCCTCGTATGTGTCGAGCAGTGGCGTCAGGTCCTGGCTGTCTACGACACCATTGTGGAAAACGTCGTACACCTCCTCCCGAAAGGCCACGCGGGCGCTCGTGTGCGTCCGAGTGACCACGTTGCTTCCCGGCAGAGCTGCGTCGATGGTCGCCGCTTGCTCGGTCTTTCGAAACTCGACGGGGTCGGCTGGACGCCGCTCATCAAGCGAATTGACCGCCTCAAGGTCGAGGAGAACACTGGCAACCGTAAGGTACCCGACCTTCGCGCCCGGATAGCCGTTGCGAACATCGACTTCAGATTGGCTCCCGTCGTGGGCGCTTGAGCAGGAAGGGCAGCTGGCTCGCTCGAAGCGGGCGCGTGAACTCGTGCACGTGTAAGAAGTTGCTTGACTCGTTCGGTGTCGGCGAGCCGCTGGAGCGCGCGATAGCCTGCGAACTCCCCCTCATACGGCATCGCCATCCGCTCCGGCAATAGTTGGGTCGATGCTGAACAGGTCCACTTGAACGGGTACAACGTATGGATTTGAGAGGGTCTTCACCCGCAGGAAGCCCTTGTCCTGGGCACGCAAGATACTCGCCTCGAAATCCGCAAAGTCGTAGAACTTCCGCAATTCCCTTGTCTCGTCCGTGTTGTTGAGATGTCCTATAAACCAGTTCGCGGTGTTGCGGAGGATGTTCTTCTGAATCGAACTCACTTCTTGCGTCGCATAGACGAGACCGATCTGGTACTTCGCGCCCTCCTTGGCAGTGCGGACCCAGACGTCGGAGAAGTCCTGTTCGTTGGACGAGGGGAGAATGTTATGAGCCTCCTCAAGGTATATCAGGATGCTGGGCGGAATCTGCGCGGTTCGGAAGAGTTCCTGGTTCTTCTCGAAAATGCGCCACATGACTCTGTCGGCGGCGGCCTTGTTGAGCAGCGGCTCACCGCTAGATTGATCCACGATCACGAGCTTGCCGGCCGCGACGTGTGCGTAGATATCGTCCGCATAGTCGGTGCTCGTATCTGGCGTGTGTTGCGCTTTGACGCGGCCGATGAGCCGAGATCCGTTCGGATACGCAAACATCTCGAGAACTTTCCGAAGGTCGTCGTCGGCCCACGAACCCGATGAACTCGTCTGAACGTACGCCTGATCGAATCCGGTCCAGCCTGATGCGCCGTCCTTTATGAAGTCGTGCAGCGTCCCGAACGCTTGGGCGAGCTCTGGCCAACCGGGCGCCTTTTTCCCAAGGATCGTAGCACACAACGCGTACGCCGCCGGATCCTTGCCGCCCGACGATGTAAGAGCTGTGAGCAGGTCCTGGTTGAAGAGGCTCGTCGTTATTGGCTTCAAGGTGGTCGGAGGTACCAGGCCAGCTTTGCTGAGAAGCGCCCTGTATGCCAGCACGCGGCGTTGGTGTCGCGTCATGGCGGAGCGATCAGTCGCAGCTGGTGTCTCCAGCCGGACGTCGCTGAAGTTGCCGATGTACTTCGATCCCCGGTCGGGCGAAAGCGCGAGATCGATTATGCTCTTGCCTATTTCAAGATTGCCATCAACAAAGAAGTTCAGGAGCATCAACCTGCGCCCGGGATCGTGTGGGTGGGCCATGATCCCATACGTCACGACATCCTCCTTGGACATCGCCTGCTCAGACGTCGGGCCGCACATCCACACGTTCTTGATCGCCGTTGGCTGCGCTCTCTTCTGCGCATCCTGAGTGTTTTCGTTCGCGTATTCGCCATTCGGATCGAGGACGAGCTGACCAACCCGCTCCTTAGAGTCGTGCCAGCGCAGCTCGAAGATCGACTTGAGCATCACCTTCGTAGTATTGGACTTGCCTGTTCGCGTCATGCCGAAGAGCGCGGACTTTTGGCCGAGCAGATCGCGTGGACCGATCGCGACCGGTACATTGGCGATCCTCTGGAATGGCCGGTTCGTCGAGGCATAGCGAACATGGCCGATAGTCACTTGCACGGTCGGGTCGAAGGCCTTCGGATCGCGCGGGTCGCGGTAGTTCACGATTCGACGAAGAACCTCGGCGCGCGGCTTGTAGACCTTGAGGCCCTGATTCGGGTAGTAGTTGCTGATGTCCGAGCCAAAAACAAGCCCGTACCTTCCACCGGCGGTGCCAGGCGGGAGCTCAGACACGTAAAAGGTCCCGAGCACGCGACAACGTACACCGGCGTAGCTCAAAAGGTTGTGGGTTGTCGCGTCCATGACGGACTTGTCATCCCAGTGCCGTCCGACCTCCCCGCTCACGCGCTGCGCCGTCTCCACGCGGACGCGGAGGGCCTCCTGCGCATTCGGGAGATCAGCGTGATCAAGTACACGAAGCAACAGAACAGAGGTGTCTTCTTCTCTAACGTCGACCGTCTGATCAGGGTAAATGCGGCTCGCCAGAAGGAAGGAGAGTGCCGGCACGCCTCCGACCTTCGCCCGGTAGTGGTCGTGAATCTGCACCAGGCTCTCGGCGTATGACAATGAGTACACGTCACCGACGTACGCAGCCTCCTCGATCAAGTCCGTGAGGAGACGGCCGGCGTCGGCGAGGTCAGGTGCGAGTTGCTCCGCTAGTCCCTTCGAGACCTTCCCGATGATGTCCATTCGGAGCTTGTGGGGTTGTGCGTGCGGAGGCGCGTCATCCTGCGCGCGGCGGGCGAACTACATGGGCGTCCGACGTTAACGCGACCATCAGCCGAGTCGGCGGTTCCTGATGCCATTCAGGACGGGCCGCGCAGCCGGAGGAACCATGCCGCCGCCGTCGCTGTGAGTCAAGGAGTCGCTTACAGTGCGCTGTCAAGAATGTCGGTGACAGGCGCTCAATTACGCGGTCGCCCCTCGCGGTACCTGTGACCTCAGCGCTCTTCGGCGATGCTCCGCCAACCGTGGTCGAATTCGGACGATTCGGGGAACCTCACTTCCCGCGTGCTCGACGATGTACAGCCAATAATTCTCGCCGCGATCGCGAGCGCATTCGAACTGCGTTCGCGACATCCCTACAGATCGATCATCGAGACTGCCGGTCATCGCCTTGACCTCGCACAAGCGGGTAGCGGCGCCCAGCGCCTCGCCCTGGTACAAATCAAAACCGGGGTTGTTAGCTGGCGTGCGCCGCCACGTGGGCTCCTTGCTAATGATCAGATCAATGGCCTTCCTCTCAAGCGTCATGCGTGCCAAATGATCAAGGCCGTCAGGGTCCGGCGCTTCCGTTTCAGAATGGGCCGCGACGTAGGAGACGAAGGGTCGTTTTCCCGTGCCGTCGGGCGCGCGCTTGGCGCCCGCTTCGCGGTCATTCGCTTCCTTGTCGCCCCCGGTGCCTTCGCTACGCGTGTGATCTTGGCCAGAATCAGCGCCGCCCCCGTTAGCATCACCGTCATCGCCCCCGTCGACAGCACTCACCAAAGGATCTTGATCATCCCGGTGCGGGACGGACGTCTCGTCATTCAGCGTATCCCCATCCGACGTCTTGGCGCCATTCTCCACATCGCCTTCGCCCGACGTCACATCGGGAACTATCTCATCCGCAACGCCGAGCCGCGCGCGGAGCTCCGACTCGCTCGTTACACCAAGCTGCTTGAGCAAGTCCAACACTCCAGGCTCGATACCAGCCTCTTTGGCCAGTTGGACGATAATTGCTGGCCTAAAGCGCACTTTGGCGAGAAGAAACGGATTCGCCTTCCAGCCGAGCGAGCCAAACAGAATCGCATCGGGTACCTGCAAATTGCCATCTCCGTCCGCAATCCAAGCCGTCGTATTGAGTACGCGAACGAACGTCGAGTCGAACCGTCGTCGGTAACCGCCGTAGTGAGACCAACTGTACTCACCATCAAATATATCCTTGCCACGGCGCTCTTCGAGATGATCAAGCTCTTCCCAGAGCAATCCGGCTTTGGTGCGACGCACCTGAAGCGTGAACCCAGAGAGGGATTTGAGAAGGCCTTCAAGCCCGAGGAGCGTCCAGTCAGTAACGTGGTCCTTGAAGCCAGAAGTCTCGGCGTGGCCTGCCTGCACACGCAGTGCCTCGCGCTCCTGCCATGACAGGCCAATGCCGCCAATCGGGCGCAGGTAACGCACCGCGCCACAGGCTTCAAGCAGCTCGCGTATTCCCTCTCCTCGCANNNCAGAACGTTCGCCACCGACGCGAACAGCTCCTTGAGTCGCTCGGTTGCGATATAGAGCTGGCCGGGCCTCGCCATTTGCTCGCTCTCGTCGCCCATATTGACCGCCATGACAAACGCAGTCTCGCGAAGCGTCCCAAGTAGCTTCTCTCGCTGGGCCTTTGAATCAGTGCTGAATGCATTCAGAATTCGACCGATATCGGCCTCGTATTCCGCCTTACTCATGCTGACATGCTGTCGGTACTTCGGCAGAACGTTGCGCACTACGTCGTCCACGGGATCTGGCTCAGTTAGGCCAAGTGAACGCAGGAAATGGAGGGCTGTCTCTCGACCGCAAACGGTGCCGCGCACAATGGGAAACCCCGTTGCGATCTTCCCGGGCAGAAACGCTTGGGGCTGTCCGTCCGCGTGCGACAGAACGTGTGTGCCATCCTCCAGCCTAATTAGTGGCAGGTCGTCCAAGTGTCGTCGCAACGCGGGCTGATCATTAAGAAAGGCGTACAGCCTCTCGATCCAAATGTCGGACTGCGCTACCAGAAACGATGGCGTGAGCAGACCGATGACGTCTTGCGGCGCTAGCTCTGCAACATCCAGCTCCTGTATCAGATAACGGCGCACTTCCGGCATCCGATCGTGGGTGATGTCGCCGCTGATCCACGCGACGTGACCTTCTCCGCCGTAAAGCTCCGTAAGTTGCATTGGGGTGAGCAGGTCCCGGATTTCCTGTGTACGGCCGAGGCGCGCGTCAACGGCCGCCACGTGTCCATCGTCAAAGCGCGGAAGCAGCGACTCAGACAGGAGCACCGACTTAGTGGCGGAAAAGAGTGGCGCGAACATGGTGTCGTCCCCGAACCTTCCCGAGTCTAGCGGCAGGCACCGTAGCGCTTGACCATCGAGAAGCTTGTTATCTCGCAACCAGAAGAGTGCCTCCCGAAGCAGCAAAGCTGTCTCTCGCACCAGAAGCTGATTCCAGGCGTCAGCGCGAGGCACGTTATCGCGACTCGGAGTCGTCCGATACGCGCCCTGGATGAGAAATCCGAGATGCGTCTCTAGAATTGTCGGAAAAAACACCACGAGTGGCGACCGCTCGACACGTTGAATGCGCTCTCGTTGGGATCGCTCATCGAAGGTGATAAGAAACGCGAGCTCGACGTGCGCCGCTGGCTGCCAATTCGTCGCAGGTTCTCCTCGATTGAATAGCAGCCACGTCTCATGAAACGCGGGTTGTGCCTCCTCTTGGCCAATCACAGTGACGCGTCGTACACCTACCGCGATCTCCTTCGAGGCACGGATATAGTGTCCAGACCGGTCCCCATCGACGCTCCAGCGAATCTCCTCGATTTCGCGTAAAAACAGCAACGCAGTGGCGCCTAGTTGGCCGAGCCCGCACGCCATTTCGTCGTGACCTGTTGCATCGTTTGCCTTGAGGGGGATTGAAATGACCGTCTCCTCTGTATCATGCACCTCCTTCCTCGCGGCAACCGGCCAGACAAACTTCTCAATCGCAAAGGCTTCGTCGCCCGAATGGATCTCTGGGCGGTCCGTGAACGCGTAGACGGACTTGAAGCCGATCCCGAACCGGCCGATCGCCGTAATGTCCTTGGTGCTTTCGGCGATTCCGCAAATGCCACGGACATCCCGTTCATCAAACGGCCGACCAAAGTGGCTGACACGCAGGCCGTTGTTGGTTAGGTCAAAGGATACCGCACGCGAGCCTTCCCACTCCGCTCTTCGAGACAGCGCGTCTTCAGCGTTCTGGAGAAGCTCGAAAATGAAGTGCGTGCGGTCGTCGTACCGATCCGCGAGCAACATCGGTCCGATGCGCCCGATGTCGGTACCGTAGCGCCTTTCGTTTTCGTGGCGAATGGCGTTGTAGTCGCAAGCCATTAGTCGCAATCCTCATTCGCGATGGCAACCGCC
>WNFL01293046.1_pt2 | contig 10935 bp, 8 predicted proteins | sample 5400361 | NCBI WGS metagenome assembly WNFL01 (sample SAMN13153351, study PRJNA577476) | soil metagenome | isolation source: 40 cm soil on Douglas fir-dominated hillslope | place: USA:California | collected 2013-09-17 | reverse complement strand
CAGCGCTGGACGACAACTTTCAATGGTACACGAATGGATTACAGGATCGTGTCCGTGACATGAGGCATCAAGTCAAGGCCGAGCCTCGTCTTACGGTTGACCATAGCTTCGCGACAGACTCCGACGACGTCACATTCCGGTTACGTTTTACCTTTCATCTTTTAATGTGGATTCAAGTCATGTTATAAGAAGCAAACGGCTGACGACATAATTTATGGGAATATTACGATCTTTCGCGATTTCACTGGCAATGGCGCTTCCGTTGATCGCGCATGCGGCGAATATGACGCCCATTGCGGTAACCGGTTTCAATCGGGACGTGGTCATCGAGAATAATGCTTCGGGTCCGCCGTACGGAACTGCCGCGCTGGAATTCAACCCCGGCGAGAACACGGCATTTTATCAAAATGGTTTGCCGGGCACGACGTATGGCCTGCCGGCCACCGGGAGTTTCACAAGCGCTGTGGGCGATGGGACGATCTTCCAATTCCAACCTTATACTGGCAGCAATGCTTTGGTCCTTAGCAGTGAAACCGGCCTCACCTCGGGAACGCTCACACTGACGTCACCCACGACTTACTTGCGCATCGCCCTTATCGCCAACTCCGGCAGCGGCGGCGGCACGCCGAATGTGACATTGCACTTCAGCGATGGCAGCACCGTCGTCACGAATTACAACGCGCAGGATTGGTTCTTCAACCCGGGTTTTGCATTGCAAGGCGTGGATCGCATTAACCTCACCTCCGGCACGCCCCAGGGCGGTCCAAACGATCCCCGATTTTACCAGACCACGATTGATCTGGACGCACTGTTTGGCGCGACCAACAAGTCGCTCACCAGCCTCACTTTCGATCAAGCGGCCGGCGCTGGCGCCACTGCCATTTACGCGGTCAGCGGCCTGGCGGCGAGCGTGGGAACCAATTACAGTTTGGCCTCCGTGACCAATCTTCCGGCCAGCGGCATCCAAACCAGCGCGGCGGTGCTGAATGGCCAGGTGCTTTCGACTGGAGGCGACGTCCCGACGATCACGCTTTATTACGGCCTCGCTGACGGTGGCACGAATATCGGGAATTGGTCCCAAAGCGTAGTCATTGGAGGGCAGTCCGGGTCGTTCACACAAGCGATTGCCGGGCTCTCGTTCAACACGCCGTATTACTTCACAGCGAAAGCCGTGAACGTCGCCGGAACCTCCTGGGCCACACCATCAAAATCTTTCACCACACTGACACCTACCGTGGCGACGGTCACCAATCTTCCGGCCACGGGCATTCAAGCAAACTCAGCCACCTTGAATGGGCAGGTTTTGTCCACGGGTGGCGACGCGCCCAATATCACTCTTTACTACGGACCGGCAGATGGTGCCGCCAGCCCGGCTGCCTGGTCCAACAATGTCGCGCTGGGCGTCCAGTCCGGCGTTTATGCACAAACCATTCCTGGATTGGCCAACAATACGACCTACTTCTTTACGGCAAGGGCGGTGAATGCGGCTGGAACGGTCTGGGCAGCCCCTTCTAAAACTTTTAGCACCATTTCAACCAATCCGGTGCCGAGTCTGGCCGCGGTGTTGACCTATCACAACGACAACACACGCATGGGCGTTAACACCAACGAAACGATTTTAACGCTGGCCAACGTAAACTCGAACAGTTTTGGACGATTGTTTTCTCGCACTTTGGATGGCTTTGTATATGCGCAGCCGCTGATCATGACCAATGTGAACATCCCGGGCAAAGGCACGCACAACGTCGTTTACGTGGCCACGGAACATAACACCGTCTATGCCTTCGATGCCGATGACAATTCAGGAGCCAACGCCACGTCGCTTTGGCAAACCAGTTTCATCAACCCGGGCGCGGGAATCACCACCGTGCCCAACGGGGATTTGGGCACGACCGATATCACGCCTGAAGTCGGGATCACCAGCACGCCGGTAATTGATCCAGTCACCTTGACGATTTACGTCGTCGTCAAAACAAAGGAGCCCGGCCCGGTTTATGTGAATCGGCTGCATGCGCTGGATTTGACCACTGGAGCGGAACGCGCCAGTTTCAACAGCCCCATTGTCATCGGTGCAACCAATTATCCCGGTGTCGGCACCGGAGATAACGATGGCGCGGGCCATGTGCTTTGGAATCCGCTGCGCTCGCACTGCCGGCCGGCGCTCACGTTGCTCAACGGAGCGGTCTATATGTCCTTTGCTTCGCACGGCGACAATGGTCCTTATCATGGTTGGATGATGGCGTACAATGCGACCAACGTTGCCCAGCAGGTCGGCATCTATAACGCCACTCCCAATGGCGGCCTGGGCGGCTTCTGGGACGGTGGCGGCGGCCCTTCAGTGGATGCACAAGGCAATCTCTATTTCCAAACCGGCAACGGCACGTTCGATGGCAACCTCAATGTCACCGCGACGAATAATTATGCAATGAGCATCCTGAAACTCGCGACCACGAACGGAATCAAACTGGTGGATTACTTTGCGCCGTCCAACGCAGTTGCCCTAAGCGGCGGGGACCAGGACCTGGGCTCGAGCGCGCCCATCATCCTGCCCGATTCGGCTGGCAGTGTGGCTCATCCGCACCTGGCGGTCGGTGGTGGCAAGACGGCGCCCATCTACGTGGTGGACCGGGACAGCATGGGACGCTTTAACGGCACCGCCGGCGCCGAGAACATCGTGCAGCAATTTAACGGGGGAGCCGGTGGCGACCGAAACGTCACGCCCGCGTTTTTCAACAATGCTCTCTATACGTATGATTTCAACGGCAGAATCGGAGCTTTCAAAATTACCAACGCGGTATTCAACACTACGCCCGTTGAAACGCCGGATACCTATGCCAACAAAGGCGGAGCGACGGTCTCCATTTCAGCCAATGGCATCAGCAATGCCATAGCCTGGGCGATTTACAATTCCGGCGGCCAAAGCCCCGCCACGCCCGCTGTGCTGCGCGCTTATAATGCGACCAACCTCGCGCAAAAGATTTATGCCAGCGATCAAAACCCGGCGCGGGATTCCGCCGGGACAGCGGTCAAATTTATCGTGCCGACGATTGCCAACGGCAAGGTGTATGTGGGCGCGCAGTATTCTCTCTCGGTCTATGGCAATGGCATTTTCCTTGCCACGCCCACCATTGCACCGAACGGCGGCACGTTCACCAACTCGGTAACCGTCACGCTTGCCGACGCTACCCCCGGAACGCAGATTTATTATACAGTGGACAACTCCACACCGACGACGAACTCGACCCTTTACACCGCGCCGTTTGTTTTATCCAACAGCGTGAATGTTCAAGCCATGGCGGTGAAAACCGGTTTCATCAACAGTGGGATCGTCAGCGCGACCTTCCTGAACAGCTCGGCCATTGGCACGGGCACTGGTTTGCGCGGCGCGTACTGGACCAGCACCACGCCGGCCACGTTCACAAGTCCGGGGTTCAATAATCCGCCGACGCTGGTCCGAACGGATTCCACGGTAAACTTCAACTGGGGCAACGGCTCGCCAGATCCGAGTATCAGCAGCAATACTTTTGTCGCCCGCTGGACTGGCGCTGTACAACCGCAGTTCAACGAAACCTATACGTTCTACACCACCACGGACGATGGCGTCCGGCTATGGGTCAACGGCCAATTGTTGATTGATCATTGGGTGGACCAGGGCGCGACGGAGTGGAGCGGCTCGATAACGATGAACGCCCAGCAACGCTACAATATTCAAATGGATTTTTATGAAAACGGTGGCGCAGCGTCGGCCACGCTGGCCTGGAGCAGCCCTTTGACTTCTCACGAACCCGCCCCCCGTCGTCATCCTCAACAGTCCGGCCACCAATTCAACTTATACCGCTACCGCCAGCGTGACCATTGGCGCGGATGCCGCCGCCCAATTCAATACTTTGGATCACGTAAGTTTTTACGTGGGGGCAACGTTGGTTGGCAGTGTGAGCAACATTCCTTACACGGTAACGGCGACCGGCCTGGCCGCGGGAAGTTATGCCTTGACCGCGGTGGCCACGGATGGGGCCGGGCTCAGCAGCACTTCGGCTCCGGTGAATATCACCGTCAATGCTGGCACCGGTCAGCCTTACGGTTTGACCAGTCACGCCGCCGCGCCGGCGTTTCTTAATATGCCCCAGACCTTCGCCGGCTCAATGCCTTTGTTACTCTCGCAGACCGGCGCATTCACAAACACGCCTGGCCTGGGTACCGCAGGCTCGTTGATTCCGTATGTCGTTAACTCACCGCTATGGTCCGATGCGGCGGCGAAGAGTCGCTGGTTCGTCGTACCGAATAATGGCGCGCCCTTCACCCCTGGCGAACAAATCGGCTTTGCGACCAATGGAGAATGGTCGTTCCCGGCTGGCACTGTTTTTGTCAAACACTTCGAGCTCGTTACCAATGAAGTCACCGGCGATAAGCGCCGGCTCGAAACGCGGCTGCTGGTTCGCGACGCGGTCGGCGCCGTTTATGGTGTGACCTACAAGTGGCGCGACGATAATAGCGAGGCGGATCTCCTCACCACCGGTCTGGATGAAAACATCGCCATCACAAATAACAGCGGCGTCCGGACGCAAGTATGGCATTATCCGAGTTCCACCCAATGTCTCGAATGCCACACTGCTGCGGCAGGCTATGTCCTGGGGGTGAAAACGCGGCAATTGAACGGCAATCTCACTTATCCCGGCACCGGCGTTTTTGACAATCAGCTTCGCACGCTGAATCGGATCGGTATTTTCAATCCAGCGATCAATGAATCCGCCATCGCTGGCTATGCAAAATTGTCATCGCTGACGAATCTGGCTGCTTCACTTGAAGAGCGCTCGCGTTCGTACCTGGATGCTAATTGCGCACAGTGTCATCGCCCGGGAGGTTCCGGTCCGGGCTTCGATGGACGCTACGACACCCCGCTTGCCAGCCAGAATATCATCAACGGAATCCTCACAAAAGGCGATTTGGGATACGACAACGCGCGCGTGGTGGTGCCCAAAGACATTTGGCGCTCAATCCTGTATCAACGTTCGGCCAGCCTCGATTCGACGGTCAAGATGCCGCCCCTGGCTCGAAACCTTGTCGATACGAACGCGATGTCTGTGCTGACGGATTGGATCAACAGCCTCGATGGCATACGCGCCCTTGCGCCCCCGACCATTGCGCCTAATGGCGGCGTTTTCCAGAGTAGTGTCAGCATCTCGTTGCAATCGACGAATGGTGGCGACGATCTCTATTTTACGTTGGATGGCTCTTTGCCGAACACGAACTCCTTCCACTATGGCGGACCCTTTGACTTGACCAGCAACGCAACGATCAGGGCCAACGCTTTCAAGACCGGTTTTATCAATAGTGTTGCCGCTACGGCCCAGTTCACCTTGCGGCCGCCGTTCCAATTCACTTCTGGCGGCTTCTTCACGAACGACACGTTCCAAATACCGGTCTCGGGCCTGGCGGGGAAAACTTATTACCTGCAGGCGACCACCAACTTTATCAACTGGGTGTCTCTGAGCACGAATGCCGCCCCATCCGATTCGTTTTACCTGGTCGATCCAAACGCAACCAATTTCATGTACCGCTTCTATCGGGCGGTCGAATTGCCCTGAGTCTGCTTGCGTGACTGCGATGAAATTATTCCTGCTGATTTTCTCGTTGTTGCCGGCGGCGGCGCAAACGAACGTCGCCTCGTCAACCAATCAAATGTCGGTTCGCGATCAGCGCGCAGCAGAAATCCGCACCGCTTGCATCAACGGCCGTCGTTGTGTCTGCGGGAAGGTCATTAAAATTGTTCCGGAAGGATTGATTGTGGATAGTGGTTACACGGCGCTTATGGATGCGCCATTCACTCAGTCGTGGGTCATCCCGGGGGGAGCGCTGGTAAACCGCGATGCGAAATTGCTCGAGCGCAGCGAACCAGCCAGCCCATGCATCGGCACGGTCTTGCTCACCGATTTTCCCAGGCGGCCGGCGGTCAAACTTTACGATTATGTCCTGCTGCAGGGCTATCCCGCGGGCGAATACCTCTACACTCCGGTTCCCGGAATTCAAAAGCCGATCCGCAAATTTACCGGCGGACTCGATAGTGCGGTTAAGATCAAGCTTGAGACCGCTGAGAAGCAATGATGGCCGTTGAGGCGGGCAACCGCTCCAGTCGGTTTTAGCCAAGTCGTGAACCGTAAGAGAGTTGGTTTTCTTTCGAATTTTTCCGCATCGGTTCTTGCCTGCCTGGAGTCAGCCCTCCGATGCTGGTGTCAAGATGTGCCCCTCGGGAGGGAACCACCCTATTTCTGGAACGCTGAACGGCTGTCAGGATACGGGGCAAGCAGGATTGTCGAGGAGAACTCGAACGAGTCCGGGACGGCAAGCATTGCGAGAATGAACACTATGAAAAAGTTATTGAAAAGCTTGGTAATAGCGGGAGTGGCGATACTGGGTATTGTGGCGAACGGCAGAGCTGACGTGCAGCAAACTATCAGCTTCACTTTGACTATGTACAATCAAACGGATACCGGCGTTCGCGCGCTACGTATCAGCACGCGGGATATCATTGAGAATTTGGCCGGGACCAATGTGCCCGGCGGCAGACTCTTGCTCGTCATGCCCGATAACCCGAGCCCGGACGGAAATGGCAGCATTGGCGCCGTGCTGCGAGTAACTGATTCGAGGGGAAACATTATTGCGGAAACCACTTCCGACTCCTTTAACATCTATCAGACGTTTTCTTCCCAGGCCGGCACCCGCACGATCGCCTGGAATCAGTTCTCTCTCTCTATCGGAGGCGTCGGGGCTGAACTTTATGGAACGGCAACCTGGAGCAAGAGTTCCAGCGGCGCGGGCGGCCAAGGCTCATTCCGTTGCACCGTGAGCGGGCACTGCGGACTCGGCGATGCCACCAACGGCGAAGTGCCATGCACCGGTACAATCAGCGGCGGCGCAACCAAGCCGACGGGCTGATCGGGAAGGTCCAAAAGGCTGAAGTCTAAGATTGAGATGTCCTCTGCGGGAGAGCGAACACATCGAGGTGTGAATTTGTTCTGCCGGTGCGCACTCGTTTTTGCCCGGCATATGAGATCAAAAATTCACTCACGCGTGAACATTCCCCTCCCCTCCGCCCTACTTTGACGCTTGATATGCGCACCAAGCCAGACAGGTTGTGATCATGAAATTGAAGCTGATCCTGGGAATCGTCGGACTCACAAGTATTTCGCCCGTGCTTCTGGCCGCAGACTCGGCGGTCCCGAACATAATCTACACGACCAACACCCATGCCCCGCTGAATTATTCCGCCTCCAACTCCATAGCGATTTCTTCGTCGAACGCCGTCGCGTTGGGCCTGGACGCTCAAGCCTTGCTGCTGAAGGAGCTAATTCAGGAACATCAGAAAAGAGCCGCAGATTTGACGCAAGCAAATCAGACCGAAAAGGCGAAGTGGGAGACCGACCTGGTGAATGAATTGCAGGAGAAAAACGTCCGGCTGCAAAAAAGCGTCGACCAGGCGAGCCAGCCGGGGACCGGGGCAAATGATTTGAAGGCTGCATCCGGCGAGGTCGATGCTCGACTCGCTTTCATCTCGACGGTGGACGCTGGCCTGGACCAGATACGCCAGGAACTCTCGGCCGCCATCGAGGATAGCCGCGGCCTGGCCACACAGATAGCGACTAACAAGGTGCCGGAAGACTTTGCGGGCATGTCATCTGTTTTGGGCGAGAACCAGAAACTCGTCAAGCAGTTGCAAAAAGAACAGCTTGATCTTGAATTACGAAAACTCGAGTTCCGCGCGCTCCTGAAAGTAATACAGAAATGACGAGTGACGACCCAATCGGCGTCCACCACTCCTTTTCCCTTTTGCAATTCACGGCTTTCAGCACATCCTGTCGCCCGTGGAACCGCCGAATAACGAAGAGATAATCAAAGCTGTAAGGCTTGCGCTAGCAGAAGACATCGGCAGCGGGGACGCGACCACGTTAGCGACGGTTCCGGAAGCGGCTCAAGCCGCGGCAACCATGCGCGCGCGGGAAAAGCTGGTGTTGGCGGGTATTGGTCTGGCGGAGGCTGCATTTCGAGAGTTGTCGCCAGGGTTGGAAATTTTGTGCCAGGCGGAAGATGGTCAACGCCTGGCAGCAGACATCTCGTTGCTCTCCATTCGCGGACAGGCGCGGGTGATTTTGACCGCAGAACGAGTCGCTCTGAATTTCGTCCAGCGGCTTTCCGGTATCGCGACTTTGACCGCACAATTCGTTGATGCAGTGGAAGGAACCGGCGCCGAAATCCTTGACACGAGGAAGACAACCCCCGGCTGGCGCCATTTGGAAAAATACGCCGTGGCTTGTGGCGGCGGCACAAATCACCGCATGGGGCTGTTCGACATGATCTTGATCAAAGACAACCATCTTGCCGCGCTTAAAGGCGAATCGCCAAACCCGATAGCCGCCGCCGTGACCGGGGCGCGGGAAAAATATCCGTCACTTAAAGTGGAGGTTGAAGCCGACACTCTCGATCAGGTTGATCAAGCACTGGAAGCCGGCGCGGATTTCATCCTGCTGGACAACATGACGGTGATTCAGCTCCGCCTGGCGGTGCAAAAATGCAAAGGCCGCGCTCAAACTGAGGCGAGTGGCGGAATCAATCTCGCGACTGTTCGCGCCGTCGCCGAGACCGGCGTGAATTTCACCGAGACCGGCGTGAATTTCATATCCGTCGGCGCATTGACCCACTCGGCGCGCGCAGTGGATATTGGACTTGATTTCGATCTGTGATCGATGAAGCCGACTCTTGACTCACAAATTCTTCGGGTTCTGCGTGAAGCAGGCGAGGGCACGGTTCCAGCCGCAGACATTGCAAAACAGCTCGGTGTTGCACGCAGCGCCGTCGCCGGCCGAATTCAAGCATTGCGTTCCCTCGGTTACGAGATCGAGACAACTCCGCACCTTGGTTATCGATTGCTCGGCTCGCCGGATCTTTTGCACGCCGACGACCTTGCGTCGCGCCTGGATGAGGACGCGCTCATTGGCCGCGAAATTCACGTCTTCGAAGCGACCACTTCGACCAACGATCTCATCGAAAAATTTGCGAGAGACGGAATCAAAGAAGGCATCGCCGTATTTGCCGAGGCCCAGACGAATGGTCGTGGCCGGCTGGGCCGCAAGTGGATTTCCCCCCGGCGCAAGGGCCTCTGGTTTTCGCTTTTGTTGCGCCCTCAACTGCGTCCCGACGAAGCGACACAGATAACCGTGGCCTCGGCGACTGCTTTGCGGCGCGCCATCCAAAAAGTCACCGGCCTCAAAGCCCAAATCAAATGGCCCAACGACATCCTGATTGCAGGCCGCAAAACCGCAGGCATTCTAACCGAACTTCGGGCCGAACTGGATCGCATCAACTACATCATTCTCGGGATTGGCGTGGATGTGAACCTTAGCCCGCCCGATTTCCCCGCCGACTTACGCAAGGCCGCCACTTCGTTGAAAGCCGAGCTAGGCAGACCGGTTTGCCGACCGGAATTGGCGGGACAAATCCTGCGCGAGTTGGATGCTGATTACGCGCGAATTGTGGGCGGCCAATTCTCGAAGGTCTCCGATGAATGGGAAGCTCATTGCGATACAATCGGACGCAATGTGTCGATTCGAATTGGCGAGCGCTTGCTTCGTGGGCGCGCTGAATCGCTGGGCGAAGAGGGCGCGCTGCTTTTGCGCACGGATCACGGGCACCTGGAAAGAATCGTCGGCGGTGATGTTTCCCTGGAGAAATAAGGACGTGCAACCCTGCCTTATCTTGCTGCTCGACATCGGCAACACGCATACACACCTCGGCCTCGCGAATTCCAAACGGGTTTTTCGACAAGCCAATATCCGAACAGCCGCGTGGAAGGATGGCACCGCGCGGCGATCTCTGCAAAAGTTTCTGGGCCGGCGAAAACCATCGGGTGCGGCGCTTTGCAGCGTCGTCCCGCAAGCGACTCCGCAAGTGAAACGTATTCTAAAATCCTTGTGGACCCTCAACTACCTGGAGCTCCGCTCCGACACGGTGACCGGCGTCGGCATCCGTTACCCAAGGCCGAATACAATCGGTCCCGATCGCCTTGCCAACGCCACAGCGGCGCGCGCGCGCTTTGGCGCGCCATCAGTCGTCGTTGATTTTGGCACGGCTGTGACATTTGACGTGGTAGATCGTTCGGGAAATTACATCGGCGGCATCATCGCTCCGGGCCTGGCCGCCATGACTGATTACTTGCACGAACGCACGGCGCTTTTGCCGCGCATCCGCATTCGCGAGTTAAGCAACGTGGTCGGTAAGAGCACCGAAGAAGCGATGCTCTCCGGCGCGGTGCATGGTTATCGCGGCCTCATTCGCGAATTGATTCATAAGCTAAAACAAGAGTTGCGCGCGCGAAATCTTCCGATCGTCGCGACCGGCGGTTACGCGAAGCTGATGGCCGCCAAACTGCCGGAAATCACGGCGGTCGATCCGTTGCTCACGTTGGAAGGCTTGCGGCTCACCTGGCAAAAACATCGCCAGACCGCGTAATCTCCGCGTGGAACGGCAACTTTCATAATTCGCTGTTCAGGTTTGGCTGGTTTTGCCATTCTGCGCCCCGCATGAATCGCATTGTCGCACGATTCGACCAGCTCAAACGGACCGGCCAAAAAGGCTTTGTGGTCTATATTGGCGCTGGCGATCCGGATCTTACGGCAACCCGCGAACTGGCGCTTGCCTTCGATAAAGTCGGCGTGGACGTGCTCGAACTGGGTGTTCCATTCAGCGACCCGCTCGCGGACGGTTTGGTAAATCAATTGGCTGCGCAGCGGGGGCTTGAATCGGGCACGACGCCGGCAAAAGTTCTCGAAACAGTGGCAGCCATTCGGCGAATCTCACAAATTCCGATTGTATTATATATTTACTTTAACCTCGTCCATCGCCGCGGAATGGAGCGGTTTATCGGTGAGGCGGCGGCGGCGGGGG
>WNFL01254713.1_pt8 | contig 10936 bp, 7 predicted proteins | sample 5400361 | NCBI WGS metagenome assembly WNFL01 (sample SAMN13153351, study PRJNA577476) | soil metagenome | isolation source: 40 cm soil on Douglas fir-dominated hillslope | place: USA:California | collected 2013-09-17 | reverse complement strand
TCCGGAGTCGACTTCTTCGCCGCCGACTCCCTGCTGACCGAGGACGAGATCCAGATTCGCGATCATGTGAGGGGCTGGGTCGAGGAGCGCTACGTGCCGCTCGTCGAGAAGGCTTACGAAGAGGCCTACTTCCCCACCGAGACGATTCCCGAAGTGGCCGAAATGGGACTGCTCGGCGCGACGCTGCCCGAGAAGTACGGCTGCGCCGGCGTCGGCCCGGTCGCCTACGGGCTGGCGATGCAAGAACTCGAGCGCGGAGATTCGGGGCTGCGCTCGTTCGCCTCGGTGCAGGGCTCGCTCGTCATGTACCCGATCTACGAGTACGGCTCCGAGGCCCAGCGCATGAAGTGGCTGCCCAAGATGGCCAAGGGCGAAGCCATCGGTTGCTTCGGCCTCACCGAGCCCGACTTCGGCTCCGACCCGGGCGGCATGATCACGCGCGCGGTCCGGAAGGACGGCGGCTACGTGCTCAACGGCGCCAAGATGTGGATCACCAACGGCACCGTCGCCGACCTCGCGATCGTGTGGGCCAAGCTCAAGAACGAGACGAGCGGCCGCGAGGAGATCGCGGGCTTCCTGGTCGAGAAGGGCGCCAAGGGCTTCAGCGCCCCGGAGCAGAAGCGCAAGCACTCGCTGCGCGCCTCGGTGACCAGCGAGCTCATCTTCCAGGACGTGTTCGTGCCCGAGGACCACCGGCTGCCCGGGGCCCAGGGCATCCGGGCCCCGCTCGCGTGCCTCTCCCAGGCGCGCTTCGGCATCGCCTTCGGCGTGGTGGGTGCGGCGCTCGCCTGCTTTCACGCCGCCGCCTCGTACTCCAAGACGCGCGTCATGTTCGGCAAGCCGATCGGCTCGTTCCAGCTGGTCCAGGAGCAGCTCGCGATCATGCTCACCGAGATCACCAAGGCGCAGCTGCTGAGCGTCCAGCTCGGGCGGCTCAAGGACCGGGGGGCGGTGAAGCCGGAGCAGATCTCGCTCGCCAAGCGCAACAACTGCGAGATCGCGCTCGACATCGCGCGCCGCGCCCGCGACCTGCTGGGCGCCAACGGCATCACCGCCGAGTACCCGATCATGCGCCACATGTGCAACCTCGAGTCGGTCAAGACCTACGAGGGCACGCACAACATCCACACCCTGGTGCTGGGCGAGGCGATCACCGGAATCCCGGCCTACCGCTGATCCCATCCGCTGCACGCGAACGGCCGGCCTTCGAGGTGAAGGCCGGCCGTCGTCGTTGCGCGCCGCGCGCTACTTGGCGAGCGGGATGTGGAAGGTCAGCTTGCCGTTGACCGCGAACCAGGTCGCGTTCGAGCCGAAGTCGGTCTTGCTGTTGACGTCGTGGAAGTGCCCGTCGACGCCGAAGCTGAGCGTGGGCATCATGGTGAAGCTGACCCCGGCGCCCAGGTTCCAGCCGAACAGCGACTTGGTCGTCTCGCCCGCCACGGTCGGGTCGTTCGAGTCGATCTTGTCCTTGAGGCTGTACATGGCGGCGCCGACCTGCCCATAGGGATGGATCGGCCCCACCATGGGCGGGGTGGCGGTGACGTGAACGCCGTACTGGAACGCGGTCAACTTGTCGTCCGCGGTCGTCCCGGTGGGCGTCCCGGTGAGCAGGACGGCGACCTGGGCGTCCGAGGCCTTCCAGGTGTGGTAGCCGAGGTCCAGGCCGGCGCCCAACATCGGCGTGATCCCATAGTCCACCATGCCCGAGCCGTTCCAACCCGAGTTGAAGGCGTCCTTGAAGTCGCTCATCGGAGCCCCGAGCCCGCCGCCCACGCTCACCGAGCAGGCACCGGCCAGAGCGGACGGAGCCGCCACCACCACCAGCAGGGCCACCAGGGCCAGGAGCAGACCACCGCGCTTCCCTCGCATTGCGTCCTCCTTGGAAAGGGTCCCCCGCGCGACCCCGCCCGTCGTCACCGGGCTGGCGCGCGTCGCCACGACCCTACACCGGGGCCACCGGTGCCGGAAACCGCAATTTTCGGCGGCCAGGGGTTCGCGCCCCGAACCGGCGCCCCCCCAAACGCGACGGCCGGCCCCCGTGAGGAGCCGGCCGCGCGAACTGCCTTGGATGGCGGAACTGCGCTTGGATGCAGGAATTACTTGGAGGTCGGAACCCGGAAGGTGACCCGGCCCTCGATGCCGAACCAGTTGAGCGCGCTGGGGTCGGCCGACACGTAGTGGTACGTGCCGTTGACGCCCAGGTTGACCGTCGGCGAAGCGCGGAAGTCCACGCCACCGCCCATGTTGACGCCGAACTTGCTCGTCGACGCCGAACCCGGAAGCAGGCCGCCGGCGATCGTGCTCTTGACGTTGTACTCGCCCATGCCGCCCTGCAGGTACGGGAAGGTCGTCCCGCCCTTGGTCGGGAACATGTAGGTCGAGTGCACGCCGAACTGCATGGTGCTGAACTTCATCTCGGTGCCGGGCCCGAAGAACGGGTCGGCGACGAGCGCGGCGTTGACCGCGTCGGAGGCGGTGTTGGCGTGGTAGCCGATGTCACCACCGAAGCCCCACTGCGGGTTCATCCAGTAGTCCGCCTGGCCGCCGAAGTTCCAGCCCGAGTTCGCCAGGTTGCCGAAGTCGCCGGTCGGCTTCGACATGCCGCCCTGGATCCCGAAGGTCCAGTTGCCCGAGGTGCCGGTGCTGGTGGTGCGGTGCGTCGTCGTCCGGGTGGTGCCCGCGGCAAACGCCGAGGCGGCGGTCAGCATGACCAGCGCGACAGCCACTGCGATCTTCCACGTCTTCATCGTTTCCTCCTATGGAGAGTTCCTGGTGAGGCAGTCTCGAAGCATCGTTCCGTCTGCCCCGCCATTGAGTGAACGGTGCATCCGTGCACACCCGTCAGTCACATAGGCGGCCCTCCGCGTATTCGCCGGCCCTACCGGCATGGCTCCGATTCGATGGCGACGTGGTGCGGGCTGCTGGACGGTGCGAATCGGCTCGAAGCCTCGCCGGCTGCCGGTCGGGCGCCGGTGCGAGACCCCACCGATATCGGCCCGGATCGATCCGGGCTATAGCCTGGATTTCGACCCCCGCCGGGCCGTGCCGCGGGCGGCCTCCGGCCCTGGCTCCGGAGGGTCGAGCAAGGGCGGGGCCAGCCGGGGCGGCCGGGCCCGGGGGCGCGGTGGCCCCGGGCGGCGCAAATCCGCTCAAGACATGGAGTAAAAGCTCCGAAAACGCCCGTGACCCATACCGCCCGGGGGACACGTCCCGGGGCGCGCCCCCGAAGGGACTTGAGGACCGTGACCAGACTCTTTCCGGTGTGGTTGGCGCTTGGCCTTTGCGTCCCCGGGCCGGTGTGCGTCCTGCACGCTGACCGGTGCGGCCTGCGACGCGTGGCGGAGCTCGGGGACGGCCACGACCCGGTGCTCGACCCGACCCCATGACCCTGCGCTTTCCGCTGCGCTGGAAGATCCTGGTCCTCACCGTGCTGCCGCTGGTGGGGCTGGCGGTCGTCATGCTGTGGACCGTCAACCGCAACATCACGCGCCAGGTCAACCACAACACGCGCGACGACCTGCAGCGCGCCTCGGCGCTGTTCGAGAGCATCCTGGCCTCGCGGGCGCGCTCGATCGCCATCGCCGGCGAGGTCATCGTGCGCGACCCGCGCTTCTTCTCGGCGCTGTCGATCCCCGGCTCGTACCACGATCCCGTCTTCCGGACCACGGTGCGCGGCGTCGCCACCGACTTCAACCGGGTCACGAACAGCGACCTGTTCGAGATCTACGGCCGCGACGGCACCTGGATCGCCTCGGCCGCCAAGCGCACCGCCGCCGCGGCGGCCGCGGATCGCATCCAGCTACCCTCCGAGCTGGTCGCCGGCGTGCTGCGCAACCATCCCGCCTCCTCGCTGCTGGTGGGACGCGACGGCCACTATCAGGTGTGCGTCACCCCGATCCTCGCGGGCGGCCACGTCGTGGGCGCGCTGCTGCTGGGCTCGCGCATCGACCGCGGCATCGCCCAGGAGCTGCGCGGGCTCACGCGCAGCGAGGTGAGCTTTCTCTCCGGCAACGTCCTCACCGGCACGACGCTCGAAATCCAGGAGGAGCGCAACGCGCTGATCGGCGCGCTCGCCGAGGCGCGCTCCGAGCTGAACCGGGCTGGCCGCGGCAACCTGATGTTCGAGTTGCAGGGTCAGCGCCACACCTACCTCACGCTGGCCCGGGAGCTGCCGGACGCGGCGCCGGGACGGCGCCAGACCTACGTCATGCAGCGCTCGCTCGACGCCGAGACCGCCTACCTCAACGAGATCCAGCGCACCCTGGTCGAGATCGGCATCATCGCGGTGCTGGCGGCGCTGTTCGCGGGCTACCTGATCTCCGAGCACATCACCTCGCCGGTGCGGCGCCTGGTGCGGGTCGCCGAGGGGCTCGAGCACGGCAACTACGACCTGCCGCTCGACGTCCAGACCGGCGACGAGATCGGCTACCTCGCCACCACCTTCGGCGACATGCGCGACCACCTGCGCGTTTACGTCAGCACCCTCGAGGAGGTCACGCGGCTGCGCAGCGAGTTCATCAGCATCGCGTCCCACGAGCTGCGCACCCCGATCACGATCATTCGCGGACTCCAGGAGCTGATGGACGAGGAGGCGCTCGGTCCGCTGACGCCGGAGCAGCGCCAGGCGCTCGCCAGCATGGACCAGAGCCTCTCGACCCTGACCCGGATCGCCGAGGACGCCACCCGCATGTCGTTGATCGAGAGCGAGCACATGACCCTCGAGTTCGACGAGACCTCGGTCGCGATCATCGTCGGCGAGGCGATCGAGGCCGCTCGCGCCAACGCCGCCGGGCGCCGGGTCGAGGTGGTGCTCGAGCTGCCGGAGGGCCTGCCGGTCGTCGAGCTCGACGGCGCGCGCATGAGCCTGGCGCTCGCCAACCTGATTCGCAACGGCATCCGCTTCACCCCCGACGGCGGCCGGGTCACGGTGCGGGCGCGCGCCGAGGACGGCACCATCGTGATCGAGGTCGCGGACACCGGCATCGGCATCCCCGAGGAGCGGCTGCATCGGCTGTTCGACGGCACCTGGCAGCCGCAGACCTCGGATCATCACCACTCTTCGAGCACGCTCGAGTTCAACTCCGCGGGCCTGGGGCTCGGGCTCTCGATCTCGCGCGGCATCATCGAGGCCCACGGCGGGTCGCTCGAGGTCGCGAGCGAGGTGGGCCGGGGCACGGTGATCACGGTGCGGGTCCCGGCGCGGCGACCCGACCGGCTCGAAGCCGCCTGATCCGGCCGGCCCCCCGCCGGCCCCGCCCACCGTTCATCCCACCGCTTCGACCGTTCATCGCAACGGCGTTCCGGCGTCTCCCCGACGCGCGCACCATGGCGTGGTCGAAAGGAGGCACGCCGTGCCCAAACGCCGCACCCTGATCCGAGCGCTGGTCGACGCCCTGTGGCAGCAGCCGCTATGGGCGGTCCCGTTCGCGTTGTTCTTCGGCGTGCTCAACAACGTCGGCCCTAGCGGGTTCCTCATGCTCTACAAGGCGTCGCTGGTCTTCGCCTTCACGGTCCGGCTGGCCATGGTGGCGGTCGAATTCGGGGTGAGGCCACGCATCGAGCCCGTGATCGAGCGGGCGCGCGCCGCCTCGGGCAAGGGCGCGTGGACCGGCGGGCTGATCTACAGCGCCGCGGCGCTGCTGGCGGGGTTTGTCGCGGCCGTCGCCGTCCACCTGTGGATCATCCCGGGCTTCCTGGGCAGCGGGCGCGCGTGGCTCGTGACCGGCATGTTCACCCTGCTGTTCACCGGGCTGTTCGCCGGGGCCTCCTATGCCATCGCGTTCCACCGCCTCGCGATCGAGCGCGCCCGGGCGGTCGAGCTGGCCCGCGCCGAGCTGGCGCAGGCCGAGCTGCGCGCGTTGCGGGCCCAGATCCATCCCCACTTTCTCTTCAACACGCTCAACACCATCGCCGCCCTGATCGCCGAAAACCCCCGCGCGGCCGAGGAGACGACCACCCGGCTCGCGGACGTCTTCCGCCACGCGCTCCAGGCCTCGGATCGCGAGCAGCAGCGCTTCGGCGACGAGCTGGCGTTCCTGCGCGCCTACCTCGACATCGAGCGCACCCGGTTCGGCGAGCGGCTGCGGGTCGTCGAGACCGTCGAGCCCGGCCTGGAATCGTTCCTGGTGCCGAGCCTGCTGCTCCAGCCGCTGGTCGAGAACGCCGTGCGCCATGGCATCGCGCCGCGGGTCGAGGGCGGCACGATCGAGCTCGAGGCGCACCGCGACCGGGACCGGCTGGTGATCGAGGTCCGCGACGACGGCCCCGGCCTGTCGGACACGCGCGCGGCCGGCGGCACCGGCTTCGGCCTCCACTCGGTGCGCGAGCGGCTGCGCGCGGCCGGCCATCCCGAGGCGCTCCACATCGAATCCGCCCCCGGGCGGGGCACCCGGGTGCGCGTCACCCTGCCCCTGCTCGAGACCCCCTCTCCCGAACCGAAAGGACACCTCCCATGGTCACCTCCCGCCACCCCCTGTTGATCCTGCTGCTCGCGGGCGCGCTCGCCGCGCCGGCGCTCGCCGCCGACCCGGGCACGCTGAGCGAGGCCCGCCGGTTGCTCCAGACCGGCATGAACCACGGCCAGACGGCCCCCATGCTCAAGTCGCGGGGCCTGTTCAAGGGCCTGCTCGCGGCCGAGCCCGGGAACGCCGCGCTTCACTACTGGGTGGCGCTCGCCGACTGGCGGCTGGTGCCGATGCTGTCGGCCAAGGACCGCGAAGCGGCCCGTCGCTACTGCGACGAAGGCCTCGCCGAGTGCGACGCCGCGCTCGCCGCCGATCCGCGGTTCGCCGAGGCGCTCGCCCTCAAGGCCGGGCTCCAGGGGATCTCGATCACGTTCAATGGCGCGGCCGCGATCTCGCTCGGGCCCGCGCTGCGCGCGAACATGACGCGCGCGGTCGAGCTCGCGCCCGCCAACCCGCGCGTCCGCCTGCTCGATGGCATCAACACGCTTCACATGCCGGAGTTCTTCGGCGGCGGGGCCGACAAGGCGCTCGCCAAGCTCGAGCAGGCGAGCGCCCTGTTCGCGGCCGAGAGCCTGGCCGACAGCAGCACCGCCGGCTGGGGCGACGACGACGCCCTGCTGTGGGCGGGGCGCTGCGCGATGGAGCTCAAGGACTACGGGGCGGCGCGCGGCTACTTCGAGCGCGCCCTGGTGCGCAACCCGGACAACGGCTGGGTGCGCACCGCGCTGCTCCCCTCGGCCCTCGATTCGCTGGCGAGGCACCCGCGGGGCAAGTCGTGAGGACCCGCGGCCGCGGCGGCGCGCCGCGTGCCGCCCTGCGCCTCGCCGGCGCGGCGCTGGCACTGCTCGCCGCCGCGACACCGGCGTGGGCGGCACGGGTCACGGGCGTGGTCGTGGACCACGCCGGCAAGCCGGTCGAGTACGCCACGGTGTCGGCGCCGGCGTTGAAGCGCGGCACCGCGACCGACGAGCGCGGCGCGTTCACGCTCGATCTGCCGCCCGGTCCGGCGCTGCTCGAAGCCCAGCAGATCGGCTACGAGCACGCGCGTGTCGCGGTGGTCGTCACCGACTCGATCGCGCCGCTCCGCATCACGCTGCGCGTGGCCGCGGTGCCGCTCGCCGAGGTCACGATCTCGACCTCGTCCTTCGGCAAGGCCGGCAAGAGCGAAGGGGCCGTGGTGCGGCGCGCGGACATCCTGACCACGCCCGGCGGGGCGGCCGACATCTTCCAGTCGCTGCGCGCCCTGCCCGGGATCAACGCGCCCAACGACGGGGCCGCGTTGTACGTGCGGGGCGGCAACCCGCGCGAGACCGTGATCCGGCTCGATCACGGGGAGATCGGCCACCCCTACCACTGGGAGGGCGCCTCGGGTGGCCTGTTCTCGGCCATCGACACCTACATGATCGAGAGCGCGTTTTTCTCGACCGGCGCCTTTTCGGCGCGCTACGGCGGCGCGCTGTCGGGCGTGCTCGACATCCAGACTCAGGACCCGGTGAACCTCAAGACCGTCTCGCTGGGCGCCAACCTCGCCGGCGAAAGCGCCTCCAGCACCTGGTCGCTGGTCCCCGATCGGCTGTCGTTCGTGGGCAGCCTCGCCAACGCCGCGCCCGGCCTGCTGCTCGACCTCTACGGCTCGCCGCGCGAGTACGCGCGTCCGCCCACCAGCCTCAACGGGGCCGGCAAGCTGCTCTACCGCTACTCCCAGACCGGGCGGCTGGCGCTGCTCTATCTCGAATCGCACGACCGGGTCGGGGTGACGAGCGAGTTCCTCAACACTTCGGCGCTCTACTCGCGCAGCGCCGCGAGCCGGCTCGGCTCGCTGCAGTTCAGCGACGTCGTCGGGGGTGCGCTGGTGCTGCGCAGCCAGCTCTCGGGCCAGTGGTACGACGGGCGCTGGTCGTACGGGCCCACCGCCGCGTCCCAGGTCGAGCGCCCCCGCCAGGCGAGCGTGGACGCGGTGTGGCCGATCGGATCCGGCCACGAGCTCGCCTTCGGGGCGGTCCTCCACCACGACGATGCCGCGATCACCGGGCGCTTCGCCGCCGACAGCACCGATCTGCTGACCGGGGCGCCGACGCGCGAGCAGCGCACCCATCCGGTGGCCGATGCTCCGGGCGCCTACCTCGAGGACAAGCTGCGGCTCTGGGGCCCGCTCTACGCCACGCTCGGCGCGCGCCTCGACCGCGCGCCGGCCGCCGGGCTGTGGACCGTGGACCCGCGCGGCGCGCTGGCGTGGCGCATCGACGCCCGCCAGAGCGTGCGCCTCGCCGGCGGCCGCTACCATCAGCCTGCCGATCCCGCCTTCCTCGACCCGCGCTACGGCAACCCGCGCCTGTCGCCGCTCGCCGCCGACCACCTGGTGGCGGGATACGAATGGAAGTCGGACGCCGCCAACCTGCGCGTCGAGCTGTACGACAAGCGCTACCACGACCTGGTCACCCGCGATGCCGCGACCTGGTACGCCAACCGGGGCCACGGCGACGCCCGCGGGGTGGACGTGTTCCTCCAGGGCAGCCACCGCTGGCTCTCGGGCTGGGTCTCGTACGGCTACCTGGACTCGAAGCGCATGGAGCTCGACGATTCGCACGAGGTGCCGTCGCGCGACGGCAACGGCCACTCGGTGACCCTGGTCGCCCGCTACCAGGCCAGCAGCACCCTCCAGCTCGGGGCGAAATACAACTTCACCAACGGGCGCGCGTTCACGCCCGTGGTGGGGCGCAGCTTCGACGCCGGCCGCGGCCTGTGGCGGCCGGTCTACGGCGAGCACAACTCCGAGCGGCTGCCCGACTACCAGCGCCTCGACCTCCGGCTCACCCGCCTGTTCTCGCTCCCCGCCGGCCTGGGCGTGCCGGCCAGCAGCGTGTGCGCGTTCTACATCGAGGGCCTCAACATCCTGGGGCTGCGCAACGCCCAGGACATCGTGTACAGCCTCGACTACGCGGAGTCGCGCACGGTGGACTCGGTGTTCAGCCGCCGCTTCCTGGTCGCCGGCGTGTCGCTGACCTGGTGACCCGGCGCCGGCCGTGATACCCCTCCCGCCATGGACCCCACGACCCTGCGGGTGCTGATCGTGGACGACGAGCCGCCGGCGCGCGCGCGCCTCAAGCGCATGCTGGGCGAGATCGGCGGCGTCACCGTGGCCGGCGAAGCCGCCTCGGCCGCCGAGGCGCGGCGGCTGGTCGCCGCGACCCGCCCGGATTTGGTGTTGCTCGACATCCAGATGCCGGGCGAGGACGGCTTCGCCCTGCTCGAGAGCCTCGATCCGCGCCCGGCGGTGGTGTTCGTGACCGCGTTCGACCATCACGCGGTGCGGGCGTTCGAAGCCAACGCCGTGGACTACCTGCTCAAGCCGTTTCGCCGCGAGCGCCTGGCCGAGTCGCTGGAGCGCGTCCGGCTCGAGCTCACCCGCCCCGAAGAGCTGTCGCGCCGGCTCGGCGACCTGCTCGCCGGCCTCTCGCGGCCCAGCGGGCCCGATCACCTCGACCGCTTCACGGTGCGGATCGGCGCGCGCCAGCTCATCGTCAAGGCCGAGGACGTGTGGTGGTTCGGCGCCGAGGACAAGCTGGTGTTCGCGGCCACCACCGGCGGCCGGCACTACGTCAACTTCACCCTCGACCAGCTCGAGCGCCGCCTCGACCCGCGCCGCTTCGCCCGCGTCCATCGCGGCGCGATCGCGAACCTCGACCACGCCGCGGTCCTGCGTCCGGCGTTCGCCGGGACCTACCGGTTGCAGCTCGACGACCCCGAGCGCACCGAGATCCCGGTGAGCCGCAACCGCGCGCGCGCGCTGCGCGGGCGGCTCGGCGCCTAGGCCGGCCGCGGCGCCGCGCCGGGCGGGAAGCGCTTGACCCGCCGCGCCGGGCGTTGCCCCGAGGAGGGCCGAATGACCGACGCTCCCGCGCGCCCCCAGCACTCCCCCGCGTTTGTCGCCCGCCGCACCCAGAACTGGCTGGTCATGGGCTTCACCTACGCGTCCATGTACATGGCCCGTTACAACTTCGGCTTCGCCAACAAGTCGCTCTCCGACACCTACGGCTGGAACAAGGCCCAGGTGGGCGCGATCATCAGCGCGGCGACCCTGGTCTATGGGATCGCGGCGATCTTCAACGGGCCGCTCGCCGACCGCATCGGCGGCCGCCGCGCCATGCTGGCGGGCGCGATCGGGGCGTGCGTGTTCAACCTCGCCTTCGGCCTCGGCGCCTACCTGGGCGTGCTGGGCACCGGGCCGGTGCTGCTCGCCTACCTGGCCTCGGTGTGGACGCTCAACATGTACTTCCAGTCCTACAGCGCGCTCGCGCTGATCAAGGTCAACTCCGGCTGGTTCCACGTCACCGAGCGCGGCGTGTTCTCGGCCATCTTCGGCTCGATGATCCAGAGCGGCCGCGCCGCCATCTTCTGGCTCATGACCACCACCCTGGTCGTGGCGCTGCCGTGGCAGTGGAAGTTCTTCCTGCCCGCCGGCATCGTGGCGG
>WNFL01313413.1_pt2 | contig 10937 bp, 12 predicted proteins | sample 5400361 | NCBI WGS metagenome assembly WNFL01 (sample SAMN13153351, study PRJNA577476) | soil metagenome | isolation source: 40 cm soil on Douglas fir-dominated hillslope | place: USA:California | collected 2013-09-17 | reverse complement strand
CGTTAGGGAATGGGTTGACATCAGTATCAGTCACAAACTCGTGGCGAGCGCTTGGGCGCCTGGGAACGGTGGTGACAGCGGCCTGATTCGGCCTGATTCCCACGGGTCTTCGAATCAGAGATGATGGCAGAGATGGCAGAATCCAAGACTCACTTTCCGTATTTGGTCGTCACTGAAGAAAACCTTATGCCGCTACTTGTCCCGACAGACAATTGGCTTGCGTCTCCACCGATGCCATCTGCATCTGCTGGAGACGTGTATCTCATCTTCTACTCCTCAAGGGATGATACGGGTCGCATGTGGTGTCCGGTATGCGTAGACCATCTGATCATCTGTCCTCACTCTCCCGTCCAGTCTCAATAGCAAGGCGCTGCTCACTGTGCCCGTGTGCCAGGATTGCCGCAATATTGAGTCGCAAGTCGACAGCGCATTCCGAGGGGATGACAAGCCTCCACTCTTTGTGATTTATGTCGGATCTCGCGACGAGTGCGCCGATTCCTCCATACACCGTGCCTCTCCGTCCATTCCGTTGACCCTGGCCCTGACGGCCTGTCTGTTAGATGGAAATTGCCCGCTAAGAACCGGTTCAGGACTGATTACGATCTGACTGGCGTGCCGACTTTCATCAAGTACAAGAATGTAAGTTCTACTGGCCGATCCGTCTCCGAATTGTCGGCGAGACCTCATTTGCGGCTTGCAGGGCCAAGAAGTTGCAAGGACCGTGGAATGCAACCCCGCTCTGTTTCCTGAAGCGTTGCAAAAGATGTTAGCCACCTGAATTTTGGTCGGGTTTTGCAATAGTCTAATCGATTCGCTCAAATGACATCTCATCTCATATCTCATGCATGTATAGTAGAGGTTTAGCCCTGACCAAACTAAGAACCAAAGCCAGACAAAGCCGGACATCACGTTACCCCCACGTGGGCCGTCTGTCTCCGCTTGTCTCCGCTTGTCTCCGTCTCCGCCTGTCTCCGCCCTTCACTACCACCGCTTCCATCGATTTCTACCCTGCGTATCTAGAAAGCTAGATGCCCTCTACTATCGCAAAAACGGTTACAGGCCCGAAGTTCACCATGATCAAACCGACTCAGAAGCGTGTTTACTTCACGCGCCACGCTCAGGGGGAGCATAAGTACGTGGTTGTCCTCAATTCCGTGGGATTTCGCTTCTAAGTAATTGTGTCTCTATAGTGTCGCCTGTAACTGGAACAGTGAGCGCGCCCCACCAACGGGTCGATCCCCGATGTACTAATCAATCTCAAACACATGATAGTTCATGACGCCCCACTTACGCTAAAGGGTCGCCATCAGTCTGCCCTCCTGAATGAGGACACCAAGGACACCTTCCAGAAGACCGCTGAGCTTCTTGTTACCAGCGCGTTGAAGCGCCCAATACAAACCATGCTCATCGGGTATCCATTACTCAGGGAGAAACTAGAAGAAGCAGGCAAGCCAATTGTTATTCTTCCCGAGTTGCAAGAAGTAAGTGGAATCCAGCCGTTCCGTCACAGCGCCTAATGCTCGGACCTGGGGCTTCGCAGTGCAATGGCTTCCCTAGTGATATTGGCTCAGTACGTATTTTCCACACTTTGTATCCGGTCTACTGACTTGTCTCCTTCCGCCTTCCTCGATGACCCGATGGTCGACACGGGTTTCATCTCTAGCCCCGTGAAGAGCTCGAGGCAGACCCTGAATTCTCAGGACTCGATTTTTCCCTCCTCACGCCAGACTGGTGTTCGAAAGAAGGTTTCTACGCCCCCATAGAGGCCGCCCTCAGGGAGCGGGCACGCTGGGTACGCCGTTGGCTACGCAAGAGAGAGGAGCGCGAAATTGTCGTCGTTGCTCATGGTGATATCCTGCGCTATATCACCGACGGGAAGAATTCTGGGAGCCCTTGGGCTAACACTGAGGTCAGAGAGTACACATTCCGGACAGATGATGAGGACACAGATGCGGTTATGGTCCCGTTTGTGGCGGAAAGTATTGTCGTTGAGGGGGACAATGAGCCAACGAGCTCGTCGCTGATGGTCGACAAGGTGTATTGGACCTACTAAGATTGTATGATCAAGGGGTGGCCCCATGAGAGGTGGTATCAGCATGCAATGAATCAGAGTGATGTTGGACGCGACGAAGTTGTTGCTTGAACTCAATCATGAGTGACCCAGGACAGGCGATGATGGCGGTAGAATGGAAAAGAGAAGGTTTGTGGCTCATCACACATGTAGAACGGAAAATACCCCGCAACGGGCAGCCATAGATTGTCAGGATCGATGCTAGCGGTCAATAGATCTAAGGGCCACTAGCTGCTATCTATTATGAAAAATCTGGAGTTTGCTCTACCACTCCCCGTTGAGAAAGGACAACCACGCTCAGTTTATGGCCAAGATTTTCTTCAGGCCCTATTGTTCTTTCGCGTTGATAGTATTTATATCGGCCAAATGGGTCGAAGAACCTGACGCGGAGTAAGGCTGGTAGAAGGTCGAGGCGCTTAAGGTGCTGGTCATGTGCCTCCTGAGAATGAATTGATGATGTGTATGAAGGGCGGGGTGGAGAGGAAAAACCTTCGTCCATTTCCACCCATTGTCCCACCTAATATTGGAGACCTAGGCACATGCTTTGGTTGGGACGTCCAAGGTACCTCCATTGGGCTCAAGAAAGAGAGCCAATCTTCCAACTTTCCACCAACGCCCGTTTATGAGTCAAAATGCATTCCATTCGATACTTGATAGGAGTTCAACCGATACCAGTGAGAAAAGAGATCGCGACCAGCGTCCAACTCGTGACGTAAAACATGAGAACAGAAGACGAGGCATGCACAAAGAATAATCACGGTCGGGCATTAAATGGGATCTGATGTGCGAGACACAGTGAGTTGGTGAATAGAAGAGATGCGGGTGGGTCCACGATATATGAGCGGCAATGTATCCTAGAGATGGTGCCAGACTAGTGGGGTATCGGAGAGACGGGAATCGCTGAAAGTCTGAATGTGAATGGACTGCAGCACAATATGCTCTATTGTTCTTCCATAGGGTCGAAACCTTGTGGCGGTGCATGTCGCCCGGCTAACCACCCCACACGCGAGATCCAGTCGTCTTTGACTTCCTTCATCTGAGCCATGAGGTCCTTGCTGTGAGCACTTGATGACGCTGGAGAGGATGCAGGGGGTGCAACTGCCGATCCGAATCCAAAGCCGAGTCCGCTAGGCGAGGCAAGTGGAGTTCCCCACTGACCAGTGCTGGACATGATTGGAGTACCCCATCCACTGCGGCCACTACCCAACCAGTTGCCCCCAAAAGCGAGACCGCTACCCAGAGCATGCCCTGTGCTCGCTGGTTTGCCGATAGAAAAAGCTTCAAGCGCAGTGAGCCAGCTTTGTGCCATATCGCGCCCAAAGATTCCTCCTTCGCGGTTGACATGGTCATCAAGAGAGTTTAACCAAGCTTTCCATTCAGCAACGACACGTGAATGCAAGTCAGATTGTTGCTTCAAAGCTTGAGCGGTGGTAGGCGGAAGTGTCAAGAGTGAGGACGTCAAGGTGGATAGCACAGTAAACGTTTCCGAGTGTGAAGGAGGTTTGCCATTCACATGAGTTTGTTGTGGTTGTCGGTTCCGCTGCTGGAGAGACAACAAAGTGACCGGGGCGGGGACAAGGGAAAAGTACGGAAGGTAAGAAGCTACGGTGGTGGTGAAGGCTTGAACGGCAGGGCGCAGACGGTTGAGGACGTAGGAGTCACGTTGTTGCGGAGTGGGCGAAGGTCGTACAGATGCCACTCCCAAAGCGAAACTTGGCGTCGATGCAGTGGCAGCACCGAATGCAAACCCGAGACCAAGACTATTGCCAGAGGCGCCAATTGGTGTGCCCGTAATCTGAGGGGTAGAAGGGGATGATGTCGAGAGTGTGGCACTGTACGGAACGGCCTCTCGTAACTTCTTGACGGCATCGAGAATGGCATCACGCGTCGTTTCGGCGGTGGGCCGGGGTATGAGAGAAAGTAGCGTGGGCTTGATATGGGGCATTTGAGCCAGAAGAGCTTGTAAAAGAGGGAGGTGCGAGGATGCAGGGAGCCCGGCTAGAAATATGGCAGGCGAACCACACGAACCGATAAGCAAGGAGACCACCAATGTGAGCCAACATATTGACATACCGAGAAGCACGCCAGCGTCTACTTCATCTTCCGCCGTTTCATCTTCTCTCTTTTCCTCCGACCCTTTCGGTCTAGTCCTGCCCGGAGCCTCGCCGCTGATAGTTTCTACTCGTAAGCGCTTCATGGAAGCAAGTTTCCTGCCTTTGGCCGAACTCAGTACGCGCTTATCGGCAGGCGTAGGACTGCCATCCATGGCGTCGTCTTCATCATCCGAGCGGGCACGCTTGAGGGACAGTCTCTGAGGGGTGGTCGACGAAGAAGGAAGATTCGGGAGCTGGCTGTGGATCGACGAGTGGGCCAAAACAGGTGTCGGAGAATGAAGGTGGTGTTGGGATGGCTGGTGGCCAAGCGGCGAGTTGAAGGGCATGCTCTTCGACGTGAACACGGGCCTCGTTGGGGGCATGTGGGAGTATATATCCGCCATGGGTCACGGTTTCCCGGGCTGAAGTTCTCTAGCGGGCTTCGACGGACGAGGGCTTACGAGTCGGATGTGTGCCGAACGAAGTCGAGTCGATTGGGCGCGTTGAGGTCGAGTGCTGAGCTCGTACCCAGTAATCACTGGTCAATATGAACCGGTTAGTGTGGTCAATGCGCGCGTGGAGGATGACGGCCGGCGACGTTGGCTCCAAGATGGAAGTCGTTTGGCCTCAGTTTGGCATCGTCTCTTTGTCTGGTCCACTCCAATGGCTTCCTCGACGCCGGCGACAACAACGAGGCCTATTGTCTTTATGGACATCAACATTGGCGAGACGCCCATTGGTCGACTCAAAATGGAGCTCTTCAGCGACATCTGCCCAAAGTAATCCCCTCTGTATGATCCATTGTGTAGTTCCATGGTCTGATATAACTCAGGACTGCAGAGAACTTCAGACAGCTGTGCACTGGGGAGCACAGGTAGGCTGGGTTTGCTCCATGAGGGCAACCTTCCTGACTCACACGTTCAGAGTAAACGGTCGTCCCCAAGGTTACAAGAACGCCACATTCCATCGGTGTGTATCGTCTCATTATGGTCTATTCGTCTCTGACAATCACTTCTAGAGTGTAAGCGCCAACCCCTTCTTTCTTTCTTTTGATGAACTCAACCCCTAGTCCATAGGGTCCCCAACTTCATGTGCCAAGGTATGAAACGTTTTGCACTTGAGAAACGGGCGATAATCTTGGAATAGGCGGTGACTTTCTTAATCACGACGGCACCGGTTCCTTCTCGATCTACGGCGACAAGTTCCCCGTAAGTTTCTGTGAAGCTAGACATCTTTAGCTATTTACTTACGCATTTTCAGGACGAGAACTTCATCGTAAAGCATGATGTCCCAGGTCTCCTCTCAATGGTCCGCCATCCGCGTGGTCTCCACCACCCTCACTTACCTTTTACAGGCGAACTCAGGACCGAACACGAATGGCTGCCAAGTGAGTCCAAACTTCCTTAACTCGGGGCGGCTCGAATTGACCCAACGGTGACCCAACGAAGTTCTTCATTACCACCGCACCGGCAGCTTTCTTAGACGGAAAGCATACCGTTTTTGGACGCGTGACAGAGGGTATGCTCGCACTGCGGAAGATTGAGAATGTCGCTACTGGGAACAACAACCGACCAAAGTTGGCGGTGAAAATTACAGGTACGTTTTGCCATTTCCTAGAGCCGCTGTCGCCGTGTCATAACAACTGTGCTCTTAGAGTGTGGGGAAATGTAGTATGGCGCTCCTTTGCTCTTGCTTGAATATCGACATTTTTAGTGGCTTCGATCTATTCGGTATTTTACAGACGAGATTTCGTCATGATACGCAACACCGCAGGTTGTGTCGTTCAACACGACTACAAATCATCGTCAGAGGCGCATTGTACACCGTTTGTCGCCAAAAGTAATCTTCCAAGTAAGTGAAATATTTGTCCTCTACGACATGAAGAGACACTTGGGAGCCTCCAGCGCTTTCCAGCAAAACTTTCAAGAAACTCAGCCTGGCATATCCAAGCCCGCACAGGATACTGGGCAAATATACCATTAATACAAACCAGAGATAATAGCAGCCTTGTTGACATCAGTGCTGTTAACAATATACTTGGCCGAAGTGTGGTCGATACAATATTAAGTGGACAATGTGGATATAGCGAGAGAAGCAAGCATGAGTCCTCGTGTTGAACCCAATTCATCAGAAACACCTGATCCGGCGTCATGATACTCTTTGCGGCGGGTTTGGTGGTTTGGAGTGTAGCATAAAGGGCAAGGTGATAGTGTGATCCTTCCCTTTCTCCTCCGAAGCTTCCATGTCTGCGGCTTTATCCCGAGGCGAGACATTGCTACCTATAATCAATGCATGCGACAATTACAAGATGGCCCCTCTGCTCGTACAAAAGACCTTCTATCCATTTTTCCTCTCGCGATCGCAACGAACTCTCCTCGGTCTTGTCAACGAAACTGTAATTATAGAACTAAAACGTTATAATGCGTCCAACATATTCGAGAAAGGCCCGATATGGGACATCATGGGGGATGGAGAGGCTGCTGCATTCGCAGAGTGGCTAGATACGCCAGAGACCCGATCGGCGGCTATGCAAACAATGTGCATAGAGTGGAGAGATAAAGGAGTTTTTGGAGATATTGTAAGTGGGAGGTGAGTGACGCTACAGGTACAGTCCCGTGCCCCCAATTCTGTGATGTTCTGGCCACTTATTGGTGCCATGGTTCACCAGAATGTGGCGAAATGAACTCTATCCAGTATATCTGAATCCTCATCGTCCTATCCGGTCCGAACTAGCGTTCGAAATGGAACGCGCTGCATCCTCCCTGTTCGGAGTCGTCACATACGGTGTGCACCTAACAGTATATACAACAGAGGATCCGGAGTGGAGGGTCTGGGTGCCGAGAAGGAGCGCGACGAAGCAAACGTAGGCACTGGCCAGTCATTCAGCCCCAATGCTAAACTGACGAGTCGGAGGACAGCTGGCCTGGGAAGCTTGACAATAGTGTAGCTGGAGGACTTCCTTCTGGTATGACCCCCTTAGAGTCAATGATCAAGGAATGCATGGAAGAGGCAAGCCTTCCTGAGGACCTAGTCGCCCCACTCATAAAGCCCACCGGAGCCGTCAGCTACTGTTACAGGTACTTGTCTTAGTTCCTCATCATAGTTGGGTTGCGAGCTTCATTCACCTCCAGGACAATTAAAGGGTGGTTACAACCCGAAGTCCAGTAAGTCAGCCAATCAAACATGCGTCTCACTAGTTTACTAAAGTGACTCCAAGATATGTATTTGATCTAGAGATTCCTCGCGGCGAAGAACTCTCCAGTCAGTACACCCCGAAGCCATTGGATGGCGAAGTGGAATCGTTCGACGTAGGGCTATTCGAGTTGGCGACGAAGTATAGTGACTGAAGCGTCATTTCTGTAGTTGCTTCCACTGTCCTTGGTCAAAGAGAAGATGCTTGCGGGCGATTTTAAACCAAACTGTGCGCTGGGTACGTCACTACATTTCTTTCTGCACTTTTTGAATAACACTGCCACTGATGCTGTTTTCATTAGTTCTTCTTGACTTCTTGGTTCGGCATGGGAAGGTTAATGCGGAGAATGAGCCCAATTTGCTAGAGATTCTTAACCGTATGCATGTCTCGTTCTGGTAAGGAGTACGAGATGATATCGGCAATGTAGCAGAATTGGATTGAGTGTTAATCTGGACGGGGCTCATCGTGATATGGACTCGACCACATCCGATCAGCTGACTTGGGGTCGATGACTCGATGGTTTCTGTGGGACGGAAGTCGGAGCTCCGTACCGCCGTGCATTAGATAATAAAGCGAACACCACCTTGGCCTCACTCGCACGCGTATCCTTAACCATGGGCCAGAAACTATCATCAGCAGACACCCATGGTACTGAAAATTCAAACAATAATAACGATTTGCCGCCATTAGCGAGAATTCGACGATATACAGATCGCGCATCTTATTCGCCAGAAGCCCTCAAAGAGATCTTCAAAGCCCAGCCACTAGCGCACGTCGCGTTTATACATTGCGGAAAGGGCTTGGCGGGAATAGATGGGGAGGAACGCTCAAGGGTGTTGAATATGCCAACCATGGTCGTTTTGGAGGAGTATCGCTCAAGCGAAGACGAAGCCGATCCAGAGGCACCTGAACAGGGAGAGTTGGTGGTTTATCTTCATTCGTGAGCTTTATTGTCGTCGAGGACCGCCGTGTCCAAAACTGACTTTAGCGTTCATGTAGGCATTCACATTCCCGCTTGATACAAGCAATCAAAGAGGGTTGCGACACACTAACAATCACGACTTCCATAATCGACGGCTTAATCTTCGCACCAACGACTCATGACCACTCTGTCAACTATCGTTCCGCCACGATCCACGCCTATGCGCCACGCGTACTGTCCAACTCCACCCCAACCGAATTAGCGCAAAAGTCCCACGCGTTGGCGAAAACGACAGACACGGTGACCGGGTACGAGCGCACGGCACGCGTTGGAGGGATGCTTGACCACGAGGTGCAGCGCACTGGTGTAGTGCGTGCACGGATCGAGGTTGCAAGCTGCAAACAGCGGTGTGGAGGAAGGTGGGTTGATCGACCGCCTATCGAGCGCGAAGAGGAGGAGAATCTGCCCCAGGGGCACGCATTTGTCGGTGTCGTGCCTTGCTGGACCGAGTTTGGCGAGCCAAGAGGACTTGGTGCGGAGCCTGAGAATGACGAGGTTGGTGAGGTTCTAAAGATGCGGTCAAAGGAGAATAGGGAATATGCTCTGAAGGCGGCTATGGCGGAGACTCGGGTCCACGGGAGACCGGTACCTGGGAAATGAGACCTGAGCCACATATTTGATATAGTTTAGTTTAAAATGTCTATATTTAAGGGGGCGTTCGCGCGCATATGGTGCTGGATCAAGGAAATGGTTGCGGAGGTGGCTATTCAGAGCATAAATACTACAAAGCTAAAGCCACGGACGCAAGTCAGCATAAAAGTACCATTAGACGATGGAATTTGCCCATACATCGTATTACGGCTTGGGTCGGCTTGACCATTGGAAGATGGCCTGCGTATGTTCGTTCCACTTTTGCTTAACCAAGCTGCTAAATGGTTCTGGTGCAATTCGTTTTACGGCAGGTGCAGGTATTTCGACGCCGCTGTTCGGGTTCACCATCCGCTCAGACAACGTATGCAGCCTGCCGACACGCGTCAGGACACTGATTCTTTGAGAAAGAGTGAGGTTACACACTGTCGCTTATATTCGAGCGTCCCAGTTCGAATTCCATACGAGAACGAGTAGTAAATCTGTAGGCACAAATGACATTCGCTCATGCTGGTCCCAATAAGGACTAAATATTGAGAAGACATACGCCACCAGCAAGAAGACTACCGGCCAATAGGCCATTTATGAAGCTCATGGGTAATGCGGATGGATGTAGGTCAAGGACAAGTCGCGCAGCCTATTGCAGCTTGGACTCTCCAACACCCCAAAGGCCAGCCGCAGCACTTCCCCCCCGGCCACCATTGTTGGTGAACTTGTCTACGATGGCACAGTCCCCAACAATCTCAATACCAAAGAAATCAACAGACGAGGTCGACTGGACAACCCCGATCCGCAACATCATCGCGCAGTCATACGGCGAGAGCCCAGATAACTACGCCTCAGAATGTGCTGCTCTTCAAAGATGCCGGCAGGATGCCGTTCGTGGTGCTGGGAGTGATCTCACAGGTCAGCGCTCTGGCTCTTGGGGGCTACCAGAGCTGACGTGTTCTGTACGCAGCCTCATCCCTGTTGACTAAGTACTTTGGACAACTCGAGCTGCTTGAACTGCGATTCTCAGAAATCCGCGTCTCATTTCCGTGGAGAGATGCCTTCACCAACAAGCTCACTACCCAAACCTCACTTGCATTCGAGAAGGCCTCCATCATTTTCCAGATTGCTGCCACGCACTCCTCTATTGCCAATTCACAGAACCGATCTGATCCCGAAGGACTCAAACGCGCATATTACTATTTCCGCACCTGTGCGGGTATGTTAACCTATATCAACGACAATTTTTTGCATGCACCTTCGACAGACCTTAGTCGTGAAGTTGTGAAGTTCTTGGTTGGAATTACCATGGCCCAGGCAAACGAGACCTTTTATGAAACGTGCATTGACCAGCGGAAGACACCGTCGCTAGTTGCCAAGATCGCAGCCCATACTGCATTTCTCTACGCTGGACTCGTAGAAGAAGTAAAAGAGTTTATGGGCAAGGGAATATTCGATCGGAATTGGGTGACTCTCCTCCAAGTATGTTCGAAACAATGATTTATCCTCGTTGCGCCTCTGACCACCACCTATAGATCAAAGCGAAATACTTCGCTTCTCTAACGCAGTACCACCGATCACTGGCAGACACCACAGCCAACAAGCACGGCGAAGCCCTCGCACGATTAGCGGTAGCAGAAACAAACGCTAAGGAAGCACACCGAATGGCTTCCTCATTCTCCCCCTACTTTGTGACTACCCTTTCCCCAACTCTCCCTTCCGACACCGGACAAGCAATCCTCGACATGACCAAAGCCCATCTTGCGCTCTGTACAGAGAAGAAGACGCAAGGGCAAAAAGATAATGATTTGATTTACAATGCGCATGTGCCGTCCGAGGCCACGCTGACACCCGTGGACAAGATCGCCGCGGCGACCCCCATCCCGATCCAGGAAGTCTATGGCACACCCGAGGTACAGCAAACCATCGGCCCCGATCTGTTTGCTAAGCTCATACCGCTGAGCGTGCACGAGAGCGCGAGTGTATACTCGGAGGAGAAAGCCAAAATTGTGCGTGCAGAGG
>WNFL01320974.1_pt1 | contig 10941 bp, 7 predicted proteins | sample 5400361 | NCBI WGS metagenome assembly WNFL01 (sample SAMN13153351, study PRJNA577476) | soil metagenome | isolation source: 40 cm soil on Douglas fir-dominated hillslope | place: USA:California | collected 2013-09-17 | reverse complement strand
TGGGCGCGCCCGGCCATGCGGCATCGGCGGCGACCACGCTCGACGGCTACCCGATGACGCGGCGAGGCGAGGCGGGCCGCGCGCTCGGCGCCTCCTATATGTCGGCGATGATGGGCGGGTTGTTCGGCGCCGCGGTGATGGCGTGTCTGTTGCCGGTGGTGCGGCCCTTCATCCTGTTCGTCGGTTCGCCTGAGCTGCTGTCGCTCGCCGTGTTCGGCATATCGATGGTGGCGGTGCTGTCGGGCAACACGCCCTTGCGCGGGCTGACCTGCGCCTGTTTCGGCATGATGCTGGCGATGATCGGCTCCGACCCGCAGACCGGCACGCTGCGCTGGACCATGGGCCAGCTTTATCTGTGGGAGGGCCTGCCGCTGGTGCCTTTGACGCTCGGCATCTATGCCTTGCCCGAGCTGTGCGATCTTCTTGTCGGGCGCACCTCGATCGTGGCCGAGAACAAGCATGTCGACACCCGCACCGGCCTCATTCAGGGCATCAGGGATTGCTTCAACAATTGGTTCCTGGTGTTGCGCTGTTCGGCGCTGGGCTCGTTCATGGGCATGATCCCAGGCATTGGCGCGGCGGTGATCGACTGGCTGTCCTATGGACATGCCCTGCGCACCGAAAAGGGCGCGCAAAAGACCTTCGGCACCGGCGACGTGCGCGGCGTGATCGCGGCCGAAAGCGCCACCAATTCGCGCGAGGGCGGCGCGTTGGTTCCGACCGTGGTGTTCGGCGTGCCCTCCTCTGCCGGCATGGCGATCCTGCTCGGGGCGTTCCTGATCCACGGGCTGGTGCCCGGCCCCGACATGGTGACCAAGAATCTTTCCATCACCTATTCGATGGTGTGGAGCATCGCGATCGCGAATGTGCTGGGCTCGGGCCTTTGCTTCCTGCTGTCGGGGCAATTCGCCAAATTGGCCACCCTTCGCTACACGCTGATCCTGCCCTGCGTGCTGTGCCTGGTTTATATCGGCGCCTTCGAAGGCAAGCGCGAATGGGGCGATCTCTACGCGCTGTTGTTTTTCGGCGTGCTGGGCTGGGCGCTCAAGCATTTCCGCTGGCCGCGCCCGCCGCTGGTGCTGGGATTCATCCTCGGCGGCGTGCTCGAGCGTTACATGTTCATCTCGATCCAACGCTACGGCACGTCCTGGCTGACGCGTCCGCTGGTCATCCTGATGTTCGGGCTTGCCGCGATCAGCCTGTTCCGGCCGTTCCTCCAGGATGTGCGCGCCCATGGCGGCGTGAAGAACATGCTGACCGATTTCGGGCCGCCGCATTTCTCGTGGCAGAATCTGTTTCCTGCGTTTCTGTTGGTGCTGTTCGCAGGCATGCTCGTTCAGGCGGTGGATTGGAATCCGCTGGCGCGGATCATCCCGCTGATCGTCGGAAGCGGCGCGATCCTGTTCTGCCTGCTGGCGCTCTCCAACGAGATCTTCAAACGCGGCTCGGTGAAGCTGGAAAGCCTGGATGAGAAAGCGCGGGCGCAGGTCGAGGAAAAAATCCACATGGACATCAAGAGCAACATCAGCCATCTGCCGGTGAAGATTCTGCTCACGCGAGGCGCGATCTTCTTCGGCTGGATGGTGGGCTTTTTGATGTCGATGGCGCTGATCGGGCTTATACCCACCGTGCCGGTGTTCGTGATCTTGTTCATGCGCATCGAGGGGCGCGAGCCCTGGCGCATCGTGCTGCCGCTCGCGGCGATCATGTGCGTGTTCATCTATATCCTGTTCGACCAATTGCTGGCGATTCCCTGGCCGCCGAGCGTGCTGGGCGATTTCGTGCCGAGTCTCAAGGGAGTGGTTCCGAGCGTTTGATGCCCCCACCGTGTCGCGCGAAAAGTTCGCGCGACACACCTCCCCCGCTTCGCAGGGGAGGAAAAGAAACAGCGCGCTACCCCGGATGCAGGGGAGGAAAAGAGGCGCAGCGTTTGATGCCCCCCACCCGAAGCGCTTTCGCTTCGCTGCAGCGCTTCGACCTCCCCACAAGGGGGAGGTCGAGTATTAGATGAGGGATTCGATGCGGATCGGGAGTTTTCGGATGCGCTTGCCGGTGGCGTGATAGACCGCATTGGCGATGGCGGCGTTCATGCCGACAATGCCCAGCTCGCCCACGCCTTTGATGCCGAGCGGATTGACGCGGCGGTCTTCTTCCGGAACCAGGATCACGTTCGTTTGCGGGATGTCCGCGTTCACCGGAATGAGATAGTCGGCAAAATTGTTGTTTGTGTATCGCGCGGTGCGCAAGTCGAGCGTGGACTCTTCATGCAGGGCCGCGGAAACGCCCCAGATCATCCCGCCCATGAGCTGGCTCTTCGCGGTAAGCGGATTCATGATCGTGCCGGCGGCGAAGGCGCCGAGCAGTCGCGAAACGCGGATCTCGCAGGTCGATGCGTGCACGCGCACTTCGGCGAATTGGGCGCCGAAGGCGTAGCGCGCGAATTTCTCGTTTTCGATGAAGCTTGGTATGCCGGCATAGAGATGCTTGACGGAATCGGGATCGCCGCCTTCGGGAATGTTCTCGGCATAGACTTCGATGGCGCCCCCGGCGAAGGGATCGTCATTGCTCTCTTTCAAACGGCGCGTGACCTCGCCGCAGGCTTTGGCGACCGCATTGCAGACGCTGGCCGTGTGGGTCGATCCCGCGGCCATGCCGCCGGGAGGAAGATCGCTGCTGCCGAGCTCGACGGATATTTTTTCCAGCGGAAGGTTCAAGCGGTCCGCGACAAGTCCCGCGATGATGGTCTGCGCACCCGTGCCGATCTCATGCGCGCCGATCTGGACGCGCGCGATGCCGACCGGTTCGAGCCACAGGCGCACGGCCGCAGCGCCGGTCTCCGCCGGATAGATGGCGGACGCACAACCCGAGCCGATCAGCCAGTCGCCGTCTCGCTTCTGCCTCGGCGTCGGGTCGCGCTTTGCCCAGCCAAAGGCCTCGGCGCCGCGGTCAAAGCAAGCGATGAGCGAGCGGCTGGTGAAGGGCACGCCGTCGATCGGATCGCGCATCGTGTCGTTGATGCGCCGCAGCTCAATCGGGTCCATGGCTAGCGCGACCGCAAGCTCGTCCATCGCCGATTCCAACGCAAACATATAGGGCGTGTCCGGCGGCGCCCGCATGAAGCCGGGCGTGTTGCGGTCGGCATGCACGATGCTGACATGGGTGGCGACATTGGGGCAGCCATAGATCCGCGCGGTCGTATCCGTGCCGGCGACGCAATAATTCGCCGGCCGGGAACTCAGCTCCCAGCCCTCATGCACCAAAGCCTGGAGCTTGCCGTCGCGATTAGCGCCGAGCTTCACGCGCTGGCGAGTCTCGGCGCGAAACGTCGCGATGGTGAAGCCTTGCGCGCGGGTGGCGACAAGGCGAACGGGCCGCTTCACGCGCTGAGCGGCCAGCGCGATCAGCGCGGTGCGCGCGGTGGTGCCTCCGCGCGAGCCGAAAGCGCCGCCGACCAGGCGGGATTCCACATGGATGTCCGCGGGGTCCATGCTCAGCTGGCGCGCCACGCCGGCGCGCAACCCATGAACGAACTGGCTGGCTTCCAGGATGGTGAGCTTGCCGTCCGTCCATAGGCAGGTGGTGTCGAACAGCTCCAGCGGATTGTGATGCTGCGGCGGTGTTTCATATTGCGCGTCGATCTTCACGGCAGCCTTCGCATAGGCCGCGTGCCCGTCGCCGATGTGGGGGTCTTCGTGGTCCTTAGAAGTCTCCGAGGCGGCTTCCTCGGTCGCACCGAGGCTGTCGAAGCTCGCGCTTGCGACCTCGGAGTCGTAATCGACGCGGACATCATAGGCCGCTTCGCGCGCGGCTTCGTAGGAGTCGGCAATCACGACGGCGATGATCTGACCGTCGTGCCAGATCTTCGCCGATTCGAGCGTCGTGGTGGCGCCGCCCGACACGCCGCCGGGATTGGGCTGGGTCTTGAAAGCGTCCTTGGTGTTTTGAAAGGTGAGGATGTCGAGCACGCCGGGAACAGCGCGCGCCGCGGCAAGATGAAAGGCGCGGATCTTTCCTTTGGCGATGGAGCTGGTGACCAGGAACGCATAGGCGGGATTGGGCACCGCGACATCGGAGGGATACATCGCTTCGCCCGTGACCTTGAGGCGTCCCTCGACGCGGGGGCGCGGCTGACCGATCAAGCCTTCGCGAATTGCGGCCTGCGCCATCTCACACCTCCAGCGCGGCGGTTTGCAGGAGCGCGCGCACGAGCGTGCGCTTGCCGAGCTCCACCTTGAATTGGTTCCCCGGCCGAGGTCTGGCGCCGGCGAAGGCGATGCGCGCAATTTCATAGGCGCGCGCCTGGTCGAGAGTCTGCCCGGCAAGCGCGGATTCCGCGTCGCGCGCGCGCCACGGGACAGTCGCGAGGCCGCCAAGCGCGATGCGCGCCTGCTTGACCACACCCTCCTCAAGATCGAGGGCGATGGCGGCGGAGGCCACTGCGAATTCATAGGATTCGCGGTCGCGGACCTTCAAGAACAGCGAGCGCCGCGTCCAAGGCCGGGCCGGAACGGTGAAGGCCGTGATCAATGCGCCGGGTGCGAGGCGTGTTTCCAGATGCGGCGTGTCGCCCGGCTCGCGATGCAATTGCGCGAAGGGCAAGGTCAGCGCGCCCGAGGAACCCAGGATCTCGACGCTCGCGTCCAACGCGATCAGGGCTTGCGCGAAATCGCCCGGATAGGCGGCGATGCAATGATCGCTGCCGCCGAGTATGGCGTGACCCCGGTTCACGCCATCGATCGCCGCGCAGCCCGAGCCCGGCATCCGCTTGTTGCAGGCGAGCCACGACACGTCACGGAAATAGCTGCAGCGGGTGCGCTGCAGGACGTTGCCGGAAAGCGTCGCCATGTTGCGGAGCTGCTGGCTCGCGGCCAGCTGGAGCGATTGGGCGATGACCGGATAGTCGCGCTGGATGAAGGGATGCTCGGCAACATCGGCCATGCGCGCGAGCCCGCCCAAGCGCAGCTCCGATTCATACATTCGGATTTCGCTGAGCCGCGGCGAGAGGGCGTTGATGTCGATGAGACGATCGGGGCGCATGACGTCGAGCTTCATCAAATCGATGAGCGTCGTGCCGCCGGCGAGGAATTGCGTCGGGGATTGGGTTTGCGGAATGTTCGGGGATGGGGCCATCGGCGCCGCAGCCCTGACGGCCTCGTCGGCATCGCTTGCGCGTTGGAAGGCGAAGGGGCGCATCAGACACCCCGCATCTTCGGACGCGCCTCTAGAATCGCGGCGACAATGTTGGGATAGGCTCCGCAGCGGCAGAGATTGCCGCTCATATATTCGCGGATCTGGCGTTCATTGTGCGCGTGGCCCTCGCTGACGCAGGCGACGGCGGACAGGATCTGGCCGGGCGTGCAGTAGCCGCATTGGAATGCGTCGCAATCGATGAATGCCTGCTGCATGGGATGCAGGGTGCCGTCGGGGCCGCTCAAGCCCTCGATGGTGGTGACGGGTGAGCCTTCGGCGACCGCCGCCAAGGTCAAGCAAGAGAGGATGCGTCGGCCGCCTATCAGGACCGTGCAGGCCCCGCACTGGCCATGATCGCACCCCTTCTTCGTCCCCGTAAGGCCAAGCTTTTCCCGCAAGGCATCGAGCAATGTCATGCGAGCATCCAGTGCGACATGATGCATCCGGCCGTTGATTTCGAGATCGACCGCGAGGTCGGCGCCGCCGGCAGGGACGCGAGCCTGGGGTTTGACGTCCATCAATGTGTGGTCGTTCATGGCCGAGCCCAACCTGCTTTTTGCGGATGCCCATCTAGAACGCGCGATGAAGCAAAGAGGCCATGGGGAACACAGTTTTGGGTGGCGAATGGCCCCCACCGGCTCACGCTATCGCGTTCGCCACCTCCCCCGCTTCGCAGGGGAGGTTGATACGGCTTGCGCCTCCCCCGCTTCGCAGGGGAGGAAAACAACCTCACATCCCTTCTCCCGCTTCGCAGGGGAGGAAAGGAGCGGCGCCAGGGCCTAAACCCTTACGAAGTGTTACTATGGGGGTTACGAAATGTTATTCAGAATGCCGGCAAAGTCCCGCTGGATAGCGGTATTTTCTGATCCGGCTTGCGTGCCGCACGAGAGAACGAGCCCGCAAGGCGGGCCCGTTGCGAACAGAATTGAAAGAGTGAGCGTTCCGCATGTGCGGCATAGCCGGTATTTTCGATCTTGCCGGGCCTGGGCCCGTAGACCGGCATCTGCTCAACGCCATGACGAATGCGATCGCCCATCGCGGTCCGGACGGCGCGGGCTATCATTTGGACTCCGGCGTCGGGCTGGGACACCGGCGCCTCGCCATCATCGATGTCGCGCATGGCCAGCAGCCCATGTTCAACGAGGATGGCTCGGTTGCCATCGTCTACAATGGCGAGATCTACAATTTCCAGGAGCTGGTCCCCGAGCTGCAGCGCGCCGGCCACCGCTTCCACACCGCCTGCGATACGGAAGTGATTGTCCATGCCTGGGAACAATGGGGCGCCGATTGCGTCAAGCGCTTCCGCGGCATGTTCGCCTTCGCGCTTTACGACCGCAATCGCCACACCCTGTTCCTGGCCCGCGACCGGCTGGGGAAGAAGCCGCTCTATTACACCGTGGCGGGCGGGCGGTATCTGCTCTTCGCGTCCGAGCTGAAGGCCTTGCTGGTCCACCCGATGGTGGAAAAGCGCCTCGATCCCGCCGCGGTCGACGATTATTTCGCCTTCGGCTATGTGCCCGATCCCGGCACGATCTATCAGGGTATCTTCAAGCTTGCGCCCGCCCATCATCTGGAAGTCGGGCACGGCAAGGGACTGCCGGAGGCAAACGAATATTGGCGGCTTTCCTTTAACGAGGAAGCGCTCGACGAAGAGACCGCGGCGCGCGAGTTGATCGCGCGGTTCAACGAGGCGGTGCGCATCCGGCTGATCTCCGAGGTGCCGCTTGGCGCTTTCCTGTCGGGCGGGGTGGATTCGAGCGGCGTGGTGGCCTCGATGGCGCGCCAAACCGATGCGCCGGTGAAGACCTTCGCCATCGGCTTTGGAGAAGGCGGCACGGACGAGCTCGCCCATGCGGCGCGCGTATCGCGGCTTTACCGCACCCAGCACCATGAGCAGCAGGTAGCGGCCAACCCGCTCGCGACCTATCGCGCCCAGGCGGCGATCTTCGATGAGCCGTTCGCCGACAGTTCCTCGGTTCCGACCTATCAGGTGTGCAAACTGGCACGGCGGAATGTGACCGTGGCGCTCTCCGGCGATGCCGGAGACGAGATGTTCGCGGGCTACCGGCGCTATCGCTGGTTCGATCGCGCCGAAAAGATCCGGCGTCTGATCCCGGGCGCGATCCGGCGGCCCTTGTTTGGCGCAGCCGGGACCCTATACCCGAAACTCGATTGGGCGCCGCGCTGGCTGCGCGCCAAATACACGTTCCAGGAATTCGCCCTGGACAGCGCGGGCGGCTATTACCGCACGGTCTGCCGGATACAGGACGAGGCACGGGCCCGGCTCTATTCGCGCGGCATGTCGCGATTCCTGGCGGGACATCACCCGGGCGAGCGGATTGCGGCAGCGATGCGCGAGGCAGGGACGTCCGATCCCATCGCCTGCGCGCAATATGCCGACATCAAGACCTATCTTGCCGGCGACATCCTGACCAAGGTCGACCGCACCAGCATGGCGGTATCGCTCGAGGTGCGGGTGCCGATGCTGGATCACGAATTCGTGGAGTGGGCCGCGGGCGTGCCGAGCCGGCTGAAGCTGCATGGCGGCGAAGGAAAATACATCCTCAAGCGGGCGCTCGAGCCCTACGTGCCGAAGGAAAATCTCTATCGCCCGAAACAGGGCTTTGCGACATCGCTGGCGCCTTACTTTCGCGATGCCGGCGGACAGTTCGTGCGCGAGGCACTCTTGGGCGAAGCGATGGGCGATTGCGGGTTGTTCGACCTGAAGACGATCGGACAGATTGCGGACGCCCATCATTCGGGGGCGGCCGATCACAGCCATGCGCTCTGGTCGCTTCTCATGTTCGAAGGTTTTCTGCGGGAGGTTCATTTCGCGGGGCGTCAACATCGGGCCACCAATTTCCCGGGCCTTTCGGCCTAGAGTCCGCAGAGAGCAAGAACGTGCTAAGTTTGTAAACCAAGCGCGCGGCAAGATGCGCGAGTAGACAGGAAGAACGCCGATGAATCTGTCCCTCGAGACCATACAGCTTACGCTCGACCGGTTTTTGACCTGGCCGAATGTTTTCCTTCTCCTGTTGGCGATCCTCATTGCCGGCATCCTGATCAGCAACGCGGTGAACTCCGCGCGGCTGGGCCTGTTGTCCGCGCAAGTGGAAGAGCTGCTGGAGATCCTCGACAAGCAGGCCCGCATGACCAATGAGGTGAAGCGGACCGTGGAAGACGGGATGAAGACGCTTGCAACGAACGCGGGGACGCGGCCGCCGGCGCGCGCAGCACAGAGCGCGGGGGCAACCGCCTCTGCCTTGTTGCTTCGCCAGGAATTGGATTCCTTGCGAACGGAACTTTTATCGAGCAAGGAAGAAAGTCCAACGGTGGAGCGCTAAGTCGGCAGCCCACAATTCCCTCGCCGCTCGCGCAGGCGTCAGAACCCGTATCGCAGGCGATACCACTGTCTGCCGATGATCTCATGGAGCGCGTAGGCGGACATCTGCAGCGAGTCCACATGCGGAACAAATCTCGACAGGTCATCTTCGTCGCCGGCCGGCCCGTAGAACGCCGTCGGCCCCGGCAGCACCGAAATCCCATTTCCCAGGAAAGCCGCACGCGCACGGTTCATGTGCCAGGCATGCGTGACGAGTATCACGCTTGTGATTCCCGCGGGCCGTAATATTTCGGAGGAAAAGATCGCATTCTCGGCGGTATTGACCGAACGCGATTCAACCCAGCGCGCTTCCAGTCCGTAATCGGCCCGCAACGCATCGGCCATGAGCATGGCGAGCGATGGTTCGCCGTTGCCGCCGAGCCCGCCGCTGACAAGAACGGGCAGATGGGTCTGTTCATATCGGACGCGCTCCAAGGAAAGCTCATCGAGCGTTTCGGCGCCGAATTCCGGCGCGTATCTTCGACGGCCCGCGGAGAGGATCACGATTGCGCCCGGCCCATTGCTTGTCGCCGCGGCGAGGGATGAAGGCGCGAGGGCTGGAAAGATCTCCAGGCTGTCCATCAAGAACTGCGTGGTCAACGGAAGGCTGAAAAGGGCGACACATGCGGAGAGAAAGAGAGCGCCAACGACAAATATATGGCCGATACGTCGCAGAGGGCTGAGTTGACCGCCGGTCTGGGCGATGGCGTTTCGCATCTCGGCGGCCTCAATCGAATTGCGGTCCATCCTTCGGGAGAGGTCAAGCGGGATGCCGACCGAGCTCGTGGGGAATCGCTTCGAGGCAAACTATATCGTCTCCCCCGGGGCGAGGAGAGATGCGATGCGCGTCATGGATGGGAAAGGATGAGTCCGGGGGCGCGGCCATCGCGTCCCCGGAACGCTCGAGCGTGTGTCTTGCCGTTAGACGATCAGGTCGCCCCCAACCATGTCGGGATGATCGAAGGGGTTCGCGGTTTGCGCCTGGTACACGGGATCCACGAGGCTGTTGGCACCGATGCTTTGAGCCAGGCCTGATGCTGCCGAGTCATCATTGGGTGCGATATGCCATGACGAGCCGGGATTGGCGCCGACATTGCTCGTGGTCAGAACCGTGGTTCCGTTCATCAGCCAGACCATGGCCTGACCGCTGTCGTCCTGCCACAAGATGTCGGATTTGCCGTCGCCGTTGAAATCGCCAGCGCCTTCGATATGCCAGGAGATGCCCGGGCTGCCGCCGATGACGTCGCTGGTCACTTTGGTCGTTCCGTTCACCATCCAGACCGCGGCCTGACCGTTATCGTTCTGCCAGAGGATGTCGGACTTGCCGTCGCCGTCGAAATCGCCGGAGCCCACGACATGCCAGTCGATGCCCGGAGTCGTACCGACATTGCCGCTGCCGAGGACACTGGTTCCGTTCATCAGCCAGACCGCAGCTTGGCCATTGTCGTTCTGCCACAAGATGTCGGACTTGCCGTCGCCGTTGAAATCGCCGGCGCTCTTCACATGCCAAGACGTGCCGAGGTTGGAGCCAACATTGGCGCTGCTCAGTACGGTGGTCCCGCTCATCGACCAGATCGCAGCCTGACCGCTGTTGTTCTGCAAGAGGATGTCGGCCTTGCCGTTGCCGTCGAAATCGCCCGCGCCGATGGCATGCCAGGTTGGATCGGCCGTGCCGACATTGCCGCTGGTGACGAGATTTGTTCCGTTCACCAGCCATACCGCTGCCTGGCCGCTGTCGTTCTGCAGCAGGATGTCGGAGTGGCCATCGCCATCGAAGTCGTACGCAACTTTTACCGCCGTCGTCTGAGGCGCCGTGGTGAAATCGAAGTCGGTGGCTGCCGAGAGGCCGGCATAGGCGTTGCCCGCGAGGTCTTGGACGACGCCCGAGGCCAGCGTCACATAATAATGCGTGCCCGGTGCGAGATCGCTGGCCGGATTGATCGTCAGCGTCGAACCGGAAAAGCTCACCTGACTGGCGTCGGTGATGGCGGCGGTCGCAACCGCGCTGCCATCGGCGGCGTTGTGGATGACCACATTCCCCGAACCGGCCTTGATGCTTTCGCTGAACGTCAGGACGAGATTGGCGCCCACCGCGACATTGGTCGAATTGTCGGCCGGTGTCGTGCCCGACAAACTCGGCGGTGTCGTATCCGCCGGAGCGGCCGTGGTGAAATCGAAGTCGGTGGCCGCCGAGAGGCCAGCATAGGCATTGCCCGCCAAATCCTGCACGACGCCGGAGGCCATCGTCACATAATAATGCGTGCCCGGGACAAGATCGTTCGTCGGATTGATCGTCAGGGACGAGCCGGCAAAGCTCGCTTGGCTGGCATCGGTGATCGCGATTGTCGCGACCGCGCTGCCGTCGGTGG
>WNFL01085307.1_pt1 | contig 10941 bp, 13 predicted proteins | sample 5400361 | NCBI WGS metagenome assembly WNFL01 (sample SAMN13153351, study PRJNA577476) | soil metagenome | isolation source: 40 cm soil on Douglas fir-dominated hillslope | place: USA:California | collected 2013-09-17 | reverse complement strand
AAGCTGCCAGGCGTGGTGCCAGTGAGCAGCGACTTTTGTGCGTACTCCAAGTCGGCGGCGGCCGAGTCCGGTCGAATAACCTTGCCCTCTCGGGCGGCCAATCCCCGAATGGCCCGCGTGATTGAGAACCTTGAATCGTTTGCGGAATCATAATCGCCGAAGCTCGCCGATGATTTCGACGCGGCTTGACGAGTGATACTGCGGGCGAGTTCATCGAACTCGCGTCGCGAAATCAGATAGCCCTGTCGATGTAATGCATCGGCGAGCTTGTCCAAAACGCTAGCGTTGATTTCCATTTTTCTTGTCTGTGTTTCTGGATTTGCCGCCGGGCGCCGACGGCTACGGACTTGGTGCTCATCGCGCTTTCGTCATTCCGCGCGACGGCCGGGGATTGGTGCAGGATTCGGTGTTCCCGGACGTTGGGTGCGGCAACGTCAGGCCGAGCGGTTTTTTAACGTCGTTCCGCCATCGACAAAGTCGTAGAAAAGCAAGAGCCGCGCTCTCGGCAAGGAGATGCGCGGCTCAAGGGCGGGCTGCCAGTTGAAGGACCGTTATGGCCGGTGGCGAGCGCTGACAGCCCGGTTAGACTCGCTCTTCGTAGTGGGGCCTCTGCTACGCGGCGGCAAGGCCGCGCCGGTCCCAGCCCTCACTCATTCGGGACCAAACTCAGTGATTCGTTAAGCGAACTGCCGCTCTCTGTTTCACGATTGCGGCGTGCTGGTCGAACTCGTCTACAAACTTCGCCAAGGGATGAAGTAAACCTTCAAATCCGGCAGTTCGCTTCAGAAACAACATCCAACAGCGCCATACGAAGGTATGGCCGTACTCGCTTATCAAAGCCCTCGCGGATTCTTCCTCTTGTTCGGAGATTGAAAGCGACTTCCCGGTTTCCTTATGAAAGCTCGTAGTGAAGCTGCGTGAATCACCAGCCACACCAGCCGGTTCGGTTGGCGGTTCTTTTCGGTTAATGACGGTTGGGGCGTCTACGGTACGCCCTTTCAGGTCGTCAGAGACGCCCTTTTCATCCCAGGAGACGCCCTTTTCCGGTCTATTAGACGCCCTTTTTTCAATTGGAATGGGCGTCTCCCGTACGCGCTTTTCAATGTTCAGCTGGTACTCAGTCGCAAGTCCGGAGCCGCCCTTTTGGTGGGCAACCGGGACAGCGATTCCCTTTGTTTCGAGCTTCCGAAGAATCCGCTGAACTGTGCGGCGAGAGAGGCCAGTCTTTTGGGCAAGCAGGTCGACGCCCGGATAACAACTACCGCCGTCGCTGTTTGCGTGGTCCGCCAATGCTAATAGCACGAGCTTTTCGAGGGGCGGGAGGTCTAGTTCCCACACCTCAACGATGATTCGGATGCTCATCCAGCGCACCTATTGGAGGCGACCCGGATTCTGCTATAGGTCATACCTTCTCAGTACGTGATAACGCGCGGTAGGTCTGGCTTGACCTCGCGCTCGGTGAACCACCGCTCATCGCGGCGCTCAAAGGCCGCGAGCGCAGCTTTTAGCGAGTTGATGTCGCGCATGTCGAGACTGAAGGGGAACGCTCGTTTCATCTGGTCCACCAGGTCCAAGACGTACCCGACGCGGCGCCGGGCGTCCTCATTGAGTCTCCCGCCCATTTCAAACACGCAAATATTTGGGCCTGACGCTCCTGGACAACTAGCCAAATGCGCCAGAGCTTGCTGCGACAGCCTGAGCCGCTGGCGCTCCAATCGGCATTGGTGCCCCGTATATATCTCCATTCCGTTTCTCCTTCTTGAATAAAGAAAATTCTTTTGCGTGGGTGCCAATAAAAAAAACCCGCATTACGCGGGGTGCGGTCAAGGAACCGTCGGATTTTGGGCAGAGCTATATCGACCGAAATTTGGTCCAAGCTCCACGCCGAATGCGCAGGACCTGAGACTCAACCTCACTCAACCGCCGTACAGGGCGCTCTCTTGCCTCGCCAGGTTCGCGCCGCGCTACAATCCCGCGCGGTGGGAACTACGGGTGGACTTGCTTTCCGGGCCGCCCATTCGGTTACTTCGCAGCGCGGAAAAATAATCAACGCGAAGCAGTATAGCTGACGGAAGTTAATAAGTCAAGAACTATTTACTTTACTATACTAGCGGCGCTTGGCTCGCCCTAAACTCGCCCCGAAGCCGCTAAAAATCTGGAGACAGAACTAAACACGGCTTTGGTCGAAGTCGTTGAAAGGTTCGTAATCGGCAGGTCGCGAGTTCAACTCTCGCCCTCGGCTCCATACATTTATGGCCAGCGTAGCGGGATAGTTACGACGTTTCCAGGCATCCGCTTGACGTGAGTGCCAAAAGTTGCCGGAGCTTACCACCTATTTCCAGTCCGGAGGTCTGGTGGACGCGGTGCTGAATCTGGGCTTGCCCGCGCCCATTGACGTGCAAGTGAGCGGAAACAACCTAAATCAGGTCTATGCCGTCGCGGCGAAAATCGCGACTCCCACCCGCCGGCTCAGCGGTGTAAGCGATGTGCTGATTCCGCAGGACATCGATTATCCGGCGCTGCAATTGGACATCGACCGCGAGAAAGCCAGCTTGCTGGGCTTGTCGCAGAAGGAAATCGTAGACAACGTCATCACCGCGCTGACTTCCAACGGCATGATCGCCCCCAATTACTGGATCGATCCCAAGAGCGGCAATCCCTACATGCTCACCGTGCAGTATCCCGAAAGCCAGGTGAAGTCGGTGATGGACTTGAAGCAAATTCCGCTGCGCGGTCCGAAAAGCAGCGAGCCTACTTCTCTGGATTCTGTGGTCAAGATTAGCACCGTGCCGTCGCCGACCGAGGTGGACCATTACCAGTTGTTTCGCGTTGTCGACGTCTACGTCTCGCCGAAAAATGAGGACCTGGGCGCAATCACCAGCCAGATCGAAGGCATCATCAAGAAAACAAAGCTGCCGGAAGGGGTGCGCGTGAACCTGCGCGGCTCGGTGCAAGGCATGCGGCAGTCGTTCAAGAGCTTTGGCCTTGGGCTGATTCTTTCTGTCGTGCTCGTGTATCTGGTGCTTGTGGCGCAATTCGCCTCGTGGGAGGACCCCTTCATCATTTTGCTGGCCGTGCCGCCGGGCCTCGCGGGAGTGCTGCTGTTTCTGCTCGCTACCGGGACGACGCTGAACGTCATGTCCTTGATGGGCGTGGTCATGATGGTCGGCATCGTGGTGTCCAACAGTATCTTGATTGTGGAGTTTGCGCGGCACATGCACCATGAAGGAAAACCGCTGCAGGAGGCTGTATCGCTGGCGTCGAGACTGCGCCTGCGGCCGATTTTGATGACTTCGCTGGCCACCGTCCTTGGCTTGATTCCCATGGCCATGAAACTGGGAACAGGTTCGGAGGCCTATGCTCCGCTGGCGCGCGCGATCATCGGCGGGCTGCTGGTGTCTGTGGTCGTAACGGTGTACCTCGTGCCTGCGGCATACTTGATGGTGCACCGCGGAAAAGAACAGCGGCTGCAAGAGGTGCATCCGTGACGTGGTTGAGGCTTCTGTTCGTCTTTCTTTTCGCGGCAACATCCACTTTAGCGCAAGGCCAATCGCAGGTTCCGCCGCAATACGCGCAAACTCCCGCGCAAGGAGGCCCGCAGACGGGAAGCTCGTTGACGTTGACTCTGGCGCAGGCGGAAGCCACCGCCCTGCGAAACAATCCGCAAATAACGATTGGCAGGCTCCGCGCGCTCGAAGCGCAACAATATGTGCGCGAAGCGCGGTCCGCGTTATTGCCGACTGCATCTCTAAACCTAACGGGAGTGGATACCGAGTCCGGCAGCCGCTGGGCCGCGGGCGCTCTCAATAGTCCGCTTCTATTGACACGCGCGGCTGCTGGAGCGGCGGTCAGCCAACTTGTCACCGATTTCGGCCGCACGACGAACATCGTGTCGAGTTCGCAGTTTCAGGCCAAGGCGGAAGACAAGAATGCGGCAGCCACCACCGCGGACATCACCCTCGTCGTGGATCGAGCGTTTTACAACGTGCTCGAGACGCGTGAACTCGTCAAAGTGGCGGAGCAGACGATAAAGGCACGCCAGACGCTGGTCGACCGCGTGAGCGCGCTGGCGCAAGCCAAACCGCGCTCCGATTTGGACTTGAGCTTCGCCAACGTCGATCTGTCGCGCGCCAAGCTGCTGCTGCTCGAATCGCAAAATAATTCCCAGACCTCGTTGGCCACCCTTTCCGCGCTGCTCGGCTACGCGGACGAGCAAGCTTTCGATGTCGTCGAGCCGGGAGAAGAAATCGCGCCGCCCACGCCGGACGTTCTACCGTTAATCACGCAAGCCCTGCAGCAACGGCCGGAAGTGGCGGCTTTGCAATTCCAGGTGGAGTCCGCACAAAAAAACAGCAACGCCGAGCATGATTTGTGGCGTCCCACAGTGAATGCCTTGGGGGTGGCGGGAGTTGCGCCCGTCCGCGATCCGCAGATTCAGAACTGGTATGGCGCGGTCGGCGTCAACATCAATATTCCTGTCTTCAACGGATTTTTGTACAACGCACGGGCCAAAACAGCGGACCTGCAAACCGAAGCGGCGCGGCAGAAGCTGATGGATCTCCGAAACAATGTGGCTCGCGACGTGCGCATCTCCTGGCAGGATGCGAACCAGGCCTTCGCTCGGCTCACGGTCACACAGCAACTACGCGAGCAAGCGAACCTGGCGCTGGACCTGGCGCAGCAGCGTTATAACCTCGGGCTCAGCTCGATTGTCGAATTCAGCCAAGCACAACTGGGGAAGACCGAGGCGGACATCACCGATACTGCTGCCCGTTACCGCTATCGCCTGACGCAAATTGTGCTCGCCTACACAGTGGGCATCTCCAAATAACGCCGTACTATTGCGCGAATTGGGTTTTCTATGTATGCTTTTGAACATGCAAGCTTACCCACGGAAGACCGCGCGGACCTGTTGCTGCTGTCTGTGCTGTATGTGTGCGTCTTCTGGCGTGGGGAGGCTGGGCATCTAGAAGTTAGGTTCTAGCCTGGATTTTCTAACCCACCGCCAGACAGATGGCAGGTGGGTTTTTTGCTTTTGCCTGCAGAGAGATTGAGTTTCAAAGGTTGAAAGGAGAAACAGGAATGTCCGAATACAAGCATCCGGAAGTATTGGTCACCACTGAATGGGTAGCGCAGAATCTGAATGCCCCGAATACCCGGCTCGTGGAAGTGGACGTGGATACCACTGCCTACGATCAGGGCCACATTCCCGGGGCGGTGGGATGGAACTGGCAGACGCAACTGCAAGACAACATCAAGCGCGACCTGATCGACCGCGCTACATTGGAAAAATTGCTGAGCGAGTCCGGCATCTCCAATGACACGACCATTCTGCTCTACGGCGACAACAACAACTGGTTCGCGGCTTATGCCTTCTGGCAGCTAAAGTATTACGGGCATCAGAACGTCAAGCTCGTCAACGGCGGCCGCAAGAAATGGCTGGAAGAGAAGCGCCCGCTGACCAAAGATGCCGCGAAGGTTTCGCCGGCGACCTATCGCGTCACCAGCACGGACGAGTCGGTGCGCGCCTTTAGAGATGACGTCCTCCCCCTCGCGCAAGGAAAGAAGCGCGGCCAGCTCGTGGACGTGCGCTCGGTTGACGAATTCACAGGGAAGATCATCGCCCCTCCGGGCATGACCGAAACCGCGCAGCGCGCCGGGCATATCCCCAATGCCGCCAACATCCCGTGGGCGCAAGCCGCCAATGAGGACGGCACGTTCAAGTCCGCGGACGCGCTTGCCACCCTGTATCAGGGGAAGGGAATCACCGGTGGCGATGAAGTGATCGCCTACTGCCGCATCGGCGAGCGCAGCTCGCACACGTGGTTTGTGCTCAAGTACTTGCTGGGCTACAACAATGTGCGCAACTACGACGGTTCGTGGACCGAATGGGGCAACTTGATCGGCTCCCCGATCGTCAACGAAACAGCGTCGAGCGCAAAAGTCGCCAGCGCAAAGTAAAAGTAACGCCGCTGAAAAGTTTGCACGAATCTCGGTCAGCACCGGGTTCGTGCACTGAGGCGCGGTCGCCAAGTGGTAAGGCAAAGGTCTGCAAAACCTGCCGAAACCTGAGGCACCACGCGGTATCAATAGTTTGCAAAGGCAAGAATAGGGGTAAATAGGCGTTCTGAGGGCAGTTTGGGTACAGGATTGGGTATAACTCTGGGTACAGTTCAAATAGGGTTTCACCAGGGTTTTAACAGGGTTTGGTGGCGATGCCGAAGCGGTCGAGGCGCTGGTCTGCAAAACCAGCCTTAGTGGGTTCGAGTCCCACCGCTACCTCCATATTTTTGCACCACGACTTTCAACCAGCACTTGGGCTGTCAGGGATGTTTCCCTTCATGCCAAGAAGCTCTTTCTTTTTTCGTTCCAGTGCGGCTTCCCACTCGATTAAATTTAGTTGCTCAATCGTTTCCATTACCTTTTCTATCGGAACGACAATAGCGATGCCCATGTTCACGCTCTTTGCGCTCGCGGCATCTTCGGAGACAAGCTCGTCAACAAGGTCATCCTCACGCACGTCAAAATGTCCATGTATTAGTCCAAGCAGGTAGTACCGCTGTAGCTGTCCCGGCGATATAACAAGGCCCGTCATGCTTTTCCGAATCCCGAGAGGTAGAAATACAGGAGAACCGCTCAGCCCTCCAATCGACCGAGCTTCTATCAAATAAGCATCCGTAGGTCCAAGGCCAGCGTTCACCTTCTCTCCAGGCATGGCCGCGATATTGCCTACACGTACGATGGGAATATTATTTTTCTCTCCATGATGACGATTGAACAATCCTACGATAAATACTTCATTGCCCACGCCGATCTGTTCGTTCGCCACAACTTCAGGAGTGACAAATCCCGTAGTGCTGAAGACATTGTGGTCGAATCCACTCAGTGGCTCGAACGGCATAACGGCAACATCTACGGCTTCATCCGGATGAAAGTTCCAATCCTTGACTTGCGTCTCAATCCAACCCGCGTCACCAGATTTGCGATTGACGCGCAGCAAAACTTTATCCATTCCCTTGGCACGAATGCCCTGGACCACATGACGTGCAGTGACGGCATACCTTACACCAAGAAGAGGAGCCTTTTCCGGCGTAAGCTTCATTACGAAGAACGCGCTTCCTGCAAATCTTTCCGACCCGTCCGCAAGCCGATACCCTACGAAAACGACGCACTTCTGTACTTCTGCTGGAATATCCATGTGAGTTTGTAGCGGTACGAGCTTGTAGATCGTCTGGGCGTGGCTGCTCGGTACGGCTGTTCGGGGGTTATAATATCCGGTAACTTGAGCGTATCTCAACCAAATGAAGCCGTGAGCGACCTTTCCCGCCACAACGAAGGATTAATCATCCAAAGCGAAGCCGAAAGGCTTCAAGGTCAAGCGAAGGAAGAAACCAAAAGAGAGAAAAATCGGCGGAAACTCCAGACGATTTTTAACTCCATCGTCGCGGTTTCTGGTGCTGTTACGGTCGCAGTCCTCGTCTACCAAGCTTATGTTATGCAATCGAGTTTGACCGTCGCTAGAAATAGCGCCGATGCTGCGACAAGAGGCGCAGTCGCGGCTGGCCGGGCCGCTGATTCTGCCAAGCAGAGCGCCGACATTTCCGAAAAGACGATGCGCCTAGACCAGCGAGCGTGGATAAACGCTTCCATTTCGCAAGCACCTCTGATTGACGGACAGCCGATTAAAATGCCACTGAAACTCGTTAACACTGGCAAAACTCCTGCGGTCAATGTTGACGGCGTAATTGTGGTCAATCTGCTTAGCCAGAATGAACAGCCCGATTTCGCCTACAGAACCGGGCACCCGAGATTAAGGTTTGAGGGAGGAACATTTCTGCCAGGCATCCCGTCCGATTATTTACTTCCTGTTTTGCCAAAACATCTTGCACTAGAAAAGCCGCTGAACCCAATTCTATGCACCCCCGAAATAAGACAAAACATTGAGAATGGGAGCGCGTATATCGTGGTTCACGGCAAGGTTACGTACGATGACATATTCGGGATATCGCATTGGCTCACATTTTGTACTTATTCTCACAACGTTCCTGGACTTCCAACACAACCCACGGCAAGCACCTGCGGAAAGTATAACGACGTTGATAGAAACTAGTAGCGACACTGCGAAACCCGAAGATTTGAATGAGGTTGTTTTACGTTCTCGTCCTTCTAAAATATGTCAGTCACCGCCCGTTTCTTCATTGTAAGAATACACAAATGGTTTCCACCTGGCGACCCACTTGCCGCAAAAGTTGCTCGTCTTTGCATTTTGCGGGAAGATTTCGCGCTTGAAATGCGCGGCGTATACGCCGAAGAAATCCCTGAACTAGACAGTCATTCCGAAGCCTGGCGCAGACTCTATTTCCTGCGGAACCTCTTCAGGACGTTGATGGAGATTCAAGGTGGAATTCAGAGACTTCTCGCGGACAAAGACTTCAAGGTTCTCCTTTACAAACAATCGCCGGAAATCAAAAGAGAGTTCGGACGGCTGGCTCGCGTGATAGCGCAGGCGCAACCCGTTCTGAAAGAAATCAGAAATGATATCTGCGGCCATGTGAAGGAAGATGCCGTGCAAGAGGCACTTGATGAAGTCAGTTTGGATAGTTTTGGTTTCATGGAGATCGGCAGGACTTTGAAGGACAGCCATTTGAAGTTCGCGGGGGAACTTGTGGCAAATATTCTCGTAAAAGGCGTTGCAGGGAACGAGAAGGCAAAGGTTCTCGGAGCTAAAATGGCGAAGATTGCGGATTTGTTTGACACTTTTGTGCTTATCGAGCGAATCCTTTTCATGTACGTCGAAGACAGGGGGCTGCTCCCTCTCCGGCGTTGAGGCGGTGAATGCCACGAAGCGGTGCAACTCGGCTGGAAACTCTTCCAAGACGTAGGGCCGAATTCATTGAGCCGACGGAGTGCGCCTTGGTCTCCAAACTCCCTAATGGGCCGGAATGGACCTACGAAGTTAAGCTGGACGGCTACCGCGCTATCGGAGTCAGAACGAGCGGCGAAACAATCCTGTATTCGCGGAACCACAAAAACTTCAACAAGCGTTTCCCGCAGATCGCAGAGCCGCTCCATGATCTTTCCCCGTAAGCCATCTGAGTTTGTGAGAAGCCTGCTATAATCCTCTCCTCCGTCCTTTGCCAGATGCGGAATTACAGCGCGATAATCCTCTAGTGGGAGTCAAAAATGGTTACTGCCAAACCCAAATTCAGCCAACAAACATTTGACCATATGCGGCGTTTGATTCACGAAGTAAAAAACAGAGCATCGACTCAAAACGATTCAGAGACATATGCAGATGCGGACCTACTCGACGCCCTTCTATTGCGGTTTGTCGAATACTTAATTATGGAAGACTCGATTACGGTTCCTTCGCCCAGTCTGTCAGCGACATTGTGAATGAGGTTATCGCGCGGGAGTAGAATGGGGATTGTTTATGACTCAGCATCCCCAAGAAAAACTACCCGTGCCAAAAGAGCATGAGCCTCCTCCTCAAGAAGAAGTGCTGGACATTGTCGAAGAAGCGTCCATAGAGTCTTTCCCCGCAAGAGACCCGCCTGCTTGGAATGCCAGTGGCGCGAGGCCACGATTGCTGCTACGCAAGACCACGGCTTGATTACCGTTCCTTCTCCCCGTCAATCAGTGTGGTTCGCCCACACTCAGAATCCTGAGCGCAGCTTTGTTTGTTTGTTTTTTTTTGGTTTTTTTTTGGTTTGTGTTCGCGGCTGTTGACATCGTGCGGTTTCTACGGAGCCTGCTATAATCCTGTTTCGCTTTTCCCCTCGAAGCCGCACGGGAAAGTGTCAAAGCGAACCAGAGGAGCTTTTGCATGGACATTGGACATCGATTGACTTCTCTCAGAGAGGAGAAAAAACTTTCTCAGGGAGACATTGAAAAACGCACGGGATTGCTGCGCTGTTATGTTTCTCGCGTGGAGAACGGCCATACCGTGCCAGCCATCGAAACATTGGAGAAATTTGCGCGTGCGCTGGAGGTGCCGCTCTATCAGCTCATGTATGACGGCACAGAGCCTCCCAAGCTCCCAACCAGGACTACTGGGCACAAAGCACCTGAATGGGGTGACGTGGGAAAGGACGCACGTTTTCTAAGAAAGCTGAGCCGATTCCTAGCCGAGATGAATAACGGTGACAGACAGTTGCTTCTGTCTTTCGCTCAGAATTTAAGAAGGAAAAAGCAAGGGCGAGCTGGGGCGAAAAATTAGGAGCTGTTACGTCTCAAGCCGCGCGTCTTCCCATCACTCCCGCAAAAAATCAAAGGGCGCATCAGCCGTCGTTCCTGCCGGGAGTGAAGTCGGAAACTCCAGAAAACATCCTACGCGCGTTAGTCATTTTACGTGTCAGATTGACTCCAGTGAATACCCTATATTCTTGCCACACGATAGCGCCCATGCTCTCCACCAAGAAGGACGCATCATGGAACCCACGCAAGCGAAAGCACCAGGGACGATGCGAAAAATCGTTGACTTTCGTTTGGATGAGAATTTGGATTGGGTTGCCGAACTTGAGTGCGGACATGAGCAGTACGTCCGCCACAATCCACCTTTTACACGCGCCCATTGGGTGACAACACCGCAAGGACGGCTCGAACATCTCGGTCAAGAACTCAATTGCTTAGCGTGTCGCCCTAACGATTAAATCTGATTGTCACCTTCTGCTCTTGGCCTACAGCCAGTCCGAGCATTCAAAACAGCGGGTTGTTTGTGGACTCCTGTTATAATCCTCTTCCCCGTTGAACCCTCTGCCAGAAAAGGATTTCCTTATGGCAAACCTCTCTTCAGTCGGCTTCACTGGTGAAAATGAGGTTGACCTAGAAGGTCTCCGGGCTCGGCTCCGCAAAATGAACGATGCCGAACTGTTACGATTCGGGCAGGCGGCAAAATCCATGTGCTCGCCAGATGCGTATTTTGGGCAGCCGCCGCGTCAG
>WNFL01016076.1_pt3 | contig 10941 bp, 13 predicted proteins | sample 5400361 | NCBI WGS metagenome assembly WNFL01 (sample SAMN13153351, study PRJNA577476) | soil metagenome | isolation source: 40 cm soil on Douglas fir-dominated hillslope | place: USA:California | collected 2013-09-17 | reverse complement strand
CCACCCGCCACGAAGGCGCCCGGCCTCCGCCGGCGCCTGCGGCCCATGAAGGCGAACAGCGCGATCGAGATCCACGCGCCCAGGGCGCCGGCAGGCTCCAGGGCTCCGGGCGTGGCGCAGCCGAACAGGTTCTTCGAGTCCTTGTACTGGCCTTCGGCCGCCTGGCACCAGCCGTTCTCGAAAGTGCATCCGGGCGAGTAGCCGAGATACGTGTCGAGAATCTGGTCCACCGCCGCCATCTTTTCGTCGCGTGTCTTCTTTGGATCCAGCGTCGCGATCAGGAGCGCGGTCGAGGCGTCGGTCGCGAGGATGCGCCTGGTCTTCCGCAGATCGTCCGGATCGTCGCAAACGTCGAGCTTGGTTGCGTGCGCGGGTCCGTCGACGGATTCCTTCAGCGACCCGTTCACCGAATCGACCCAGTTCAGGACGGCCGTGATCTTCATCCCGTCGGGAGTCCGGTACGCGTGCGTGAAGCTGTCCTGGATCGCGTGCATCGCCTGGCCGGTGCGCACGTAAAAGGTGGGCAACGACGCCTCGACGTGACCGCGCAGCGACAGGTGCAAGCCCACGGCAGTGCGCCTCGCCAGGTCGGGCCTTCCCTTCGCGTCCAGCCCATCGAGCGCCTCCAGGATCCGCCCGCGAATGAACGCCCGGCAATCGGCCACGGCAGCCGCCGAGCCGCCCGGTTCGTTCTGGTCCGGCGCGCGCAGGCAGTGCTCGCGCTGGTTGGCGGGGTTCCCGTGGATCGCCGAGAGGACCGTGAGGTCGTCTTGGCTGCTTCCCTTGAGATCGTTGTCGCGCACGCCGATGAGCAGCGTCGCGCCGGCCAGGTCCTTCATGTCGTCGTCGGGAGCGAATTGCAGATCGTCGATGAGCGCTCGCTCGTCGTCGGTGGCCAGAGCGGTCGCGGGCATCTCCAGCCGCCCGCGTGCGGTCCGCAACGCCTGCGCCGTGACCTTCTCGTGGCACTTCGCCGTGAAGTGCGTCTCGATCGTGTACGCGCGAGCTGCGCCTGCCGCGGCGAGTGCGCTCACGGTGAGCAGGATCGCTCCGGCTTTGCATGGTTTGCACATCGGCCCGGCCTATCGATTGCAACAGAAGGGCCGTCGTGACGCTCAGGGAGGGAACGGCGGGATGCGCTCCGAAAACTAAGGAAGCACGCAGACTGCTTCCTCGTTCCGTTCCCTCCTTCTCGTCCTCAGTGGAACGGCCGTCTTACAGATTTGCGAACGTCGTGCGCCCGCGAACGTTCGCGAACACCGAGCTCGAGGGGCCCGATGTGGAGATGGCGCATGAAGACGGCGGTGGCGCTGCTGCTCGTCTTTTACACCGGGTCTGCCGCCGCGGAGGCGCCCGGGCGGCTGGTGGAGCTCCACGGCAACGTGCTCTTCGACGAGCTGGTCTACCGGAGCGTCCTCGATCTGCCGGAAAGCTCCCGCGCCACGCCTGCCGACGCGCTCGCGGTATCGGCGAAGCTGCTCGGCTTCCTTCGCCGCGCCGGCTACGACCTGGCGACCGTGCGCGCCAAGGTGCAGGGCGAGCAGATCGCCGTCGACATCGACGAAGGCCGGCTCGACAAGATCATCGTGTTCGGCGAAGGAATCATGGAGACGTTCCGGTTCAAGCTGGATCTCTCCATGCCGGCCGGCATGTTCAACCGGCCGACCCTCGAGCGCCAGCTGCGCGTGCTGGCCGACCGCTACCGCCTGCGCCACTACTCGTACGAGCTGGTCCCGGCGGAGGTGCAGGAGAACCGCGGGCCCCCGATCGACCTGCTCGATCCGGCCCCGGCGATCCCCGGGATCCGGCCGGGCCTGCGCTACGAATTGCACATCCTCATCGCGACCAGCCCGTGGTCGCGGGGGTTCTCGCCCGAGATCTCGATCGGCTCGCCCGAAGGCCTCGGAGCCGGCGGGCAGTACCGCGAGCAGGACTTCTTCGTGCCGGACGACCGCTGGGAGGTCCGCGCCAGGGCGGCGGGCGCGGTCCGCCAGCATCTCGACTCGGACTCGTCGGCACCGGTGCTGACCCGTGTGTTGGGGCAGGGCCAGTGGCTCTCCCCTCCGATGTTGACCGAGTCCCTTCGCCCCGCGCTGACGGTGCGCGCCGACCTGTTGTCGCTGCAGCGCCCCGACCTGCACCTCGACAGCTTCCATCAGGCCACCTTCTCCGCGTCCTTCGACGCGAGCGTGTTCCGGCCGCGCGCGATGGTGGCCGTCGGCCTGGGGATCGAGCGGCGATTCCTCCTCTCGCTCGTCAAGGCCAGAGGCGCAAATCCCCTGATCGACGAGACGCCGCGCGCCCAGACCCGCCCCTACGCCGAGGCCATCGCGGAGGTCGTCTTCAACCCGGGCGAGCTGCGCACCGACCGCAAGAACCTCCTGGACTTCGAGGCGCGCGCCTATACCGGATCGGCTTCCAGCGACAAGGCCCTCTGGCTGCGCGGGGCCTACCAGCGCCGGTTTCCCTTCGGCTGGCACGAGCTGTGGTGGCAGGTCCGAGGCACGCTGCGCGCGGGTGGGGTGCTGTTTCCGGACGAGGAGTCCATCGGCGCCCACTTGCACGGTTCCTTCGGTAGCTCGGAGTTCGCGCGCAAGCTGGCCAGCACGGGGCTCGAGTTCCGCTACTCCCTCTTGCGCGACGTGATCAAGCTGGGCGCTTTCTACGACCAGGTGTTGTTCGGCGCGATCGATCGCACGGCCAACGTCCAGTCCCTGAAGTCCGCCGGCGCGGGCGGGCCGGCGCTGCATCTGCTCCTGGCCGACGAATTCCAGATCGACGTCTACGTTGCATTGGGGTGGAAGACCGACGGCGCCGTCGATCCCGCTCCTTCCCTGGTGCTGCGCCAGGTGTTCTGAGCCAGGCGGCCCTCACGATCGGTCCCTGGGCCCGCGCCCGAGCCGCTCGCGATTGCGAACCAGCACCCGCTCGAGCGAATGGCGCATCCAGCCCAGGAGGGTCGCGAGCAGGCTGCGCAACCACGAGAGCGGCCGGGTCCCGGCGGGCTGGCTTCGCTCGACGGCGTCGGCGAGCGCGAAGTGCTCGCGCATCCAGCGCTCGCCCTGGGCCGCCGCGCCCGCGTCGTCCGCCTCGACGAGCGCCTCCATGCTGATGAGCGAGAGGGGCTCGAGGTTGAAGCTGCCGACGAGCAGCTTGCGACCGTCGATCACGGCGGCCTTGGCGTGCAGCACGGAGCGGTCCCAGTGCCAGATGCGCACGCCGCCCGCGAGGAGCGGGGCGTAGACGTAGCGCATGGCGAGCCTGGCGAACGGCACGTCGCTCTGCGCGGGCAAGAGCACCGCGACCTCGACGCCGCGCCGGGCCGCCTCGATCAGGGCGCGCAGCAACTGGCGATTGGGCAGAAAGTATCCCTGCGCAAGCTGGATCGAGGTGCGCGCCCCGCGGAACGCCTCGAGATATCGGCGCCGCAGCCGCCAGCCGCCGCCGCGGTTCGCGAGGTGGACGCGGATCGGCCCCTGCGGCTCTTGGAGGCTCTCGCGGCGCAGCTCGCGCGCGAGCCGCGCGCAGGCAGCGCCCCGGATCTCGACGGCGAGGTCGGCCCAGCCGATGGCGCCACCGTCGACCCCGTACTCGTCGCCGACGTTGATGCCTCCCACGAACGCGACGCTCTCGTCGACGAGGAGGAGCTTGCGGTGGTTGCGCTCCAGCGCCCGGAAGAGGAACCACCACCTCCAGGCGTGGATGCTGACCGTGCAGCCGGCTGCGACCAGCTCCGCCTCGATCTCGCGGGCGTCTTGCGAGGAGCCCCATCCGTCGAGCGAGACGCGCACCTCGACGCCGCGGGCAGCGGCTGCGGACAACGCCGCCACGAAGCACTGGCCCGTCGCGTCCAGGCGGAAGAGATACATCTCCAGCTGCACGGTCTTTCGCGCCTGCTCGATGGCCAGGACCATGCGAGGGAACGCCTCGACGCCGCCATCGAGCAGCGTCAGGTCCTGCGCGTTGTGCATCGCACGCCTCACCACGCAGGTGTATCCGGACTCCGTCCTCGACGCTCGTTCCGGACCAAGGGCGACGGCGGTCCGACTCGACGTCACGTCCAGCGAATCGAAGAGCGACGCCGATCCGCGGTGACTCGCTCCTGCGTTGCGCGATCCGCCAAACGACTCTACAATCCAGTCTGTTGGTGCGCACTCGCCACGACGGTGCTCGTGTTGGAGGTTCATCGGGCCTGGGTTGTGGAGTGATCGACGGGGTGGAAGAGGAGTAGATGGCGCCATCGCGCGTTCCGGACAGCGGCGCAACCGGCGTCGATGGCACCGTCGAGGTGCGCGGTGCTGCGTTGTTCAAGTCGATCTGGGATACGGTCGCAGACGTTCTCGGCACCACCGCCACGGCCGCGCTCCTGCGGCGCGCCGCGAAGCGGGCGGCGCCCCGCAGCCCGGAGTTGCGCGAGCTCACGATGTTGCGGACCGAATCAGGGTACACCTACTCACTTCCGCGCGCCCTGGTCGGGAAGCTCGATCACACGCCGGTTGCGCTGCGCGAGCTGATCGGCGAGCTTCGGCCGCTGCTGGCGGAATTGACGGGGCAGCTCGTCGTCCGCCGCATCGACCAGATCCCCGGCCTGCAGGAGCGGGGAATCCTCTCTCCACCGTAGAGGGCCGGTGAACGCAATCCCCGCAAAGCTGGAACGCCTCGCGACGGGCAGCGCCGACCTGGATCGCATCCTTGGAGGGGGCCTCCCCGTCCGATCGATCAACGTGATCGCCGGCGAGCCGGGCACCGGCAAGACGCTGCTTGCGCTCCAGATGATCTTCCACCTGGCGCGGCAAGGCCGGAAATGCATGTACCTGACCACGCTCTCCGAGCCGTCGTTGAAGCTCCTCCAGTACATGCAGCAATTCTCCTTCTTCGACGCGAGCCTGGTGGATCGAGAAGTCGTCTTCGCCGACGTCGGATCCGTGATCCGGGGCAAAGGCGACGAGGCGATCCTGACCGAGATCACCAGCCGCGTGGAGCGCGAGGAGCCGGCGGTCGTCGTCATCGACAGCTTCAAGGCAGTTCGCGAGGCCGTCGGGGAGGCGGAGGTCCGGACCTTCGTCTACGATCTCGCGGTCCACATGGCAGGCTGGGGAGCCGCGACCCTGCTCGTCGGCGAGTACCCCGAGGCGGAGATCGCGAGCAACGCCGAGTTCGCGATCGCGGACGGCATCATCCGCTTGATCAATCGGCACCAGGACCTGACCGCGGTGCGCGAAGTCGAGGTCCTGAAGCTCCGCGGAGCGGACTACGTGACGGGCCGCCATTTCTTCGAGATCGGCCCCTCCGGGCTCTCGTTCTTTCCGCGCGTGCGCAGTCCGGATTCGGTCGACGGCGCGGCGATCTCTCCCGGCGAGCGCGCATCGACGGGAGTCGCCGGTCTCGATGCGATGCTGGGCGGGGGCCTGCCGCGCGCCAGCGCCACCGTGGTGCAGGGCGGAACGGGTACCGGGAAGACCCTCCTCGCCATGCATTTCCTCCTCGAAGGGGCGAGGCGCGGCGAACCGGGGATCCACTTCACCATGGAGGAAACGCCGGACCAGCTCCGCGGCATCGCCCAGGGCTTCGGTTGGGATCTGCGCGCGTTCGAGGAGCGCAAGCTCGTCACCATCGCCTACGTCTCGCCGGTCGAGCTCTCGACCGACGCCTTCCTCAACCGGGCGCGTCAGCAAGTACAACAGCTCGGGGCGCGGCGCGCAGTTCTAGACAGCCTGACCAGCATGGCGCTCGGGGTCGTCACCGAACGGCGCTTCAAGGAGCTCGTCTATTCGATGACGAAGCACTTCCGCGCGCTGGGCGTCACGCTGGACATGAACATGGAGATCGCCGAATTGCTCGGCTCGGCCCAGATCTCCGGATATGGCGTCTCTTTCGCCGCCGACAACGTGATCCAGCTCAAGTACGTCGAAGCGAACGGTGGGCTCGACCGCGGCATCTTCGTCTTGAAGGCGCGCGGCGTGCGGCACGCGACCGAGGTGCGCGCGATGAGCGTGGAAGCCGACGGGCTCAAGGTCGGCTCGCGCTTCGGGGGGACACGCGGAGTGCTGACGGGACTGCCCGTCGCGCCTTCCCCGAAGAAGCGCTGACGGTCCCGCACCCTTCAAGTCCCTGAGCAACTAACTCACACGGGCAAGTGCCGCGCTGCCGCCAGGTCGGACGCGACGAGGGACAGCAGTTCTTCCACGGCGAACGGCTTTTGCAGGATCCGCGCGCGCGCCGGGAAAGTGAGCCCGTTGCGGATGGTCAAGAGCACGATCAGCGCCGCACGCGAGAGCACCGTGTCGTCGTCCAGCGCCACCTGCAGCGTTTTCCAGTCCGGGTCCAGGTCTCCGGCGCCCAGGGCCAGCACGAACTCGTCGGGCAGCGAGCCCACGCTGTCGCGCCACGCCAGCACTCCGGCGCAATTCGACACGCACTCCACCCGGTGCCCGTCGAGCAGCAGCGCCGAGCGAATCACGGCGCAAAGCTCCAGGTCGGATTCCATCACCAGCGCGAAGCCCGGTAGCCCCGCGCGGGACTTACGCTTTTCGATGGTGCTCATGGACGGCCTCTCCTGCTTGCGTGGCCGTCGCGCGGTGGTTTACGGCCCTTTCCTTGATACCGATGATACCGACCTGGGTAACTGGACGGTGAACGTGGTGCCGTTCTCCGCTGAAGATTCCGCGAAGGCCAGCCCCCCGTGCGCTGCCGCGATTTGCGCGACGATGAACAGGCCCAGGCCCAAACCGTCCCGCCGCCCGGTGGATTCTCCCCGGATGCCGCGACGGTAGGCCTTGAACAGCTCCGGCAGCACATCCGCCGGAATGACTGCGCCTCCGTTGTGGACCTTGATCTCGACGATGTGCGCCGCCGATGCAATGGATCGTACGCCCACCGGGAACGCGCCGCCATACTGGATCGCGTTGGTGATCAGATTGATGAGCGCTTGCTCGATGCGGTCGGCGTCCCAGGAGCCCGTGGCGTCCCCGACCGTCTCCAGCGCGATCCTGGTCGAGGGATGGGCAGCGCGGCATTCCTCCAACGCGTCCTTGCAAATCGAGTGGAGGTCGGCACGCGCGAGGACCACCGGAAGCCCGCCCGGCGCCCGCGTGCGGGCATAATCGAGCAGGTCGCTGATGAGCCTGGCCATCCGGGCCGCGCTCCGCGCCACCCGGTCCAGCGACTCCACCGACGCCCGCGTCAGCCCTTCCTGGCGGCGCAGCAGGCCGATGGAACCGGTGATGGTTGCCAGAGGGTTGCGCAGATCGTGCCCGACGATGCCGATGATCTGCTGCTGAAACTCGAGGTTCGAGCGCGCCAGGGCCAGCTCGTGGCGCTCGCGCGTGACGTCGCGCAGCGCGATGACCACTTCTTCGACGTTGCCCTGCAGGTCGCGAAGCGAGGTGGCATCCGCCATCAGCGCCGCGCGCCCTGCATCCGTCTCCACGTGCAGCTCGCCGTGGAACATCGCGGGTTGCTCGACCGCGTGCCTCAGGAGCGCGGCCGCGTCTCGCTTGCCGCTGCCATCCGCGCACCACCAGCGCTCGTCCTGGAACTGAGCGCCGACCAGCGCCTCGCGAGGATGGCCCAGGATGCGTTCCGCCGCCCGATTGACGAGCTTCATCCGGCCGGTCGGATCGACGACCAGGAGGCCCTCCTGCACGGACTCGATCAGCCGGGAGAGCGACTGCTCCTTGGCGGTCGCGTCGGCGAGAAGATCGCCGACCAGGTGATTCGCTTCCTCGACGGCCCGGAAGGCGTCGCGCTTGTCGGTGACATCCACCGCCACGATGCCGATGCCGATAGCCTTGCGGTCGCTCGGGCGGAGCACGGGATGCAGCTTGACCAGCACGCAGCGTCCCGACGAGGTGAACTCGACGTCGCGCGCCTCTCCCAAAGCGGCCCGGCGCACCCCTTCGGCGAACGCGGCAGGCAGGCGCGCCAGGGTGTCCCCCTCCTCGTAATGCGCGTCCACGGACAACCCGTCGAAGGCGGCGAGTGCCTCGTTCACGCGGACGAAGCGCAAGTCACTGTTGCAGAGTCCCAACCCGACCGGGACATCCCAGACCGCATCCAGCAGGCGCCAGGCGGCTTCCTCTTCGGGCGGAGCGGGAGGAACGGCCGACAACCTGCGCTCGCTAGATGGCTCCATCAGGACCCCGGGGCAGGTGAATGGAGCGATCCACCGCATCGGCTGCCACGACGCGATCAGGAGCGGTAGCCTAGCACTCGGTTCCGCGTTTGGCGACGCGCGATGCTTGCCGATCCACGGAACTCTTCGGCGAATCGAGGAGCTCTTCAGACGCGCAGCGATTCGAAGAACTGGTCGTCCGGATAGCAGAAGCCCCACTCCTCACCCGGCTCGAGCGAGCGGATCACCGGGTGGCCGGTGCCGTGGAAGTGCTTGGTGGCGTGCTTGTTCTTGGAGTCGTCGCAACACCCCACGTGCCCGCAGCTCATGCACAGCCGCAGGTGCACCCAGTCAGCTCCCATCCGGAGGCACTCCTCGCATCCTTTGGCCCGGGGCTTGACGGGCTTCAAGTCCTTCACGTGCTGGCACGCCATGAGCGGCTCCGTTTCAGACGAGGACATCGTGGAACGACGGCTCGCGAGCGAAGATTGCCTTGGCAAACGGGCACACGGGGAAGAGGCGGATGCCCTCGCGGCGCGCCCATTTGACGGCCTCCTCGACGAGCGTGCGCCCGGCGCCCTGACCTTTGAGCGATTCGGATACCTCGGTGTGGTCGAGCATGACCAGCTTTCCGTCGCCGCTGGCGGAGAACGTCAGCTCAGCGGCCCGTTCGCCGTCGCGTGCGATGAAGAATGCACCGCGATGTCCGGTCTGTTCGAATTGCACGGGAAGGTCCATTTCGTGTCGATGCCGCGTCCGGCAGAATGATGCCCGGCGGTCGATAAAGAGCGTACAGCCGGTTTTCGGGGTACACTCCTCTCCTCGCTCCGCTTCGTTTCATCCTCTCCCGGCCTGGGAGAACGCTGATCCGCGCCGAGCGTTGCGGAGGCACGATGAGGCGGATGATCGCGATCATCGATCTGAAAAGCGGAGAAGCGCAAGAGCGCCCCAGCGACACGCCCACCATCGACGTGCCAGCCGACTTCGACCGGCCCGCCGGGGTGGTGTCGCTCGATGCGCACTCGCATGGGCATTACATCGCAACCGACGGGAAGAGCCGCGAATACCAAGCCTTCTCGCGTCCGCTCTCGTGGCGCATCCGCGGAGAGCAATGCCTGGTGGTCGATCGGTCGCAGCGCTCGTCTTCGCCCCGCCTCTATCGACTGGTCGCAGTCGACCCGAAGAATTTGTAATCCGGAGCTAGCGCACCACGGCGAGGCTGTACCGGCGCAGGCAAGCGGCGCTTTGACGTTCGAGGTGTTCGACGGCGACCAGGCATTCCTCGCCCACGACTCGGCCCGAGAGGTGCCTGGGGCTGCCGACGTAGAGGCGCCGCGCAGCACCCGCGGCGAAATACCGGACGATGCGTTCCGGGTCGATGGAAACGCCGCCCGTCTGCCAGTCGAGATCAGCGGGAACGTCGAGTGTGAGGGTGTCGGCCTTTCGATTGGTGATCGCGCCGCTCGTCAGATCGACAATCTCGATGTGCTTTTTCATCCGCCTCCGCCCTTCCGCGCGGACACCATAGCCCGGCCGCGCTTTGAGCGCCATCGACCGAGCACGGAAGACGAGCGCGCAGGCCGGCGATGTGTTACAGTCTTTATCAACCGCCCGGCCTCTTCACTTTGCTCCGGATGCCTCTGCCGAGGTGATCCGAGGAAATCACCATGATCAACGACCTGATCCAGACCGCTGCGGAAGCCGGAAACTTCAAGACCTTGACTGCCGCGCTGAGGACGGCCGACCTGACCTCGACCCTCGAAGGCTCGGGACCCTACACGGTGTTCGCGCCGACCGACGCTGCGTTCGCCAGGCTCCCCAAGACGACCATGGACTCGCTGCTCGCAGACAAGGAGAAGCTGAAGGGCGTGCTCCTGTTCCACGTCCTCGCGGGCACGGTCAACGCGCACGCGGTGGGACAGATGCGCGACGGGGACAAGGTGAAGACGGTCTCCGGCAAGGAGCTCACGCTGGGGCTCAAGGGAGAGGCGATCACGGTGAACGGGGCCAACGTGACCACCAGGGACATGCAGGCCAAGAACGGCGTCATGCACGCCATCGACAACGTCATCATGCCAAGCTGAGCTCTTCGGGAGATCGCCATGCGCGCCGCACGGATGTGGAAGCTTCTTCCCGCTCTGAGCATTTGCCTCGGATTCGCTAGCCACGCAAAGGAGGTCGGCGGCTACAAGGGCATCCCTTGGAGCACGGCTTGCGGCGACGCGGTGAAGAGCATGGAGGCGAAGGGCTTCGCCTTCAATCGCAAGGAGAAGCTCGGTTTCCGCGGAGACGGGAGCTCTCCTGCGCAGCCGCAGCTCTTCCTGGGCGATTCCGATCGGCGCGCCTCGTGCACGGCGGGAAATGCCGACCTGGAGCTGGACACCAGGCAAGCGACTCCCTACGTCCAGCTCGATGCGGTTTCCGGGGACATCACCATCACGCTGCTGTGCCGTGCAGGGATGTTCGTCGGCGCCAGGCTCGAGACAGGTCTGAACAACTCCGCCGCCGCTGCCATGCTGACGCAGGCGGCCGGACCGCCGGTGCGGACCCTTCGCGCCGACACGTGCGGTGATCGCTACTCGAAGTGCACCGCGGACCATTCGATCCTGCGCGCGCGCGGCGACGCCGTGCGCTACCTGGAGCGGCCCGTGCGGTCTTCGCGGGACCTCGACGGGAGCGACACGCCTCCGCTCCGCTATCTGGTTCTCGCCCGGTCCGAGGACAGCGCCCTGAAGACCGCCTATCGCGCCTGCGTGACCAAGCAAATCGCCGGCGTACAGGTGGAGACGAAGAGGGTGCGGGACGGAAATCGCGCCGCGGTCGAGTAG
>WNFL01211799.1_pt1 | contig 10942 bp, 8 predicted proteins | sample 5400361 | NCBI WGS metagenome assembly WNFL01 (sample SAMN13153351, study PRJNA577476) | soil metagenome | isolation source: 40 cm soil on Douglas fir-dominated hillslope | place: USA:California | collected 2013-09-17 | reverse complement strand
TGAGTCGGCCTCGAAGCCCAGACGGCGCAAGCCGCGCGCGGTGATCTCGGCGAGGCGTTCATCGTCATCGACCACGAGCACGCGCACCGCAGGATGCTCAGCCTCCTCCGCGTCGCTGAGATGCCCAAACGCCTCGTCGATGTCCTCGAGCAGCCTCTCCACTGGCGGTACTGCGGCGTCGGCCTCGGCCATCTCCAGCTCGGCCTTCAATCGCGCGAGTGTAGAGCGCAGGCGGTGCAGCGCCGCCGGCCGGTCAGGCTTGCGTGACGAAGCGGTATCCGATCCCACGTACCGTCTCGATCCAGCCGGGCTCATGCAGCGCCCGCCGCGCCTCGTGCACCGCCTGCTCCACGCTGTGCTCGAATCCCGCGTAGTTCGTGCCCCACGCGCGCTCGAGCAGCTCGTTTCGCGACACGACCTCGCCAGGCTTCTCGGCCAGGATGTGAAGCGTGATGAGCGGTCTTCCCTCGAGGTGCAGCTCGCGGCCGTCCAGCGTCGCGGTCATGCGCCCCATGTCGATGCGCAAGCGTCCTCGCACAAGCACGCGGCCCGAAGGCGTGCGGTCGCGCAGCGCACCGCGCACACGCGCGAGCAGCACCTGACGGTCCGTGCCCTTGGCGATGTAGTCGGCCGCACCTCGCTCGATGCTTAGCACCTGGTCGCCCGGGGACGGTCGCGCGCCCGTGAGGATGATCACGGGAAACGAGAGTCGATCGGATCCCGACCGCAATTGGTCCAGCACCTCGGGCGCGTCCATGTCCGGCATCTCGTAGTCGAGCAGCATCAGGTCGGGTGTTTCCGACCGCACGCGCGAGAGGGCTTCGGTGCCGCTCAGCGCGACGTCCACGGCGTAACCCGCGCGCCTGAGCAGCTCCGCGGTGACCTCAGCCGTGCGCGGTTCGTCGTCGACGACGAGCAACCTGGCGGGCGCTCCCATCCCCGGCAGGAACCTAACAGAAAAAGTTCAGCGAATCCTGAGGAAACGATGAAGCTGGGCTGAGGTCAGTGACTCCGGACGTGCATAGCCTCGGTGCATGGGCCAGCTCCTTGATTTACAGGAAGCCAGGCGGAGACTGGGGCTGGCCCTCGAAGTCCTGTGCCACGACCGCTGGGTCGTCGGCTTCCTCCGCGGAGGGGCGCTGCAGCCGGTTGCAGCTTCAGAGATATCGCGGCGGCTGCTGCAGGCTCATCCCCTGCAGCCGCTGTCGCGCCGCGCGCTTTTCGAGCAGCGGCCGGTAGTCGTCAACTCCGTCTTTCCCTACACAACTCCGGCCGCCGGCTTCGATTGGGAGCTCGATTGGCCCGCGATCATGTACGCACCGATCGGTGAGGCCGGGCAGCGGCCCATCGGCCTGCTGGTCCTCGGCTGCAGGCGCGATTACTGGTACTCGGAAGAGGACGTGCAGTACGCGAGCGGCCTGGGCACTGCACTGGCCCCGATCGTCTCGTCACTGCGCGGTCCGCTCGGCCGGATGACTGGGGCCGAGGCTGAAGTCGTTCAGCTCATGAGCTGCGGCCTGTCGCGCGAGGAGATCGCTCAGGCGATCAAAGCAGGTCATGTGCAGACGGATGCTCTGATCAGCTCTGTGAAGCGAAAGCTGAGCCAGCGAGCGCCCCACCGGATACCGGTATGCGTGTGGTGAGGGCGCGTGGTCGCGGACCACCAGAACGCAAACTGACCGCTAGGTCAGTGCGGTCCGAAGAGAAACACCGTCGTGCCGCGACCTTCGGTGCTCACCACCTCGAGCCGCCCGCCGATGCCCGCGGCGCGTTCGCGCATTCCCACCAGCCCGTAGCCGTGTGCCTGTGACGATACGAATCCCCTGCCCTCGTCCGAGACCTCGACGAGAAACGGTCGCGCAGCCAAGTGCATCCGCACCCGGCAGATCGATGAACCCGAGTGCTTGCGGACGTTGGTCAACGCCTCCCGGACCACCTGGTTGACGACCTCGCGCTGCGGGGGCGCCAGCATGTCCTCGGTGCCGCTGGTCGCGATCTCAACTCGGATCGCGTAAAGACGTGCGAACTCTTCCGCCTGGTGGCGCAGATCGCCCACGAGGCCCTCTGGTCCGATCGGTCGCGGCCGGAGCTCCGCGAGCGTTTCACGCACGTGCTTGAGCATCCGCTCGAGGATCTCGAAGATATTGCCGAGGGTCTGGTCGCTCACCTCGCGATGGCTCTCGCGGTAAACCTTGAAGAGTGAGATCGCTCCGGCCAGGTCGGTCGCCAGACCGTCGTGCAGCTCGCGGGCGATCCGGGCTCGCTCCCTCGCGACCGCGGACTCTTCGGCCAGCTTCAGGGACGTAGCAGGGTTCTGGCTCTCGACCTCGCGCATGCCGCCCAGTAGTTTGGGCTAAGGGACCCGGGGTGGGCTAGCGGGCCAGTCGCCTCGAGAATGAGGCAAGCACAGCGGCCACCAGCGGATGTCGCAGCCAGCCCAACGCCCGCCGCCATGGCTCCCAGAGGCGACGCGTTTCCTCGAGCGTCTCGCGCAAGCGTGAAACATCAGCCATAACGAGACCTTGTTCGCGCTCGAGGATCGCCGCCAGCGCCCGGCCCTGCCGCACCAGCCTGAAGCTCCATACCGAAGCCACCGCGCCTTCCAACACGATCATGGCCACGCCTAGAACGAGCAGCCACGGGCCGGCCGAGCTCACTCCTTGCCGTCGCCCTCTTCGATGGCGCCCACCGGGGCGATCGCCACCACTCCCGGGTCCTCCGGCGCGAGGCGCATGAGGATGACGCCTTGCGTCTGCCGGCCAATTTGCGAGATCGCGCCCACCGCGGTGCGCAGCACCATCCCGGTCGCGCTGATGATGAGCACCTCTTCCTCGGGGTCGTGCACCACCCTCATCGCGGCCAGCTTGCCCACCCGGTCGGTCACCTTCAACGTGAACACTCCCTGCCCGGCGCGATGGTGCATCGGGTATTCGGCCACGGGAGTGCGCTTCCCGTAGCCGCGCGCCGTCACGGCCAGCACGTCCGCGTCCCCCGTGACCGTGCCCATGCCGGCCACGGTGTCGCCCTTGCCGAGCTTGATGCCGATGACGCCCTGGGTGTCACGGCCCATCGCGCGCACCTCGGTCTCGCTGAACCGGATGGCCTTGCCCAGAGCCGTGGCGATGATGATCTCGTCCTTGCCTGTCGTCGGCGTGACCCAGTCCAGCTCATCGCCTTCCTGAAGGTTGATGGCGATGAGTCCGTTGCGGCGCACGTTGGCGTACTCGCGCAGCGCCGTCTTCTTTATGTATCCGTTCTTGGTGACCATCAGCATGTAGTGCGCCTCGGTCTCCGACTCCGGTCGGATGAAGACGGCGGTCACGCGCTCGTTGCCGCCGATGTCGATCAGGTTGTTGATCGGGACGCCCTTGGCCTGACGCTCGCGCTCAGGGACTTCGTGCACACGCAGCTGGAACACGCGGCCGCTCTGTGTGAAGAAAAGGATCGACGCGTGGGTGTGCGTGGTCAGGAGGTGCTCCGCGTAGTCCTCTTCGCGCGTGCCGCTCGGGGCCTCGCCGCCGGCCGTGGGCCGCGCACCCTTCAGCCCGACACCGCCGCGCTTCTGCGCGCGAAAGACGCGCTGCGGCTGCCGCTTTACGTAGCCGCGATGCGTGAGGGTGACCACCACGTCCTCTTTGTGGACGAGGTCCTCGGCCGACAGCTCGGTCGCCTCCTGCTCGCTGATCTCGGTGCGCCGGTCGTCGCCGTATTTCTTGGTCAGTTCGTCCATCTCGTCCTTGATGAGCTGGCGGACCTTGCGGTCGCTCGCGAGGATGCTCTCCAGGAACGCGATGGTCTTGATGACCTCCTCGTACTCCGCGTCGATCTTGCCTCTCTCGAGGCGGGTCAGCCGTCCGAGAGTCAGGGCCAGCACTGCTCGAGCCTGGCGCTCGGACAGGCCGAACTTCGTCTGCAGCTGGTTGGCCGCCGTCTCGGTGTCGGAAGCGGCGCGGATCGTCTTGATCACCTCGTCGAGGTGGTCGAGGCAGATCTTCAGGCCCTCGAGGATGTGCGCCCTTTCCTGCGCTTTCTCGAGGTCGAACTTCGTGCGCCGTAGGACGACGTCGCGGCGGTGGTCGATGAACAGCTGCAGCGCCTGCTTCAGGCTCAGCACCACCGGCCGCCCCTCGACGATCGCCAGCATGATCACGCCGAACGACTGCTGCAGCGCGGTGTGCTTGTAGAGGTTGTTCAGGACGGTGTAGACCTGCGCCTCGCGCTTCAGCTCGATGACGACGCGCATGCCATCCCGGTCGGATTCGTCGCCCAGGTTGGCGATGCCTTCGAGTTTGCGTTCGTTCGTGAGCTCGGCGATCTTCGCCACCAGCGTGGCCTTGTTGACCGCGTAAGGAAGCTCGTCGATGATGATCCGCTCGCGGCCGTTCTTTGCCTGCTCGAAGGTGTGCCGCGCCCGCACGACGATGCGCCCGTGGCCTGTCGAGTAAGCGGCCTTGATGCCGGCCGTGCCCATGATCAGGCCGCCGGTCGGAAAGTCCGGTCCCTTGACGAAGCTCAGCAGGTCCTCGCCCGTCGCGTCGGGATTGTCGATGAGGTGATTCACGCCCGCGCAGATCTCGCGCAGGTTGTGCGGCGGGATGTTCGTGGTCATGCCGACCGCGATGCCGGTGGCGCCGTTGATGAGCAGGTTCGGAATTCTGGCGGGCAGCACTGTCGGCTCTTCGTCCGAACCGTCGTAGTTCGGGATCATGTCGACCGTCTGCTTCTCGATGTCCGCCATGAGGTCGCCGGTGATCGCGGCCAGCCGGGCCTCGGTGTAGCGCATGGCCGCCGGCGGGTCGCCGTCGACGCTGCCGAAGTTGCCCTGCCCATCGATCAGCGGATAGCGCAGCGAGAAGGGCTGCGCCATGCGCACGAGCGCGTCATACACGGACGTGTCGCCGTGCGGGTGATAGAGCTTCAGCACGTCGCCGACGAACGCGGCGCACTTGCGGTAGCGGCTGGCTGAGGTCGCGCCGGCCTGCTGCATCGCGTAGAGGATTCGGCGCTGCACCGGCTTGAGCCCGTCACGCACGTCGGGCAGGGCCCGGCTGATGATGACGGACATCGCGTACTCCATGTAGGAGGTCTGCATCTCCTCCTGGAGGTTTCGCGTCAGGACGGTGCCGATGTTTGGGTCGTCCGCCATCTATTCCTCGAACCTGCCGAGGACCACGACCGCGTTGTGGCCGCCGAAACCGAATCCGTTCGACATCGCAATGCGCACGTCCTTGCGCCTCGCGGTGTTCGGAACGTAGTCGAGGTCACACTCCGGGTCGGGGTTCTCGTAGTTGATGGTCGGGTGGATCATTCCGCGGTTGATCGTGAGGACCGTCGCGATCGCTTCCACCGCACCGGCCGCGCCGAGGAGGTGTCCGATCATCGACTTGGTGCTGCTGATCGGGATCTTGTACGCGTGTTCCCCCAGCGCGATCTTCAAAGCCTTGGTCTCCGCGGCGTCGTTGAGCTGGGTCGAGGTTCCGTGGGCGTTGATGTAGTCGATGTCGGCCGGCTCCACGCCTGCGTCCTTCATCGCCAATGTCACCGCTTGGGCCGCCGCCTCGCCGGTCGAATCCGGCGCGACCTGGTGGAAGGCGTCGCAGGTGAGTCCAAATCCGAGCACCTCGCCGTATACGCGCGCTCCGCGGTTGACCGCGTGCTGAAGTGACTCGAGCACCAGCACTCCGGCGCCTTCGCCGGCCACGAACCCGTCGCGGTCGCGATCGAACGGCCGGCTCGCCTTTTCCGGCGCGTCGTTGTGCGTGGACAGGGCCTTGATGACGCCGAACGCGTAGATGCCTATCTCGCACAGCCCGGCCTCGGTGCCGCCCGCCAGCATCACGTCGGCGTCGCCGCGCTCGATGATGCGTGCGGCGTCGCCGATCGCATGCGTCGATGCTGCGCACGCGGTGGTCATCGTGGTGTTGGGACCGCGGACCCGAAAATGCATGGCCACTGACGCGGCCGCCATGTTGGGGAGGATCACCGCCGCGTAAAGCGGATTCGACAACCGGCCTTTCATCGCGAACGCCCCGGCACCCGACGTCATCTCGATGAACCCGCCGATGCCGGTGCCAAGGTCGACACCTACGCGGAAGCTCTCCTCCTTCGAAACGTCGAGGGCCGCATCCGCCAGGGCCATGTTTGACGCGATGACCGCCATCTGCGCGAACCGCGACATGCGCGACGCGGCCTTGCGCTCGAGGTACGCCGTCGGGTCGTAGCCCTGGATCTCGCAGGCGAACTTGGTCGGCAGCTTGTCGGTCGGATAGGTGCCGTCTACGGTGCGAGCCGTGCTCCGCCCTTCGATCAGACCATCCCAGTACTCGTCGAGGCTCTTGCCGAGCGGATTGATCGTGCCCATGCCGGTGATGACGACGCGTGTGCGGCCATTCTTCCGAGTCACCTGCCCACCTCAGCGCGAATCTTACCGACGAGCTGGTTGTCGACCGCCTCGCGCGTGACGCGGATGGCGTTCTTGATGGCGCGCGCGTCAGAACGGCCATGGGCGATGACCGCGACGCCGTCGATGCCAAGCAGCGGGGCACCTCCGAACTCCCTCCAGTCGATGCGCGCGCGGAGCTGCCGAACCCCGTCGCGGATCAGTAGTCCGCCCAGCTTGCCGCGCGCTGTCCGAGGGATCTCGTCGCGCAGCTTGCGGAACAGGAACTCGGCCGTCGCCTCCGCCATCTTGATGGCCACGTTGCCGACGAAACCGTCAGCCACCACCACGTCCGCCTTGGACGCGTAGAGGTCTTTCGGCTCCACGTTGCCGACGAATCCCCGCATCGTGCCCTTCAACCGCCTGCCGGCTTCGCGCACGAGCTCGTCGCCCTTGCCGTCCTCCTCGCCATTGCTGAGCAGACCAACGCGCGGCTCCGGCCGGCCCATCATCTCGCGCGCGTACACGGCGCCCATCGCCGCGAACTGCACGAGGTACTCGGGCTTCGAGTCAACGTTGGCGCCCACGTCGAGGAAATAGGCGAAGCCGTCGCGCGTCGGGATCACCGACCCGAGGGCCGGCCGCTCAACTCCTCTGATCCGGCCCTGCACGAAGAGCGCCGTGGCCATGATCGCTCCGGAGTTGCCGGCCGAAATCCAGCCGTCGGCCTTTCCTTCTTTGCACAGACGCGCGCACACGCTCATCGATGAATCGGGCTTGGACCGCACCGCCTGCGCGGGATGCTCGTCCATGCCGATGACCTGCGTGCAGGGCACGAGCACGAGCTTCGGATGCTTATCCAGTAGCGGCTGCACCGCGCCCGGCAGCCCCACGATCGCGATGTCGATGCCCATCTCATTAGCGGCCTGGGTCGCGCCCTGCAGCACCTGCTCCGGCGCGTTGTCGCCGCCCATGGCGTCGACGGCGATTCGCAATTGACTAGAGCGGCCGGGCCCGGGGATCCGACGCAGATCCGTGGCATCGGCGGCCGGAGCCAAGGAGAGGGTGGCGCAAGGAGGAGCGCATTGGAGAACTGCGCGACTCCGCCGCGCCGGGCCCCTCGACGCCGGCTTCAGCGGCGAAGCCGCCCGGCCGCCTAGGCCGCGCAGATGCGAGGAGCAGCCGGGCCCGGACGCTCACCTATATGTCGAGGTTCCGGACGGTCTTGGCGTGCGCCTGGATGAACTTCTTGCGCGGCTCGACCTCAGGGCCCATCAGCTTCTCGAATATTTCGTTTGCCGCCGCGGCGTCGTCGACCTGCACACGGAGAAGCACTCGCGTCTCCGGGTTCATGGTGGTGTCCCACAGCTCATTGGCGTTCATCTCGCCGAGTCCCTTCATGCGCTGGACCTCTGCGTTCTTGCCGAGCTGCTTCAACGCGCGCTCGCGGTCGGCCTCGGACCGGCACCAGACGACCTGCTTGCCCTTCGACACCTTGTACAGCGGCGGCTGCGCCATGTAGAGGTAGCCCCGGTCGATGACCTCCGGAAAATGCCGGAAGAAGAATGTGAGCAGCAGCGTGCGGATGTGACTGCCGTCGACGTCGGCGTCGGTCATGCTCACGATCCGGTGGTAGCGCATCTTCTCGATGTTGAAGTTGTCGCCGATGCCGGCGCCCATCGCGGTGATCAGGTCGCGGATGACCTCGAAGCTCAGCACCTTGTCGAGGCGCGCCTTCTCGACGTTGAGGATCTTGCCGCGCATCGGCAGGATGGCCTGGAACTTCCGGTCGCGCCCACCCTTTGCGGTGCCACCGGCGGACAACCCCTCGACGATATAGAGCTCGCTGAGCGCCGGGTCGCGTTCTGAGCAGTCGGCGAGCTTGCCGGGAAGCGTGCTCCCCTCGAGCAGGCTCTTGCGCTGCACCAGGTCCCGCGCCTTCCGCGCCGCCTCGCGCGCCCGAGCGGCGGTGAGCGACTTCTCGATGATTCGACGGCCCTCTGACGGGCTCTCCTCGAGGTACTGCGTCAGTCCCTCTGTCAGCGCCAGCGACACATGACCCTGCACCTCGGCGTTACCGAGCTTCCCCTTGGTCTGACCTTCGAACTGCGGCTCCAGCACCTTCACGCTGATGACCGCCGTCAACCCCTCACGCACGTCCTCACCGGTTAGGTTCGGGTCGGACTCCTTGAGGATGCCGGCCTTACGCGCGTAGCGGTTCAGCACATTGGTGAGCGCCGAGCGGAAACCTGTGAGGTGGCTGCCGCCCTCGGTGGTGTGGATGGTGTTCGCGAACGCGATCACGTTCTCGACAAATGTGTCGTTGTACTGCAGCGCGACCTCGACCTGTGTGCCCTCGACCTCGCGGTCGACGTAGCAGGGCATCGAGTTGACGACTGCCTTGCCGCGGTTGAGCGCGCGGACGAACGACACGATGCCGCCTTCAAAGTAGAAGGTGCTCGCGATCGCTCGCTCCTCTTCGGCAAGCACGATCTCCAGCCGCTTGTTCAGGTAGGCCATCTCGCGCAGCCGGTGGCGGATGACCTCGCGGTCGAGCGTGACGTCGGGGAAGATCTGCGGGTCGGGCCAGAAGCGCACGATGGTGCCGGTGCGGTCGGTCTTGCCGATTGCCTTTACCGCGGCCTTCGGCACGCCTCGCTCGTAAGCCTGGTGGTAGACCTTGCCGCCGAGGTGGACCCAGACCTCGAGCTTCTCGCTGAGGAAGTTCACCGCCGATACGCCCACGCCGTGCAGGCCTGACGACACCTTGTAGCCGCCGCCGCCGAACTTGCCGCCGGCGTTGAGGCGGGTCATCACGAGCTCGAGAGCGGAGAGATGTTCCTTCTTATGGATATCGACAGGAATGCCGCGGCCGTTGTCGTCGACCGAGCAGCTGCCGTCCTTGTGGAGGGTGACTACGATGCGCGTGCAGTAGCCCGCCAGGGCCTCATCGACGGCGTTGTCGACCACCTCGTAGACCAGGTGGTGGAGACCGGTCGTGCTGGTCGACCCGATGTACATGCTCGGACGCCGCCGAACGTGCTCCCGGCCTTCGAGGACCTGGATTTGCTCGGCGGTGTACGCCACGTCCGCGCCAAGGGATTTCGGCCTGCGCGAGGGTTCAGGCAGGGGTTTTCGAACTGCCATCTACCGGTAGATCAGGCCTCCCAGCGTGGAGAACTCGTAGGGGACAACTGGGGAGAGTTTCAGGAATCTAATTTTACCGGATTTCGAATACGAAAATGGCCGCCGGCACCCCGTCTTAACAGCCTATGTGCGCTCTCGTTTCCACCTCAGGACGGGGTCCTCGCTCTGACCCGTCAGATAAGCCGTGATCCGCCGGGCGGTGCCCACCTCGTCGAGCCTCCCGACGGGCAGGCTGTGAGGCTCGGCGTGAAGCGCCGCCGGGTCTCTCCGGGCCTGCTCCACGATGTCCCTCAGGGCGGCCGCGAAGGCGTCGAGCGTCGCCTTGCTCTCGGTCTCCGTCGGCTCAACCATGATGGCCTCCGGCACCACCAGCGGGAAGTAGATCGTGGGGGCGTAAAAGTCCCGCTCCAGCAGGCCCTTGGCCACGTCCAGGGCCTTTATGCCCTGCGGCGCGAGGTTGTGCGCGCTGGCCACGAACTCGTGCATGCAGGCTCCGTCGTGGGGCAGGTCGAGCACGCCTTCCACCTGCTTGCGCAGGTAGTTCGCGGACAACACCGCATCGAGGGATGCCTGCGTCAGGCCGTCTCCGCCCATGGCGAGGATGTACGTGTAGGCGCGGACGAGCATGCCGAAATTGCCGTAGAAGCTGCGCACCCGGCCGATCGACTTCGGCCGCTTGAAATCCAGGGTGAAGTGGCCGTTCGACCTCTCGACCGTCGGGTGCGGCAGGAACGGCACGAGGTCGGCCTTTACACCCACCGGCCCGGCGCCGGGTCCGCCGCCGCCATGCGGCGTGGTGAACGTCTTGTGCAGGTTCATGTGCACCGCGTCGAAGCCCATGTCGCCCGGCCGCGCCACTCCCATGAAGGCGTTGAGATTGGCGCCGTCGTAGTAGAGCATGGCCCCAGTGGCGTGGACCATCTCGGCTACATCCAGTATCTCGCGCTCAAACAACCCCAAGGTGTTGGGGTTGGTGAGCATCAGGGCAGCAACCCGGGGCGACAGCTTCGACTCCAGGTCGGCCAGGCTGATTCGGCCATCCGGCCCTGAGCGCACCTCCACCACCTGGAAGCCACTCAGCGCTGCGCTCGCCGGGTTGGTGCCGTGCGCCGAGTCCGGCACCAGGACCTCGGTGCGCTTGTCGCCGCGGGAGCGGTGATAGGCCTGGATCATCCGCAGCGCCGTCCACTCGCCGTGAGCTCCGGCCGCCGGCTGCAGCGTCACCCGGTCGACTCCGACGATCGCGCACAGGGCCAGCTCGAGCCGGTGCATCAGCTCGAGCGCGCCCTGCACAGTGTCCTCGTCCTGGTATGGATGCAACCCGGCAAAGCCCGGCAGCGCCGCCGCGGCCTCGTTGGCGACCGGGTTGTACTTCATGGTGCAGCTGCCCAGCGGATAGAACTGCTCGCTGATCGA
>WNFL01009897.1_pt1 | contig 10945 bp, 10 predicted proteins | sample 5400361 | NCBI WGS metagenome assembly WNFL01 (sample SAMN13153351, study PRJNA577476) | soil metagenome | isolation source: 40 cm soil on Douglas fir-dominated hillslope | place: USA:California | collected 2013-09-17 | reverse complement strand
CGCTCGACGTCACGCAGCACGCTCACTTGCATGATCAGGTGATTGCGCAAGGCTTGGGACTGGCGGATTGGCCGGCGCTGGCGCCCGAAGAACGGCTGCGGCAATTGCGCGATCTACTGGCGCGCGATCAGGGGCCGACTTCGGCCTTCGACGCGATCGGCCGGCGCAGCCTCTGGGTGTTCGAAGCCATCGCTCAGGCGCGCCATAAATTCGGCGGACGGGCGATCGGCGAATACATCGTGAGCGCCGCGCAGGGGCCGGAAGACGTCTTGGCGGTGCTGCTGCTGGCCAGATGGGCGGACATCACCGATAAACGCACCGGCGAATCACCCCTCGATGTCGCCCCGTTGCTCGAGTCCATCGATTCCCTGGAGCGAGCGGGCGATATCTTGAGAGCCCTGTGCCGCGAGCCCGCGTATCGGCGGCATTTGGCCGCCCGCGGCAATCGCCAGATGGTGGTGATCGGCTATTCGGACACGAATAAAGAGGGCGGAATCGCCGCGTCTCGTTGGGCCTTGCAAGTGGCGCAGGTTCAGCTGCTCGAAGCGGCGCGTGAGGCCGGCATCAAGGTGTTGATATTTCACGGCCGGGGCGGCACGCCGGCGCGCGGCGGCGGACGTACCGAGCGGACGGCGCCATTCGCGGCGTGCTGCGTTTGACCGAGCAGGGCGAAGTCGTCAATCAGAGTTACGGCTTGCGGCCGATCGCCATGCGCACGCTCGAGCGCACGTTCGCGTCCGTGGCCCTGGCGACGGCGCATGCCGGAGAAAGACCGCCGATACCGCCCGCGCACGCGGCGGCGATGCAAACCATCGCCGCGCGCAGTCTCATGGCGTACCGCGAACTGGTGTTCGGCAGCGCACGGTTCTTCGACTACTTTCGCGCGGCCACGCCTCTCGACGTGATCGAACGCATGCACATCGGATCGCGCCCTGCGGCGCGCGCCGGAGGCGACGGCGTGCGCGCCCTGCGGGCCATTCCCTGGGTATTCGCCTGGACGCAAAGCCGCCATATGTTGCCCGGATGGTTCGGCTTCGGCAGCGGCCTATCTGCCGCGTTGGATCAGCACGGCGATGACGTGGTGGCCCAAATGGTGGCGCAATGGCCCTTCTTCGGGCACTTGCTCGACGACGTGGAGGCCATGCTGGGTCGTACCGACCTCACGATTGCGAGCCACTACGATGCACTGGCCGGCGATGCGCTGCGCGCGCAAGCCGAAGTCATCCGCCGGGAATACGCGTTGACGGTGGCGCACGTTCTGCGGCTGCGCGGCTCGGCGCGTCTGCTCGACAGCGATCCGACCCTGCAGCGATCCATCAAACTGCGCAACCCTTATATCGATCCCATGCACCTCATGCAGGTGGACCTGCTGCAGCGTTGGCGCAAGACAGGCCGCGAGGACCGCGCGCTGTTCGGCGCTTTGCGCGCCACCATCAGCGGGATAGCTTTGGGATTGCAGGCAACGGGTTAGTGATGGCGGCGCTCAGCACTCGGGGACGTTGACGGCGAGACCGCCTTGCGAAGTCTCTTTGTAGATGGTGGACATGTCGAGACCGGTTTGCCGCATGGTGGCGATCACCTGGTCGAGCGATACCTTGTGCGAGCCGTCGCCGCGCATCGCGAGTCGTGCGGCGTTGATCGCTTTCACCGAGCCCATGGCATTGCGTTCGATGCAGGGGATTTGCACCAATCCGGCGACCGGATCGCAGGTCAACCCCAGGTTGTGCTCCATGCCGATTTCGGCGGCATTCTCGATCTGTTCGTTGCTGCCGTTGAGCGCCGACACCAATCCGGCGGCCGCCATGGAGCACGCGACGCCGACCTCGCCCTGGCATCCCATCTCGGCGCCGGAAATGGATGCATTTTGCTTGTAGAGCATGCCGATCGCGGCGGCGGTGAGCAAGAAGCGGATGACGCCGGCGTCGTCCGCTCCCGGCTCGAAGCGCCGGTAGTAATGCAGCACGGCAGGGACGATGCCGGCCGCGCCATTGGTCGGCGCCGTCACCACCTGACCGCCGGCCGCATTCTCTTCGTTGACCGCCAACGCAAATACATTGACCCAATCGAGAGCATGCATGGGGCTCGAAGGGTCGCCGCTCAAGAGCTGGCGATGGAGCTTGGGTGCGCGCCGGCGCACCCCCAGCACGCCGGGCAACAGGCCCTGGGCCTCGAAGCCGCGGCGCACGCAATCCTGCATGACCTGCCATATCCGCATGAGGCCGGCGCGAATCTCGGCATCGCTGCGCCACGTGCGCTCGCGGGCGAGCACCAGTTCATGAATCTCCAAGCCCGCGGTCCGTCCGTGCTCGAGCAGGCGCGCGCCGGAATTGAAGTCGAATGGCGGCTCGAGCCGCGCGGCGCCCACATTCGCCTCAGCGCCGGCTTGCACCACGAAACCGCCGCCGATGCTGTAGTACTCCTCGCGCGCCAACACCTGCAGCGCGGCATCATGCGCAGTGAAGCGCATGCCGTTGGAATGGCCGGGCAGCACTTGATCCGTGTGGAACAGAAGATTGAGCGGCTCGTCGAATGCAATCTCGTGCCGGCCCAATAAGCGAATGCGTCCCTCGTCGCGTATCCTCCGCAAGGCAGGCTCGACGGCGGCGGAATCGATGGTATCGGGGCTCATTCCCTCCAGACCCAGGAGAATGGCGCGGTCCGTGCAATGACCGCGGCCGGTCAACGCCAGTGAGCCATAGAGCTGCGCGGACACCTGCGCGGTGCGATCCAGAAGGTCGCGGTCCGCCAACAGCAGGGCGAAGCTGCGCGCCGCGTTCATCGGCCCCATGGTGTGTGAGCTGGATGGACCGATGCCGATCTTGAAAATGTCGAAGACACTCAAACTCATGCGTTTTTAACCTGCGCCGATTCGGGTAGCCGCCAATCATACGCCGCCAGTGGGGCCGTCGCAGTCAAAACCCGTGCGCGCAAGTGGTAGAATGATCTGACAATAATTCTCGCGCGGGCCCCGAGCCCCAATGGAGTGTTCCATGATTCGCTACCCCCGCATTCTCGCGGCCGCCTCGGCGGCCACCCTGATGTTGACGGCAACCTGCGCGAGCGCAGCGTCCATTCCCGACAACATCGCGGCAGCGGTTGCCGACAGCAGCCGTCCGGAGGCCGACAAGACGCGCGATGCGAACCGCAAACCGGCCGAGACTCTGGCATTCACGGGCGTCAAGCCCGGAGCGCAGGTCGCCGAGCTGCTGCCGGGCGGCGGCTACTTCACGCGCCTGTTCAGCAAGGCGGTCGGCAAAGGAGGACACGTGTATGCGCTGGTGCCGGCGCCCCTGCCGGATGCACCGGCGGACGTGCCGGATTTTGCGGCGCGGGTGAAGGCGATAGCCGCCGATCCGAACTACGCCAATGTGAGTGTGGTGGTCGAGCCCTTCAGCCAACTCGGTGTGCCGGCGCCGGTCGATCTGGTGTGGACCTCGCAGAACTACCATGATCTGCACAATTTCCCCGGTTTGGATGTAGGGATATTCAACAAAATGGTGTTCGACGACCTGAAGCCCGGCGGCATCTACCTGATCTTGGATCACACGGCGGAAGAGGGCTCGGGCGGCCGGGACACCCAGACCTTGCACAGGATCGACCCGGAGGCCGTGAAAAAAGAAGTTCTGGCGGCAGGCTTCGTCTTCGTGGGCAGCAGCAATCTGTTGCGCCAACCCAGCGACAACCGCTCGCTGAAAGTGTTCGATCCCTCGGTGCGCGGCAAGACCGATCAGTTCATATTGAAGTTCCGCAGGCCCTAATTTGACCGCCGCCGCGAACTCCCGGGGCGGTTTGCTGTCAACTAAACCGGGTCTTTTGCGTTGATCAGATAGGACAGGGTCTAAAGGATTGGCTGCATGAAGTTGATACATTTTTCGCCCCGATCACTCAGGGGAGCGCGATTCGCCGTGCCGGCGGCGTTGACGGTGCTGTTGGCCGCCTGCGTGACTCCGCCGCCCCGCACTTACGCGGTGCCGGCACCGCCGCCGCAACGAGTATACGTCTATCCCGCGAACGGCCAGAATCAGGAACAGACGGAGCGCGATCGCTACGAATGCCATGTATGGGCGGTCCAACAAACCGGCGTGGATCCGAGCCGCGCGGATGCGAGCGCCTATGAACGAGTGGTCGTTCAGCCCGCCAATCCGCCGGGATCGGGCACTGTGGCCGGCGTGATCGGCGGCGCCATCATCGGCTCGATCATCGGCGGTCCGCGCAATGCGGGCGCGGGAGCGATCATCGGCGGCGCCACGGGCGCAGTCATCGGATCCGCGTCGGACGCCAATGCGCAGGCGCAAGCGCGGCAGACGCAACAGCAGATCAATCAAAGCGCGGCCGAAGGGCGCGCGCGCGCGGATTCGTACCGGCGTGCGATCGGCGCATGTCTGCAGGGTCGGGGCTACACCGTTACCTGAGACGGGTCATGACTCACACATTGAAGATCGCATTGTTGTCGGCATCCTTGCTGCTGTGGGGAGTTCAGGCGAGCACGCCCGCGGCGGCCGATGAGCACGACCGAGGCCGTGCCGAACCGCGGCCGGAGGCTCGAGGTCCTGCGGCCCGGCCCGGCCCGCGGCCGGAAGCGGCACGGCCGGCATTCGACGGACGCGGACAACGGGACGGACGCGGACAAAGATTGGACAGCCGTTACAATCACGGCCGCTACTACCCGCCTCGCGGTACCGTTTTGCGCTCGCTGCCGGACGGCTATCGCCCCTACGGCATCTGGTATGCACCGCGCGGTCCCGGATTTGTGGTGGTGAGTCCGCCGCCGGGTCTGATCGTCTCGGTACTACCACCCTACTACTCCACGGTGTGGATCGGCGGCACGCCGTACTACTACGCCGATGACGTGTACTACAACTGGCAGCCGGATCAAAACGGCTATGCCGTGGTGGACCCGCCCGACAATGCCGATGCTCCCTCACCGCCGCCGGCGCCGCCCGACAGCGCGCAGGGCGATATGATCATTTACCCGAAGAATGGTCAGACCCAGGAGCAGCAGTCTGCCGACCAATTCGAGTGTAACAATTGGGCGAAGGGTCAAACCGGGTTCGATCCGACTCAGCCGAACGGCGGAGTCTCGGGCAACGCCGACGCGGCTCGCAGCAATTACGATCGCGCGATGTCCGCGTGTTTGCAGGGCCGGGGCTACCAAGTCAACTAGCGCGCCGCGCGCCGGCTCAACACGTGTCGCTGATCGGCGCCGTGAGCTCAAATCCTACGCGGTGCGGCGTGTGCCGCCGACTGTGCCCGAACCTGCCAGGGGGCATCCTTTCATTGCGAGATCCGTTCATACATTCAAGTTTCGGACGGGGTCGCTTCGACCCCGTAAATTCGGCGCGCAGCGCCTGGAGAGAGCAGCGATGCTGACCACCCACCCAAGCTCAGTCGTCCAGAAAAGGGATTTGCACGTGGGCGGTCTCGGCTCGAGCGCGTCGGGAGCGCTGGCCGCGGTCACCGATCCTCTGCGTGATGCGGCGGATTCATGGCTGGAGCGAGCCCGCGATGTGGCGCAAGAGGCGGACGACTATTTGCGCAGGAATCCGTTGGCGTCGCTCGCGATCGCTGCTCTGGCGGGTTTGGCCGTCGGCTATCTACTGTCGCGGCGCTCCTGAGCGCTGCGCTCATCGGGGAAAATCCATGGCGAATTTCGACAATGTGAGGCGCGAATTTTCCAATCACCGGCAGTGGCGCGAGTTCATTGCCGCACTTCACGAGTCGGTGGCGTATCCGTGCTCGGTGACGTATCCGATGGTCTTGGGCGCGCTGCGCTCGAGCCGAGCCTGGTTCAGCGACGGCGCGGCGCGCGCGACGCGCGCGGTGCGCGCAACCAGCTGGTTGTCACCCCGGAGCGAAATCCAGCGTCAATCGTTCGGGGTATGAGTACACGTTGCAGTGGGTCTCGCGCAAGAATCCCACCAGCGTCAGGCCGGACGTCACCGCGAGATTGACGGCTAGACTGGACGGCGCGCCGATGGCTGCCAGGACGCTCACTCCGGCGCGAATTGCCTTCTGCACCAGTTCGAAGCTGGCACGGCCGCTCAATACCACGATGCGATTGGTCAGCGGGATCTCGTTCGCCATGAGACTCATGCCCACGAGTTTGTCGAAGGCATTGTGACGGCCCACGTCCTCCGCGAGGTTCAACAGAGTTCCCGAAAAATCGAACAGTGCCGAGGCGTGAACCCCGCCGGTGTCGCCGAACTTCGACTGCGCCGCGCGCATCCGGTTCGGCAGACGCAGCAGCAGCGACAGGGCGACGTGTCCGGCATCAGGGACACGCGTGGCGGCGGCCCTGGCAATGGCGGCGTCGAGCCCGGTGGTGCCGCACACGCCGCAGCTGGAACCGGCTGAAAAGAGGCGGGAGGGCGTGTTCGGCACGATTTCAACCCGGGGGTGCAGGCGGACATTCACCACATTGGGCCGCCGCGTGCTCGACTCGATGGCCTCGATGTCCGCGGGCTGATTCACGATGCCCTCGCCGTAGAGCAGCCCCGCGGCCAACGGCTCGTCGTCGCCCGGGGTGCGCATGGTGGTGCCGAATGACATGGGTTCGAGGCCAAGCGCGGGATGGTGCAGTAGGAATTCCAGCGGCGCCTCGACCGCCACCCTATCGTCTCTCGCCGTCTGGCTGTCGGCGCTCGAACGCAGAATACGCACGCTGAGCGTTCCGCTCGCCGCCCGAGGCTCGGAGTTCGGCAATGCACCGTCGGCCATGCTCATGGGTCCGCCACCTTTTGCTCAAATTACCACCCAATGATACCGTTCCGAGTCTTGGCGACGCCATCAGAGGGGAACAAATGTCGAAATCAGCCGATTTGAAAGCCCGTAAGGCGGCGGCCGTGCCCGCCGGGGTCGGTAGCCGGGGCGTTTACGTCGCCAAGGCGGAGAATGCCGAGCTGTGGGACGTCGACGGCCGGCGCTACATCGATTTCGCGGCGGGTATTGCCGTGCTCAATACCGGACACCGCCATCCGCGGGTCATGGAGGCCGTGGCGCAGCAAGCCCTCGCGTTTACGCACACCTGTTTCCACGTCGTACCCTACGAGTCCTATGTGCGGCTGGCCGAGCGCTTGAACGCGCTGGCGCCCGGCGACTTCCCGAAAAAGACCCTATTCTTGAGCTCCGGCGCCGAAGCGGTCGAGAACGCCGTCAAGATCGCACGCTACTGCACCAAGCGGTCCGCCGTGATCGCCTTTTCCGGCGGGTTTCACGGCCGCACGCTCATGACCCTGGCGCTCACGGGCAAGGTCATGCCGTACAAGCGCGGCTTCGGCCCATTTCCCGCCGAGGTTTATCATGCGGAGTTTCCGCAACCCTATCGCGACATCAGCACCGAACAGGCGCTCGCCGATTTGGATCGGCTATTCCATGGGGACGTCGACCCGAAGTCGGTCGCGGCCATCATCATCGAACCGGTGCAGGGCGAGGGCGGCTTCAACGTGGCGCCGTTCGATTTTCTGCGCGCGCTGCGGCGGCTATGCGACGAACACGGCATCGTCATGATCGCCGACGAAGTGCAAGGCGGCATTGCCCGGACCGGCAAGATGTTTTCCATCGAGCACTCCGGCGTCGTGCCCGATGTCATCACCCTGGCCAAGGGTCTGGGCGGCGGTTTCCCGCTGTCGGCGGTGACGGGCCGCGCGACCATCATGGACGCGGCGCATGCCGGCGGCTTGGGAGGCACCTACGGCGGCAATCCGATCAGCATCGCGGCCGCGCATGCGGTATTGGACGTGATCGAGTCCGAGGGATTGTGCCATCGGGCGGCGGCTGTCGGAGACAAAATGCGCTCCCGGCTGCAAGCGCTGGCCAAGGAGTTCCCCTGCATCGGCGACGTGCGCGGCCTGGGGGCGATGGTGGCCTTCGAACTGGTCAAGGACCCCAAGACCAAGGAACCCGACGCGGAGCTCACGGCGGCCGTCCTGACCCACGCCGAACAGCGCGGCCTGATACTCCTGTCCTGCGGCACGGCGGCGAACGTCGTGCGCCTGCTGGCGCCCCTCACCATTCCCGACGCCGTGCTCAGCGAGGGGCTGGATCTCCTGGCTGCGGCGCTGCGCGACGCCTATGGGAGCGAATCCAAGCGAGCCGTGGCTTAAACCTCGTCCTTCACGGTGTCGCCACCGGTGCGATCCATTCCGCATCTGCGCACCGGTCTTGTTGGCCGGTTGACCGTGTATCGTGATTCGAGGCATGGGAGGGGGTGAGCACACGCTCACCCCCTCCGATCTACCGGTGAAGAGTTGCCGTGATGCCGACGGTGCGCGGGCGGAACGTGAAGTCGTTCTCCTGCGGCGTCGGCGGTCCGGCGGGGTTGAACGGGTCCACCTGTGCCTGCGCATAGTTCACCACCGGGTGCGCGTTGAACAGGTTGTCGCAGAAAGCCGAGATCTCCCAGCCGCCGCCGAGCTTTATGCCGGCGCGCGCCGAGGTGAAGCTGGTGGCGGGCAGCGTGTAGGAGAAACCGTATTCGTACTGGCTGGCGTTGTTCGGATCCTGGACCGGCGCGAGCCACGGGTTGCGGCTCGTGTACTCCCAGTCGAGGCGGATGAACGCGTCGTGCTCGAACGCCTTGAAGGCGTATTGCGGGCCGAAGGCGATCGACCAAGGCGGACTCGTGCCCGGCGCGTAGTTGATCGCCGCGTTGCCCGAGATTGCTTCGCCCTTGAGGGCGAGCCCGCTGATCGAGTCCTTGCTGAAGCGGGCGTCGGTATAGCCCGCCGAGAACTCGAAGGTGAACCCACTGCCGAGGTCGGCCTGGGCCTGTAGGTCGAAACCCTTCGAGACCGCGGAGCCGAGGTTATCGGTGAACTGCAGGCCGCAGTTGCCGGCGATATATACGTTCTGCTGGATGTCGTTCCACCTGATGTAGTACACGCTGGCCGCAATCTTGAACTTGTTGTTGAAATTATTCTTCGATCCGACCTCGAAGCTCTGCGTGTTGTCCGGTCCGTACCCGCCCGGCGCCTGGCCGTTGGCGAACCCGTCGGCGATGAGGCCCGGTCCGCATGCGGGAATCAACGGTGAGTTGAAGCCGCCGGGCCGAAATCCCTTCGCGTAAGTGAAGTAGAACAGGTTGTCGGGATTCGCCTGCCAGTCGAGGCCGAGACGCGGCGTGAATGCGGTGTTCGACTGCTTGCCCGCCCCGGGGTAGGAACCGTAGTTCTCGTAGCCGTTGGAATAGTGGTTCAAGGAGAAGCCGAGCTTCGAGTAGCGGGCCCCGGCGACCAACGACAGTCCGTCGACGAGCCGGATCGTGGCTTCGCCGAAGCCCGCGATCTGCCGGTCGTAGCTCTTGTTGGAATTGTAATAAATGTCGCAGTTCGGTATCGGCGGCGACACGGGTGTATTGAACCCGGTGCCGGGGCAGGAGTAGAAGGAGCCGTAGATGCTCTCTGCAGTGACGCCATAGAGTGCTTGAAACAGCCGGTTGATGTTCGGGTCATTGAGCTGCTCGATGCTTTGTTCCTCCGCGAGCTGCCAGAACACGCCCGCCGTCCACTTGACCCGGGCGTCGGGATCGCTCGACTGCAGGCGAAACTCCTGGGTCCAGGAGCGCTGATTATTGGTCATGGTATTCGGCGTCGCGTAGTTCGCGAATCCGGGCGGCATGTGGATGCCCCGCCCGTCCTGCAGCGGATACCAGGAGCAGGGCTCGGTCGCCGTCGTCGACGCCGAACCGCAACCGAGGGCGGGTGCTTGATCATAGAGCGAGTTCGGCCAGCCGAGCGCCTGAAAGTAAGCGAGGTCGAAGGCCGTTCCCTGATACGAGTCGGTCTCGTTGCGGTGGTAGTACGAGCTATTCGAGATGAAGGTCATGTGCGCGAAATCGATCTGCACCTTGAGCGCCGGCAGGTAGTACTTATCGGGAATCGGGATGAGTTCGGGCGTCGCGTTGTTGAATCGGCCCGCTCCCGGATCGGAGTAGGCCGGCCAGTACGTCGATAGGTCGTGCTGCTGCTTGTTCTGGAACATCACGCTCGGCGTGACCTTCACGTTCTCGTTCGGTTGCCAGAGCAGGGCGAAGCGCGCCGCCGTCGTGCCGGTGTGGTTGGCGTTGCGCTCGGTGATGTTGTTCGCGTTGTCGACGCGGTTGATCCAGCCGCCGTCGTAGCGATACCAGATGCTCGCGCGATAGCCGAGCACGCCGTCGATGATCGGGCCGCCGTGCGCGATTCCCGCCTCGCCGCTGGGCGCGCCGTGTTGCGTGTACGCAGCTTCGCTGCGTACGTAGGTCGATTCCTGGGAGACGCTCGGCTGCGTCATGATGTAGCGTATGGTGCCCCCCTCGGAGCCGGACCCGAATAACGTTCCCTGAGGACCCCGGAGCACCTCGACACGATCGAGATCGAAGGTCTTCGGCAGGGTCTCGTCGGGGTTGAACCCGAGTTCGCGCATTTGAATCGGCGTGTCGTCGATGTAGATGCCGGTCGTGCCCGCGCCAGCTGACGAAGAAATCCCGCGGATCGAGATCTGATTGGTGCCGGTGGTGTCGATGGAGACGCCCGGCGTGAAGCGCACCAGCTCGGTGAGGTCGCGGATGCCCCTCTGGTCGAGCGCATCCTGCGAGAGCGCCGTCATGCTGATCGGTACCTTGCTGATGCCTTCCTCGCGGCGGGTCGCCGTCACGACGATTTCCTCGAGGCCGCCCGAGGCGACGGGTTCGGCGGCGGCGGTCGCGTCGTTTGCGGACGCTGCCGATGCGAGGCAGGCGCCGACACCTACTATAAGAGTGCGTAAAAACAACAGTCGCCAGGAAACCGGCCGAATCATCGGCTTTGAATAAGTGGCTAGCATTGGCATCCCCGCAAGTAGTTATATGGTCAGATAACTCTCCGCCGACAGTAGCACCGCGCAAAAACTCGCGCAACCGACGATGAGATAGCATGGGTCATGGCGTTGAAACTCGACAACCCCCAGCTCACCACGGACGATGGGGCTT
>WNFL01105348.1_pt1 | contig 10946 bp, 13 predicted proteins | sample 5400361 | NCBI WGS metagenome assembly WNFL01 (sample SAMN13153351, study PRJNA577476) | soil metagenome | isolation source: 40 cm soil on Douglas fir-dominated hillslope | place: USA:California | collected 2013-09-17 | reverse complement strand
AAATGCGTGCGCTGCCGGAGGTCCGGGACGCGCGGATCAGGGGAGATTTGCCGCGTCCGGAAATCGTGGTGCACCCGCGCCTGGATATCGCGGCGCAACTGGGTGTCAGCGTGCAAAGCATCAGTCAGACGATCCGCATCGCGACGCTCGGAGATCTGCCGCAGAATGGCGCGAAGTTTTCCTTGAGCGACCGGCAGATCCCCATCCGCGTCAGCCTGATCGAGAGCGCGAGGCGCGATCTGACGACGCTGGAGAATCTCCCGGTGCCCACGGCCTCGGGCGCCAGCGTGCCGCTCAAATCCGTTGCCGATTTGAGTTTCGGCCAAGGCCCCTCGGCCGTGCGCCGCTACAATCAAAGCCGGCGCGTCTTTCTTGAAACCGACTTGAGTCCGGGCGTCGAACTGGGCACCGCTCTCAAGAAAATATATGCGCTGCCCACCATGAAGCATTTGCCCGAAGGCGTGCACTTGGTCGAGACCCAGAACGTCGAGTTCATGAACGAGCTGTACCAGAATTTCGTGTTGGCCGTCGGCGCCGGGATCCTCATGGTGTTTGCCGTGTTGGTGCTGCTGTTCGTGCGCGTGCTCCAGCCCATTACGATTCTATCCGCCCTGCCGCTGTCCTTGGGCGGCGCCGTACTCGCGCTGCTGCTCACCGGCCTGCCTTTATCGCTTCCGGTGGTCATCGGTGTTTTGATGTTGATGGGCATCGTCGCGAAGAATTCGATACTGCTGGTCGATTTCGCCATCGAGGAAATGCGGGCCGGGAAGACGCGCGTCGAAGCCATTCTCGAGTCCGGACACAAGCGGGCGCGGCCCATTGTCATGACGACGGTTGCCATGGTGGCGGGTATGTTGCCGGTGGCCGCCGGATGGGGAGGAGACAGTGACTTCCGCGGTCCGATGGCGATCGCCGTGATCGGTGGATTGATCACTTCCACGGCGTTGACACTGGTCATCGTACCGGCCGTATTCACCGTCCTCGATGATGTCGAGCGTTGGATTGCGCCGAAAGCCGGCAAACTGCTGGCTGAGTCTCCCGCGCCATCCAGAGTACTAATCGGCCGGACGGCCGATTAGTACATCAGGGCGGGGGCGTCCGCTTTGGAGGCGTTTGAGCGGCCGGGTCATGGCATGGAGTCGATGATGCCTTGCAAGCCCTCGAGTACTTCTGTGGCTGCGAGCAGCGCTTCGGGATCCATATTGGCGAGCAATTCCTTGCTGAACGCCGCGGCCTCCGCACGCACCTTGTCGTAAAGCAAATTGCCGGCCGGGGTCAGGACGACGCGCTTGACTCGGCGGTCGGTGGTCGAGGGCTCGCGAACGACCAGTCCAGCCTTCACCAAACGGTCCACCATGGCCACCATGGTGGCGCCTTCAACCCCCAGACGATCGGCGAGTTCGGACTGCGACAGCGGCGCACGAGCTTTGGCGGCGACCGCAATGGTCATCCAACTCGCCTGGCTGACCCCCAAGTATTTGAGCCTGCGATCCAGGGCCTGGCGCCAGGCTCGGGAGGCGTTATGCAGGGCGCCGCTGAAGCGTTCCTCAAGGTCGTTCATTCACGAAGAGCTCTAATGGTTAGTACTCTAAGCAATATATCACGCACGGGAAAGTAACGGAAAAAATCATCGAGGAACTCTTGTACGGCGCTCAGACCTCGGGTAAGTACACAGGGAACCCATCGATAGCCTCGAGGGTCTAGCTTTCATGCAAAGCGCATCGTTGATACCGACAACGAAATTCCGCGAAGCTGCACTGCCTCGCCGCTCGGTCGCCGACGGCCAGTTCCTGGATCCGAGCGACCCGGCGATCCATGCGATCACCGATTTCACGCGCGAGCATCCTGTCACCGTCGACGAAGAACGCCAGATCGACGACGCGTTGCAGGACATGATTCATCTGGGCGTTCGCGCGATGTTGGTCGTGCGTGAGCAGCGCGTCGTGGGTTTGATCACCTCGTACGACATCCAGGGCGAGAGACCGCTGCAGTTCCTGCAGACCTCCACTTACACCCGGCATCAGGAGATTCGTGTCGGGCACATCATGACGCCGTGGGATAAATTATTGGCGGTGGAGTGGGAGAGCATTCAATCGGCCCGCGCCGGAGATCTGCTGCATGTGTTGGAAGAGGCGGCGATCACCCATTTATTGGTGATCGAGGCCGGCAAGAAAAACACTACGCCGATCGTGCGTCGCACGGGTGGCCATGGAAGGCCACCCAGGGCTTGCGCGGAGCAGGGACTGCGCAGCGCAATGCCGCAGCAGGCGCATCATTAGTCAGACAGGCTCCTAGCCCTTGAGCCAGATGACGGTGGCGATGCCGGCGAACGTCATCAACAAAGAACCCAGCAAATGCGCCGCCACGGCGCAGAGCGCCCAAACAGCGCGCCCTGACTGCAGCAGCATCACGGTCTCGGCGGAAAAAGTCGAGAACGTGGTCAAGCCGCCGCAAAATCCGGTCGTCACGAACAGCCGCCATTCCGGCGCAATTGTCGGGTATGCGGTGAAAACGGCAATGGCCATTCCGACGATGTAGCAGCCGATGAGATTCGCCGCCAGGGTGCCCGGCGGAATCGTCGGAAGGTAGCGGTTGAGAAATATCGCGAGGCACCACCGCAACAGGCAGCCGAGCATGCCGCCCACCGATACTGCAATGAAAGATCGCCACATCATCGTGCCTCAAAGTCGCCGGTGGGGGAACGCACGCCCGAGGATGGACGCGGCGCGATCGTAGTCCCAAGGCGGGGCCGCTCATCGCGATCTTTTGTTGTAACCGTTGACAGATCGCATCCCGCAGATCGTAATCGCCTGCGAGTATGCCATTGCGAAAACCAGAAACCAAGAGCGCGGCGTTTCACTCTCGCCGAACCGGAGCGGAGACTGCCGCGCATCTCGATCAGAAATTGCGGGGTATCCCTTGATTGCGGAAAACTCGAGCGTCTTGCACAGCTGGTGCGTTCAGTCGGATTGGAACGCGCCGACCATCGTCGGCGGAGAGGGAGCACGGTTCTGGGATGAATCGGGCCGCACCTATCTCGACATGAGCAGCCTGGCGGAGTGCATGAATCTGGGTCATCAGCACCCGCGCCTGATACGCGCCATTCAAGAGCAGGCACAGACTCTGTGCTTCGTGAATTCGAGCTGGGGCGCAAAGTCGCGCGCGGCGCTGGCTGAACGTCTCTTGGATCTCTCCGGATTCGAGGGCGGCCGGGTGTTCTTCACGTTGGGCGGCGCCGATGCGAACGAGCACGCGGTGAAATTCGCGCGCCAGGCGAGCGGCAGACCGCAGGGTAAAGTAGTCACGCGCGATCGCTCGTATCACGGCGCGAGCTACGCGGCCATGGCTTGGTCCGGGGACAGCCGAACTCGCAGCCACAACGAGGAGGCGTGCGATGTGCTGCGCGTTCCCCCGCCATACGCGTATCGCTGCCCCTACGGAACGGCGAGCGATGCCGAATGCGCGGATCGCAATGTGGCCGACGGCGGTTCTGATGGAACCGAACGCGGGCACCAACGGCATCATTGCGCCCGATAACTTCTGGCCCGGCTTGCGCGCGCAAACGCGCCGGCTCGGCGTTTATCTGATCGCGGACGAAGTGATGAGCGGATTCGGACGCTGCGGCGAATGGTTCGCATGGCAGGCGCACGGGGATGCGGGACGCCCGGACCTCATGACTCTCGCCAAAGGTTTGACCGGCGCGCACATCCCCTTGGGTGCGGTGATATTGGCGCAGCACGTGGCCGCAAAGCTCGAGCACACCATGCTCAATACCGGATTGACCTACTGCGGGCATCCGCTGGCCTGCGCCGCCGGCGTGGCGGCGATCGCGGCGTATCAGGATGAGAAATTGATCGAGCGTTCACGCGTGTTGGGCGGGGCGATGCTGCAGCGCCTGCGCGCCATGCAAGAACGGCACCCGGTGATCGGCGATGTGCGCGGGGGCAGGGGCTTGTTCGCCATCGCCGAATTGGTCAAGAACCGAGATACGCGCGAACCCCTGGCGCCCTGGCCGTCCCTGCATCCATCGATGGCCCGATTCGTGACAGCGGCGCGCGAGCGCGGAGTTTCGTTTGCGGTTCGCGGCAACTTGATTATTCTCGCGCCGCCCCTCGTGATCGGGGAGAATGAGCTCGAGCGGGCACTCGATACGATGAATGCATTACTGGGGGAGCTGGACTGGACATGAAAAAGCCGAACATCAAGACCGATTTGCCCGGCCCCAAGGCGCGCGAGCTGCTGGCGCGCGATGCGCTCGTCGTCTCGCCGTCCTATCCGCGCGACTATCCCTTCGTCATGTCGCACGGCAAGGGCGCGGAAATTTGGGACGTCGACGGCAACCGCTTTTTGGATTTTGCCGCCGGTATTGCGGTGTGCTGCACCGGCCACAGCCATCCGGCGGTGGTTCAAGCCATCAAGGATGCCGCCGATCGTTTTCTGCATATTTCGTCCGATTACTGGCATGAAGGACAAATCAAGCTGGCGGAGCGACTCAATGAGCTGTCGCCCATGAAGGAGCCGGTCATGAGCTTCTTCGCCCAGTCGGGCACCGAAAGCGTGGAAGCCGCTTTGAAATTGGCGCGCTACACCACGGGGCGCGGCCGGTTCATCGGGTTTCTGGGCGGTTTCCACGGCAGAACCATGGGTTCGCTGTCGTTCACGTCCAGCAAGTACACGCAGCAGAAGGGTTTTTTCCCCAGCATGCCCGGCGTGACTCATGTGCCGTACCCCAACAGTTATCGCCCGCTGTTTGCGGGTACGGATCAGGGCCGCGCCGTGCTGCGGTATATCGAGGACGTGCTGTTCGTGCACAATGTGCCAGGGAGCGAGGTGGCGGCGATTCTCATCGAGCCGATTCAGGGAGAGGGCGGCTACCTCGTGCCGCCGGACGGATTTCTACAGGGCCTGCGCGAGCTCTGCGATCGGCACGGGATTCTGCTGATATTCGATGAAGTTCAATCCGGCATCGGCCGCACCGGCAAAATGTTCGCCTCGCAGCATTGGGACGTCCAACCTGACATCATGACGCTGGCCAAGGGCCTCGGCTCGGGACTGCCCATCGGCATGGTCGTCGCGAAGCGCAGCATCATGCAGAAGTGGACCCGGGGCGCTCACGGCAACACCTTCGGCGGAAACCCCTTGTGCTGTGCCGCTGCACTCGCAACCATCGATCTCGTCGAGCGGGAATACTGCGCCAATGCGGTCAAGGTCGGCGACTACTTCATGCGCCGCTTGAGGGGATTCGCCGATAAATTCGCCGTGGTCGGCGAGGTGCGCGGCAAGGGATTGATGATCGGAGTCGAATTGGTGAAGGACCGGGCGACCAAGGAACCGGCCAAAAAGCTTTGCGATGCCTTGATCACCCGCGCATATCACAACGGCCTCATTTTGCTGTCCTGCGGCCAGAGCACGGTTCGCTTCATGCCGCCGCTGGTGATCGACGAAGCCGATGTGGATGAGGCAATCGCGCTACTCGACCAGAGTCTGACCGAGGTGCTGGCGAGCGAGCACGTTCGTTGATTCCGACGCGTCGGCGGCTTTCGCCCGCCGTCAGGCAGTTCCTACGTCGACTAGGGGCGAATGCCGGATAGCGACGGCAACATACGCTTTAGGACACTCATCCAGCGTGGTTCGAGCGGCCTCATCGATTGCGCCCCGGCGGAGAAGAAATGGCAAAAACAACAAAAGAGCTAGAGGATTTGGTGCAGGAGATTGAACGTCTAATCGCGGAACTTGCCCATCTGCAACGTCCGCCCCCCGAAGAACGGCTCAGCGCGGCAGATCAAAACCTCGCCGAGGGGCCGGAACGGATTACCCAGGGAGCCGGACCACCGGCGCCGGCCTAGGTCCAGCGCCTAGCCGCATGTTCGGGACTGACAGACCATGAGCAGCACACAGCATCTGGTACATATGGCGAACGATATCGGCAATTTCTTTCGTGCCCAGCCGCGGCAGGACGCGGTCACCGGCATCGCCAATCACATCAGGAGTTTCTGGAGCCCCCAGATGCGCCGGAAACTCATGGCGGAGCTGGACGCGGGGGGAGTGGGACTCGATGAGTTGCCGCGGGAGGCGCTGCGTTCTCTGCGCGAACATCCGGCCGACAAACCGAACCAGCCGCCCGGCGGCGACGCGGGGTAGGGCTGCGATCGTGCGTGCGCGATCATGCACCCAGTGTCCTGAATCATTAATACATTGCTCGCTGCGCCGCGTCTTTTCGCGCCGGGCGGCGTTGCGCCTCCTCGCCATAGTCCACTATGCCTCGTCGGCGCGCCTTGCCCGGCACGAAAATCCGCAGGCGAATCGAGCAACGTATTAATGATTCAGGACACTAGGCGGCCATATTTTTTGAGCACGGCGCGCAGCGCCGCATGCGGCAGGGCGATGACGCGATGGCCGTCGGCGCCGGTCATGTCCTGCGCAGCGACCATGGCGTTGACGATGGCCTCTTCGGTTGCTTCCACCGTTGCGCGAAAAACGGGATCCAGGGAGTCGTTCGGCAGCATTTTCAGATCGACCACGCGCTCGGGCAGCGCGGCGCCGGAATTGGCGGTGGAAAATGCGATGAAAATATCGCCGGAGCCGTTGCCCGAAATGCTGCCGTTGCGCCCCAGGCCCAGAGTCACCCGGCGCGCAAGACGTTTCAGCTGGTGCGCCAGCAGCGGAGCGTCGGTCGCCACCACCACGATGATGGAGCCCCGCTCGGCGATATCCGAGGGTATGAAGGCATATGGTTCCGGCGCAGGGATTTCGCGGCCGACGGGAATACCGGCAATCCGCAGATTGTCCCGGGTGCCGTAATTGCATTGCACGAGCGCGCCGACCATGTAGCCGCCATCCTTGGGCGGGAGGCGGCGCGACGAACTGCCGATGCCGCCCTTGTAGCCGTTGCAAATCATGCCGGTGCCGCCGCCGACACTGCCTTCTTCTACGGCGCCGGCATGGGCGCCGTCGAGAGCCTGCATTGCGTGTTCCGGCTTGACGTGAAACCCGTTGATGTCGTTCAGCCACCCATCCCAGGTTTCGGCGACCACGGGCAGCGACCAATAGTATCCGGTGGCATCCGCTGCCGCGTGCGCCACACGCCATTGGATCACCGCGTCGCGTACCACCCCCACGCTGTGGGTGTTGGTGATCATCACGGGTCCCTCGAGAAATCCGGATTCCTCGACCCACGCGGTGCCCGTCATCTCGCCGTTGCCGTTTTGCGAAAACCACGCGGCGAATACCGGATTGGACAGCGAATCTTGACCGCGGGGAAGCACCGCCGTCACCCCGGTGCGTACCGGGCCGAGACCTACCTGCAATTTGCCTGATCCCGAAATCAATGTCGTGTGGCCGACGGTGACGCCGGCAACGTCCGTGATGGCATTGAACGGTCCGGGAGTGCCGTCGAATGGGACCCCCAAATCGCGGGCGCGCGGCTTCATCGAGGGCACGCCCGCGGTCCCCGCGGCCAGGGACGCTCCCGTCATCGATACGAGGGCCAGAAACAGGATACGCGACCCGCGGATTTGAGGCCGGCTGAAATGCGACCGACCGATATACAACCGACGGATGAGAGACCAAGGAATGGATTCGCGCAAATTATTCTCCCCATTATAAATATCCGCGTGGGACCGCCGGAGCGTCGCGGGGCACGGCTGCGATGGTAAACTAACTCTATGAGATTCAGTCGATTTCAGACCGCCAATGTACTGCCGTTGCTGTTGATGGCATTCGCGGTGGTCGGCGGAGCCAAGGCCGACGCCGCCGAGGAGAAGCGTCTTTTCATCTACAATTGGACCGATTTCATCGGCCGCAACACCATTGCGGAATTCGAGAAACAGACCGGAATCAAGGTGACCTACGATGTCTACGATTCCGAGGAAACCATGGACGCCCGGCTGTTGGCCGGAAGCTCCGGTTACGATGTGGTGATTGCTTCCACTGAATATTTCGGGCGCGAAATCAAGGCGGGTGTCTATATACCGCTGGATAGGTCCAAGTTGTCGAACTGGAAGAATCTCGATCCGCGAATTCTTGCGATCCAGGCCGTTCACGATCCCGGAAACGAGCACTCCGTGCCCTACTTGCATGCCATCACCGGCTTTGCCTACAACATCGATATGATCAAGGCGCGCATGCCGAATGCGCCGCTCGACAGCCTCGACATGATATTCAAGCCGGAAATTCTCGCGAAATTCGCCGATTGCGGCGTCACATTTCTGGACTCTGCGGCGGATACGCTGATGCTGGCCCTGCAATATTTGGGGCTGGAACCTAACACCACGAAGCGCGAGGATTACAAGGCGGCGGAGGATCTGCTCCTCAAGGTGCGTCCGTACATTCGCTCCTTCGATTCCTCCGAGTATCTGAATGGACTGGCGAACCAGGAGATTTGCATCGCGATGTCTTGGTCCAGCGACTATGCGCTGTCCAGAGCGCGAGCGCGGGCCGTGGGCGTCAATGTCAACCTCGCCTTCACGGTACCGAAGGAAGGCACCGACCAGAACTTCACCTCCCTGTTGATACCGGAGGGCGCGCCGCACCCGAAGGCGGCTTATGAGTTCATTAATTTCATCCTGCGGCCGGACGTGATTGCGGAGATAACCAACGAGATTTATTACGGCAATGACAATATCGCCTCGCGCCCGTTGATCAGGCCCTATATTCTGAACGACCCGACGCTGTATCCGACGCCTGAAATCGAGGCCCGGCTGTACCGGGCCGACGAGGCTAGCGCCGCCACCGAACGCATTCGCACGCGAACCTGGACTCGCGTAAAGACCGCCAAATGACCGACAAAATCGACCCAAGAGCCGCATCGGCATCCCCATCCGACGCCGCCGTGGTGAGCTTTCACCGGATGGAGGACGGCACCCGCGAGGACTACGCGCTGCTGGACCGCGCCGAACGCGACTACGTCCAATCATTGCCGGAGCGCCTGCTCGCGGCGCTGCGGAAATTGGATCATTCGCTGCAGGGATATCCCGTGAGCCGGCTGGGACACTCCTTGCAAACCGCGACGCGTGCGCTCAAGGATGGTGCGGATGACGAACTCATCGTCGCCGCGCTCATTCATGACGTAGGCGACGATCTGGCGCCGTACAACCACTCGGAAATTGCCGCCGGGATCATCCGGCCTTATGTGCGTCCCGAGGTCACGTGGATCGTCGAGCAGCATGGCCTGTTCCAGACTTACTACTACGCGCATCACTATGACCGCGATCGAAATGCCCGCGAAGAATTTCGCGACCATCCCTGGTATCAGGCGTGCAAGGACTTCTGCGCCGATTGGGATCAGTGCTCATTCGATCCCGGCTATCCGTCGGAACCGTTGAGCGCATTTGAGTCCCGCGTTCGGGAAATCTTCAGCCGGCCGGCGCACGATCCGCGCTATGTGGGCAAGGCCTAGGAGCCTGTCTGACTAATGATGCGCCTGCTGCGGCCGACCCACAGCGGCAGCTTTTGGCGATCCTTTCGCTTACATAGTACTCACTATGCGCGCGAAACGATCGCCAAAATCTGCTCGCTGTGGGTCATTGCGCTGCGCAGTCCCTGCTGCGCGCAAGCCCGGGGCGACCATCCATGGTCGCCCGTGCGACGCATGCGTCGCACCCTCGCGACGGCGATCATTAGTCAGACAGGCTCCTAGCGAAGGCGGCGGCGTCAGCGTTCGGCCATTTGCGCGTCGAGGACGCGCTGGCGCTCGGTGCGGCGCATGAGATGGCCTGCAAATAGAACACACACGCCGACCAGGCAGATCACCAGACTCGCGAGCGCATTGACGTCCGGACTCACGCCCAGCTTGACCTTCGAGAAAATCACCATGGGCAGAGTGCTGGCGCCCGGGCCCGACACGAAACTCGATATCACCAGATCGTCCAGCGACAGCGTAAAACTGAGCAGCCAGCTCGAAGCCAGCGCCGGCGCGATACCGGGCAGCGTGGTATCGATGAATGCACGCACCGGACCTGAACCCAAATCCATGGCGGCTTCTTCCAGAGAGCGGTCCGCGCCCGCCAGCCGCGATTGAACGGTGACGGTCACATAGGCGCTGCAGAACGCGATATGCGCGATCACGATGGTGGTGAAGCCGCGATGCGGCCACCCGAACAGATGCAGCATCGAAATGAACAGCAGCAGCTGGGTGATGCCGGTGATGATTTCCGGCATCACCAGCGGCGCATTGACCATTCCCGTGAGCAGCAGCCGGCCGCGAAAAATTTTGAACCGTACCAGGGAGATGGCGGCGAGCGTGCCCAGGATGACCGAACCGGTCGATACGACGACGCCGATTTTCAAGCTGAGCCACGCGGCGTCTAGGATCTGGGTGTTGTGCACGAGCTGCGTGTACCAGCTGGTGGAGAAGCCGCCCCAGACGCTCACCAGCGAGGAGGCGTTGAAGGAGTAGCCGATCAGCACGAGGATGGGAATGTACAGAACGGCGATGCCGATGCAGAGGATCGTGATCAGGAAAGGGGAGATTCGGTTCTCCATCCTAGGACTCGAGCTGCTTGGTGTTGTAGTGCTGGTACAGAGCGATGGGACCGACCAGCAGCACCAAAAATGCGATGGCCACCGCCGAAGCCACCGGCCAGTCGCGGTTGCCGAAGAATTCGTCCCAGAGCACCCGGCCGATCATGAGATTGTCGGGGCCGCCGAGCAGGGTCGGAATCACGAATTCTCCAATGGCCGGAATGAATACCAGCATGGAACCCGCGATGACTCCGGGCATGGACAACGGCAGGGTCACGTCGACGAAAGTCCGCCAGGGCGGACTGCCGAGATCCGCGGCCGCTTCGAGCAGTGAATGATCGAGCTTCTCCAGCGTTGCGAACAGGGGCAGCACCATGAACGGCAGGTACGAATAGATGATCCCGAGATACACCGCCAAGGTGGTGCGCATGATCTGCAATGGATGGTGGATCACGCCCAGCCACAGGAGCGCCGTATTGAGCAAG
>WNFL01371836.1_pt3 | contig 10947 bp, 7 predicted proteins | sample 5400361 | NCBI WGS metagenome assembly WNFL01 (sample SAMN13153351, study PRJNA577476) | soil metagenome | isolation source: 40 cm soil on Douglas fir-dominated hillslope | place: USA:California | collected 2013-09-17 | reverse complement strand
CGTCGGCGTGGCGCAGCACGTCGAGGGCGCGCAAGGAGATGTCGGCGGCGTTGCCGATCGGGGTCGCGACGATATATAGGCCGGGCGCCGGTTTACTTGAGCCCGGTTTACTAGACGATGGCGCGTCACTACCGTCGGGCGCGGGTGCCGCCGGCTTGGTCGGGGATGAGGATGATTTTCGCAGCGCGGGCGACACGTTCGGTTTCCATGCTGCTCGCCGGGCTGGGTCTGGCGCTGATGACCGCCTGCGCGCCCAGCAAGGTATCCGCGCCGCCCGGCGCGGCGCAAGCCAGAGCACCGGCGCAGCAGCAGCTCCAGCCGCCGCCGACCGGGGCGGCGCCCCTGCCGGCGTTGCCCGATCCGAGCGTGTTGCCGCCGGGCGGCCAGCCGGGCGAGCTGCCGGTACCGGGCGCGCCGGGATCGCTCGACGCCGCCGGGCAGCCGATCGTCCCGGGGTCGCCCGACGCCCCGCCGACCCTGACGATCCGCAGCGGCACCCACGTCGCGATCCTGCTGCCGCTCAGCGGCCGCGACGCCGCGATCGGCAAGGCGCTGCTCGATGCCGCCGAGCTCGCGGTGTTCGACTTCGGCGACGACAACTTCGTGCTCGACGCCTACGACACCGAGAGCAAGGGCGCGGCCGCGGCCACCGAGAAGGCGCTGGCCGACGGCGCCCAGCTGATCCTGGGGCCGCTGTTCGCGCGCTCGGTCGGCGAGGTCGCGCCGGCGGCGCGCGCGCGCAACGTCAATGTCGTCAGCTTCTCGAACGACCGCCAGGTCGCGGGCCCGGGCGTGTTCGTCATGGGCCTGCCGCCGTCGGAAGCGGTCGCGCGCGTGATGGCCTATGCGCGCGCCCAAGGGGTGACGCGGTTCGCCGCCCTGCTGCCCCAGGATCCGCTCGGCAACCGGGTCGCCGGCGCCCTGCAGACGACCGCGACCAAGCTCGAGGCCGAGGTCGTGCGGGTCGAGTACTACGATCCCGGCACCGCCGACATCAGCACCTCGGTCAAGCGCGTCGCCGACTTCGAGCGCCGGCGCGCGGCGTTCACCCGCGAGGCGCCCAGCCTGGCGGCGGCGCAGGGCCGCGGCCCCGGCCAGGCCGGCGGCGAGACCGGCTACCAGGCGCTGGTGTTGGCCGACGGCGGGGCGCGCTTGAAATCGATCGCGCCGCTGCTGCCGTTCTACGACATCGATCCCGCCCAGGTGCGGCTGATCGGCACCCCGGCCTGGGAGGACCAAAGTCTCGCCAGCGAGCCGGCGCTGGTCGGCGCCTGGTTCGCCGCGCCCGATCCGGCCGGCCGCGCCGCCTTCGAGCGCAAATATCGCGAGGCCTATGGCCGCTCGGCGCCGCGCATCGCCACCCTGGCCTATGACGCAACCGGCTTGGCGGCGGTGCTGGCGCGGGTCGGCGCCAGCCCCGCCTTCTCGAACGAAAATCTGACCTCGCCGTCGGGGTTCGCCGGCATCGACGGCATCTTCCGCTTCTCGGCCGACGGCGTGGTCGAGCGCGGCCTGGCCGTCCTGCAGCTCGACCGCCGGGCGATCCAGGTCGTCAGCCCGGCCCCGACGACCTTCGAGCCGGCGGTCCAGTAGTGCCAATCCGATGAAAGCGGATTAAATTTATCGCGCGGCGACTTCATGGTGCCTTAAGGCAAATTGTTGACAATCGCCGCCAAAGCCGAGGCCGTGTTCTTTCGGGCATCATCCCGATGGACGCAGGACTCGGCGGCGTCCTGGGCCTAGGGTCCGGCACGCCAAAGGGTGGGCAGGGCCGATGATTGCGGTTCTTCTGGTCGACGATCACGAGGCGTTCCTCGCCTTCGTCAAGCACGGTCTGATCCGGCAGGGCTACACGCCCGTGACCGCGGCCTCGGGCGCGGCCGCGCTCGAGCTGCTGGCGACCATGCCGATCGACGTCGCGGTCACGGACATCATGATGCCCGACATGGACGGCATCGAGCTGCTGCGCGAGATCCGCAAGCGCCACCCCGACCTGCCCGTGATCGCGATGACGGGCGCGAGCAGCGATCTGCGCCAGTCGATCGGCGTGCTGATGAAGACCCTGGGCGCCGCCGCCGTGCTCGAGAAGCCGTTCTCGACCTCGGCGCTGATCGACGCCATCGAGGCCTGCCGGCCCGATCTCAAGACCGCCGACGGCGCGCCCTAGATCCCAGACCCTAGACCGACACCGTCCCGTCGAGCAGGCCGCGGATCGTCTCGGCGATGCGCGCCGGATCGACCGGCTTGAGGAAGAAGCGGGCGGCGCCGGCCTGGCGCGCCTGGCGTTCGGTGGTGCCGTCGCTGAAGCCGGTGCACAGCACGATCGGACAGTTGGGCCGGATCTCCAGCAGCTTGGCGACCAGCGCCGAGCCCTTGAGGCCGGGCATCACCTCGTCGGTCACCACCACGGCCCAGCGCCCCGGCTCGGCGCGGAAGGTCTCGAGCGCTTGCTGGGGATCGGCGCATCCGGTGGTCCGATAGCCGAGCCGCTCCAGTCCGATGCACATCATGTCGAGCAGGTCGCGCTCGTCGTCGACCACCAGGATGCTCTCGCCGCCGCGGAAGGCATCGGCGGTGCGCGGCGGCACGGCGGCGGCGGCGGCGTTGTCGGCCAGCGGCAGGAACATCGAGAAGCTGGTGCCGCGGCCGAGCTGGCTCTCGACTTGATAGGCGCCCTCGTAGGCCGCGACGATGCCGTGCACGACCGCCAGGCCGAGCCCGGTGCCGCGGCCCAGGCTCTTGGTGGTGAAGAACGGATCGAACACGCGCGCCACCGTCGTTGCGTCCATGCCGGCGCCGTTGTCGGTGACGGTCAGGCGCGCATAGGCGCGTTCGGCGCGCAGATGACCGCTGTTGGTCGCCGCGACCCCGTCGGCCGGGCGCGGCGTCGCGAGCTCGTGCGACCCGGGCGCGACGCGAGTCAACCTGACGGTGACGCGGCCGGGATCGCCGCCGAGCGCATCGTTGGCGTTGAGGCACAGGTTGAGCAGGATCTGATGGATCTGGGTGCTGTTGGCCAGCACCGGCAACGCGCGTCGCCCGGCATCGACCACCAGCTCGGTCGACGACGGCAGGCTGGCGCGGATCAGCTCGTTGCTCTCGCTGGCGAGCTTGCGCAGATCGACGACGTGGCGCTCGACGTCGGACGTGCGCGTGAACGCCAGCAGCTGCTTGACCACTTCCTTGGCGTGCTCGCTCGCCTGCGCGATCCGCATCGCGTACTCGTGCTGCACGCTGTCGCGCGGCAGGTCCTCCTTGAGGAAGCCCGCGAAGCCGAGCACGGTGCCGAGCAGGTTGTTGAAGTCGTGCGCGATGCCGCCGGCCAGCCGGCCGACCGCCTCGAGCTTGGCGGCCTGGCGCATCTCGGCCTCGAGCGCGCGGCGCTCCTGCTCGCGGCGCTTGAGCTCGGTGACGTCGGCGATCACCGTCACGGCGCCGGCGCGGCTCGGCAGGGCGGTGCGCGCGACCGTCAGGTCGAGCGGCGCGCCGCCGGGCGGGTGCCAGGCGACGTCGCCGACCGCGTCGACCGCCGCGTCGGTCCCCTGACCCTGCGGCGGCGCCGGCAGCGCCTGCAGGGGCACGGCGGCGCCGGTCGCGTCGCCGGCGAGCAGGCGCGCCACTCGGTTGGCGTAGATCACCTCGCCGCGCGCGTCCGCGACGTAGATGCCCTGGCTGACCAGATCGAGCGCGGCGAGCGCCTGGCGATGGCGTTCCGACAGCAGCACGAACGCCGTCAGGTCGGCGACCGAGCGCGCGAACGCGCGGTCCTCCGGCGACCACCGCCGCTGCTCCGGACCGGCCAGGAAGGTGACGACGCCGGCCATCTTGTCCGGCATCTGGACCAGTGCGTTGAGCCGCGCGCCGGTCTTGGCCGCGCGGCAGAAGGCGCGCCCGGCCTCGGTCAGGCGCGGATCGGTCTCGATGTCCTCGATCGCGACCATGAAGTCGCGCTCGAGCTCGACCAGGTAGTCGCCGGTGAACAACTCGCGGACCTTTTCGGCCGGGATCGCGGGCTCGTCGGGCACCGCGGGCTGCGGTCGGTCGGATTCCCACAACGCGGCGCACACGCGGTCGGAGTCGACCACCGAGGCGGCGCACGTCCACAGGCCGACACGCCGTAGGTCGAGCGTCGAGCCGGCGATCCGGACGATGGCGTTGAGCGTCTCCTGGGTCGAGCCGCCGGCGAGCAGGCCTTCGCGCACGATGCGGATCAGGGTCTCGTGGTTGCGGCGCAGCGCCTGCTCGCGCCGCTCGAACTCGTCCTGGAACAGGCAGATGCCGATCAGCTCGGCGATCGAGCGGGCGAACGACTGGTCCTCGACCGACCACGCGCGGCGATCGCCATAGTGGCTGAACGCGACGTAGTCCTGCAGCCCGCCGGGCCGCTGGATGATCGCGGCGAGGCTGGAGGAGATGTTGATCCGCGGCCAGTTGTCGTCGAGGAACTTGGCGAACAGCGGGTTGGCGCGATGATCCTCGAGCGCCAGCACGATGTGGCGCTCGAGCTCCTCATAGAACGGGCGCGCCGAGGCCAGCGGGATGACGCTCGGGAAGTCGCCGTACGACCAGGTGACGTCATCGCCGAGCCAGCGCCCGGCGCAGTGCACTTGGCCGGCGCGCGGATCGATGCGCCACAACGCCGCACCGTCGACCCCCAGGGTCGCGCCGGCGATCGCAAGGATGCGCCGGATGCGGCCGTCGATCGGCCCGCCGCTCATCTCGTCGCGCAGCGCCTCCATGACCGCGCCCTGATTGCGCTGCAGCGCGCGCTCGCGGCTTTCGAGCGCGTCCTGCAGGAACCAGACGCGGATCAGCTCGGCGAGCGAGCGCGCGAACGTTTCGTCCTCGGGACTCCAGGTGCGCTGCGTGTCGAAGATGCCGACGCCGAAATGCGCCTCCTGGCCGGCGGACAGACGGATGAACGCGGCCAAGCTCGCGCTGAAGCCCATGCCGCGGTAGTAGTCGTCGTGGATGCGCGCGACCAGCGCCTGATCGCGCGAGGCGTCGCGCGGCAGCACCAGGCGCTCTTGCAGCACGCGATAGAACTCGACGAAGCCGTCGAACGGCTGCTCGCGCGCGAACGCGTCGGGCTCATGCCGCGCGCCGGGCCGGCACCAGCGCTCGACGCAGCGCAGTTGCGCGCCGTCGCGCATCCAGAACGACACGGTATCAGCGCCTAGCGTCTCGCCGGCCAGCGCCATGGCGCGTCGGATGCGGTCGCTCAGCGTGCCGCCGATCGACTCGTCGCGCAGGGCCTGCAGCAGGGCCGCCTGGTTGCGCCGCAGCTCGGTCTCGCGGCGCACCAGCTCGGCCTGCGCGGTCTTGAGCGTCGTGATGTCGGTCGCGACCAGGCCGACGCCCTCGACCGCGCCGGTGCCGTCGCGCACCCCGAAGCGGACGGTCATCAGATCGCCGCGCTCGCCGGTCGCGGTCATGCGCATGCTCTCGACCGCCAGCGGATGGCCGGTGTCGAGCACCCGGCGCTCGAGCGCGCGCGCCTCGGGCCGCGCCAGCCCCGCCATCATCGGCATGATCTCGGCCAGTTCCTCGGGGGTCTTGCCGAGGATCTGCGCGGCGGTGACGCCGAACCATTCCTGGAAGGCGCGGTTCACCACCGTGAAGCGCCGCTGATCGTCCTTCACGGTCAGGACGTGCGGCAGATTGTCGACGATCGCGCGGAGGCGCGCCTCGTTGTGGCGCAGCGCCTGCTCGCGCTGCTCGAGCGCGTCCTGCAGCATGCACACGCGGACGAGCTCGGCCATCGAGCGCGCGAACGACTCGTCCTCGACCGACCAGATCCGGCGCGTGTCGTGCTGGCCGAAGCCGATGTGGATCTGGTGGCCGTCGGGCAGCCGCACCAGCGCCGCCAGGATCGCGGTGGTGTTCTGGTCGCGGTAGTGCGTGCCCAGCACCTGCGCGAGCGTCGGATCGGCGCGTTCGGCGTCGTACGCTACCACCAGCCGGTCGCTGAGCGCGCGGTAGAGCGGCGCGAGCTGCTCCAGCGGCAGGGTCATGGGCAGCGGGCGGTCGGCCCGGCCGCGCTCGCGGCGTTGCCAGCGCTCGAGACACCGGACGATGCCCGCCTCGGCGTCGAGGCGCCACACCGAGACCGCATCGACCCCGAGCGTCTTGCCGGCGACCTCGAGAATGCGGCCGATGCGCACGCGCGGCGAGCCGCCGCCGACCTCGTCGTACAGCATGCGCAGCAGGGCGGCCTGGTTGCGCTGCAGCTCGGCTTCGCGCTGCTCGAGCTGGAGCTGCGCGTGCTTGAGCTCGCTGACGTCGGTGATGATCGTGCCGACGCCCTCGATCGTGCCGTCGGGGCCGCGCACGGCGAACTTGGTGCGGATCGAATCCCAACGCTCGCCGCTCGGCCCGAGGCGGCGGCGCTCGCGCGTGAGCGAGCGCCCGGTCGCCAGCACGGCGAGGTCGTCGGCGCGCACGTCGGGCGCGCCGAGCTGTCCGGGCGGGGCGCGGCCGGCGAGCTCCTCGGGGGTCTTGCCCAGCACCTCGGCGGCCTTCACGCCGTAGCGCGTCTCGAACTCGCGGTTGACGATCAGGAGCCGACGGTCGGCGCCCTTGAGCGTCAGGACGTGGGGCAGGTTGTCGATCACGGTGGCGAGCTGGCGCTCGCTGCGGCGCACCGCCGCCTCCGCCTCGACCTGCGGGGTGACGTCGACGAAGCTGACCTGGACCGCCGGCTGCTCGTCCCACACGATCGGTGCGCGATACACGTCGAGCCAAATCGGGCTGCCGTCGGCGCGCCGCCGCGGCACGCGCCGGGTCGTGTGACTCTGCGTGCCCGCGATGCTCTTGAAGTTCTCGTCGGCAACCGTGTCGCGCAGCTCGAGCGGCACGTGCGCCCAGATCGGCGCCGCCATCGCGGCGGCGAGATCGGGATAGCCGAGCATGCGCGCGAACGTGCGGTTGACGAACAGCCGCTGGCGGCCGTCGTGGATCATGATCGCCTGCACGGCGTCCTCGGCGAGCTGGCGGAAGCGCGTCTCGCTGCGCTCGAGCTCGCGCACCGCCTCGACCTCGCGCGTGACGTCGACCTGGATGGCCTGGACCGCCGGGGCGCCGTCCCACGTCGTCGGCCCGAGCATCAGGTCGACCCAGACCACCGAGCCGTCGAGCCGACGGCGCCGGCAGCGCTGCCGCGTCCAGCTCTGGCGGCCGTTCAGGATGGCCTGCCAGTCGGCTTCGAGCCCGGCCCGGTCTTCGGGAAAGATGTGCGGGCCGATCTGCTCCGCGGCCATCACGGCGGCGACGTCGGGATAGCCGAACATGCGGGCGTAGGCCGTGTTGGCGAACTTCCGCACACGGCCGTCGTGAATGACGATGCCCTGGAGCGAGGTTTCGACCATGCGCCGAAACCGGGCCTCGGCCGAGGCGTCGGCTCGCCGCCGAAAGCGCGCGACGAGAGCGTCGAGCCGGCGGCGCCAGCCGTTGCGCGTTTGGATCGGGCCCCCCACGTGCCGCGCCTCCCGCTTGGCTCGGACGACCGAATGCTAGCAGTCCGCGGGTCTCGGTCGCCTGCTCCCGGAGGATATTATCCCAATGGTCGATCAGGGCTTAAAGCCCTTCGGACCCCTAGGCCGGCGGCAGGAAATCGCCGAGCGCCGTGTCGCCGAGGTTGCGCGGGATCGCGCGGGCGAAGCCGAGCCGGCGCTCCGGCTGCGTTAAAGGCGGCATGGTTGAATCGATGAACCAGCGGGTCGCGGTACGCGCCCCGCTGGCATCACGCGGTGAGATCACGTCGTTGGGGTGTGCCGGCAGGCCGTCGATCATGCCGACGTCGAACTGCGCGTGCGTGCGGCTCGCCGCCGACCAGAACACGTCGCGCAGATCGGCGGCGTCGACGTCCTCGTCGACTCCGATCACCAGCTTGGGCCAGGACGGCGGACCCGACAGCGCGCCGACCAGCGCGGTCTTCGACTGGCCTTCGACGCGCGGCCGCAGCTTGACGACCAGCACCAGCCCGCCGGCCGCCGGATGGCAGCGCACGTCGAGCAGGTCGAGCCCGCCCTCGATGTGGTCTGGTCGCACGGCGGCGTGCCGGTCTGCGGCGCGTAGAGGACCGGCGACACGCGGTGCAGCACGCCGGTGGCGTGCAGCACCGGCACGTGGGTCTCGGTGGCGTACAGGCCGAGCAGATCGCCGCGCGGGCCGTCGTCGAGCGCATCGTCGGCGCTCAGCGTCCCGGCGATCACCAGCTCGGCCTCGGCGGGCACCGGCACGTCGACGCCGTCGGGGCGGCACAGTCCGATCGGCGCGCCGAGCAGCGCGCCGGCGCACGCGACGTCGGCGGCGGGCAGGTCGTGCGCCAGCGCGGCCGCGAGGTAGAGCGCCGGATGCGCGCCGGCCACCAGTGCCAGCGGCAGCGCCTGGCCGGCGGCGCGGCAACGCGCGTGCAGCGCGCGCAGGCTCGGCGCCAGGCCGGCGACGCTGGCGCGGTCGCGCGCGAGCATGCGGCACTCCGCCGGGCTGACGAGCAGCCGGTCGCTCGCCGGATCGCGCGCCAGCGCGACCGCGAGCAGCCGCGGCCCGGCATCCTCGGCGCACAGCAGCGGCACCGGCAGCTTGGTGAGGTCGAGCGAGGTCGCGCTCGCGCGCACGGCGGCGACCGGCGCGCGCGGTGCGTCGACCGGGGCGATCGATGTCTGGAGGCGGTCGCGCAGGGTGAACAACAGCTCGCTCTCCGGCAGCGCGAAGGCGCGCGCCCATTGGCCGCGATCGACCAGCAGGTGGCTGGCGACGCGCCAGCCCAGGTGGCCGAACGGCAGATCGAAGCGCGTCGCGTGACGGTTCTTGCGCCAGGCCTGCCACGCCAGCGCGGCGAGCGTGCGCCGCGGATCGACCGGCTTGGCGATGCGGGTCAGCGCGCGCGCCGTCTCGAGCGAGTCGAGCAGCGCCCGGATCGACTGCTCGGTCACAAGAAATCCTCCAGCCGCACCGAGTCGAGGTTCGGCGGTTGCGCCTTGGCGAACGGCGCGCGTCCGGTCGGTGGCATCGTGGCGTCGATGAGCATCTTGGTGCCGACGCGGTACATCGCGCTCATGCCGGGCTCGATCGGCGAGGCGTTGTCGAGCGCGAACACGCGCGTCGCGTCCCAGCGCTGCACGTCGTGCGCGGCATGGCAGCGCGTCGCGATCGCCCACATGACCTGGTCGACGTCGCTCGGATCGACGTCCTCGTCGACCGCGACCGCGAATTTCGGGTGCAAATACGGGCTCGACAGGGCGGCCATCAGGGCGGCCTTCGCCTGCCCGGCGTGCTTCTGGCGCAGCTGCACGACCACCATCATCGGCGTCATGGTGCCGATGCAGCGCACGTCCAGCAGGTCGAGCCGGCCGCCATCGACGCCGCGCAGATGCTCCCACAGCTTCATCTCGATGGTCGTGCAGATGATCGAATGCGCGTCGCTCGGCGGCAGGCCGCATTGCATGGCGTAGAAGATCGGGTCGCGCCGGTGGGTCACCGCCTTGACGCGGAACAGCGGCGTCGAGCCCTCCTGCGCATAGGTGCCCGTGACCTCGCCGAACGGGCCCTCGGCGGTCATCTCGCCCGGGATGATCTCGCCCTCCAGGATCATCTCGGCGTCGGCCGGCACCTCGAGATCGACGGTCTCGCACTTGACCATGCGCACCGGATCGCCGAGCAGGCCGCCGGCGATCGTCAACTCGTCGACGCCGTAGGGCGCGACGAAGGCGCCCGCGAAGGTGATCAGCGGATGCGCGCCGACCACCATCGCGACCTCCATCGGCTTGCCGCGCTGGCCGTACATCTGGAAGATCCGCAGCGCCTGGCGCGGGCAGATGAGAAAGCCGGTCTGGTCGGGGCCGAGCACCTGCGCGCGGTGGAACGACACGTTGCGCAAGCCGGTGTCGGGATCCTTGATGATGCACATGCCCGAGGCGATGTAGCGCCCGGGATCGCGCTCCGAGGTCCACATCGCCGGCAGCTTGGTGAGGTCGACCTGGTCGCCGAGCAGGACGACCTCCTTGCACGGCGCGGTCTCGCGCGCGACGTCGACCGTCGGTACCGGCTGGGCGATGCGCTCGGCCAGGGTCGGCACGACCTCGGCCTCGGAAACCCCCAGCGCGACCGCCCACTTGCGCCGATCGGCGATGATCTGGCTGACCGCGCGCCAGTCCGGATGGCCGGTGAGGTTGGTGAACAGGCAGCCCTTGGCGGTTTCGGCGTTGGTCTTCCAGCTGACCGCCGACATGTTCGCATCCGGATCGACCGGTGCGGTGACGCGCACCATCTCGCCCTGCTGCTCGAGATTGGCGATGTGGGTGCGCAGCGATTGGTCGCGCATCAGCGCGCCGTGGGGGGTAGTGAGGGGGGCACGTAGTCGAGCTGCTCGGCGAGCGCGCGGTAGGCGCGGCCCATCTGGGCGGCGGGGGTGTCGAGATCGACCGCGCAGGCGACGCAGCGGTTGATCGAGGTGAAGGGCTCGGGATCGATCGCGGTCACGGCCTGGAAGCGCCGCCACTCGTCGGGCTCGCGCGGCGTCGGCTGCACGCCGGCGGCAACCAGGCGCTGCAGGTGGGCGACATCGTCGCCGGCGATCCGCGCCAGCAGCGCGATCGTCAGCTGCTCGAGCGCCAGGGTCTGGCGATGGTGCTGGGCGACGCAGCACGGCGGATAGCCGAGCAATCCGGCCTCCTCGTCGGCGGCGATGCGCCCGGCCTCCGCGAGCGCGGCGATGCGCGCGCCGAGCAGCGGGTCGGCGTAGACATAGACCACCGGTGCGGCGCGCAGCCGCGCCGCGGTGGCGTCGCGATACCAGCGCGGCAGCGCCTGATCGGGGGCGGCGGGCAGCCAGCCGATGCCGTCCTGCACCGCCAACGACAGGCCGGCGGCGACGGCGCGCGCGCCGGCCAGCCAGTCGAGATCGACGTCGCCGCGCCCGAGCAGACAGACCGGTTTCAGCCCGGC
>WNFL01361766.1_pt2 | contig 10947 bp, 9 predicted proteins | sample 5400361 | NCBI WGS metagenome assembly WNFL01 (sample SAMN13153351, study PRJNA577476) | soil metagenome | isolation source: 40 cm soil on Douglas fir-dominated hillslope | place: USA:California | collected 2013-09-17 | reverse complement strand
TGACCTTGGCATCGATCAGGATATGGCTGCCGATCTCATCGTAATCGTGGTTGTCATTTGGCGTGTATTGGAAGTACCAGGTGATCTTGCCGTTCGCCGTGTCGAAGGCGATCGCGCTGTTGGTGTAGAGGTTGTCGCCCGGGCGGTAGCTCGAATCATAGGCTGGAACCGGATTGCCCGAACCCCAATACGTCAGATTAGTCGTCGGATCATAAGCGCCGGTGCCAAAAAACGCGCCCCCTCCGGTCTGCCACGAATTGTGATTGTCCTTCCAAGTCTCGCTGCCCGGTTCGCCAGGCGCCGGGATTGAATAGGTCTTCCATTTGAGATCGCCGGTCCTGGGATCGAGTGCGGCCACCCAGTTGCGCAGACCGCGGTCGCCACCGGACCCTCCGACAACGATGGCATCCTTGAGCGCGAGCGGTGCCGCGGTGAGCTCGAGGTCGGTTTGGTCGAGAAGGTTCTTATCCCAGACGACCTTGCCGGTCTCCTTGTCGGCGGCAATGACGCGGCCGGCATAGCCTGTGACCGAGATCACGAGTGTGCCCCACAACGCAGCGCCGCGATTGCGGTCTTGGTTAGCAAGCCCTGGGTCCATCTTCCACCTGATGGTGCCGGCGGTGCCGGAACGCACGTCGATTTTATAGAGCACGCCCCAGCTATCGACCATGTACATGAACCCATCCTCAACCAGCGGCGTCGCTTCGAGGCTGTCGGCGGCCGATTTGCCGCCGAGGGCTACAGCGAACTCGAGTTTCAAGTTCTTGACGTTCGCCCTGTTGATCAGGTCGAGCGGCGAATAGCGATGCGCGTTGAAGTCGTGATGGTGCATCAGCCAATTCTGCGGCTCGGGATTTAGCAGACGCTCATACGTGACATCGGCGGCTCGCCCCGATGCGATTCCCAACAACGAACAAGCCATCGCCGCGACAATGGTGCCTGGTGCGGTTGAATTGCGGCTCGCATTTCGCCGTTTCATCCTTTGCCTCCCATGCATGTGTTTGTATGTCTTTTGAAATGGCGACGACGATTGTTATGATGAAGGCCGCCGTCGTCCACCACTTTGTTGTCGGATCGCGGCCGACGGCCGTAAACAGGACTTCGCACTCTTCGCTGCATTGCCCAGTCGCCACCGCTCTCAGAGGTCATGGGGACGTCTGGCTTCCGGCTACGGTTCGACGCTTTTGATCCACAGCAGCCATTGCTGCCTTTCGCGAACTGCTCGTTGTTTGTTTAGAAGGCGCCATTTGCCTCCGGCGCCGCGTACACCTTGCGTCCTCCCACGTAGGTCGCCATCGGATGGAGCTTGAGGATCTCGTCCTCCGAGATGGTCATGAAATCCCCGGAAAGGACCAGGAAATCCGCCAGCTTTCCGGGTTCAATGGAACCCTTCACCTTCTCTTCCCAAGTCGCGAAGGCATTGTTGTAGGTGGCGATGCGCAGCGCCTCCTCGCGGCTGATTTTTTCGTGAGGTCCGAGCACGCGTCCGTCGTGGGTCTTGCGCGACACGCAGTAATACAGCGGGACGAACGGGTTGTTGGACGTCGCCGTCTCCGGATTCGGTCCCGCATAATCGCTGCCGATAACGACTACCAGATGGTGATCGAGCATTTCCCTCACCGGCGTTTGACGTTCAGCCTGTTCCTGGCCCAGCGCCCGCACCGCGGCGTCGTAATTCCCGGCGTATCCCGCCATGTTGGTGGACACGATAACGCCTAGCTTTGCGAGCCTCTCCATCAGCGGCGGGGTAACATTGGGAATGTGCTCGACCACCCATCGCTTGTCGCGGATCGGGCTCTCGCGGTCGGCTGCCTCGTAAGCCTGCAGAACCGCTTCGAGGGCTTCGTTGGTCGCGACGTGCGGCGCATGCCGCCAACCCAAGCGGTTGAGCTCCAGCATAAGCGCCTTGTATTGTTGAGGCGTGGCATTGCCCCCAGGGGGGTTTGGCTGCTCGCCGGCCGAATCGATGCGCAGCCAGTGATCGCCGAACCCAGGCGTCACGCCCTGCTGGCGCACCAAACCCGCCGGATCGCCGGCATCAGGAAGCTCCAGGCCCATGCTGACCCGTAATGTCAGTCGTCCTTGCCGCCACATCCGCACGAAGGCGCGCATACCGGGCGGCCAATTCGACAGGTCGCGGGTGCTGGTGATGCCCAGCGCGTTTCGCTGCTTCTGCCCCGCGGCGATCATCTGGTCTTCTTCGTCCGACGTGGGGAGAGGCACCACCTTGTCGATTGCGTAGAGTCCTGCGGGGAAATCAGGGAGTTCCCCAGTCAGTTCCCCACTGCTGTCTTCTTCAGGGCGGCACTGTTCATCACGGCCGCCCCCCGGCGACCGCGCAGCGCCACGATGGGGACATCGGTTGAGATTTGGTCGAGATCATTCTTGGTGAGGGATCCCCTCCACCCGACGCTTCCGAAAACGGTTTCGCCCGCCTTGGCTTTGGCGAGCCCGTCCCGAAGTCGCCTGAGCACCTCCGCGGTCGAGGTGGCCCCGACCAGGTCGATACCGCGCATCACTTTTTCGCTGTTGTAGAGATGATCGTGGTTATCCGACAGGCCGGGGATGACCGCGGAGCCTCGAAGATCTACCAAACGAGTATTCTCGCCTGCGAGGGCTTGGATTGCAGCATTAGTTCCCACGGCGACATATAGGTCGCCCCTGACGGCAAACGCCTGCTGAATCGTGAAGCCTGAATCGACCGTAATGATCTTGCCGTTGTAGAAGATCGTGTCAGGCGGAGCGTTGATGCTTTGCTGCGCGATCGAACTCTCGGCAACGAGCACGCTCAACAGTAACCCGGCGGCTAATGTTTTCATTCTCCTGCCCCAAGCTATTTGAACTTGCGAACGATAGCACCTGCCGGGTCCAGCCATGAAATCGCGCCATCGCAAGGTGATCCCCGTCAGGGCTTTCAGTTGTGGCGAGCCTACCGCAGTCCGGAGCGCATAGGAATGGTCGGCGCTGAGCCGGAATGTCCGAAATTGGTCTGCTCCTTTCCGTCGTCGGCGTCCAGCCCACACGGATCTATCGGGGGATAAGCTGCCGGACTCGTTCGCGTCTTCACCGCGAAACGGCGTTGCGAATCAACGCCTGCGGAGCCGCCACCAGATCGGTCGATATTCACCGCGGCTTCTGGAATTTCAGCACGAAGTTGTCCACCGGGCCGGTCGGCTGTTGCGTGGAGAAATCGCGGGGATCGCTCGGGTTACGCCAGAAAGTTCCTTCGGCAACCAGCCTGAAGCCAGCCGCTTCAACCTCACGGCGCAACATCCCCTCGTCGATCCGATGGAGAGTTTTGCCGATCGACGGTTCCGACCCAGCTTTAGCTGAATGGTCGGCGATCACCAGAAAGCCGCCAGGCTTAAGCGCGGCAAGCAGCTTGCGATTCATCTGAGCGCGATCGACGTTCAGGTAGGTCGTGTCGTGATAGAAGAACAAATAGGTGATCATATCGAGATCGTGCACGTCTGCGGGCAATGGATCATCGTAAGGTCTCAGTAGTGTGACGCTGTTCTTCATTGCGGGCGTGGCGGCCCGCGTCGCGAACGCCGTCCTCGCACGCTCAAAGTTATCGGGAGGATTCTGACCATAGACCGTACCAGTCGGACCGATGACGCGCGCCACGAGCTCGGTGCTGTAGCCTGCACCGGCCCCCATATCGAGCACCTTCATGCCGGGCATCAGCCCAGCGAACGCTAGGAACGGCACCGGATCCCGACGCTTGTCGGCCACACGGTCCGCTTCGCTGCGGTCAGACGCCGCCATGAGGGCTGCATAGTCAGGAGCGCCTTGCGGATATGCGTAACGGGCGCCGAGGCAGTTGATACCAACCGCGAAGACCATCGCTGCAGCTATGACGGCTCCACGCGAGAGTGCAGCGAACAGTCCAGTCATTTTCGTTCCTCCCTAGGGCTAAACCTAGCTGACCATGTTCAGATTCAAAGGGCTGGTCAAGCGAACCGGGGCCAACCATGTGAGCGAATTTGGTTTCGCCTGATGACAAACGACGGGCGGCGATTGGGAAAAAGTCCACGGCACGCTGTCGGCGCGCTGCAATCGAATCGTGTTGCTGACTTCTTGAATCGATCTTCCGCGTTCGACGCTTGTCTTGAATCGATATTGCTCGGAGCCTCCGCTCAAAATCCTTTTTCAACGCATCGACCCAACTTGGAAATCGATCGGCCTTGGCCGGTGAGCAGCGGGTTATGAAAGGCCTGTCATACCCGCTGACCGACCCGCCGCCAATTTGATATTCTGCATGGCGCGGCTGTCGTTCGGGCAGCGAATATATCGCCCGAATAGTCACTTTCTCGCGAAGGGACCGAGGAGAGTTCTGAATGACTGCAATCGACATTACGGGGCAGCTGGCGGCCTACATGGCGCAAGCGCGTGATATGCGTCTCGCGCCGCATGTTGCACAGGAAGCGAAGCACCGCGTCCTGGACGCGCTTGCCGCAATAGTGTCGGGCTCACATCTCCCGGCTGGAGAAATGGCGATTCACTTCGCACGGGCACAGGGTGGGGTCGCAGAAGCGACGGTGCTGGCCACAGACGTCAGAACATCTGCTGTGAACGCCGCGCTGGCCAACGGCATGTTCGCGCACGCTGACGAGACTGATGACTTCGAGCCGGTGACCAAGGCCCATCCTGGCAGCCACGTCGTGCCTGCAGCGCTTGCGATGGCCGAGCGCGAGGGCGGGTCGGGAGCCGAACTGCTCGCTGCGGTTACGCTTGGCTACGACGTCTGTTGCCGGTTTCTCCTCGCTCTCGGACCGGACCTGGTACGCGGCAGTCACCGCAGCGCCGAGGGTACGAGCTCAACCATGGGCGCCGCAGCGGCTGCAGCCTCGCTGGCTAAGCTGAATGAAAAGGGCATGCGCTACGTGCTGTCGTATGCTGCACAGCAGGTTTCGGGCATATGGAGCTGGGTACGCGACGCCGGACATGTCGAAAAGGCCTTCGACTTCTCCGGCATGGGTGCGCGCAATGGCGTTACTGCGGCGATCATGGCGCAGATGGGATTTACTGGGGTGTGGGACGTGCTAGACGGCGAGCACAATGCGCTCATCGCGCTGTCCACCGAACCGAAACCGGAGGAAATCGTCGCCGGGCTGGGCACACGCTTTTTCATCACCGAAACCTCCATCAAGCCCTTCTCCGTCGGCTATCCGATTCAGGCTCCTTTGGATGCGTTCCTCACGCTTCTTCGCGAGCACAAGCTGACTGTTGACAACGTGGAGAGGATCGTCGTCAGGCTTCCGGAGGATGGCGCCCGCATCGTCAATAATCGCTCGATGCCCGACGTCAACTGCCAGCACATCATCGCGCTTGCTCTGGTGGAGGGCGCCGTCTCCTTCGAGGACAGCCACTCGTACGAGCGGATGGCGGATTCGAGGGTGCTCGCCGCAAAGGAGCGTGTGCAACTCATCCCTGATCGAGCGTTAATGGATCCCGCCGCGCGGCGCAGCGGGCTCGTGGAGGTAACGCTCCGCGACGGCCACACCGTCAGCCACTTCACGCGCCATCCTCCAGGCACGAAGGAGAATCCACTGAGCACCGAGCGGGTGAACGAAAAGGCGCGGTCCCTGATAACGCCGGTGTTGGGTGCTGAGCGGACTGACGAGGTCATTCGGCGGGTAAACGCACTGGAAAGGCTCGATGATGTGCGCCAGCTGCGGCCGCTACTGACAGGCTAATAGCAGTCGGCTGTCGAGAAGCGCTCACGGTTACCCGCCGGCTCGACGTCCCGTGCATAGAGGTAGGCCGGCGCGGAGAGGCGCCGCTGGTGCTCCTCGCCGAGGACTTTCACTGTCTAGCCAAGGTCAACGACCACGAAATTGGCGGCGCGCCCTACAAAGGCTCGCGACGGCGCGTCCGGATTGCTGGCCACGCCGGTCACCAATAGTGCGATCACCGAAGTTCGTATCATTTACCTTGACGCTTGGCGGCGTGGTACCTCCCTGTGCCTCGCGTGATTACTTTGTCGCCCGGCAGGACCTCGCCGGGCTCAAGATCGGGCAGTCGCTCGACCCGACTGTACCAAGGGGCGAAATCGATCCTGGCGAGTTCGAGTAGCTCTCCGAGGTCGCCTAGGACGAAGTAGGTTTCCTGGAAGTCGTCGATCCGGTACCGGGTCCGCATCACCCGCTCGAGGTCGAATCGGATGCGGTTCGGCGACGGATCGTCCAGCGCGAAGACGGTCTCAGTGTAGGACGAAACGATGCCCGAGCCGTAGATGCGAAGACCGTCGGCCTGCGTCACCAGTCCGAATTCCACGGTGTACCAGTAAACCCGCGTTAGGTTCGGCAGCACGCCCAGCTGCTGCGCGCGTAGGCCGCCGACGCCGTAGGCCTGGATGTAGTCAGCAATCACGGGATTCAATAGCATGGGCACGTGGCCGAATACGTCGTGGAAGACGTCGGGCTCCTCGAGGTAGTCCAGCTGATTGCGCTTGCGGATGAACTGGCCCGCCGGAAAGCGCCGATTGGCGAGGTGTTCGAAGAACACCTCGTCGGGGACGAGGCCAGGTACCGCGACAACTTGCCACCCGGTATGCTTCATCAGCACTTCGCTCAGCTGTCGGAAGTCCGGGATCTGGTCGGCGCCGATCGGCAGGTCGCGCATCCCCTGCACGAACTCCTTGCAGGCGCGGCCCTGGAGCAACTTTGTCTGACGCTCGAACAGCGTCTTCCAGACGGCATGCTCGTCGGTAGTATATTTCTCCCAGCCCTGATCGATGGTCCAGTCGGTCCGCTCGGGCCGCCCGACCTCGCCGGCCGCGGCTCCGTGTTTCGTGATCTTCGTGATCTGTCCTTGCATCATGAGCGCCCTCCGGTCTTGGCATGAATGAAACGCTCGCTTGGATTACACGCCGGGTGAGATTGACGTCGCGCGGCGACAGGCCGCCTGTTGGCAAGGAGGCGGCCGAAGAGGCTGCACCGAATGTGCGAATCTATGACGGCACTTCGACGTCGTCCGTGAAGGCGTCGACGGGTCGCCGTAGCCCGGGTCATAAGACCGCAAGAGCGATCCGTCCACCCGGACTACGCGCCGAGGGAACCATGTCAGCCGCCCGATCATTCAATCCTGCCGGAGCAGGAAATGGTCATGGGCTATCATCATGTGAACCGCAGCGCGGTTTCCGCCATCGTTGTACAGGTTCCGCTTGGGGGGCTGCTGCTTGCTGGAATTCCGCTAGCCGGAACGCCGCTCGCGGAAAGTTCATCAGCGCTTGCACAAGGACAGAACGGGGCCGGAGCGCCGGGCGGCGACTGCGCGGGCGGCAACGGCGGGATCACCTTGCCGCGCGGTTTCTGCGCGACCGTCTTTGCCGACAACGTCGGGTCACGCCCGGCATCTCGTCGTTTCCTCCAAGGGCGTTGTCTTCGTGAATACCTGGAGCGGCCGCTATTACGGCTACGACACGCCACCGGCCGGCGGCTTTCTGGTGGCGTTGGAGGACATCGACGGGGACGGCCGCGCTGACGTGAACATCCGCTTCGGCGATACCTATGCGCAAGGCAGCCACGGCGGTACCGGGATCGCACTTTACAAGGATTGGCTCTATGCGGAGGTGAACGACCGCATCGTGCGTTATGGATTGCCGGGCGAAGTGACCATCCCGGCCGGGCCGCCGCAGGTCATCGTTTCCGGATTTCCGCTCAGCGGCGATCATCCGATGCATCCGTTCGTGATCGACCCAAAGGGCCATCTCTATGTGGACCTCGGCTCGGCCACCAATTCCTGCCAGGCCAGCAATCGTGTGGCCCGGTCTCCCGGCCTCAGCCCGTGCGCGGAACTCGAGACGCGGGCCGGCACGTGGCGCTACGATGCGAACCGGACGGGGGAGCATTTCTCTCCAGCGGAGCGGTTCGCCACCGGCATCCGCAATGGCGAAGGGTTCGCCTTTGATCAGGCCGGCCGGCTCTACGTCATGCAGCATGGCCGGGACCAGCTCGCGGAGAACTGGCCGAACCTGTACCGGCCAGAGCAGGGCGCCAACCAGCCCGCCGAAGAGTTGCTGCAATTGGATGAGGGCGCGGATTACGGCTGGCCGGAATGCTATTTCGACGCCGACCAGCGGAAGCTGGTCCTTGCCCCGGAGTACGGCGGCGATGGCGGCAAGGCCGTCGGCCCCTGTGCGCAGAAGCGCGGTCCAGTCGCGCGGTTTCCGGCGCACTGGGCGCCCAACGATCTCAAGATATACAACGGCGTGCAGTTCCCGGACGCCTACCAGGGCGGCGCCTTCATCGCCTTCCATGGCTCGTGGAACCGGGCGCCGTTTCCGCAGGAAGGCTACAATGTCGTGTTCCAGCCGCTCAACGACGGCAAGCCATCGGGTCCGTTCGTCGTGTTCGCCGACGGCTTCGCCGGCGCCGTCAAGGAGCCCGGGCAAGCGGCGCATCGGCCGTCCGGCCTTGCCATCGGGCCGGACGGCGCACTGTACATCTCGGACGACGTCCGCGGTCGCATTTGGCGCGTGACCTTTCACGGCAACACTGCAACGACAGGCATTGCGCCGGCTCCTGCTCCTCGCACCAGCGGTGCTGCCGCGTCGAATGTGCAGCCGCCGGAAGGCTCCAATGCGGAGGCCGGCGAGGACGCCGCAGTTGCGGGGCTCCCGGTTCCCGAGGGCGCCACGCGAGACGAGTTGAAGCTGGGGGCTCGCGTTTTCCGCGGCCAGGAGGGCGGTGCCACCTGCACCGGCTGCCACGGATCGAACGCAAAGGGCACGCCGCTCGGCCCCGACCTAACCAGCGGCCGGTGGCTATGGGGCGACGGCAGCCTGGCCGCCATCACACACACGATCGAGGAGGGCGTTGCGGAGCCGAAGGAGTACAGAAGCCCGATGCCGCCGATGGGTGGCCCACGGCTGTCGAAGCGGGACCTCGACGCAGTGGCCGCCTACGTGTGGGCGCTCGGGCACCAGGATGGGCAGAAATAGCCCGGCCTGCAATCGCTGCCGGCTCAATCAAAATCAAGGTCGGCGATCTCACGGAGCCCTCCGCCCGGAGCAGCGTATCGCCGATGGCGTGCGTCTGCCGGCGGCGGCCTTGGGCATCGGCACTTGCCACCTGAGGACCCGTCAATGGCACTTCGAGTTTCGAGGGGAAAGAAAAATCGAATGACCGGCGCGCCGCTGCCAAAGTCGTGGCGGTGCGCGGCAGCTTGCGCTTGTGGTTGTACTCGACCCTCATTCCGCCAGTCGGATAGTTCGGCTCCTGGCCCAGGCTGTGTGAAAACAAGATCTGATTTGGTCGTAATGCCGTCGGGTCGACCTTCCACGGCCGCTATCAGGGGATAAGCTGCTCAAATTCCTGAAGGTGGAACGGCGTAGGCCTTTGATTGCGCTCGGGCGTCGGACGAAATCTCTCAGCCCGATCTATTGGCAAAATTCCATTCCGTGCCGATCTACAATGAGGTAGGCCAAGGCCCAGCGGAGCGGAGATCGCCTCGGCCGATTGCGGCGGGGAAGTGATGACCTCGATTGATGACGTCGATCTCGACACTTACTGCGGTAGGGTCGGCAATTTGTACGGCCGGCATAACCTTTGCCCGCCGTTCGCGCTCAGGCACGTCGCGGCTGACTGGAAGGCGAGTGGAATTGCTATCTCGCACATCGTTGCAGTGATCGATCGTCACCTCACCGATCATCGCAGTCGATATTACAGCGGCAGCGGCGGCGCGTTGTTCGGCTGGTTGGACGAGCCTATCCGCAAGACGTGGTACGAGCAGCACGACTCGCCACCACAGGCCCGACCCAGCGACCGAGGCAACGAATTGCCAATCGCGAATGGGCCGATCGGCAACCAAACGCTGACCACGAATTCGATCCCAGACGCAGCCCTACCGGTCGGGAAACGCCTGTGGGACAGTAGGTCGGATGCCCAGGGCGCGGCAGAGCCGATCAGGCGCCGCCTCAGACCGTAAAGTCGATTGGCCAGAACTGAAAGCAGCCCTTTGCCTGCTGCAAGGGCGTGATGGGCTCGCTTCGCTGAACCCATCCTACTCGGCCTTACGGCTTGACGTACTTGAACCCCTGCTCCTGCAATTCCACCAGCCGCACCACGCCGGCCGGAACCACCACCGCTTCCTGTATGATCGGGACGGTCTTGCCTTCGGTCTTCTCCATGGCGCGCTTGGTGTTATTGCAGGCCGCGAAGGCGACGTGCGGGACCTTGGCCCGGGTCGTGCGGATTTCCTCCTTTACGGGCGATGTGTCGTCGCGCAGCATGTGGAGACCTTGGCTGTAGCAGACGATTTCAATCGCCACGTCCTCGCCCACCGAGGTATAGAGTTCATGGACGTTGCGCGTGTTGCCGAGTGCGAGCCGCATCACGGCGAGGTCGTTTTGGTCGACATGAATAGCGAGCTTGTGCTGCTTCTTCTCGGTCGCGGCGGCAGCCTTGCGACCAAACAACGGGGCGACCGCCAAGGCGGCAACGCCGGCGCGGAAAATCGATCTGCGATCCATGCTCTCCTCCTAAATTAGTTAGATGGCCATGCTACCAGAAACGAATCGGTCATTGAAATGGCGGCTGAGCGAAGTCAGAAAAATCTATGATGGTCTGCGCCGCCGATCGGCTCGCGGCTTGCCTTTGACGGCCTGCCGGCGCAAGCTGTCCTCAACGCCAGACAAGTGGAGCGGCTAATCCAGGTAGCCGCGGAGACGTTCGGCGGTCGACAAGGAATGAGCCAGCCCAGCCACTATGGGGATGATGCCCCCGCAAGTTCGTCCATGTTGGGCTCGATTATGGACGGATCGGGGAACTCACTCAATAAAGCCCGCGGTTTTCCCAGGGGATACTTACGTCCACATCCGCCGCATACGAGCTTGCACGTCCACAGGCTTGCGTGCCGGGGTGGTCTTCACTTCTTGGGCGATCGAAGGCGCCCAGGTGCGTCTCTCGAAATGCCTGGTGATCGCATCGGGAATGAAGCGCG